>Ga0136612_10000024_pt1 | contig 29020 bp, 25 predicted proteins | sample AntDryUQ224A2306_2_FD_106644 | JGI IMG/M metagenome (GOLD analysis project Ga0136612, IMG submission 106644) | Polar desert sand microbial communities from Dry Valleys, Antarctica - metaG UQ224A (23.06) | ecosystem: Environmental > Terrestrial > Soil > Desert | place: Antarctica: Dry Valley... | reverse complement strand
CTGTGCGTCTGCTCGGTGGTATCGCGCCAGCTCGCGAGTGACGTTCCTCCCATCCGCTGCAGGGCTTCCAGCTTTGGTGGCGCGGCGTGCATCACACCGGCGGCCAGAGCCGCGGCCTCCTCTGCGCGATCCAGCGCGCCGCGCGTCGTGTCGATGGACACCACGGAATGGCCGCGCTCGCGCAGCGCCTGCGCGATGCGAAGTCCCGATGCCAGCGAGACGTCCCGCTCGGCAGACGTACCTCCCATTAGCACCGCGATCTTCACTCGCGTGCCTCGGACGCCACCAACACTCGGCGTTTCATCGGGCCATCAGGAAGGCCAGCATGTCAGACCGCGTGACAATGCCGATCAATGATCCATTGCCACGAATGAGCACCGCCGGGTTCGATTTCGAGAGGAGCTTGGCTACCGCATCCGCCTGCTGACCAGCCTCCACTACCGGGAACGGCGCATCCATGACGTCACTCACGGTGGCATCGAGCAGCTTCGTGTCGTCCAGACTTTTCGCGGAGAGCGACCAGTCGCTCACCGAGCCGACGCAATTCGTGCCATCCATCACCGGAAGCTGCGAGACATCGTGCAACGACATGAGCCGGAGCGCCTGGCGTACACTGCTGCCCGGTGCAACGGTCACCAGCCGCAGCGCTTCGCCCTTGTTCGACATCACGCTACCCACCGTCACCCGATCGCCGTCGAGCATCTGGTTCTCCCGCATCCACTCATCATTGTACAGCTTCGACAGGTAGCGCTCGCCGGTGTCACACAGGACCGTGACGACATAGGCATCGGGATCATCGAGCTGCTTCGCGACCGCCAGCGCAATGTGCGCGATGAGTCCCGACGAGCCGCCAACGAACAGTCCCTCCTCACGCGTTAAACGCCGCGCCATGGCGAAAGAATCCCGGTCGCTTACCGTCACATAATCATCGACGAGACTCATGTCGAGCGTACCGGGAAGCTTGTCCTGCCCAATGCCCTCGATCTTGTACGGCACGCCCTCGACCTTGTTCTTTCCCTTGCTCCGCCAGTACTCGGCGAGGATGGAGCCGGTGGGATCGCCCGCGATGATCCTGATCTTCGGGTTGCGCTCCTTCAGATAGCGGCCAACGCCGGTGATGGTGCCACCCGTGCCTGCCGCGGCGACGAAGTGCGTAATCCTTCCTTCGCTCTGCTCCCACAGCTCGGGACCCGTCAGGGCGTAGTGCGCTTCCGGATTGGCATCGTTGTAAAACTGATCGGCGAGCACCGAGTTCGGCGTTTCACTGGCAATTCGCCTTGCCATCATCACGTAGTTGTCCGGATGATCCGGCGGCACCGCCGTGGGGGTGATGATGACTTCAGCACCGAATGCCTTGAGCAGGCGTACTTTCTCCTGCGACATTTTATCCGGCATCGTGAAAATGCACTTGTAGCCCTTGAGCGCCGCCGCGATCGCCAATCCCACGCCGGTGTTGCCGCTCGTCCCTTCGACAATGGTCCCGCCCGGCTTCAGCTTCCCCTCCCGTTCGGCACGCTCGATGATCGGGCCGCCGATGCGATCTTTCACCGATCCGCCCGGATTGAAGAACTCCGCCTTGCCGTACACTGGCGTGCGGATCCCTCGAGTGATCCGGTTGAGTCGGATCAGCGGCGTCCAGCCGATCGTCTGGAGCACGTCATCGTACGCGCGGCGATTGCGCTCGACCGTGCTCATGGCCTGGGAACCGAAGGACGCAGGATGGTGTCGCCAGGGAGCGGTGCTTCACCCGGCGCACGGAAGAATACCGGGAACAGCAGCGACACGGAGATCGGTTGCTCACGCTTCTTGGCGGGAGCAAAGCGAAGCTCGCGCGCTCCGCGCAGGGCCGCCGAGTCGAGCTCGGGAATTTGTGAGCTCTCGAACACGGTGGTCGATTCCGGGACGACGCGGCCAGTGGAATCGACGTGAATGCGCAACGTCACATTGGCCTGGACCTTCTTCGACAACAGCGCGGCAGGATACTGAAATGGCGGACGCCTGTTCAGCATCATCGGGAGCGAATCCGGGCGACGCTCGATGGCTTCGAACGTTTCCTTGATGACCTTGGTTTCCTTCTCTCCGATGCAGGCGCTGGTTCCCAGAAACCCAGTCACGGCAATCAGTCGAACAGCGCGGCATATCATTCGATAAATGTAAATCTCGCGCTGTGGGGGCGCGAACCACTCAGCCTGAGCGATCGTGCGCCTCGCGCACCAGATCGGCGAGCATTTCGAGCGCCTGTAACGGAGTCGTGGTATCCGGATTGATGGCCCGAAGGCGCTCGACCACCGGATGCGGCGCCGCGTTGAACAGCGCGAGTTGCTCCACCGGAACAGTCGGGCTGCTGCTCCGGGCACCCGCGGGCCCCGATCGCTCGAGTAGACGGAGCGTAGCGCGGGCGCGGGCCACAACGGAGTCGGGAAGGCCCGCGAGCCGGCCCACTTCTATCCCATAGGAACGATCGGCACCTCCCGGCTGAAGTCGGTGCAGAAACAGGATGCGGTCGCCGACTTCCCGCACCCCAACGTTATAGTTCTTAACCGCTACTAATTCATCCGCTAGTTGCGTCAGCTCGTGATAGTGGGTCGCGAACACGGTCTTGCACCGGAGATGGTCATGCAGGTGCTCGCTCACCGCCCACGCGATGGACACGCCATCATACGTCGAGGTGCCGCGACCGATCTCATCGAGCAGTACCAGGCTCCGGCTGCTGGCCGTGTGCAGAATCGCGCTGGTCTCGGTCATCTCGACCATGAAGGTCGATTGCCCACGCACAAGGTTGTCGCTCGCGCCCACGCGCGTGAACAGGCGATCGACAATACCGATCCGCGCCCTCGTGGCGGGAACAAAGCTCCCCATTTGCGCGAGCAGCACGATCAGTCCCGTCTGCCGGAGGATCGTCGACTTGCCGGCCATGTTCGGCCCGGTGACAATCATGACACGCGTGTTCTCATCGAGCCGCACGTCATTGGGAATGAATTTTTCCCGCGCCATCATCCGCTCCACGACCGGATGCCTGCCTCCCACAATGTCCAGCGCGAACTCGTCGGTGACCTGGGGTTCGACATATCCCTCGCGTTGCGCGACTTCTGCGAGATCCGCCAGCACATCGAGTTCGGCGATCGCGCGCGACACGCGCTGCAGACGGCCGATCTGTGCGCCAATCTGTGATCGCAACGATTCGAACAGGGCGCGCTCACGCGCCTCAATGCGTTCAGCTGCGGTCAGTACCGCCTCTTCGTACTCCTTCAACGCCGTCGTCACGTACCGCTCGGCGCCAGCCAGGGTCTGCCGTCGCTGATAATCCGGCGGAACCAGGTGCTGGTTGGCGTTCGTGATCTCGATGAAGTACCCGAAAACCCTGTTGAAACCAACCTTCAGCGAGGCGATACCAGTGCGGGAACGCTCTTCTGCCTGAATACGGGCGATGGCGTCTCTGCCCCCATCGCGGAGCGCGCACAACGCATCGAGCTCGACATCGAACCCCACTCGGATCGTCGGCTCATCGCCAAGCACTACCGGCGGGCGCTCCGTAAGCGCCGCGGCTATTGATGCAACCACATCGGTGCACTGGTCCCACCCCTTCACGATCGGCTCCAGCGCACCGACCGGACCAATGCGCGATAGTGCCCGTTCGATGTCATTCAGTTGCGACAGGGAGCTGCCGAGTGCGGCCACCTCGCGCGGCGAGGCCCGACCGGCCGATGCCTTGCTTGCCAGCCGCTCCACGTCGCGCACCTCATCGAGCACCTCGCGCAGCGACGCGCGCGGCATGGTGTTACTGACGAGCGCGGCGACCGCTGCGAGCCGCGCACGAATGGGCTCCGGATGCAACAGTGGAGCAAGTATCCACTCCCGAAGCAGCCGGGAACCCATCGGTGTCGCGGTTCGGTCGAGCACATCGAGCAGCGTACCCACCCGCTCTCCGCCACGCAGCGATTCGACGAGTTCGAGGTTGCGCCGAGTCATTTCGTCGAGCGGCATCGTCCGGCCAGGCCGTTCGATCGACGGGCGCGCGAGGTGTGGTACGCCGCCTGGCTGGAGTTCACGCAGATACCGCAGTAATGCTCCGGCAGCGGCAACCGCGGGATCATCGTCGGCGCCAATTCCGAACCCTTCGAGCGAGAAGACGCCGAATTGATTGGCAAGTTCATCACGGGCCATTGCGATGTCGAATTCCCATGGCTCGCGTTCGGTAACAAGTGCGCCTTCCTCGCCCGGGCCGGTCGAACCTGGCGCCTCGCTCCAGCCAGCAGGGGTGAGCATCTCCCGTGGTGCGAGTCGCGAAAGGATAGCCGACAGGTCGGCGGCAGCGGTGACGATGAGGCGGAACTCACCAGTCGACAGGTCTGCGGCAGCGACTCCGGCGACGTTTCCGTCGCGTGTCATCGCGCAGAGATAGTTATTCCGCGCTCCATCGAGGAGATCGTCCGCAAAGACGGCTCCTGGAGTGATCGTCTCCACCACTTCGCGCCGAACGATGCCGCGCGCACCACTTGCCTCCTCCATCTGCTCACAGATGGCAACCCGATGACCGCGCTGGACCAGGCGACGTAGATAATCACTGGCGGCTTTCACCGGAATTCCTGCGAGCGGCACTGCCGTTGCCCCGCCGTTGTTTCGAGACGTCAGCGTCAACCCAAGCTCGCGTGACGCGATCTGCGCGTCCTCGTAGAACATTTCGTAGAAATCGCCCATTCGGAAAAACAGGATCGCGTCCTGGTGTCGCGCCTTGATCTCCCGATACTGCTGCATCAGGGGAGTCGCGATATCGCGACTCATCTGGCTTCGGCCACCACCACGAACGCAGCGCCGCTTTTCTCCTTCAGCACCTTCGCCAGCACGACCGCTTCGGATCGCGTGCGGAAGCGGCCGATGCGCACGCGGAACGGGGCGACGGTCCCGAATGTCCGGGCATCATGGCCGTTCGCGCGAAATCGTGTTACCAGGCGATCCGCTTCCGGCTTCGTCTGGTACGCGGCCACCTGCACGCTGAATTGGGGTGCCTCGGCCCCGTTCGTTGTCGTGGATACACGTACTGGAGCATTTCCAGTCGCGGATGCACGCGCCGGAGTACTTGCAGCCGCCGGAGACGGAAGCACCACCGCAACCGTGCGCGGCGGTGCTGTAGTATCGACCGTGGGCCTCGATGCCGTATCCCGAGGTATCGTGGCTGAGGATGCTCTGGTCGTGGTATCGCGAGCGGCCGGTGGGGCGGCAACCGCGGTCGCCGACAGGACTGTCGTCGTGGGACAGCGCTGCGACGCATACTCGATCTGATTCCGCAGTTCCACGTCCACCAACGCAGGTGACGCGCGCGCATCTCCCAACGACTGGCATGCACGCGTGATATCGTTCGCGTCGAAATGCACGCGCGCCATCCAGTACGCTCCACGCGCCCGGGCCGGACCATTCCCATGCTCACGAAGCAGCCGATCCAGATGCGCGAGCGCCGCCGCCCGTTCACCGCGCTGAAGCTCCAGTTGAGCCAGGCGCAGCAGGGCATCCTCGGCGCGACGCGACAACGGATGATCCACGGTGATCAGGCGATAGTCGCGTTCCGCTTCTGCGGCAGTCGTCGCAAGCGTCGCGCGCCAGAACAGCGCTTCCGCTTGCAGCAGGCTTCCGGGTGCTGCAACTCGAAACAACGAATCAACGATGTTTCGCCCCTCCACCCCCCTCCCTTCGTTCACCAGCCGTTGCGCGTGCGCGTAGAGGCTGTCCGCAGACACACCGGACACCGGCAGCGGCGGCGTCACCTGCTGGGCCATACCGCACAGGGGGACGAGTATCAACCCCACGACCCAGGGGGTTTGCCTCATTATGCTGCCACCGAACGTCCGCTCGGTGCACAAATCGTCAACACCAGCGACGCCATTACCTGTTCCTCGGTTGACACCTTCGTCTCCTTCAGCGCACTGTCTGTCGCCAGCAGCACTTCGATGGCGCGATCGAGGGATTCCATGTTCCACAGCGGCACCGCGGCAGCCCACGCGCGAATTGCCTCGCCCCAGGGCCGGCCCGTCAGCCCTGAGCCCGTTTCTTTCAGTAACCCGAAATACTCTCGTTCCAGACTGCCCGCCGACATTCCCTCAGCACTCTTGGCATGTCCCCAGGCAATCGCGAGTACATGCACCGTGATGATCATCACCAGATAGACGGCGTTCATCTTTGGCTGTGTCAGAATCTGCGGGAGCAATCTGCCTGCTCCGAGCCCATCTCGCTTCACAATGCAATCGAGAAAATCCGGAAGGGTTTCGCCCACGCGAATGTCAACCGCACTCGTCACCGCGACCTCGTCGATCTCCTTCCCCTTCGTAAAGCTGATCAGCTTGTCAATCTCGGTAGCGAGCTGAGAAAGATCATTGCCAATCGCGGCATGCAGCAGATGGCTTGCTCGTTCTGTTATGGTGCTTCCACCCAGCATTACCTGGCGCGCCATCCATTGATGCAGCTGATGCTCGTTCAACGGCGGAAACTCCACCATGGTCGCGGACTGCTGAAGCACCTTGTCTGCCTTCGTGGCATCACCTGAGGCCACCATCAACAGAACCATGCTCTGTGATGGGCGCGCGATATACTTATCGATCTCGCTCCGTGCATCCTTTTTCAGCGCCGCAACATCTCGGACCACCACCATTCGCCGCTCCGCCATCATGGGCGGCGTGGAAAGCAGAGTGGCTATGGTCGAAGCATCGAGGTCCGCACCCCGCCGCAGCTCGAGGTTGAAATCACGTGTGGCCGGTTCCACAACGGCGTCGATGAGCTGTCGGGCCGCTTCCTCTTTCGAGAAGTCGTTCTCGCCATGGAAGTAATAAACCGGGTCGAAGGATCGCTCCTCGATCGCCCGTTTCAATGCTCGATGTGGCGAGGCGCCCATGCTAGCCAATATAGCGAAGAAAAAAGCACGGGCGCATCCGGAACATGCCGGATGCGCCCGTGCCTGCGTCTTTCTGAATCAGCGGGTGAAGCTCGTCAGCTGAAACTCTGCATTCGCGAAGTGAACCGGCGCCTGCTCAGCCAGCAAGGCAACTGGCCAAACGGCCATGCCCGTTGAGACCGACGCAACAAGCGCAGGATTCACAAGCGGGGACGCCGGCTCGGCTATAACAGCCACCACGGGAGCGAGCGCAGGAGTATCCAGATCGAGCTGGCGATTGAATGATATGGTGGCCCACGCGCCCGCCAGAAGCACAACGCTCGCGGCAACGGCCATGGTGCGATACGGCAAAGGCGTCGCGCTCGGCGCCGTGGTGAGCCGAGCTTCCCGCAGGCGGTCGTCAAGCCGACTACGGAATGCGGCCGAGGGTTCGACACGTGGAAGATTGCGGAACAGCAACAGTGCACGACGTTCACTGGCGTCGTGCCGCGCGCACGATTCACACTCCGCGACGTGAGCCTGCATGCTCACCATGTCCGCCACGGGCAGCGTGTCATCAATGAACGCAACATGGCCCTTCTGAAAAGCTCGGCAATCCATCGGTTTCGTCTGATCGGGTAGGTCAAAGCCTGGGTAGAATACCCGCCATCTACCGCCCCGTTCCACCTGCTATTTCATCGATTGGAAAACTTGAACCAGCTTCTTCCCACTGGCAAGTCGTCGGTTGCAGCAAAAGGAAAGAGGGCGGCGATCTCTCGCCGCCCTCTTTTCCATGACCAGCATCAGACAAGTGAGGGGCCAATGATCTCCGCGAAGGAGTTACGAGCCCGATTCAACCGGGACTTCACCGTCCCAAGATTACAATCGGTGATCTCAGCAATTTCCTCGTAGGATTTTCCTTCCAGTTCTCGAAGCACGAATACCTGCCGGTGATGCTCCGGTAGAAGCGCTACGGTCTGTTCGACGAGCTCCCGTAAATGACGTTTCCGATACAGATCATCGGGTCGTGACGCCGGATCCTCGAACTGCAGCGGCCGATCCTCGTCCTGCCAGTTCTTCTTGATGGTCTGAAAAAGGACGAGCGGATTCCGCGACCGGTTCCGCAGTTCGTTCTTCGCCAGGTTGGACGCGATCGTATAGATCCACGTTGAAAACTTCTTGGAGCGATCAAACCGGTGCAGGTGGCGATACACACGTATGAAGACTTCCTGAACGAGATCCTCTGCCTTTTCGCGATCCCCAATGGTTCGATAAACGAAATTGAGCAGACGCCCCTGGTACCGCTCCACCAGCTCCTGAAATGCACGCTCTTCCCCACCGAGAAACGTGGTCACGACTCCTGAATCATCGAGTTCCCGTAGCCGTTCTCGAACAGTGACTCCCGGCAGCGATCTCTGCTGCAATGCGACGTCAGCCATTTCCCCCCTCCCGACTTCAAGGAATTTACCCATGTAACAGATCAGGCACCTGAGTGAAGCTCCAACCCTTTACGCACAGGTATAAAGCACGGCTTGTGCCGTAGGTTCAAAAGTAAACGTATTTTTAACCCGTTGTCCCGCAATGGTTTGGGAGGTCAATCCGGTCATGGTATGACGCGAGACGCCTCTGACTGTCCCAATCCCCGGACAACCTGTGAGACAGCAGTCTCCAAAGTGCCCATTATTAGACGTTCAGACCCCTCCATTCAGGACAGGGTTACCGTCCCACCCGAAATCCGGCAGTGAACAGAAGCGCGAGAGCTGTTTTTCCATCCTGAATTTCCCCACTTTCGACCATCGACAGCGCTTTGGAGAGGGGCATCGTCTCGACCTCCAGAAATTCATCAGACTCCCGCTCGGATGGCCCTCGGGTTAGTGCTGATGCCAGGAACACGTGAATCTGCTCATCGGTGAAGCCCGGGGTGGTAAACATGGTGAAGAGCCGTTCCATGCCTGCCGCCGTACAGCCGGTTTCTTCGCGAAGCTCGCGATGCGCGCATGCCAGAGGCTCTTCCCCGGCGTCCAGGCGACCCGCCGGGATCTCGTACACGTATCCATTGGCGGCATACCGATATTGCCGAATCAGCATGACTTGTGGATCAGGCCCGGCAGGGTCGCTGACGAAGGGTACGATGGCGCTCGCGCCCGAATGTCGGATCATCTCCAGCTCACCAACACTGCCGTCGGGAAATCGAACAGTATCGATGTCGAGATTGAGAACTCGGCCCGTGTGGATTCGTCTGGTGGCTACTGCGGTCGCTTTATTCATGGATTCTCCTGATAATCGCGCGAATGCGAAAAGCGCGCTCCATTACTTGAGCGCGCTGCCTTCCGAGTCGTGGACGGTGATCGAACCCGATCGTAGTCGCTCCAGAGGTTGCTGAATCGCGCTTGGGTCTCCGACCACAACCACCTGCAACTGCTCGGGGAGGAGGTGTCTGCGAGCAACGCCAAGAACCCGCGCCGGGGTAATCTCGCTGATCCGGCGACGATAGGCTTCGAAGTAGTCATCCGGCAAATCGTAGATGACCAGATTCGCGAGAGCGTGGGCTATGGCGCTCGTCGTCTCGTATTTGATGGGAAAAACGCCTTCCAGAAAGCTCGTCGCCAGTGTGAGCTCATCCTCCGGAATTGCATCCGTTCGAATACGATCAATCTCCAGAAGAATCTCGCGCACCGCAGCATCGGTGACATCGCTGCGGACAGCTGTCGAGACCACAAATGGCCCGGCATGACGGCGCCAGTCGAACATCGACGACGCGCCATAGGTGTATCCGTGAGTTTCCCGGAGATTGAGGTTGATCCGCGAAGAGAACAGACCACCAAGCACGGCATTCATGACGAGCGCATCATAAAAATCAGGGTGCGCGCGGGGGATTCCGATGTGCCCCACTCTCAGTTCCGACTGCGGTGCGTCGTCCTTCGCGATAATATGAATTGCGCGATCGCTTCGCGCCGCACCTACAAGCGGGCTTACTGGGTCTGGGGTGCTCCTGGACCACCCGCCGAGCGTCCTGTTGACCAGATCCTCTGCCTGATCGGCGGTCACGTCTCCCGCAAACACGATCGTTGTTCCGCCGGCCTGAAACCGGTTTTCGTAGAACTTCAGGATCTTCGCCCGGCTGATCGTGGATACCGTTGCTTCGCTCCCCCCCTCCGGCAATGCGTAGCGCGACTCGGATTCGTACAGGAAGCGCGAAAACATGTCCGAGGCAAGCGTTCGGGGCTCGGTTCGGGTCTGCAGCAGCTCGGCAAGGCGCTCGCTTTTCAGTCGTTCGATTTCGCGTTCGGGGAACACAGGCTCGCCGATCACCTGTGCGAACAGCCGAAACGCCTCTCCGAGCTTTGTCTTCAGAACCGTCGCTGAGGCGATGGACACATCCCAACCTGCCGACACTTCGATTGACGCCCCCAGACGTTCGAGTCGCTCGGTGATCTCGATCCCGGAGCGCCCTGCGCTCCCTTCGAGCAACGCGCGCGCGGCCAGCTCCGCAACTCCCTCGTCCCCGCGCGGTTCGCTGACCGCGCCGGCTTCCGTCACCATCAGCACTGTCACCACCGGCAACTTCGCAACCGTTGCAACAATGAGCCGCAACCCGTTGGGAAGGCGACGACGTTCGAACCGTGGAAAGTGATACTCGCGTGCTGGTCCTGGAGCAGGCCGCTGGGCCATGGTCATGCGCCCGCGGTGGCGCTTCCCGCCAGTGCGACCGCAGACTCTGCACCGTCACGAGGTATGAACAGCAGTGAGACGCGATTGTCGGGACCGAGATACGTGCGCGCAAAGCGGTTGATGTCCTCAATCTCCACCTGCGCATACTGTTCCACCTGCCGATTGATCAGCGCAGGCTCGCCGAAGTATGTGGCGAACATGGAAAGCTTATCCGCACGTTCTGCGGCAGACTGCATGGACGTGGTGAAGTCTGTCTCGATCATTGCGACGGCGCGATCAACTTCGTCCGCCGTGACGCCCTCACTGAAGAGTAGATCGATCTGCTCAACCACTTCCGCCTCCAGTTCCTCCGCGCTCACCTCGGGGCGAGCTGTGGCATCGATGACGAGCAGGTCACTTCCCTTGGCAAGGTCATAGGTAAACGCTGTGACCTCGGCCGCAACCTGTCGTTCTCTCACGAGCGTACGGTACAGACGGCTCCCCTTTTTCATTCCGAGAATGGCACCGCAGACGCTCGCGGCATAGTAGCTCTCGCTGCCGAAGACCGGGCTGCGAAACGCCAGAAAGAGCCGAGGCAGCATGACTTCGTCGGAAATTACTTCCCGCCGCCATTCGCCAATCCGAGGTGGAAGCTCGATGTCTTCCAGTGGCGGGCGGTTTTCCCCGGCTGGAATGTCACGAAAGTGGCGTGCCACCATAGTACGCGCTTCGGACGGGTCGAAGTCGCCCGCAATAGTCAGCACGGCATTGTCGGGGGTGTAGAACGTCCGGAAGAAGTGCGCAATGTCTTCAAGGCTCGCGCCCGAAAGATCCTCCATCGATCCGATTAACGAATGGTGAAAAGGGTGACTCTGCGGAAAGGCAAGGGCCGGCAAACGCTCCCACCAGGTTCCATATGGCTGGTTATCGACTGACCACCGACGCTCGTTCTTCACCACATCACGCTGCAGGTCGAGCTTCGACTGCGTCATTGCAGGCAACAATTGCCCCATTCGATCTGCTTCGAGCCAAAGAATCTGCTCGAGATGATTGGAAGGCACCGTCTCGAAGTAGTTGGTGCGGTCGAGCCACGTCGAGCCATTCAGGGTGCCACCAGCGCGTTGAATGAGCTCAAAGTGCTCGTTTGTGCCGACGTTCGCCGATCCCTGAAACAGCATATGCTCGAACAAATGGGCAAATCCTGTTCTGCCCTGCCGCTCGTTGGCCGAGCCGACATGATACCAGAGGTTCACGGCCACGATCGGCGCCGTATGGTCTTCAGACAACGTGACCAACAGACCATTTTTCAAACGGAATGTTTCAACCGGGATGTCCATCAACGTAAATTGCACGTCTCGCTGGTGCGAAGGAACCCCGCCAATACTCGATGCACCGACCAGATGAGCTCCCCGTCACCGCGCAGCACTCCCACGTCCGTGCGCAGAGTCCCCTGCTTCGGGCTGCCGTCATGCTGATTACCGCGGCCATTCTGGCGTTGATAGTGGGACTGCTACTCGTCTGGTGGAGACAGGAGCGCATCACTTTCCAGCCGCCACCGCCGCCGTACGATGAGCCGGCAGACGCACATCGCGTGGCCTACACCGCTTTGGACGGAACGAGCCTGTTTGCCTTTGTGATCGGCGAGGCCGCGAAGGACGAGGGGCTGGTCCTTGCCTTTCACGGGAATGCAGACCTCGCCGTGTGGCAAATTCCGTGGGCGCGCGAGCTCGCGCGCCGAAGCGGTTGGCGAGTCATGCTGGCTGAGTACCGCGGCTATGGCGGTGCTGCGGGGAAGCCGTCGTATGCCAATGCGCAGCTGGATGCCCGTGCTGCGCTCGCGTATGCCACCGGTTCTCTCGGGGTTCCTCCATCCCGCATGGTCTTCTTTGGACATTCGCTCGGATCTGCCGTAGCCAGCGAACTTGCCGCAGAAACGCCACCCGCGTCGCTGCTTCTCCAGTCGCCATTTACATCGGCGCGCGACATGGCACGCATCATCGTCGCCAAACCAGTCACGATGGCCTGGAAAGTCATCAGCCGCATCCACTACGATACCGAGAGCAGGGTGACGATACTGGACACCCCCGTGCACGTCGTGCACGGCAACCGGGATCTCATTGTGCCGGTGCGAATGGGACGCCGCGTGTATGAGGCATCCCGGGTAAAAGGCCAGCTCCTGATCGTCTCAGGCGCTGGCCATAACGACCTCGAGGAACGCGGCGGTGACCGTTACTGGAACTGGCTCGTCTCGGCGCTCACGGACGCAGTGGCTGTCCGGTAATGTCGCGAATCTCGACCGTACCCATCTGCAAACTCTTGAGCGCACTCTCGAGTGCAGTGCGATCCCCCACGATGACCACCGCCAGCTTGCTGGTGTCGATGTAACGCCGAGCCGCCCGCTGCACATCAGCCTGGGTCACCCGCTCAATCTGCTCGACGTAGCTGTTGTAGTAATCGCCCGGGAGATCATACAACACGATCGGAATCAGCTGGCTTGCGATGTCTCTCGTACTTTCGAAGCTCGCCGGAAGCTCCAGTTGCCTGAGACGCTTGGCCTTCATCAGCTCTGTGACCGGCACGGTATCCTGGATGGCCCGCAACTCTTTCATGAATTCGATCAGCGCAGAGTCCGACTTGGCGGCGGTGATTTCCGCGGAGGCGGTGAATGGCCCAGCCGAACGACGCATGTCGAATCGCGAGCGCGCGCCGTACGTATAGCCCTTGGTCTCGCGCAGGTTGTTGTTGAGCCGACTCGTAAAGGATCCACCGAGGATGGTGTTCATGACCAGCAACGCGAAGTAGTCCGACGTTGACCGTGGGACACCGACCGACCCGATCCGGAATGACGACTGCGGTGCGCCGGGTTTATCGATCAGGTAAATGGTTGTTGTAGATGAGGGCGGTGGTTGTTTCCACTCGGACCTCGCGACGGTCCCACGCTCCCAGCTGCCGAAGAGACTTGCCACTTTTCGCTCGATCTCGTCCGGACGCACATCGCCGACGATGATCAACGTCGCATTGTTCGGGCGATAGTACATGCGGTAGAACTGCTGGATATCCGTGCGGACGATGGCCTGGGTCGAGCTTTCGGTACCGGACAGTGGCTGCCCATAGGGATGGCCTGCACCGTACAGGATCGACGCGTACGCCCGATCCGCGATGGCACGGGGTTGATCCTTTACCTGCAGCAGGCTCGTCAACCGCTCTTTCCGCAGTCGTTCGATCTCCGTGACTGGAAAGCTTGGTCGCAAGACGACATCAGCGAAGAGCGCAAGCGCGCTGTCCAGTTGTGCGGTCGGCGTGTGCAGCGCGACGCGACTGGCATCCCAGGCACTCGTTGCACCGACTTGCGCTCCGAGAAACGCGGATTGATCGGCGATCTGCAGCGCATTGCGAGTCGACGTTCCCTCTTCGAGCAGACTGGCCGTCAGCGTGGCAACGCCCGCCTTCCCAGCGGGATCCCCCTCTCCGCCTGTTCCAACAAGGAGGATGAAGTCAGCCACCGGTAATTCGCGGTGTTCGACAATCAGGAGCTTGAGACCGTTGGACAGTTCACGCCGTATAATTGGCGGGAGCTGCAGGGACGGCGGCGGACCCAGTACCGGCGCGGTGCGGCGGTCCGTAACCATCGGTGCGGGTGCGGCTGCTGACGGTGCCGGCGCCTCGGTACGCGGACCCGAGACACAGGCAGCAAGCACGAGCGCCAGAAGTGGAAGGGAGACGTGCTTCACCGGGAACCTCTGGTCACTTTGAGCGCGGTCTGGCCAGCGGGAACGATGGTGAGCACCACCTTCGGCTTTTCGAGATATGTATGCGCGACTCGATGGACATCCGCCTGCGTCACGCGATCATATCGCTCCGCATCCTGACGTGCATAGTCAGGAGTGCCGGCGAAGTAGTTGTAGTAATTCAGCAGCGATGCCTTTCCCTGCACACTCGACAGCTGATCGATCTTTCGCGCACGAAAGGTATTCCTGGCGCGTTCGAGCTCGCGAGGCATTACGCCGTCTTGCATGAGCCTGGACAGCTCCTCCTGAACGAGACCGGCAATGGTCGTTGGCGATTGTCCGGGTTTTGGCGTCGCAATAATAAAAAACTGGGATGTCAGCCGGCTGCTGGCCTGGAACGCACTGACGTCCTGCGCAAGCTGCATATCGTACACCAGTCGCTTGTACAGACGCGAGTTCTTGTCTCCGGCCAGGACGTATGCCAGAACGTCGAGCGCGGCATCATCGGCCTGAAAGAGTGGGGCCGAAGGCCATGTCCAATACACGCGTGGCAACTGTACTCGATCCTCGAGCACGAGAAACGTATCGCGCGCGATGATCACGGGCGCCGGAGTGGGGCGTGCAGGCATCTCCGGACCACGAGGTATCTGGCTGAAGTTGCGTTCCACCCACCTCCGCACGGAATCGCGATGGAAATCACCGGCAATGGCCAGTGTCGCGTTGTTGGGCACGTAGTACGTCCGGAAGAATTGCTTCACATCGTCCAGCGATGCCGCGCTGAGATCGGCCATGGAGCCGATCACGGGCCATGAGTAGGGATGTCCGGACGGATACAGTGCCTGCGCAATGGTCTCGAAAGCCCGCCCATAGGGGACATTGTCGACCCCTTGCCGTCGCTCGTTTTTTACGACGTCTCGCTGAAGATCGAGCTTCGCCTGATCCATCGTCGGAAGCAGCCAGCCGAGGCGATCCGCGTCGAGCCACAAGGCCAGTGGCAGGGCGTTCGATGGCATCTGAATGTTGTAGTCGGTCCGATCCTCGTTGGTCGAGCCGTTGTTATCCGCGCCCGCTGCTTCCAGCAGCTGATCGAACATCCCGACCTGCACATGCTCCGATCCCATGAACATGATATGCTCGAACAGATGAGCGAATCCGGTGCGACCCGGTTTCTCATCGCCCGACCCTACCTTGTAGTACATGTTCACCGCGACCATCGGCACCGACCGATCTTCGTGCAGAATGACCTCGAGCCCGTTCGGCAGCGTGTACTTCTCGCTCGCCAAGCTGATGGCCTGCGCTGCCAGAGGTCCCGTCCCATTCAGCATTAAGTAACACATAAATACTAATTGCGATCGTCTCACTGCGGCTTTCTCTCCAGAATAAAGGCGAGTGGTACCTTCACGGATTCTCCCATCACATATCGGAGCGATTCGCTGGTACTGGCGGAAATCGGACTCGTCGCGGTGGGTGACGTGTATGATGTCAGCCCCATACGTCGCGCCAGAATAGCGAGCCGCAACATATGAAAGCGATCGCTGACCAGCACCACCGACCGATCGTGCTCCCGCTGCATCATACGCGAAACCGCACGAAGTGATTCACTGGTCGTGCGTCCCTCCGTTTCCAGTGCGATCGCGGCGGCGGGTACGCCATGCCGCAACGCGTACCGACGACCAACTTCTGCTTCGCTGGTCGTGTCCCTCGGCCCTCGGCCCCCTGTCAGAATCAGGCGCGGTGCGATGCCGCGGCGCCACAGGTCCAGTCCGTGGTTCAGCCGGGCACGGAGCACGGGGGAAGGCCGACCCTCATACTGGGCCGCCCCAAGGACGACAATCGCGGCCGCTGGCCTCGCCTCGTCCCGGCGACCCCAGACGACGACCGCAAGGGCCATGCTCATCCAGAGCCCCGTGAAGAGCAAGGCGATCAGCAGGATCAATCGACGCCATCGAGTCCACCGCGAGTTCATTCGCGAAAGCTAGACGCACTACACTACGTGCTGGAAGCACGCAGCGCTCTATTCCGCCAGGCTGAGCATGGCAAGCCAGAAGACATCAAAAGCCACTCGGCGCTCCGCGTCCGCGACGAATGCCCAGTCGACCGCAAGGCCGGTATTGAATGCCAGCACTACGTCGGCAAGGAGTGCCGCAGGGACGCGCGGCCGGAGCTCGAGGGTTGCAAAAAGCGCCTCCACGGTTCGAGCCGCCGAGTCCCGCCGCCGAATGCCGGAGAGGCGCACGGACGCATTGACGGTCACGCTGGGATAGTGCGCCAGATCGGCAAGGATCCGCACGTGCCCGGTGAGCAGTTCCTTCGTCAGCCAGCGCCAAAGCGCCTCGATCGCGGTCTGGGCGATTGCTGTGTCGAGTGCATGGCGTTCGCGTTCCTCGATCTGCGTCGTCAGCCAATCCACTGTGCGCGCCAGCAGGGCATCCTTGGTATCAAAATGATAGTGGATAAGTCCTTTGCTGACGCCCGCTTCATCCGCGACATCCTGCATGTTGAGCTTGGCAGCACCAGCAGCCAGCAGGCGGGTCGCCGTCGCGCTCAGAATTCTTGCCTGCGCATCAGAAACAGACAACGTCCGTCGGTCAGAACTCACGCGTGGTACCGGGTGTCGGGCATTCCACCCGATACCCCGCGCTTTGCAGTTCAGCCGCCAGCGCATCCTGCGGCTCCGGTTCACCATGAACCAGCCACACCGGACCCAGCCGGGGAGATTGTTCTCTGACCGTTCCGAGCCATCGGGTCAGCTCCCCACGGTCGGCGTGAGCGCTATAGCCGTTAATGATCTCCACCGTCGCACGAAGCGGAACTTCTTCGCCGAACACCTTGATTGTCTCTCGCCGCTCAACGATTCGCCGACCGAGTGTATGCTCGGCCTGAAAGCCAACGATCAGGATGGTGTTTCTCGGATCAGCGGCACCGTGAGAGAGGTGATGCAGAATGCGACCCGCTTCTGCCATACCGGAGGCCGCGATGATGACCATCGGACCACGCGCCTGATTCAGAGCCTTTGATTCCTCGGCTTTGCGTGTGAAGTGAACAAGGTCGAACTGGAACAGTTCGGTCACCTGGCGAATGAGGTCCTCCGTCTCATCGAAAATCTCCGGGTGCTGCGCGAAGACCGATGTGGCATCGATGGCGAGAGGGCTGTCGATAAAGATCGGAATGGCCGGGATCGATCCGCTTCGGTACAGGGAGTGGATATCGTACAGAATCTCCTGCGTTCTACCCACCGCGAACGCCGGAATGAGCGTCCTGCCTCCCCTCGCTGCCGTCTCGCGAATCACGCGAGCGAGATGCTCCTTCGCCTGTTCGACCGATTCATGATCCCGATTTCCATATGTCGACTCCATGATCACGGCATCGGCGCCACCAGGACACACGGGATCGCGAATGATCGGCAGCCCCGTTCGACCAATATCTGCTGAGAAGACGAGACGTCGAGTCGTCGAGCCCTCGGTACAGTCGAGAATCACCGACGCGGACCCGAGGATATGTCCCGCATCAACAAACGTGGCACGGACACCGGGAACAACATCGAACGTCTTGTCGTATGGCACCCCGATCATCAATTCAACCGCGCGGACCGCGTCCCGGATGCCGTAGAGGGGCTCGATCGCCGCCTTCCGGCGTCGCGCCAGAAACTCCACGTCTTTTTCCTGAATGTAGGCCGAATCCGCAAGCATGATCGCGCTCAGGTCACGCGTTGCGCTGGTAGCCCAGATTGTCTTCGAATAACCGTGCCTGACGAGGAACGGCAGTCGGCCCGAATGATCGATGTGTGCGTGCGAGAGGATTACCGCGTCCAGCTCATCGATGGGAATCGGCAGCGCGGCGTTTTTCTCATGCATTTCGCTCCGCTTCCCCTGAAACATGCCACAGTCCAACGCGATGGTGTGACCATTCACGCGCAGGAGATGACAGGAGCCCGTGACTTCACGAGCCGCGCCCACAAAGGTGACGTCCATGCTGGAAGCTGCCTCCTGAGTTACTCAAGGACAACGGCGGCCGTTATCGGGCCGCCGTCGGGCAAAGTCATTCCGAAAATGACGCCCGCTTCGGGATCTACCCTTCCGCGTCGGCAATACGCTGAAACACAACGGTCAGACGCTGATCGTCCTGTGTCATCATTGCTGGTACCCACCCGCCCCGGCTCCGCTCATTGAGAAGGTCCGTCAGCGCATCTTCGTCGTCTCGAATATGCCTGGTGAGGCGAACCATGACTGCCTGATATTCTTTCATGTGCGCGAAGATAGTAGCTTCTCGCCCATGGACACCACCCCCGCCTTCCCAGCCCTCTCGATCATCCGGCACCCGCTTGTACAACACAAGCTGACGCTGCTCCGCGATCGCCGTACACCCACGAAGATCTTCAAGGAGCTGGTGGACGAAATCGCAATGCTCATGGCGTACGAGGCCACCAGCGACCTGTCGCTCGAGCCTGCGTCGGTCGAGACTCCGCTGGAACAGACCACTGGCCTCCGCGTGAGTGGCAAGAAACTCACCCTTGTTCCCATTCTGCGCGCCGGGTTGGGCATGGTTGAGGGTGTCCTTCGACTGGTGCCCTCCGCTCGCGTTGGGCATATCGGCCTTTACCGGGACCACAACACGCTGGAACCGGTGGATTACTACTTCAAGGTTCCCGGCGACGTCTCGGAACGGGATTTTCTTGTCCTCGACCCGATGCTCGCGACAGGAGGTAGCGCCGCTGCCGCAGTCACCTCGCTCAAGCGCGCGGGGGCATCCAGAATTCGTTTCCTGTGCATCGTCGCCGCCCCGGAAGGCGTTCGGAGGCTGACCCAGGCGCACCCCGATGTGCAGATCTACTGTGCTTCACTCGATCGAGAGCTCAATGGTGTGGGCTATATTCTGCCCGGGCTTGGCGATGCCGGCGACCGGTTGTTTGGAACCCGATAGATTCAGGCGTTCTACCCAAACCACTCGCGGGGACATTCGCGCTGCTGCCGAGCGGCCTCGACGGCCCATTGCTGAGATGGCGGATCAACCACTTCGTGCACGACGCGGTCAAACCACGCTGCTGCAGCCTTCGTGTCTCCCGTCCGGCGCCACAGCTCGCCCACGAGATAGGTAAGCACCGCACGCTCGTCTCTGGCAACACCATCGTAGGAGCTGAGCGCGCGCTCGAACATCGACGCGGCGCGGCGGCGAAAGAACCGCTCGGCTTCTGTATCGCCCTCGTCCACACAGCACCAGGCGGCCCGCAGCAGAAGGTCTGCAACGTAGCGCGCGTCCATCGACTGCCACTCCGCAACCTGTGCCGCGGCCTCATACTTCTCCGACCCGGCCGCGCTGGCGCATGCAAGTCTGGGGGCGAGCTCGTTCCAGACATGCTCCCTGAGCATGGGACTCACCTCTGCCTCCTCGGTAAAATCCCGTTCTGACCCGGAATACCCACAGCGCCCACACATGTGGATGAGATATGGCAGGGGCTGTGTACCCGCTGCGCGCTCGTGAAAGTCTGTTCGCTTGCCGCCAAACGAATTGGTTGAGACAACCGCCTGTGACCTGAAGCGATTGTCACAAACAGGACAGCGAAGATCGATATGCTGTAATGTGGTCATGCACTCCTCCGACTTCCCAGAACAAAAGAAATTTCTGTGCCACAACGTGGCAGCTGCCATTTTTAGAGGCTTCACTCGTTTTTATTTTCAAAATCTTCCCGCGTGTTGGTGGTTACTCTTGTTCACCGTTTCTGCCATCACTATCTTCTCGCGTCCGCCGGTCAGCGCTGTCCCCGGTCCCTCCTGTTGATGCTCATCAATCTGCTTCCTGATTTCTTTGCCATACTCAACAGCACCGACCGGATTACCGCCTACCAGCGCTACTATGACAGTCACCGCGCCCTTCTCGAAGCCTACTGGCACAACTACGTCCTCGACCCCGACGGCCCGCATTTTCTTGAAGTTGTTCGTTCTACCGTAATGGCTGACCGGCGGGATTTGCGATCAGTGCTCGAGCGGACGGATGTGGTTTCTCTTGCTCGTGCCGCTGAACAGCAGTGCAGCCTCCTGCTCGAGGCTGACGTGGATATCGATGTCGTTCTCATGGTCGGCGTGGGCGCCGCCAATGCCGGAGAGCTCGTCGTTGAAGGAAAGGGGGTCGCTTTCGTCTGCCTCGAACACTTCACCGGTGTCACCAATCCGGACACGCAGGGTCTCGGATTGGATCCCGAACTTCTTCCACTCTGGCTGTCACACGAGATCGCGCACACGATCCGCTATACGTCTCCCACCAGTCGAGCGGAATTGCGGCGGCTGATTGCGGACGCCAACGGCTATTACTCATATTGGGATACCGGCCGGAGGGCTTCGCTGCGGGAGCTGCTTATCAACGAGGGCCTCGCCGTTCAGGTCTCGCGCGCCATCAGCCCAGGGCATGCAGCCTGGGAGTACTATGGCTACGGAAGACGACAGTATGCCCGGGTGCGCGAAATAGAGTCCGTCCTCATGCGCGCAGTCATAGAAGATCTGGATCGCGCAGGGCTTGGACTGCGCCTCCGCTATCTCTCCGGCGGCATGAGCGATGAAGCGCGCACGATCGACCGCTACATCCTCCCGGAGCGTGGGGGATACTATCTGGGTGCACGGATGGCCGAGGCCGCTATCGCCCAGCGTGGACTGGCCTGGGCAGTGCGGGCGAGCGCACACGAAATCGCGGCAATCGGAGACGCAGCCGCCGCTACTGCATGACGAAGGGTGGTACGCTAGGTTAGGGGATGACCTCGCTATCTTCAGACGACAGCAAGGATACCGAGCGGCGTCGAAATCCGGAGCTTCGCGAGCTGCTCGACGAGTTGCTGGCCTTGGTGCGCCATCTCTCGCACCGCGCTGAAACACTGACCGCCGCCGAGATGGAATACGCGCGGCATCGTGTCGAGTGGCTCGCGGACGAGATATGGTCCAACCTCGCTCGCTACATCGACCGCGCCGGCACCGACTCCCGATCGTAGGTCACTTACCGACACAGAATGAGCGGAAGAGTTTGTCGAGCACATCCTCCACATCGATGGTGCCGACCAGCTCCTCAATGGCTCCAATCGCGTCGCGAAGGTGAACGGCCGCCACGGGTGCGGGTAGCGTATTTCCCTGCCATGCCTCGTCAAACAACAGGAGTTCCGATCGCGCTCGAAGGAGCGCCTGTCGATGTCGGGCTCGCGTGATTACCGGGGCGTCGACCAGTGGTGTGCCATAGTGTTCGTCGAGCACCGTGGTAATCCGATCGAGGAGAGTATCGAGACCTGCGCGCGGAATGACACTGACGCTCACATGACTGGAAGGTGTTTCATCTCTTTTTGTTACTAAATCAGATTTCGTTCGCACTTGCACGATCGGTGCGCGACTTAACTTTGCGATCCGGTGCTCTACGCTCTCGTAGCCCGGTGAGTCGTCGTTACACAGCAAGATGACGTGTGCGCTGGCGACGTAGCGCTCACTGACCTCGACTCCGAGTTGCTCAACGACATCGGTGGTGGTGCGCATCCCCGCGGTATCCACCAGCCGGATCGGCCACCCTCGAACATCGATTACAGCTTCAAGCGCATCCCGGGTTGTCCCGGGCACATCCGTAACGATCGCCCGCGCTTTACCGAGTAGAGCATTGAAGAGTGATGATTTCCCGACGTTTGGCTGCCCGGCAATCACCACGATCGCGCCTTCACGAAGCAGCTCACCCATTGGTGCGGTCTTGAGCAAGGTGTCGATGGCATCCGCGGCGGTGGTGGTGGTGGCGAGGATTCGGTCACGCGGGATCGGTCCGTCGTCCTCTTCCGGAAAATCGATGTCGTAGCCAATCAGGGCTTCCAGTTCCACGAGATAATCGCGCAGACGCAGGATCTCTCGCGACAGCGAGCCATCCAGCTGCGCAATGGCCGTGTGGTGCATTGCATGGGTCGACGCGTCGATCAGGTCGCCTACTGCTTCGGCCTGCAAGATGTCCAGCCGGCCATTCATTACCGCACGACGGGTAAACTCCCCCGGCATGGCCTCCCGTGCTCCATGCTTCAACAGTGCCGCGAGCACCAGCGCTGGAATGAGGTATCCACCATGAGTGGAAATCTCCAGCGTGTCCTCACCAGTAAACGATGCGGGTGCCTGAAAAAACGTGGCTAGTGCCCGGTCCAGCAGCGCGCCATTGGTATCGGTGCGCACATCGCATAGGGTCGCTACCCGTTCCAACAGCGGCCATGGAGTCAACAACACGTTTCCAATGTTCGCCGCCTGTGGACCGCTGACACGAATGACCGCTACGCCACTGCGGCCAGGTGGAGTAGACAGCGCAGCAATGGTGTCCGTGCCATCCGACGATTCGGCAAACCCGTTCATGGGTCCTTCTGTCCTATCCCGGCGTCATAATCTCAAGTCCATCCCCAGGTTCGATAATGCGGACATCCGCACCCCTGGGGTGGCTTGCAAGTTGGGCGCGCAACCGCTCAATGGCATCGAACGGTCCGGATGTCACGTGGTGGAAAGTGCCCCAGTGATAGGGTATCAAAAACCTCGCATTCAATCGCTGAAACAGCTCCAGGGCGTCATCGCTGGTTAGATGTCCTCGCCGGAATCCTGGTTTCCACCATGGTGCATGGCCAATGGGTAACAGCGCCACATCAAGTGTTCGGCCATGCTCTATCAATTGATCTCGAACCATTTCATGGGTACTGGGGGTCAGAGCAGTGTCCCCCGCGAAAAAACAGCTCATAGTCCCGTCATCCAGCAAATACATGCTGGTTGCGCTTCGCCAGCGATCTACACCATAGCGATTGCCGCTATGCCTGGCAGCGGCAGCGTGGACGGTAATGGGTCCAATCGAGATCGTTTCGCCAACAGGCAGCGCCAGTGCCTGGCTATATCCCAGCTTTCGGAGCCAGGCGGCGACTGCTGGCGGAGCGTACAGGGGAATTTTGCCCGATAATGCATCCAGCGATGCGAACGACAGATGATCCGCATGTGCGTGCGTCAGTAGAATCGCATCAATATGAGGCAGCTTATCCAGCGGAATTCCGGGCGCTGACACCCGACGGAGAACTCCTCCCAGCCTCGAGTCAAAGTTTGGATCCGTCATCACTGTGCGCCCCGAAATCTCGAGCAACAGCGTGGCGTGACCGATATAAATGACTCGCATGACGGGGGTCCAGTGTCCCTAGTCGATCCTCATCGCCGAGCTGGAGTGGCCGGCATGTTTGTCACGAGCGGAGGCTTGCCGCGATCACGCGCAATCAGCCACTGCTGTGGCAACGCAGCGATATTCTGAATTGTGTAGTACAGATTCAGCCCGGAAGCAAAGCGCCAGAACAGTACCGTCATCATTACCGGAAGAAAATAACCCATCATTTTTGCTTGCGGGTTAGGTGGTGCGTTCCGCATGCCAATCCACGAAAGGGCGTACATCGAAATACCCATGACCAGTGGAATGATATAGAGCGGATCGTGCAGCGAGATATCTGGCAGCCAGAGAAATGGCACGCCTCGAAATTCAATCGTGTTCTGGAACACGAAAAAGAGGGCGAATAGCACAGGCATCGGCAGCAGCATGGGCAGGCATCCCATCAGCGGACTGAATGGCGTCATCCCATGTTCGCGATACACCTGCATGATTTCTTCCCGTTGTTTCTCCTGGTTGTTCTTGTATTTCTGCTGCACCACGGCCAATTGCGGCTGAATCCGCTGCATCCGCAGGCTGGTTTTCATGGCACTCTGATTCAACGGCCAGGTAATGATGCGAACCATGATGCCGAAGAGCACCAGCACCCAGCCATAGCTGATCTTGAATGTCTCGCGCATCCAGAGAAGCACTCGCATGACCATCGTCGCAAAGGGCTGAATGAGTCCCTGCATGAAGCCGCCATAGGGATTCACATTCTCAAAATCGCGGCCCAGAGCATGAAGACGTTTCCACTCCTGCGGGCCAGCGTAGACCTCGAACGAAAACGGCTGACCCAGAGCAAGCGTCCGGGCCACCATGATATCGGCTCGAATAGCAGATTTCGCTGTCCGGGTTCCACCAGTGATCAAAACTGCATTGAACGCTTCTCCGCCTGCAGGTGCCAAAAGCGCAGTCAAAAAGTACTTGTTCTTGGAAGCAGCCCATATGACCGGGCCTGGCGTAGTGTCGCTCTCTCCCGGATCGAGATCCTTGAACTGAACGCGGCGTGCATTATCCCGACGTGTTTTCACCGCAAAAGCAAGGTGCTCGCGGTCATCGAGCGTATCCGCTTCCTCTGATCGAATACCGCCTGGCAGTGACACCAGTAATGTGCCGGGTTCTGTCTGTGCTTCTATGTGGCCTGTCACACGAACCATGTAGCTATCGGTGATTACCGAGTATTCAATGACGACAATGCCAATAGCTGTTCGTGTTCGATACGTAATGCCTGAGGGCGTTTCACTCCGCTCAAAGGCCATGGAATCCAGTCTGATCGTATCGCCAGAAGCGTCCAGAAGCCGATACCAAACCAGTGGATCCGTTGCCCCGCGTAATGCGATGATCTCCTTCCCCGGGCGGTATGAGCGAAAGTGATGCAGCTCGGCAGATAGGAGACGTGCACCCAGATTGCTGAAGCGGAAGTCTGCATTTCCACCTGAAATCTTCGTCGTATCCACAGGAGTTGATATGCTCGACCGTGGTACAACGGTTGAAACCTCCGGTATGGTTCTCGGTGCCGATGATATGGTTTCCTGAACCGTATCGATCGGACTGATTTCCCGAAGAATACTGTCTCCCGACACGGGTAGAGGCCCGGATACTCGGCGAGAAGACGGGAAAAGCAGTGGTGTTGCTATGACAACGAGACTCGTCAGGAAGAGAGCCAGGACAAATCGTTTATCCATTCAGTTCAGCCCGGACACTTTTTGGTATAGGGACATCACGTTCGGGAACCGGGTCAAACCCGCCAACGTGAAATGGGTGACATCGGCCAATGCGTTTGATTGCCATCCACAAGCCACCGAGGAAACCGTACCGCTCAATCGCATCGATCGCATACTGTGAACACGTAGGAAGATAGCGACACGCCGGTGGCATTAATGGTGAGATCACCATTTGGTAGCCACGGATGAGTAAAACCGCGATACGTATCAGCATACCTTTGCCAACAGTTGGGGCAGGAGGCGGGCAAGTTCTGCCTGAAGATGTGTCGGTGATAGCGCATAAGCCGCAGGCATTGCCCGAACTATCACCTCCACTGCACCAAGCCCTGGGAGGCAATGGATCCGTACAATCTCGCGAAGGCGGCGTTTCAAACGATTTCGCTTCACTGCGGAGTGCCGATGTTTCGGCACGATAAGTCCTATCCGGCCTACACGCGAATGGGAAGCAAGTCCTCGAAGCTCGAACAGCTCCGATCGAACTCGCTTCCCATTTCGAAGAACTGCCTGGAGCTCCGATCGTCTACATAGCCGAGAGCTCCTCGGAAAGGAAAACCCCTCAGGCTCCAGCGTATTTGGTCGGAAGCTTAACCGTCAACCGTTTCCGCCCCTTTTTCCGACGCCGGCTCAATACTTCTCTACCCCACTTATCAGACATACGGGTACGGAATCCGTGTGTCTTCACTCGACGCTTATTACGCGGTCTGTATGTTGGCTTACCCATGATGGCTTACGAAGATGATGATCAAAATAAGTACTAGCAAGCTGGGTAAACTTAACGCGCACTAGGAGATAGGGCAAGTCCACTCCATGATTGGACGATTCCGATCCGTTTGACTTTTCCACACAGGTGCTCTACGTTCGCCAGCCCTATTTTCTCCATTCCATTTTTCCACACTCAACACTTGATGTCTCTCTCCGCCGCCGAGATTTGGTCCCGATTACTGGATCAGGCTCGCCATCAGATTCCGGAGCAGACTTTCCGAACCTGGCTCGAGCCCACTCGAGCACTTACCTACGAAAACGATATCATCTATGTGAGTGTTCCTGATCAGTTTGCAGCTGATTGGAACGAGTCAAAACACTCAGTGTTGCTTTCCGGTATTGCACCAGTTGCTTTAGGCCATCCTATCAGCGTTGTATTCAGGGTTAACGAGGAGCGTAAAGCACGACCGCAAATGGATTTTTTTGTAGCTCCCCCACCAAATAAAAAGACAGCATCCAATCAATATAGCAACAGTCAAGCGCCTCTAAGTGCAAGATATACCTTTGGGCATTTCGTTATTGGTAAGTCAAATGAACTTGCAGCCGCAGCAGCACAGGCTGTCGCTCAAGTGCCTGGACATGTTTATAATCCGCTTTTTCTATATGGCGATACCGGTTTGGGAAAAACACACCTCATGCAAGCTATCGCTCACGATATTCTTCAACGCTTTCCCGACACTCGAATCACATTTATAGGCACCGAACAGTTCACTAATGACCTGGTTGGATCCATTCAAACTCGCACTACTCAGGATTTCCGCAAACGATATCGTGAAACCGACATGCTCCTGGTAGACGATGTTCATTTTTTAAAGGGCAAGGAGGCTACCCAGGAAGAGTTTTTCCACACCTTCAATGCTCTCTATGAAGGCGGTCGACAGATCGTATTAACAAGTGATCGTCCTCCTTCTGAAATTCCTGGTCTTGAGGCCAGATTAGTCAGTCGCTTTCAGTGGGGAATGGTTGCAGATATTAAATTGCCCGACCTGGAACATCGAATCGCGATCCTGCGTCAAAAGGCTCAGCTGGATCATCTCGAGCTCACCATTCCAGAAGATGTATTGCGATTCATCGCCGAGAACATCCGGTCAAATGTCAGGGAGCTCGAGGGTTCAATCATTAAACTGCTTGCGTATGCATCATTAAAGCACAGAGAAATAACCGTCGATGTGGCTCGTGAGGCGTTACGCGATAAGTTGCAAGCTCTCCCCGCACTCGGGAATGAGGCTTTCTTCCTGACCATTTCCACTATTCAACATGTCATCGCTGAAGAATGGGGAGTAACTGTTGATGGGCTCAAATCCAAAACTCGAACTAAAGTTCTCACTGTTCCGCGCCAGATCGCGATGTATCTGGTAAGAGAGCTCCTTGGCACACAACTCGTCGAGATTGGCTTGGCGTTTGGAGGTCGGGATCACTCTACCGTTATTCATAGTCTCGATCGTGTTACCAGTGATCTGACTTCCCATCCTGCGTTAGCAATTCGTGTTGACAAGTTAAGAACTCACCTCAAGAACCTTTAAGTTTCCAACATTACTTATCCCTGGAGACACGAGCTCTGGTGGACAAATCTGTTCTTCCACACCCAGAACACATCGTGCTAGCGAATAGCAACTATAGGCGCTATCGTAGCTTACAGGTTTTCCAACACCAAATCAGGCAGTCCTACTACTACTTCTATTATTTCTTAATATAGAAAAGAAGTAGGAACAGCTTCCTTCAGGAAGTTTCAGGAAAAAATACGGATTCTTTCAAAAATCACGGAGCAGGAATGCGCTTCACGATCTCGCGTGAAAAACTTCAAGAAGGCTTGGGAGCTGTGGCAGCAAGTATTCCCGGGAAGACTACTCTCCCGGTTCTGGCGAATATCCTGGTGGAAACGACAGACCGGGGGATCCGTCTTTCAGGCACAGATCTGGATATCGCAGTCAGTACTGAAGTAGCTGCAGATGTTGAGACAAGTGGTGCGATAACGATCCCTGCCAAAAAATTGACTGAGATTGCGAGGGAGCTTCCTCCAGCTCCGGTGAAGATCGGAACGTCAGGGGAACAGAGAATAACGCTCGAGTGCGGGCGGTCGAAATTTAAACTTCTCGGACTTCCTCGAGATGAATTCCCAACGTTTCCTACAGTGCGCTTTCACGAGAGCTGGAGGATCAGATCCGGTGAAGTTCAAAAGCTTATCTCTCACACCTCCTTCGCGGTCTCGAATGAGGAAAGCCGGCCAATTCTGAATGGTGTGTTGTGGGAACTGCGACCTGATTTAATGCGCATGGTTGCCACCAATGGGCACCGGCTGGCAAAGATGGAAGTTCCGGTGAAGGCATCTACGGCACCGGCAAGTGATTTGATCGTTCCTCCGAAAGCTCTGGAGCAGATTCGCAGGCTATTCCCAGCAGATGAGGAGCTCGAGATCGCCAAGGGTGATAATCATCTTGGCTTCCGATCCCCGTTTACAGCTGTCTATACACGACTAATAGAAGGACCATATCCGAATTATGACCAGGTCATTCCACGGGACAATGACAGGGTAGCTATTGCAGACAAGGTTGCGTTGATAAGCGCACTGAAGCGCATGTCCGTTATTGCCTCGGATCAAACGCACAGAATCCGAATGGCCTTCAACACCGGGATGCTGAAGTTCAGTGTTCAGACACCTGATCTTGGCGAAGCGCAAGATGAACTTCCGGTTCGATATACCGGAGATGCGCTTGATATCGGCTTTAATGCGAACTATCTACTCGAGATTCTGCGGTATATCCCGACTGATGAAGTGCGAATGACGTTTAAGGCACCGGAACGAGCGTGTACAATTGAGCCGGAAGCATGGGCGGATCCAGCAAAATATCTCTGTCTCGTGATGCCGCTGCGCCTCGTCGATTAGAAGAAGCTGTTGAAGGCTTTCCCTGCGTTTAGAGGGCAAACTCCATGAGTCAGGTTACAACGTTTGTCCAAGCTCTGGGAATCGCGTATGCTGCCGGGATCAACCTGTATGCAACGGCGGGTATCATTGGCCTTGCGGACCGATTTGGGTGGATCGGCCCCCTTCCCGGTTCTCTCGGTGCTTTGTCCAACACCTGGATCATTGCACTTGCGCTGGGACTATATCTCTTCGAGTTCCTTGCCACGCTGAT
>Ga0136612_10000023_pt1 | contig 29084 bp, 31 predicted proteins | sample AntDryUQ224A2306_2_FD_106644 | JGI IMG/M metagenome (GOLD analysis project Ga0136612, IMG submission 106644) | Polar desert sand microbial communities from Dry Valleys, Antarctica - metaG UQ224A (23.06) | ecosystem: Environmental > Terrestrial > Soil > Desert | place: Antarctica: Dry Valley... | reverse complement strand
GTTCGTGATCATGCCGTTCTTCACGAGCTTCATCATTCGGACGATCAGTTGGAAGTTCATCCTGGCCGACCAGGGGTTCGTTCTCGGTACGCTGAAGGATCTCGGGATCGTCGAGGACAGCTTCAGGTTGCTCGCCACCCCGGTGGCCGTGATCAGCGGGATCACGTACAACTTCCTGCCGTTCGTGGTCCTGCCGCTGTACGTGGCCCTGGAGCGGATCGACCCGCGCCTAATCGAAGCGGCGAACGACCTGTACGCCTCCCGCTTACAGGCCTTTCTGCGGGTCACGCTGCCATTGTCGATCTCCGGAGTCTTCGCAGCAAGCCTGCTGTCGTTCATTCCGGCCGTCGGTGACTACCTCAACGCCGAGCTGCTCGGGAGCCGGAATGAGACGATGATCGGCAACGTGATCCAGCGCCTGTACCTCGTGAACAATGACTATCCCCAGGCGTCGGCGCTCAGTCTCATCCTCATGCTCGGCATCCTGGTGAGCGTCGTGGTCTACCGGCGATTCCTGCGCGGCCAGGAGCTGACTGTCTGATGGCAGCCACAGGGAGCACGGTTTCGCGCGCCTCAGCCCCTGAACGGCCTCGACCGCTGATGCACCGCATCGGTCGCGCGGTCCTCCCGGCGTATACCGGACTGGTCGTGATCTACCTATTCCTCCCCATCGTCGTGATGGCCGTCTTCGGCTTCAACGACATCGAGGGCCGCTTCAACTTCACATGGCAAGGCTTCACACTTGACCACTGGCAGAACCTCTTCAACCGATACCCAGCGCTCAATCAGTCGCTTCTGAACAGCCTGACCGTCGGCATCATCTCGACCCTGGTCGCGACCACGTTCGGGACGCTGATCGGCCTGGCCCTCACCCGCTACGAGTTCCGCGGCCGCACCCCGCTGAACCTGCTGATATTCCTGCCGATCGCGACGCCCGAGATCGTGCTCGGCGCGTCGCTGCTGGCGATGTTCGTGTCGGCGGGGATCGGGCGCGACCTCACCACCATCACGATCGCCCACATCATGTTCAACATCAGCTTCGTCGTCGTCACCGTCCGCGCTCGGATCGCGGGCTTCGACCGCGCCCTCGAGGAAGCGGCCATGGATCTCGGCGCGGACGAGTGGACCACGTTCCGCAAGGTCACCTTCCCGCTCATTTTCCCCGGAATCCTCGCGGCGGCGCTTTTGGCGTTCGCCCTCTCGATCGACGATTTCGTGATCACGCAGTTCACCGCGGGTCAGACGGTCACGTTCCCACTCTGGGTCTACGGCGCCTCGCGGATCGGCGTTCCGCCGCAGGTCAACGTCATGGGTACGCTCATCTTTCTCATCGCCCTTGTCGGCATCGTCCTGTGGGTGGCGCTCCAGCGCCGAGAGATGACAGCCGTCCCAACGACGGTGGATCACTGATGCACCGGATCGGGGAAGCCGCGCGTCACGTGGGAGTCTCCCCCTCCGCACTCAGGCTGTGGGAGCGGCAGGGGCTCGTGCGCCCCGCCCGCACAGACGGGCGGTATCGGCTCTATAGCGACGGGGACCTCCAGCGTCTGCGCGAAGTCCGCCGCCTTCGCGAGGTTGACCAGCTCAACGCTGCCGGCATTCGGCGAGCCCTCCGCGATCCAGCATACCCTGGGGCCCACGCCGATTCGAAACTCGACGGTCGACTCTTCCGGCGCCTGCGAAAGAACAATGGGTTGAGCCTCCGCGATGCGAGCGGGCGCACCGGCCTCTCGGTCTCGTTCCTCTCCTCGCTCGAACGCGGAGTGAGCGGAGCCAGCGTCGCCACGATCCAGCGACTCACGGCCGCTTACGGAACGACGATGCTCGAACTGTTTGGGGCGTCCGGGACGGCGTCGGCGGATCGACTCGTTCGGGCCGGAGAGGCGCTCGTCCTGCGCCTCGGCGGCGAGTCGGTTCAGATCGAGCAGCTGGCCCGTGGCGCGACCCAGCTCGAGCCACAGCTCTTCATCCTGGGCCAAGGGGCGACCAGCGACGGTGCCTATGCCCACGCCGGCGAGGAGTTCCTCTACCTGCTCTCGGGAGCCGTGACCGTGTGGGTCGGGGACGACAAGACCTACACGCTCACGCATGCCGGGGATGCACTCACCTTCCCGTCCACCATGCCGCATCGCTGGCGTAACGACGCCAGCGGGGAGACGCGATTGCTATGGATCAACACGCCACCGAGCTTCTGACAGACTGGTCGGCGCTGCGCGCCGGCGTTCCACCGGTCTGGGCGCGCTACACCGATCTGGTGGTCGAGCGAGCCGCCGGCTCCTGGATCGAGACGACCGACGGCACCCGCTACCTCGACTACACCTGCGGCATCGGCGTCACGAACACGGGGCATGCCCATCCGCGGGTGGTGGCGGCTATCGCGGAGCAGGCGGCGCGCGGCATTCATCTCCAGCAGAACATCGTGTATCACCAGCCAGGGCTCGAGCTCCATCGGCGTCTGCCGCCGCGCTTCCCGAACCCGCGGCCCGGCGTCGAATACGGACTCTTCCTCTCCAATTCCGGCGCAGAGGCCATCGAAGCGGCGATGAAGCTGGCCAAGGTGGCCACCCGGCGACCCGCCTTCATCGCATTCCGCGGCGGCTTCCACGGGCGCACCCATGGGGCACTGTCGCTGACGTCGTCCAACGTCAAGTACCGCGCCCATTTCGATCCCCTCGTTGGCGGCGTCCACTTCGTGCCGTTCCCCTACCCGCTGCGCATGGGTGGCGCCGATGCGTCGCTCGCCATTTCGATGGACGCCATCAATGAGCTGTTCGCGACGGTCGTCGCGCCGGAGGACGTGGCCGCGTTCGTGGTCGAGCCGGTGCTCGGCGAGGGCGGCTACGTCGTCCCGCCGGACGGCTTCCTGCCGGCATTGCGCGAGGTGGCCGACCGCCACGGGATCCTGCTGGCCGTCGACGAGGTGCAGTCCGGCTATGCGCGAACCGGCCGGTTCTTCGCCACCGAATGGACCGATGCGACCCCCGACATTGTGATCATGGCCAAGGGCATCGCCTCCGGGCTCCCGCTGTCCGGGATCCTTGCCGCACGTGAGCTCCTGGACGCATTGCCACCCGGCTCGCACGGCGGCACGTACGGTGGCAACGCGGTCGCCTGCGCGGCAGCGCTGGCCACGCTCGACGTGATCGACGACGAGCGCCTGGCCGAGCGGGCGGAGCGCATCGGCGAGCGCATGCTGACCGCGCTCCGCGGGATCGCCAGCGCCGTCACGCACGTCGCGGAGGTGCGCGGTAAGGGCCTGATGCTTGCCATCGAGTTCGCCGACGGTGACGCGCTCGCGCCGCGGCCGGACCTCGCCAGGGGCCTCCTGGCCGAGGCGATGGCAAGAAACGTGCTGCTCCTCTCGTGCGGCACGCACGGTCAGGTGGTGCGCATCATTCCACCGCTGGTGACGACTGATGAGGAGGTCGAGATGGGGCTGAACGCGATCAGGGAGTCGTTGGCGGCCATCGACGCATGAAGGAGGAGCCAGACGTGGCACAGACGATCTGGGTCGTCGACGACGAGCCCCTCATTCGAACGGCCGTGCTGGCCGTTCTCAACGAGCTCGGCTACGAGGCACGCGGATTCGGCAACGCGGAAGAGCTCTACGTCGCCCTCGTCGACAGCGAGTCCAATCCGGATCTGCTGGTGCTGGATCAGCGACTGCCGGATGAGTTCGGCTCCACCATCCTGCTCTCGCTGCGCGAGCGGCCGCAATATCGCGACATCCCGATGCTCTTCCTGACCGCCATCGACGACGAAGAGGCCGATCGGCTGTCGGCGCTGGCCCCGGTCGTCCGCAAGCCGTTCGACTTCGCCGATCTCGTCTCCGCCGTGCAGGGCCAGCTGGCCACCGCGCCCTCGGCCTGACCGACTCGTCCACCGGGCCAGCCGGTATCCTCTCGCTCACGTCGACGAACGGAGCCGAGCTTCTCCACGGATGATCCGCACCACGCCATTCCATGAGCGCACGAGCGCACGCAACGAGACCGGCCTGTGGCAGCACTGGTCGGGACACGTGGTGGTGACCCGCTACCAGGCGTCGGACAAGTTCGAGTACTTCGCCGTCCGCAACAGCGCCGGCATCTTCGACACCTCGCCGCTGTACAAGTACCGCATCGCCGGCCGTGACGCCGAGCGCTTCCTGGCCGGCATGCTGGCGCGCGACATCCGGCGCTGCCCGCCCGGGAACGCCCAGTACACGACCTGGCTCGACGAGCGCGGCTTTGTCCTCGAGGACGGCGTGATCCAGCACCGCGCACCCGACGAGTTCCTGCTGACCGCAGCCGAACCGAACTACGCCTGGTTCGCCGACCGTGTCGGACGCCTGGACGTCACGATCGAGGAGGTGAGCCTGGACATCGGCGCGCTGGCGGTGCAGGGGCCTCGCTCGCGCGACCTGCTGACGCGCCTGGTTCCCTCGGTGAGCGAGCTGCCCTTCTTCGGTATCACGACGGGCACCATCGGCCGGCGGCCCGTGACGGTCAGCCGGACCGGCTACACCGGTGACCTCGGCTACGAGATCTGGGTCGACTCGCCGGACGCGACGACCGTCTGGGATGCGGTCTGGGATGCAGCCGACGGGTGCGGGGTGCTGCCGTACGGCATGGGCGCCCTGTATATGCTGCGCATCGAGGCCGGCCTGCTGCTCCTGGGCGCCGACTTCGATTCCAGCCGGTTCGCGTTCAACGACGCTCATCGGTCCACGCCACTGGAGCTTGGCTGGGCCTGGATGTTCAAGGGGCTGGAGGAGGACGACCGGCCCTTCATCGGACGCCGGGCGCTGGAGCGCGAGCGGGCCGAGAAGACGTCACGCTGGCGGATGGTGGGCCTGGTGGTCGACTGGGAGGACTACGAGCGGGCCTACAGCGAGGCGGGACTGATTCCCCCCAAGGACCACCAGCCGGTTCACGAGGACTGGATGGTCTACGACGCCGATCGGTCGCGGGTCGGCTACGCAACCAGCATCATGTACTCTCCGTTGCTGCAGCAGCACATCGCGCTGGCGCGGGTGCGACCCGACCTCGCCAAGCCCGGAAGTCGCGTCTTCCTGGAGTTCACTGTGGACCACCACTACGAGCAGGTGGCGGCGCACGTCGCGCGGCTGCCCCTCTACAACCCAAAGCGCAAGACCGACTGATGGACCGATGAGCATGGACCGATACGACGCGATCGTGGTCGGCGGCGGCCACAACGGCCTGGTCAACGGTGCCTACCTGGCCAGGGCCGGGCTCAAGACGCTGATCGTGGAGCGTCGGCCCGTTGTCGGTGGTGCGGCGATCACCGAGGAGCTGCGGCCCGGGTTCCGGTTCACGACGTTCAGCTATGCCCTCTCGCTCCTGCGGCCGCAGATCATCCAGGAACTCGAGTTGACCCGGCACGGCTTCCTCCCGCTGCTCATGGCGACCCGCTTCGCGCCCGGCGAGGACGGCGAGTACCTGCTGTTCAACCGCGACCACGACGAGACGCTGCGCGAGATTGCCCGGCTATCTCCGCACGACGCCGACGCCTACGAGCAGTACGGCCATGACCTGGATCGCGTCTGCCAGGCGATCAAGCCGCTGCTCGACAACGTGCCGCCGGACCTCTTCAGCGACGACCCGGAGGAGCTGGTGGCGATGGCCGCGCTCGGCTCCCGGCTCCGCAGCCTCGACAAGCGCACGCTGCATAACGCCGTGCGGCTGCTCACCGGCAGCGCCGCCGATTTCCTCGACGACTACTTCGAGTCGTCGCTGCTCAAGGGCTACCTGGCATCGTCATCGATCATCGGTTCCCGGGTGGGCCCGCGCTCGCAGGGCTCCGGGCTCGTGCTGCTGTTCCACTCCCTGGGCGAGCACGACGGCGAGTTCGGCAGCTGGGCGTTCCACAAGGACGGCAACGGCGGGTTCACCGAGGTCCTCGCCCGCGCAGCCGGCTCGTTCGGCGCCGAGATCCGCACCGAGTCGTCCGTGGAGCGGGTCCTCACCCGCGACGGCGAGGCGACCGGCGTGGCCCTGTCCGACGGGACCGAGATCGCCGCTGACGTGGTGGTCAGCGCGCTGGATCCGCGGCGCACGTTCCTCGAGCTGGTCGACCCGCGTGAGATGCCCGACGACCTGGTCGAGGACATCCGGCGCCTGAAGTTCCGGGGCGTGAGCTCGAAGGTGAACTTCGCCCTCGACGGGCTGCCGTCGCACCCGTTCCTCGGTGCACGCCCGGACCTGTACCGCGGCTTCATGAACATCGGGCCGTCGATCGACTACCTGGAGCACGCCTTCGACGACGCCAAGTACGGCTGGTACAGCGACCACCCCTACATCGACTGCGCCATCCAGTCGACGATCGACCCGGACATGGCGCCGCCCGGCAAGCACGTCATGTCCTGCTTCGTGCAGTACACCCCGTACGCGCTGCGCGAGAGCGACTGGGATGCCGAGCGGGAGCCGATGGCCGACCGCGTGCAGGCCACCCTGGAGCGCCACTTCCCCGGCTTCGGGGACCTCGTCCTGCACCGCGAGGTGCAGACCCCGCTCGACATCGAGCGCACCGTCGGCCTGTCAGAGGGGAACATCTTCGCCGGCGAGTTCCTGGCGCCACAGATGTTCTTCTTCCGCCCCGCGCCGGGCTGGTCCCAGTACCGGACCCCGATCGCCGGCTACTACCAGTGTGGCTCGGGCACCCACCCGGGCGGCTGCGTGATGGGAGCGCCGGGTCGTCTGGCGGCGCGCCAGATCCTCAGGGATCGGAGCCGCTCCCGCGGCGAGTGATCCGCGCCGGCGTCAGCCGTCGAGCTCGCTCATCGGCTGCGCCTCGGGAGCCAGGCGGTGGTAGTGGGAGCCGTACCACAGCAGCGGCGAGGCATCGCCGCGGTAGCCGGCCGCCACGATCTCGCCCAGGAAGATGGTGTGATCGCTGCCGTCGTGGCGCTGGGTCAGGCGGCAGTCGAAGTACGCCAGGGCGCCCTCCAGGATCGGGGAGCCGGTCTCGGCCTCGTGCCAGGCCGCGTCGCAGAAGCGGGTCAGCTTGGTGGCGGTGGTGGGCTGGGCGAAGCACTCGGCCAGCGGCTGCTGGTCATCGGCGAGGATGCTGAGGCCGAAGGCGTGGCTGCCGATGATCGCGCTGTGCGTCTCCGCCTTGCGGGCGATGCTGGCCATCAGGATCGGCGGATCGATGCTGATGGTGGCGACCGCGTTGGCCGTCATGCCGGCCAGCAGCGGCCCATGGCGCGCGGCGATCACGGTCACGCCGGTCGCGAAGTTGCCCATGAGCGCCCGCAGCCGGCCTCGCTCCTCATCGTCCATCCGGCACCCGCGGTCAGGCGGCGGGAACGGCGGCCAGCCGGGTCAGCACCAGGCAGGTGCGGTACCAGGCCTCGCCATCCTTCGCCGAGAAGCCGACCGTGCGCGCGCCCACGCGCTCCGTGCCGGGCAGGACGCAGGCGTAATCGGCCATGACCGGCAGGCGGAAGTCGATCTCGCCGGCGATCGGCCGCGTCGGCTCGTAGAGGCGCATCTCGCCGATGCGGCCCATGGCGCGCTCCATCCCGTCCCGGATGGCGGCCGCGGCCGCGGCCGGCGACCGCGAGTCCGCCAGGTTCGTGCCGAGGCCGCGCTTGACGATCACGCGCTCGGCCCAGGGCAAGAGCGTCTCGACCTCTCCCGCCAGCGCATCGTCGCCGGCCACCAGGATGACCGGCACACCGTGGTACCCGAGCCGGATGGCGTTCAACCCCGCCTCGTTGTGGGACACACCGTTGGCACGGATCTCGAGCACGGTTGCCGACGAGTACGTGTGCGCAATCACGCCGGTCGAGTGCCCCGCCCCGGCGTGGTAGCCGATGAATGCGGCGCCGTCGAACGAGCCCTCCGGCGCTTCGCCAACCCCCTGGGTCATGCTCAGCGGCTTATCGCCGATGATGAGCCGCGCACCGTCGCGCAGGTCCTCGGCCCGCAGGTTGCGCATCTGCCAGTGGCTGTCGTTGACGACCACCTCGTGGGCTCCGTGGTCGAACGCGCCGTCGATGGCCGCGTTCGCCTCGCCGGCCATCAGGCCGCGGCTGCGGTCGTAATCGGTCCGATCCGGCCCGCCCGGGCCGAAGACGACCTGGTGCGGGTGAGCGACGCCGGCGAGACCCTCCATATCGACCGAGACGTAGATTCGCATCCGGGCCTACCGATACCGCTCGAGCTTCTCGAGGATGCCACTGGTCGTCGCCCAATCCTCGTCCGTTGGCAGCTCGCCGCGATGGAGGTGGAATAGCGGCACGGAGTTCCAGCACGGACCGTCGATGCGCGGCAGGTGGATGCTCATGTCGCCGCGATCCAGCAGCGCGACGAGCGTGGCACCCTGCTCGCCACCGCGGGCCAGGGCCAGCTCGAACGAATCGGCGAAATCGGCCGTGTCACCGAACTCGCTTCGGATGCGCGTTCCGGCCAGTCCGGTCGATGGAAGCTCGAGCTCGCCCTTCTCGCTCACGAGAAGAGTCTCGTCAGCCAGGTGAAGACGACCGCCGAACCGATAACGGCGAAGATCAGGACCGCGATCAAGAGCACGCCGCCGATGACGGTCGCCCACGGCGGCACTCGTGCCGGTGCCGGAGTCATGGCCTGCTGTTGCCGCGACACGCCGCCGACCAGTCCGCTGCCGAGCCAGACGGCGAGCGCGTCGCCGTCGACGCGGACCTCGACCTCATCGTCGAGCGGCATGACGACGAGTCGCTCACCCGATGCGAGCTTGTCGGTGGTCAGCAGTGCCCGTCGGCGCGCGTCTCCCCCTATCTCACGCACGAGCACGGCGTGATCGCCGCCGGCCTCCAATGCGGCCGCCTCGAGCCGCCCGGAGCGACCGAGTGCCATGGTCACCGGACTGGCGTCCGCGATCGGCTGCATGCGGCCGATGGTATCAGCCGGCAAGCTCGCCGAGCATCGGCTCGAGGGCCGCGATGCTCTCGACGGTGATGGGGTCCAGCACGAGCTGGACGTGCCCAACGCCCGCGTCCGCGAACCCGCGGAGTGCATCGGCAAGGCGCTGGTGATCCTGACCCGGGATCGGTTCCGGCTGCGGTTCGGTCTCACTGCCGGCGGGCCGGCCGATCGCATCGGGGAAGGCGACCAGCAGCGCCAGCGTTCGCTCCACTTCCGCCGGATCACGGCCGACTGCCCGACATGCCTCGTCGACCTTGTCGCGCAGCGGAAGGTAACCCTCCACGGTGTTGCCGAACCACACGAAGTATGCGTTCCAAGCATCGACATGCGGAAGCGTGATCTCGAGCATGCGCGGCCCGATCGAGCCGACCATCAGCGGCGGACCGCCTGGACGGGCGGGCGGCGGCACGAGGGGCAGGTCGCGGACCTGGTAGAAGCGGCCGTCGAGGTCGACACTCCCATCACGCAGCAGGCGCCGGATGATGGTGAATGCCTCCTCGAAGCGGCTCACTCGGTGGTCGAATGGGAATCCGAACGCCGTGTACTCGGCCTCATTCCACCCGGCGCCCAGGCCGAGCACCAGCCGCCCGCCGCTGATCTCGTCGACCGCCGCGGCCTTCGCTGCCAGCATTGCGGGGTTGTGGAAGCTGGTGGCAGCGACAAGTGGTCCGAGTTGAACGCGCTCGGTGATGGCGGCGATCGCCGCCAGCTGGGTCCATGCCTCCCACGGACCGACCGGCTCAACCCCACGATCGCGGTAGAGAAGGTGGTCGCCGACCCAGATCGAATCGAGGCCGATGCGCTCCGCGGTCAGCGCCATCTCACGCAGCTCCGCCCAGCGGACCACGCGCTCGACCTCTGGAAGCTGCACACCGATCTTCATCGTTCTCCGATTGTGCCACGGCGCGCTATCGTTCTCGCCGTGGCGTTCCCCGACCCTCTTGCCGATGAGCCGTTCAGTTGGCGCTCTCGCTCCGACGGAACGGTCGTGATCCGATACCACGACGCACCCGTCACGCTTATGCGCGGGAAGGCGGCCGAACGCTTCGCGCTTCGCGTTGCATCCGTCGATGACGCGGGTGCGCAGCAGCTCATGGCGCGCGTCACCGGCAACTTCAAGCGCGGCAACGAACGACGCGGGAGCCGTTCCTAGACTCGCTCGACCGCGCGCGCGAGCGACCGCAGCGATTCGATACGCAAGGCGTCCATGCCACGGTCCACGGCGTATGCAAGCAGCGCCGCCGCCAGGAAGACCGCGATGACCCGTGCCCGCAGCTCGGTCAGCCCGTCGACCGGCCCATAGGCTTCCAGCAGTGCCGCGCGCGCCTTGCCGGCGAACGTGCCGAAGACAATCGACAGGTCGATCGACGGGTCTCCGGCACACACGTCCCCCCAGTCGATCACGCCGGCGGCGGCGGCGCCGGTCGTCACGAGCAGGTGGCGACAGTGCAGGTCGCCGTGAAGCACGACGGTCCGGGGCGACGGCGGCAGGTCCGCGGCCTCGGCGAGGAGGCGCTCGACCGATGTTGGCGCCTCCCAGGTGTCGGCGGCACGAAGCTCTGCCAGGCGCAGCCGGGTGCGCTCAACGCGGACGCCCATGTCGGCGCGTCGCATCGGGTCGACCGGCAGGGAGAGCGCGACCCGCGACGCGAGGCTCGGGCTGTGCAACGCGGCCAGGAATTCGCCGACGGCGGTGGCGACCGGGGTCCGCGCCTCGTCGCTGAGGTTGGCGTCCGCGATCTCGGCCCCGGCAATGTACTCGGCACCGAACCACGGCCACGGGTAGTCCTCGGTCGGCACGCCGACGAAGCGCGGCACGGGGATCGGCAGCGGCAAGTTCGGCGCCAGCCGACCCAGGACGTCGATCTCGCGCTGGACGCCGGCTACGGCAATCTGGCGTTGCGGAAACCGGAAGACCCACCGCTCGTCGACCAGGTGAACCACGTTGTCCCACCCGGTCGCGATCTGGCGGATCGGCACGTCGGCAAGCTCGAGGAACTGGATGCCGATCAGGCGCCGTGCTCGTTCCGAGTCGACCTCGATCTCGGGGTCCCATTCCGGCATGGCGCAACCGTACCCGAGTGGCGCGACTCGCTTTCAGGGTCCCGGCGTGCTGCACGCCTGCACGACTGCATGACTCCACGCCGATGGTCTGACGGCGCCGAGCCGGCACGGTTGTTGCCCGGAGGCTACCGTGAGGAGCATCCCGACGGACGAAGACTGACCTCAGGCCACTCGCTTTGTCTTCTTGTTGACGTAGTCGACCAAAACGTACTCGCCGAGGTGCTCCGGCTCCACGTAGAACGCCCGCCCGCGGTTGATGCGCGACATGAGGTCGACGAACTCGGACAGGTAGCGCGATCGCTCGAGCATGAAGGTGTTGATCACGATGCCCTCGCGGGTGCATCGGCCCACCTCGCGCAGCGTGGACTGGACGGTGCGCAGGGTGGGCGGATACGCGAACTCGACCTGGCCGTTCTCGATGTGCGCCGTCGGCTCGCCATCGGTGATGACGACGATCTCCTTGTTGCCGCCGTGAGATCGGCCCAGGAGCTGGCGGGCGATGATCAGCGCGTGCTGCAGGTTGGTGCCGTACTCGAACTCGTACGGCGACAGCGTCGGGATGGATTCGGGCTTGAGCTGGCGGGCGTAGTACGCGAAGCCGACCACGAAAAGCCGATCTCGCGGGTACTTGGTGTGGATGAGCGTGTGGAGCGCCATCGCCACCTTCTTTGCCGCCGATGAGCAGCCACGCAGCAGCATGGATCGACTCATGTCGAGCAGCAGGACGGTGGAAGACACCGTGGTCTCCTCCGAGCGTGAGACCTCGAAGTCATCGGGACCGATGACCACCGGGGTCCCCACCCCACCGCGTGCCATTGCATTGAACAGGGTGCGATTGATATCGACCGCGAACGCGTCGCCGAACTCGTAGGGCTTCGTCTCCTCGGTCGGCTCGCCGCCGCGCCCCGGTCGCGGCAGGGCGTGGCCTCCGAACCCCTCGCGGCGCAGGCGGCTGAAGATGTCGGTCAGCGCACGCATGCCGAGCTTGCGCGCGGCGCGGGGCGTGAGCTCGAGGCGGCCGCCGTCGCGGTCGAGGTATCCGGCCTCCTCCAAAGCCCGGGTCAGCTCGCGGAGCTGGTCGAGGTCGTCGATCGCGTCGTCGCCGGCCAGGTCGCGCAGCGCGTCGGCGTCGACCTTCTCGAGGGCATCGGGATCGCGGGCGGCGCCGAGTGCCTCCTCCATCGCGTCGTACTGCTGCTGGCGGTCGATGGCGGCGAGCGCATCGGGCAGGCCCATCGGCTCATCGCCCTCGAAGGGATACGGCTCGCCGAATGGCAGATCCGGGCGCGCCATCTGGAGGTTGCCGGCCAGGCGCGCCATGTCGATCTGCAGCCGATCGTCGCGCAGCAGGTCGTCCATCATCGAGCGCAGCTCGTCGCGCATCTCGGGCGACATGCTGTTGAGCAGCGACGCCATCTGCGAGGCCTGGCGGTGGAGCTGCTCGATCAGCTCATCGGTGTTGCTGATGCCGGGCGGGAAATACTGTCCGTGCTGCGCCATGAAGCTCGCGAAGTCATCGGTCGTATCGGCCCCGGCCGCGTGCTTCTCCAGGAGCATGTTGAGATCGCGCACCATCTCGCGGATGCCGGCGAGATCCTCGGGCGTGACGCGCTCGACGCCCTCCTTCAGTCCCTGGAAGTACGTCTGCAGCATCTGGTGGCGCAGCTCGTCCGTCAGCTCGCCGAAGGCGTTGCGGGCGGCGTCGTCCATGAACTCGTAGTCCTGCAGCCCATGGAGGCGGCCGGCCAGGTTGGGCGGGAGGGCGTCGAGCCGATACTCGCGCTGGCGCGCGGTTCGCCGCGTCACCTGCTCCCCCATCCGCGCCTGGTCCTGGTCGGACCCGGGAGCGGCGTCGAGGGCACGCTGCTCGGCAGCCCGGACACGTTCGGCGATCCCCTGGCGCTCGGTCTCCAGGATCTCCTCCAGCCGCCGATTCACGTCGTCGAGCACGCCGTCGAGGTTCGCCCGCTCCAGCTCTGCCTGCCGCTGGACGCGCAGCCGCTCCATGATCTTCCGCAGGCCGGGGATGTCACCACCCCTCGTTCCGCGGATCCCACGCTGCATGAGCCGTTGCAGGGCCCGGCGGACGTCGCCCTCGGCCAGGATGTCGTCGGAGAGCGCGTCGAGCACGTCGTCCGCATCGAAGGCCGGCAGCTGCTGGCTGCCGTCCCATCTCGAGTAGCGGAGGGTGCTCATGGTGCTGCTCAGCCTAAGCCGATGCTGAACTGGCGTCCATGTGCCTCATCCGCGCTCGATGATGGTCAGCATGAGGCCTCGGGTAGGACGAGAGTCAAGACTCGTCTGGAAGCCTTCGGAACGGAATCGGCTCGGTTGGCGAGTCGGCTGGTTCGGCGAGCTGCATGCCGTACCAGGCTACGTCGTACCAGCCGCCCATCTTGTAGCCGACCCGCTCGTAGACGCCGCCGCATGCCGATCGACTCGTGCAGCGCCACGCTCGCCGGATTGGGAAGCGCGATGCCGGCATACACGTTCACGAAGTTCTGGCGGCGCAGGATCGGCAGCAGCGCGTCGTACATGACGCGGCCAACGCCGCGGCCGTGCCGGTCGGGACGAACGTAGGCCGAGACGTCGACCGACCATCGATATCCCACCCGTTCGTGATGCAGCCGCGCATAGGCGTACCCGATCACGCCATCGGAGGCGTCCTCGGCGACCAGCCACGGGGTCTTGCGCAGCACGTGACGGATGCGCGCCGCCATCTGCGTGATGGTCGGCGCCCGTTCCTCGAACGTGGCGGCGGACGCCTCGACCGCCGGCCGGTAGATCGCCGCGATGGCCTCCGCGTCGCTATCGGGATCGGCAGTACGGACACGCATGTCGGAGTCAGGCATCGGCCGTTGATCGCCCATGTGCTCATGATGCGGCACGCCGTGTGCTGACATCTCGAGACATGAGCGAGAACGATATCCACGGCATCGGTGACGGCTGGTCGGTGAAGACGGCGGACGCCCAGGGGATCGGCACGGTCGAGGAGACGACCGAGCGGTACATCCTGGTGAAATCCGGCCTGATCAACGCCTCACATCAGTACCTGCCCGCAGCCACGCTGGCGCACGTGCGCTCCGAGCTCAAGGAGATCAGCATCTCGCTGACCGCCGCGCAGGTGGACGAAGGCGACTGGTCGGAGCCACCGGCGGAGGGGCCACGCACGGAGGGCGCGCCGCTCAACCTCGACTCTGACGAAGAGGTCGACGACGTGATGCGGACGCGGGCCAAGGTCGAGCCGGAGCGCCCGCCGACGATCTGAGCCTCGGGGCTCAGCCGGCCGTCTGCTGGAGCACGCGGCCGTCCGCGGCGACACGCACCAGCGTCGGCACGAGCGCAACGCCGTACTTGCGCGCCAGGTCCGGACGCTCGCGCACGTCGATACTCACCCATCGTCGCGACCCCGCGGCCAGGTCGTCAAGGACGGTCCGGCACTCGGTGCACAGCGGGTGGCTGAAGGCCACCACCAGCTCGCCGCGCCGATCGGCGCCCTGCGGCTCGCCCAGTTCCGACAGTTCGAGTCGGTCGAGTTCGCGGGCCCGAACGCCACGCAACCGGGCACCGATGCGGTACATCTCGCACCCGGCGCAGAACCCGGTGGCCGCGGCCAGCAGCGCCAGCACGACCACCAGCACCCCGAGCACGGTCCCGAGCGTCGTGAACCCGACCGCGTGGGCGAGCGTGGCGGAGCTGAGTACCACGAAGCCGACCTGGTTCGCGAACTTCGGTGGCCGCGAATCCTCGATCGGTCCTTCGCCGACACGCGGCTGCACGAGCTCGAAATAGGCGACACACGGGAGGCAATACCGCCGGCCGAATCGAAGGCCGATGCCCAGCTGCGCGGCGAGCAGGCCGAACAGCGGCCAGAGACCGGTGAGCACGGCGATGAGCGAGACGACCCCCACGGTCGCCTGGTTGAAGCGCGGAGCGCGGGCATCGATGACGTCGGTGTCGCGGTAGGGATGCGCGGTGCGGATGCGAGCTGTCATGGGTCAGGCTCCGGGAGGTGGGCAGGAAGAACCAGGGAACAAGCGACGGGGCGGGAGGAAGGGCCTCAATGCGCGGGCGGACCGAGTCGGTGCGCCGATGAGAGACGGGAGCGGAGCTCCTCCCGCCTATCGACAGCTACAGGTGCAGGTGCAGGTGCAGTGCGTGCTGTGGCAGATGTCGGTCACGATGCGCGCAGCGTACGCTCCGCTCGAGGATTGGGCAAGGCCAGCTCGTGGGCACGTCCGGGCACAGCGTCTCTCCACACACGCCGCGCCCCACACGGAGGATCTAGCGCGAGAAGCTGCTCGCGGGACGGCGAGGGGTGCGTCGGCGACCGGCGCCGAATCGGACTCGACCGCGATCGCCGGGTCCCTGACGGGGCGACGGTCCGTTGCGGCGCTGTCCGCCGTGCTGGCCGGAGCGCAGTCGAATCGGTTCCGCGCGGATGTCACGATTGGGCTCGAAGCCGGGGACGGCATGGACGGGAATCGGGCCCCCCAGGAGGCGCTCGATATCGCGCAGCAGTGGTGCCTCGTCGACACACACCAGCGAGACCGCGGTGCCGGTGATCCCGGCGCGACCGGTGCGACCAATGCGGTGGACGTAATCGGAGGGCACCATCGGCAGCTCGAAGTTGACGACGTGCGGCAGCTTTTCGATATCGAGGCCGCGTGCGGCAACTTCGGTGGCCACCAGCAGCAGGACGCGTCCTGCCTTGAAGTCGGTGAGTGCGCGCACGCGCTGCGACTGCGACTTGTTGCCGTGGATGGCGGCTGCCGCAATCCCGTCGCGGGTCAGCTGCTCGGCGAGCCGATTGGCGCCGTGCTTGGTGCGTGTGAAGACCAGCGCCTGGTCGATCTCGCGCGTGCGGACCAGGTGCGTCAGCAGCTCACGCTTGCGCTCGCGATCGACGCGATGGACGACCTGCTCGACGAGCGCTACGGCCGTGTTCTCCGGGGTGACCTGGACCGATGCGGGCCGATCGAGCAGGCCCTCGGCCAGCGAACGGATCTCATGTGAGAACGTGGCTGAGAAGAGGAGGTTCTGACGGCGATCCGGAAGGAGCGCCAGCACCTGCCGGATGTCGCGGATGAAGCCCATGTCGAGCATCCGATCGGCCTCGTCGAGGACGAGGAACTGGATGCCGCGCAGGTCGATGGTGCCCTGCCGAGCATGGTCGAGCAGCCGGCCCGGCGTGGCGACGATGACATCGACGCCGCGGCGCAGTGCGCCGACCTGGCCACCGAACCCGACGCCGCCGTAGATCGCGGTCGATCGGACGCTGCCGCCGGAATAGGTGCGGACCGACTCCTCCACCTGGATCGCCAGCTCACGCGTCGGCGTGAGGATGAGGACCCGGATGCGCCGATCCCGCGCGGGGCGCGCGGCCAGCTGCTGGAGGATCGGCAGGACGAAGGCGGCCGTCTTGCCGGTGCCGGTCTGTGCGCCGGCGAGCAGGTCACGGCCCTCCAGCACGAGCGGAATCGCCTCGCGCTGAACCGGTGTGGGATCGGTGTAGCCCTGGCGCGCGACAGCGCGGAGCAGGTCGGGCGTCAGCCCGAGCATAGAGAAGGACAAGGGAATAGCTCCTGACGAGGCCCTCCCGCGCTTTGTGTGCGGGGCCCGGTCAGGGCGAGGGTAAATTCGGTATCGGACTTCGGGTGGGAAGCGGCGCAGACCGGTGCGCCTAATCGAACACGTGTGCGAAATGTATCACATCGAATCGGTGTACGCTAGAGACTCCCACAGAAAAGGCGGCCATGACCGACCGATGCATCCACGGGTTCGAGGAGCAGCACTGCGCCGCATGCCGCCGATGTCCCCACGGAATTTTCGAATCCCGCTGCGCGACCTGCCGTCCGAAGACGGCACGTGAGGCGACCATCATGCTGGCGAACGACGCGCCCCGTCCTGCCGAGGAGCACCGAGGCTACGAGATCCTGTACGTCGCCGGCGAGCGAAGCTGGTACATCCGCGCCGATGCCGACGCGTCCCGCTCCCAGAACTCCTTCCGCTCCGCCTTTCAGGCTCGACGTGCCATCGACGAGATCCTCGATCGGCCGGCGCCGGTCGCTGCTGGCGGCAAGAAGAAGAAGGGCTGATCTTTCTGCGTCTCTGCATGCTCGCCGAGCGAGCGTGCGCTTGAGATCGGTCCGTTCCGGTGCGGGAACCGGGACGAACGTCCGGCCAGCCGGCTGACGATGGAGTCCCCCGTTGGGCTCCACACTGGCAATCCTCCTGCGAATCATGGGCCCCTGCAATAGCGCTTGCCCGATGACGGGCGAGCTAAGCTCACAGGAGGGAATCATGCGACGCACCACTCTGGCCATGGCATTCGTGCTTGCCGCGCTCGGCGGCCTGATCGCCGCCGCGCCTGCCAGCGCCGCCACCACCGGCACGCTCTGCGGACAGGTCATGGCCTTCACCGCCCCCACCGCCATCGCTGATGGCAGCATCACGGTCGACGGGACCACCGAGGTCATCGACAGCTCCGCCTTCGGCGCGATCGAGGCCTCGACGTTGACGGTCCTCAACGCGGTCGCCACGGCCGATGCCACGACCTGCGTTGAGATCACCGCCGATGTCGACGGCAACATCGTCGATCTCGCGGTGGCCGCCCAGGCCGAGATCTGCGGTACCGCGACGCTCGACACCACCACGGGGCTCTACTCGGTCGGCGGCGTGGAGCTGCCCACCGCGGTCCTGACCGGCGACGCCGACCTGATGGCCGCGCTTGACCTCGCCGTACGGGCCGGCGCCGACGTTTGCGCCGCTGTCACGATCGACACCACCAGCGGCCTCATCGCGACCGTTGGTGTCGACGCGACCGTCACCCTCTGCGGCAGCGTGACGCTGGATGCGGAAGGCAACGCCACCATCGATGGGGTCGTGGTCGACGCCGATCTCCTGGATGCGAATGCTGCCGCACTGCTCGCCCTCGCGGTCAGCGCGAACGGTACCGCGTGCGTGGCGGTCGACGCCGTCAGCAGCGGCGGAACCACGACCGTTGCGGTGAATGTGACGATCGAGGTCTGCGCCGAGGTCACCGCCGTCACCGACAGCACGATCACGCTCGGCGACGTGACATTCGCCTTTGCCGGTGCCGCGGATGCCGGGATCGAGATTGGTGACGAGGTCTGCGTCGCCGCAGGCACCGCCCCCGGCGAGGGTCCGACCATCACCGAGGTCACGACGGCCACGGGCGCCACACCAGGTGCTGACGGTGGCGGCGTGCCGCTGCCCGACACCGCGCTCGATGCGCCGGTGAACGGCATGGCGATCGGGACGCTGCTCCTCGTTGCGGCAGGTATCGGTGCTTCGGCCATCCGACGCGCTGGCATCGGCCTCCGCTAGCACCTCGCAGGACCCCTTGTGATCCAGACGGTCGGGCCCCCGGGCCCGGCCGTTCTGGCTCTGCGGTCAGAACGGCGCGCTGCTTCTCAGCGGAGCACTACGACCGTCGAGTCTCGACTGGTTCGGCAGACGCGGGGTCCTGACTGTCGTTCTGTCACTGACCATGTCCATTCGACCGCTGTGCCAGCGATTTCGCTGCACCGCCGGACGGGATGCTCTTGTGAGTAGCAAGCGTAAGGGGGCACGCTAAGCGGTCCGTAAGCCGCGCCAAATCCACGATGTCCATGATTGTGGGATGTCCATTCGCCGAAATCTCGTCGCCGAAGCCGGTCGGCGTGCCGTGTTGCAGCTCGAATCCGTCGTCCGGGATCTTAGAAGTGCCCGGTTCAACGCCGGGCTCTCCCAAAGCGCGGTCGCGAGCGCAATCGGCGTGTCGCGACCGTTGCTTGCCGCGTGGGAGGCGGGCCGCATCAGGCCGACCGTCGTGCATCTTGGGCAGTGGAGCGCGGTGGTCGGACTCGACCTCACCATCCGCGCCTATCCCGGCGGTCCCGCGCTCCGCGATGCCGGTCAGCTCCGCATCCTCGGACGATTGCGAATCGCGATCGGCGATGGCTGGACCTGGCGCACGGAGGTCCCGATCAGCGCAGATCCGCGCGACATGCGGGCGTTCGACGCCGTCCTGGCCCGGGGCAATCGGCGTGTCGCAGTCGAGGCGATCGGCCGGCTGGTGGATGCCCAGGGGCAGGTGCGACCCATCATGCTGAAGCAGGAGGCGTCAGGCATCGAGCGAGTCATGCTGGTCCTGGCCGACAGCCGACACAATCGTGCCGCCCTTACCGGTGCCCGGCCGACCGTCGAGCCGGCATTTCCGGCGTCCGCCCGGCACGCGTTGGCCGCCCTCCGCGCTGGCGAACTGCCGAACGCGAACGCGGTTGTGATGGTCTAGAGTTGCTCCTGACGGTAGCGGTGCGACCGGCGGCAGGCCGGATGCTCGCGCTCGTCGGTCGCCGCGCTCCCCACGCTGACAGTCCGACGGCTGGGCAGCCTTCCGCCCTCCCCCACCGGTCAGGCCGCTACTGGGGTAGCAAGCCGACGGAGACGCGCTAGTGGAGGCGGGAACCGCCGCCCTCGTCGGGATCGTCGTTGCCACCCTCACGCAGGAAGCGCTCGATGTCGGCGATGAGCTCATCGCCCTCGGGGAGCCGCGATTCATCCGCCAGCTGCTCGAGACGCTCGACATGGGCCTTGGTGTCCTCGTCGTTTGCCGCGGCCGCATCCAGCATGTTGCGACGCTCGAGCGCGCGGGTCGCGAGCGACCCCACCGGGACATCGACACCGAGGTGCTTTCCAAGTGCGGTCAGCAGAGCGATGGACGCCGTGGGATAGGAGGCATTCACGTAGTGCGGCACCTGCGCAAAGAAGCCAACCGCCGGAATCCCGGACGTCGAGGCTGCCAGCTCCAGGACCGATAGGAGCGCCGCCGGCACCCGCAGCAATCCATCCGGCCCCTGCCGAATGCCCTCGGGCAGCAGACCCGGCGCCGATGCGGTGGCCAGGACCGGCACCGGACGCGTGTGCGGCACGGCCGCCGGGATGGCGCCCAGGCTTGCCCAACTGGCGACCCCCAGCCGCTTGGCCAGCTCGACCACGTCGGTCGCCAGCTCTCGCCATCGGTAGTCCGGCTCCGGCCCGCTGAGGACGAGCAGATCGCGATCGCCGATGCGCGACGCGGTCAGGCGCAATTCGGCCCAGGCCAGGCTCATCGGCCGTCCATCCACGATGTCCAGCGTCGGGCGGCGCGAGCGGAAGTCGTACACCGCATCGGCGTCGAAGGTGGCGACCAGCGTTCCGTCCTGGCTCAGCTGGGCGGCCGCCGTCGTACCAGCCGAGCCGGCGTCGACCCAGCCCTCGAGCGCGGCGACCAGGATCGGTGCGCTGAGCTGCGGATCCTCTTCAAGCCGATAGAGCGACATCGATCAAGGATACGGCGGTTGGGCCCTCCGCACGATTCGGGGTCGAAGCGCCAACCCGTAGAGGGCATGCATCTAGGTACTCCCCAGGGGCGCCGCAGGCTCGGGCGCGCAGGGCGCCACCGTGCTCCCGCACGGCCGCCGCGTCAAGACCTATCGGAGTTTGGGGCACTCAGCGGCCACACGGGCGCCACGGACTCCAGCGTCGGAAAGGCGTCCCAATCGGTGCGGATCGGCGAGAAGACATCGATGACCACCGCGCCCTCCGGACCGGCGTGTGCCTCGTGGGGCACGTCGGATTGAATACGCCACGTGCCGCCAGGCCCGAGCGTCCGACGCTCGTCAGCGATCCGGAAGTCCATCTGTCCGCTGATCACCATCCCGTGCTGCTCGCTCGCGTGCCGGTGCTCGGGGACGACGGCGCCGGGATCGAGCTCCACCACGGCCAGGGTGACGTGATCACCCTGCACTCGGCGCGCGCGCACGCCATCGAACACCTGGAATGCTGGGATGTCGCGGAGATCGGCGAGGTTATCGGTCATTTGGTCCTCCTTGTGAGGCCAGCGTAGCGCGAGGCGCTAGTCTTGACGCCATGGCCAAGGCGCGGGCAACCGGTAAGACCGATGCGACCTCGGACCCCGACAAGCTCGTCCGCCAAAAGGCCGGCACCTATCGGACCGAAGATGAGCGATTCGAGGTCCGCGAGGCCGATGTCGGCTGGTTCCTGGTCGACTCCGATCAGACGAACGAGTTCGGCCAGGAGCTGATCCAGGGACCATTTCCCACGCTGAAGGCCGTTCGCGGGGCCCTCCCCGATGCGCGCACCGCGAAGCCGGCCGGCGGCAAGCCCACGGCGAAACGCACCAAGTCCCCGAAGAAGGCGAAGGAACCTGAACCGGAGCCGCCGCCGCCGAGCTGGATCGATCAGCTTCAGAAGCCCGAGCGCGCCGCAGTACGCAAGCTCATCGGGTCACTCGAGCGCGAAGGAATCAAGGACGCCGAGGCACTCGTGCGCCGCGACCGGGAAGGGCTCCTGCCGGCAGTGGCGGTACGGCTCATCGAGCGACGGCTGGAGGCGTTGGTCGACGACCTACCGGATGCGGAGCGAAACAGGGCAACCGCACTGCTGCGCCGAGCTGCCGAGGTCCTGAGCGCCGAGGGCACGACCCTTCGCGACCCGCTCCCCGGTTGGTCGGTGGTGGAGATCGGCGCGGTCCCGGAGCCTCCCAATCGACGGATCGACCTGCGGAGGTAGCCGATGCCCGCAGCCATCCGGCGCGCGACCATGCGGGAGGTTCCGGCGATGGCCGGCACGCTGGCACGCGCCTTCGCACACGATCCCTTCTACTCGTTCCTCGCCGGCGACGCGCCCGAGCGGAATCAGCGCATGCGCGATGGATGGAGCGGCATCCTGCGCTTTGGATCGGCAAGGCTGGCGGAAACCTATACGACTGACGACCACGCCGGCGTCGCCATCTGGATTCCACCCGGACACCCCGGATCCTCGTTCCTCGACAGTCTGCGCATGATGCCGGCGATCAGCCGCCTGGCCGGCTGGCGTCGACTGCGCACGGTGACGAACGCCATCGCTGCGCTCGAGGAGCGCCATCGCCACCATGCGCCGCAGCCGCACTTCTACCTCTCCGCACTCGGCGTCGATCCAGATCGGCAGGGGGAAGGGATCGGCACGGCGCTCCTGGAGCCCGTCCTTGACCGATGCGACCGCGACCGATTCGCCGCGTACCTGGAGACCGCGACCGCCCGCAACGTTCTGCTCTACGAGCGACTCGGGTTCGGGGTCGTGGAGGAGCTGACGTTGCCGAACACCGACGTGCACGGCTGGCTCATGCTCAGGACGACCGGTCGCTAGCGCCTTCGAGCGCGGCGACCTCCTCGCGCGCCCGCTCGAACGCCAGCTTGACGCCGTCTCCGCCGCCGTCGAGCACTCCCGTCGCAAGGGTGTCGAGAAGGGCCCGCCCACGTTGGATGACCTCCGGAACCTGCGGGTCGTCGGGTTTCATGCTGCGCACCGCAGCGCGCGTGGACACCGCGATGACCCGAATCCGCAGGTGCAGGGCAGCGTCATCCATGCGGCTGCGTGTGCAAGCGCGATGCCGCCGGGCGGTGCCGGATGCATCGGTGGTGCGCGAAAGCGGCCGGTAAGCGGCAGCCACTACCATCGATCCCGTGGATCCCGAAGCCATCCTGGCCGACCTGAACGACGAGCAGCGCGAGGCTGCGCGGGCGACGAATGGCCCGGTCGTGATCCTGGCCGGCGCGGGCACCGGCAAGACGCGTGTCATCAGCCACCGGGTCGCGTACGCGACCGCGACGAACGCCATCGACCCGAAGCGGGCCCTCGTCGTGACGTTCACCGAGAAGGCGGCGACCGAGATGCGCCATCGGCTGCGCGAGCTCGGCCTTCCGCAGGTGCAGGCCTCGACCTTCCACGCGGCCGCGCGCCGGCAGCTGGCGCACTTCTGGCCCGAGGTCCACGGGCGACCGCTGCCGGGGGTGCTCGACTCGAAGCTGCGGATCATCGGTCCCCTGGCCCGACAGCTGCCGGGAGGCTACAAGTTCACGCCGGCGAAGGATCTCGCCGATGAGATCGAGTGGGCCAAGGTCCGCCGCCAGCGGCCGGAGACCTACGAGCCCGAACGCGAGCCGCCAATCCCGAAGGACGTCTTCGTGCGGTTCTGGCGGGGCTACGAGCAGGGGAAGCAGCGCGCGGATCGGATCGACTTCGAGGACATGCTGGCCCTGGCAGTCGACCTCTACGAACGCGACGAGAACGCCATCGGTCTTGCCAGGCAGCGCTATGCCTGGTTCAGCGTCGACGAGTACCAGGACACGAACAGACTCCAGGAGGACCTGCTTCGGTTGTGGCTTGGCGATCGACGCGACCTGTGCGTCGTCGGCGACCCCGATCAGACGATCTACTCGTTCACCGGAGCCAGCAGCGACTACCTGACCACCTTTGCGGACCGATACGCCGATGCGCGCCTCGTGCGCCTCAGCCAGAACTACCGCAGCACGCCGCAGGTGCTGGAGCTGGCGAATCGCCTGATCCCCGGACGCGAGCTGCGCTCCCCCGCAAAGGATGGACCGAAGCCCGCGCTCGTCCCCCACGCCGACGGCGACCGCGAGCTGGCTTCGACGATTGCCGCGACCCGTGATCTGCTGGCGGCGGGCGTGGCAGTCACCGAGATCGCGATCCTGGTGCGCACGAATGCGCAGCTGGTCGCCTTCGAGGGCGCGCTCAGTGCGGCAGGCATTCCGTTCACCGTGCGCGGCGTCCGCTTCTTCGCGCGCGCCGATGTGCGTGCTGCCCGCGCTGCGCTCAAGACCGATGCCACCGGCCGCCTGTCCCGGATCGTCGTGAACACCTGGCGGAAGGAGCTCGGGTTCGACGAAGCCTCTCCCGCCGGGCCGGGCGCCGAGGCGCGCGACCGTCACGCGGCGCTGACCACCCTGCTCGCCATGGCTCGCCGGCTCGAGGTCGAGCACGATGACGCCACGGTCGCTGACTTCCTGGCCGAGATTGCGCGTCGCGACGCCGCCGAGGCCGACGCCGCTGGCGAGGGCGTCACCCTCTCCACGCTCCACCGCGCCAAGGGCCTCGAGTGGGATGCCGTCTTCCTGCCGCAGCTCGAGGAGGGCACGCTGCCGATCCGGCAGGCGTCGTCCGAGTTCGCCGCACTGGCGGAGGAACGGCGGCTGCTCTACGTCGGGATCACCCGCGCCCGCCGGCACCTGGTGCTGTCGTGGGCTCTCAACCGGGTGGGGGTGAAGGGCACGTCGGTGCGGGCGCGGCCGTCGCGTTTCATCGCCGAGCTGCGGCCAGGGGCGGTGGCTCGGCTTCCCGCTGCGGTCGCATCTGGGCCGCGCATGGCCTTCGGAGTCGGGCAGCGCGTGCACCACGCGCGTCGCGGACCAGGCGTGATCGGCGGTCCTTCGGGAGACAGCGTGCGCGTCAATTTCGACGATGGCGCCATCGGTGTCGTGTCGGTGCGAGACCTTCGCACTGCCTTGGATTCGGCAGCGGGCGAGGAGCTGCTCGAACGGCTCACCACCTGGCGAAGAGAACGAGCCCGGGCCGATGGCGTGCCCGCCTACGTCGTGGCCGACAACAAGACGCTCGCCGCGATTGCGGCACGGCGTCCGTCCGACGCGTCGGAACTGCTTGGCGTGCCGGGCATCGGTCAGCACAAGGTGGAGGCATACGGTGCGGCGATTCTGGAGCTCGTTGGTGAGGCCCAGTCGTAACCGCTTCTATCACGAAACAGGCTGAAGGCTACCCCGCCGCCGCGCCATCGGCGACGGAAGGGACATCGAGGCCCAGGTGATGCGCCAATGCGCGTCGAGTTGCCCAACGGACGTCGCGGTCCACGACGACGCCGATCGGCGCCGAGCGGATCCGGCGCTGCGAGATGGTCCGCACCTGGCTCGTGACGATGACGGCGTCGAGCGTCTGCCCGGCCTCGCCTCGGCCGATCGGAACATCTCCCGGATATCGTGCCTCTGACCGCGCGGCCGTGATAGGGCACACGGTTGCCAATCCGGACCGATGAAACGGCTCGTAGGACACGACGAGCGCGCGTCGCTCACCAGCCTGCTCATGGCCACGGACCGGGTCCAGGTCGACGATGACGACCGCCCATCGAAGCGGCCCGCTCAGGCCGGCCACGTCTCCCGATCGGCGGATCGATAGCCGGCTTCGAGCTCCTGCGCCTCGCTGACGAACGCCGGATCGGCTGCCGCCGTCTCCCAGGCGGCCGCCTCTCGCACTTCGCGCAGGCGCCGCCCGAGCTCATCGACGGCAAGCTCCACCACCGCGTCCTGGGAGGCGGCAACCCCATACTGCTCCGCCATCTCCCGCACGCGTCTCACCGTCGCCGGCGGCAGATTGTACGTGCGCTTCACGCGTTTCACCATGCGCGCATGCTGACACGTCCCTAAACGGGTGTCAATCCGGGTCCACGTGGATGAACGGTGGTGTCGCGCCCTACTGTGACGTCATGAGCCTCTTCGCCCTTCGTGGCGTCCGCAAGTCCTACGGATCGCGGGTCATCCTTGACGGGCTTGACCTGAACGTGGAGGACGGGGCGCGGATCGGGATCGTGGGCGGCAACGGCTCCGGCAAGTCGACGCTGCTGCGGATCATGGCCGGCGACGAGCAGGAGGACGCCGGCGCGGCCACCCGGCGACGCGGCCTGAAACTCGCCCTCCTCCCGCAGCACCCGCTCGGCGATGAGCGCACCGCCCGGGAGACGCTGCACCATGCACGTGCGGACCTGCGAACGATCGATGCGGAGCTGGCCCAGGTCAACGGAGAGCTGGCGGATCCATCGGTCTACAACGATGCCCGAGCGCTGGAGCAGGGGCTGAGCCAGCAGTCAGACGTGCTCGACCGATACGAACGCGCCCGCGGTCCGGCGTTCGAAGGCCGCTCCCGGAGCCTGCTGCTGCAGCTGGGCCTCGAAGAACGCGAGCTCGACCTGCCGACGATGGTGCTGAGCGGCGGCCAGCGCAAGCTGATCTGCCAGTCGCCGCGACTGATCGAAGGGTAGGTTCGGGACGCGAGGCGGTGCGACGGCGTTGTGACGTACAAGAGGTTCCGACGTTCGGCCGCGTGACAGGAACCTGTCAGCCGGGACGCGCCGAGCCTGGGCCGGCCAACCGGATTCCTTCCCCGGTGGGTTGAGCAACAACACGACGGCCGAGCTGTGGGTACTCGAGCACGAAGCCATCCGCGTCGATCTTGAGGTCGCTCTGGAACGAGCCGGATCGATACTGGACGATGGCGCCGCCACCATCGGTCGTGCGCAGATGCGTGTAGCGCTGCTGGGATGCGACGACTCGCAGGCTCGGCACCTCGATGAAGGCCATCGTGAAGCGGTGATCACCGGACGAGCGGTTGAGGTCGTGGCGCAGGATCGGCATCGTGTTGGTGAGTGGGCAGGCACCCAGATCGCAGTCGACGGCGGAGTCGAGGTCAGGGCGGGGCTCGCCGTTGACCGTCCATCGCCCGACCGCGTCACGCCGAAGGTCGAGCGTGGCCGATCCATCGGCCCAACGAGCCTGCACGGTCATGCGCGCCGTCACGTACTCGTCGGCGGTCTCGAGGACGTAGCTGACCCAGTACGGCGTCGACGCCAGCCCGCTGGCGTGACCCTCGGCCCGGAGGCGGGAACCTGAGGTCGACGCCCAGGCGGTATCGAACCCGGAGGTCTCGTCGATGGACCAGAGCAGCATTCGCGCGGCGCTCATCGCTGGATTCTATCCGGGCTCCTGGAGCGGGAACCCGCACGCCTGCATCGACCGATCAAATGTCACGAGCGGCGACGCGCCCCTTCTCGGCTGGCCGCCACGATGAGTGCGTCGGGTTCGGGCGTCCAACCAGACTCATCCCTATGCCTCCACGGTCTCGACAATGCCATCTGGGCCAAAGAAGCTGTCGACCATCATCACCTGGGCCAGCCGTGACGCCTCGGGAATGGCCGGATCCCCGAAGACGCTTCTCGCGAATTCGCCGATGTCCTCGAGGATGCGCTCGTATCGGTAGTAGACGAGCGCCTCGCGATCCACCGAAACCTCGCCGTAGCCCTCGAAGAACCAGCCCTCCTCGTGCGGCAGCACATCGCGGGCTATTCGTGAACCGATGACGAAGAGCAGATCTCGCTCGCGGGGCGCGAGCATCGGTCCATCCCAGTCGACCAGGTAGATGCGGCCGTCATCGGCGACGAGGACGTTCGCCGCGTGAATGTCCGCATGGCAGAGGACGTGCGCGACGGGACGTCCGGCCAAGATGGAACCGAGTTCCTCCGCGCGCTGGATCATGGAACCGATGCGACCTGCCCGCGCCGCGAACAAGTCGCTCAGGCGGTTCGCGGCCGGGGAGTCGACAGCAGGCCGCTGGGCCAGGACGGCCCGCGCCACAGCCGCCGATGGCAATGCGAAGGACTCCGCCGGCAGCCGATCCGCGAACCGTTCCTGCAGGCCGCTGTCGTGAACGCCTCGCAACGCTGTGCCGAATTCGCGCCACTGCCCCGCGGTCATGCCGGCGACCATGGCGTTCTGGCCGGCGACGAACGGGAGGAGCACTGCGGTTCGGCCGCCGTCCATCGGATGCCAGAGTGTGGAGGCCACCGTTCGGATCGGCGCGAGGACGCTAGCGATGCCGCCCTCGAGCAGTGCGCGCGGAACGTCAAGCGGGGCCCCGGCGACCGGTCCGAAGTGGATTTTCAGGAAGAAGCGACCCTCGATGGTTGCAACGCTGTACGACGCGGATTGCATGTCATAGCTGGGGACGAACGTGAACCCGGCTGCCGCGATGCCATAGGCAATGCCGAGCGCTTCGGTTGCTTCGCGAGCGTCGAGGCCCGGGTCCTCCAGCATGTGTGCAGGATTGCATCAACCGATGACGGCATGGGGGTTGCATTGGTGCGGCCCCGATGGGCACGAAGACCGACGCACCAACGCTGGTCGAGGACCTGAACCGTGCGCTGCCCCTTGTGGCCCGAGACGCGATGGCGGCCGCGATGGCCGCCGGCGCTCTGCCCGGGCCGGAAGGGATCGCCATCGGCGCGCGGCTGCAGGCAGTTGCCGAGGACGAGATCCGCGATGTCGAGCGAGTGGCCGCTCGAATCGCGTCGCTGGGCGGATCGCCGGCACTGGCGCTCGAGGCGCTCGAGCCGCCGAAGACCTGGCGAGCGGCAGTGAAGTGGTTGGCCAGGATGCAACACGAATCGATAGACGCGCTGGTCGATGCCATCCCGGCGGACGCCGACGATTCGGAGGGTGAGGCCACCGAGCACCTGCTCGAGCACCTCGTTGCGCGCAAGCGGGAGGTCATTCAGATCCTGGAGCGCGCCCTCCGCTGATGGCGGGATAGCTTAGCCAAGGGACTGAGCTACCCAGCGATTCGCAGGGCCGACGGCGGCTGATCGGGGTTTTCCAGCAGGTCCAGAAAGATCGCCGACCAGAGCATGCTCTCGTCGCTGTGGGTCAAGAGGGTCGAGCTGTATCGCTCCCCCGTCTCGTCGTCGATCACCTCCCAGAAGGTGCCGTCGCGCTCGATCCACGCTCGATATCGGTCCATTTCTATGCGCGCCTGCGCGGGATCGAATGTGTGGAGGAGCTGAAGATACATCGAGCCGAGCGAGGTCCAGACAGTGGCGCCCTGGTAGTCGGGCATCACCGTGCGCACGAACAGCGGCTCGAGCTCGGGCCGTCGCGCGACCTCGTACTTCAGCGGATACGGATTCGCATAGCCCCGCTCCTCGAGCTCGTGGAGGGCCGTGCGCAGCACGGCGTCATCGGTGATCACCCCGGTCCAGAAGGGCCAGATGTTGCCTTCGCCGGATGGCGTGTCGTCGCCCGGCGAATCGATGAAGAAGCCGCGCGCGTCCCAGAAGTGCTCGAGCAGGATGCTCTGCGGGGCGAGGGCCAGGGGCTGCATCGGCTTCGGCAGATCCCAGCCCAGGTCCACCAGCGTCATCGCCAGCAGGGCGACCATGCTGTTTCCGAACGCATTGCATCGGTTCACGATCGTGTCGCGGTGGGCGCTGTACTTGCGGTCGCTGCGAACCATGCCGGTCCGTGGATCCACCACCTCGTCCATGTAGTGAATCGCCTCTGCTTCCAGCCAGGATCGATGCTCCTCCAGCAGCCCGTCCGCGCCGATGCGACGCATGGCGGCCAGCATGAGCGGCAGGCAGTCGACGCCGTAGTCGAAGACGTCGACCGGCTGATCGAAGAAGTGGATGGTGGTCGTGACGTGGCTGTTCCGGCG
>Ga0136612_10000022_pt1 | contig 29180 bp, 27 predicted proteins | sample AntDryUQ224A2306_2_FD_106644 | JGI IMG/M metagenome (GOLD analysis project Ga0136612, IMG submission 106644) | Polar desert sand microbial communities from Dry Valleys, Antarctica - metaG UQ224A (23.06) | ecosystem: Environmental > Terrestrial > Soil > Desert | place: Antarctica: Dry Valley... | reverse complement strand
GGGCCACTGTGCTGGGGCGGGTTGCCCAGCACAGTGGCCCTGGCGCACTCCGGTGTCGCGCTGGCCATCGCCCTCGGCGCGGTCGGGCTGGCCAACGGCCTGATGAACGTCTCGATGAACGCCCACGCCGTCGAGGTCGAGCGCGGGTACGAACGCCCGATCATAGGCGCGTTCCATGCGTACTTCTCCCTCGGCGGCCTCGCCGCGGCACTCGTCGGCGGACCGCTGATCGCAGCGGAGGTCGACGCCCTGATCACGCTGGTCGCAGCGTCTGCAGCGGGCATCCTCGCAACTCTCGCCTGCGCCCGGTGGGTGCTGTCGGCGCGGCCGCAGAGACGCGAGCGTTCGCGTACCGCCCCTCGGCCGCCGCCTCCGCTGGGGTGGAGCAAGCATGTCCTCGCCCTCGGCCTGCTGGCGTTCGCGCTGATGCTCGCCGAGGGAGTTGCCGGCGACTGGAGCACCGTGCACCTGAACGACTCGCTGGGCACGTCCAAGGCCACGGCTGCGTGGGCGTTCGGGCTGTTCTCCGGCGCGATGACCCTCGGCAGGTTGGCGACCGACCCGGTCGTGGCGCGGATCGGTCGAGTTGCCTTCGTACGCGGTGGCGCGCTCCTCGCGAGCGCCGGCCTGGCCGTCGTCGCGACAGCGAAGGCCACCCCTGTCGCGCTGCTCGGCTGGTTGGTGTTCGGCGCCGGCTTGTCCGGCTGCGTGCCGCAGTTCTTCTCCGCCGCCGGCAATCTCGACGAGGACGCCTCCGGTACCAACCTCGCCCGGGTCGCCGGCCTCGGCTACCTGGGCCTGCTCACCGGCCCGGCGGTGATCGGTGGGCTGACCGCCTGGGTGACGTTGCCGACGACGTTCTGGCTGCCCGTCATCGGGTGCCTGGCGGCAGCATGGGCGGCGCTGCGGCTGCTCGCGCGGGCGCCGTCGCGCGCGGGGTCGCCACTTCGCTGACGGGCATGAGGGGTCGGTACGGTGGCGGGGTGCAGACGAGCTCGTCGATGCTGGCCGACCTCATGGCACCGGACTGGGCCGAAGCACTGGCACCGGTCTCCGGCCGCATCACCGAGATGGGCACGTTCCTGCGCGCCGAGCTCGCCGCGGGGCGGACGTACCTCCCGGCCGGCCCCGACATCCTTCGCGCCTTCACCGAGCCGCTGGCGTCCGTGCGCGTGCTCGTGGTCGGCCAGGACCCGTACCCCACACCCGGCCACGCGGTCGGATTGTCGTTCTCGGTGGCGCCGCACGTACGGCCGCTGCCGCGCAGCCTGCAGAACATCTTCGCCGAGCTCGAGCAGGACCTCGGGGTGGCCACACCGACGACAGGCGACCTCACGCCATGGACGAAGCAGGGCGTGCTCCTGCTCAACCGCGTCCTGACCGTCGAGCCGGGGCGGCCCGCCAGCCACCGCGGCAAGGGGTGGGAGGCGGTGACCGAGCAGGCGATCCGTGCGCTGGTGGCCCGGGACCAGCCGTTGGTCGCGCTGCTGTGGGGCCGCGACGCGCAGACCTTGACGCCGATCCTCGGCGACACCCCGGTCGTGGCGAGCGCCCATCCCAGTCCGCTCTCGGTCGCCCGCGGGTTCTTCGGCTCGCGCCCGTTCAGCCGGATCAACACGCTACTCGCCGCGCAGGGCGGCGTACCCATCGACTGGCGCCTCGAGGCCTGAGACCTTCGACTAGGTTGGGTCCGCACCCAGAAGGCAGGCGATGTGACCGACTCCAAGCACGACCCAACGCGCGACCGCTCGGCGGTCATCGACGACGGGTTCCGCGGGCTGGCGCGGTGGTGCACCCGCTTCGTCATCGTCGCAGTCGCGGCGGTCGTCCTCGGCTACATCGTCAAGTACACCTGGGTCGTCCTGCTGCCCGTGCTGCTCGCGCTTATCGTCTGCACGGTACTTGCCCCGCCGACGGCCTTCCTGCGTAGGCACCGCTGGCCCGACCCGCTCGCCGCCGCTGTCGTCCTGGTCGCCTTCATCGCCGTCCTCGTCGGCGTGATCGCCGCTCTCACCCCGTCGGTCGCCGGGCAGAGCGGAGACATCGCGGCCCAGGCATCTGGCGGCCTGCAACAGGTCCAGACCTGGCTCACCGAAGGGCCACTGGCGATTACCGACGCCCAGCTGAGTGCGCTGATCCAGGCAGCGCAGGACCGCATTCAGAGCAGCGCCTCCTCGATCGGTGCGGGCCTCTTCTCGACAATCGGCGCAGCCACCTCCGCACTCGTCAACCTGGTGATCATCCTCATCTTGTCGTTCTTGTTCATCAAGGACGGCTACAAGTTCCTGCCGTGGCTCGGACTCGTCGCCGGCGAACGTGCCGGCACGCACCTGACCGAGGTGCTGGGCCGTAGCTGGGACACGCTCAGCGGCTTCATCCGGGCTCAGAGCATGGTGGCGATGATCGACGCCGTCATCATCGGCGCCGGACTGCTCATCGTCGGCGTTCCGCTGGCCGTTCCGCTGGCCGTGATCACGTTTTTCGGCGCCTTCGTCCCCATCGTCGGGGCCTTCATCAGCGGAGCGATCGCGCTGCTCGTCACCCTCGTGACCAATGACCTCAAGGACGCGCTGATCGTCCTGGCGATCATCTTCGCGGTCCAGCAGCTCGAGGGGAACGTGCTGTCGCCCTGGCTGCAAGGGCGCTCGATGAACCTGCATCCCGCTGTGGTCCTTCTCGCCGTAGCTGGCGGTGGGACGATTTTCGGTATCACCGGCGCGTTCCTCGCCGTACCCGTCGCAGCCACGGTCACCGTGACGCTGCGCTACCTCAACGAGCAGATCGACCGTGCCGTGGGGCCGGCCGCCCCGCCGCAGGACGACAAGGGGTCGGACAAAGACGCGGTCGAGGCCGCCGTGGAGGAGAACCGGGAGTAGCGCTCGGCGCCGGGGCGGGCGTCAAGCCCAGCTGTGGTTCAGCTGCTGGAAGGGTCGTTGCCGTAGCTGTTCTTCTCGGCAACCTGCCCGTCGAGGTTCTTGATGACGTGCTCGACGCGGCGCTTCCGCGCCATCTCGCGGCCGATGGCCTGCTGCTCGGCCTTCGTACCGCCGACATGGGCGGCGCGACTGCTCCCCCCGACCTTGCTCTTCCACTTGCCGTTCTCGTGGTAGGTCTCGATGTCGCCCTTCGGCATGGTGCCTGCTCATGATCCGGTGTGCCGCTGTCCCCCGGGACCTGCCACGGTAGTGCCGGTCGTACGCGGCCGCCATCTCGACCATGGGGCCGGTGACAGGAGTCGAACCCGCGACATCCTCATTACAAGTGAGGCGCTCTACCAACTGAGCTACACCGGCGTGCTGGCCATCATCGTATCGACCGCGATCCCCTGAGGGCGCAGCCGTTGCCGCCGCGACCGGGCCGCCGCCGGTGGGGCACAGTGGTGCCATGGCCATCCACATGCTCGCGACCCGGCCGAACGCCGAGCTCCTGACGCTGCCGTGGGGGACGCCGCTGGCCGACTGGGATCCCGCGCTCGACGTCCCGCTTGCCCGCGGGATCCACCGCCACGTCGTGCGGTTCATTCGTGTCACGGGCCAGGTGTACGCGGTCAAGGAGACACGCGAGTCGTTCGCGCGCGGCGAATACGCGCTGCTGCGCAACCTGCAACGGCTGGGCCTGCCGACGGTGGTGCCGATCGGGGTGGTGACGGGCCGCGAGGCTCCCGACGGTCAGACGATCGAGCCTGCGCTCGTCACCCGGCACCTGACCCACTCGCTGCCGTACCGCGCGCTGTTCTCCCATCACCTGCAGGACAACACTCTCGACCGCCTCATCGACGCCCTGGTCGTGCTTGTGGTCCGGCTGCACGTCGAGGGCTTCTACTGGGGGGACTGCTCGCTGTCCAACGCGCTGTTCCGCCGCAGCGCCGGCGAGTTCGCCGCGTACCTCGTCGACGCTGAGACCGGCGAGCTGCACGACACGCTCAGCGACGGCCAGCGCGCCCACGACCTGGAGATTCTGCGCGTCAACATGTACGGCGAGCTGCTGGACCTGCAGGCAGGCGGGCTGCTCGACCAGCAGGTCGACCCGGAGTCGCTGGTGGAGCGGGTGCTCGAGCGGTACGACGCGCTGTGGACCGAGCTCACCGGCGCCGAGGTGTTCGGCACCGATGAGATGTGGCGCATCGAGCAGCGGATGGAACGGCTCAACCTCCTCGGCTTCGATGTGGACGAGCTGGACGTGGTCACCGACTTCGACGGCCACTCGGTACGCATCCAGCCGCGCGTCGTGGAGGCCAACCACCACGCTCGTAGCCTGCAACGACTCACCGGGCTGGACCTTGAGGAACCGCAGGCCCGACGAATCCTGAACGACCTCGAGGTATTCACCGCGGCGCACGACCTGGCCGAGGAGGACCGGTCGGTCGCGGCGTACCGCTGGCTGAACGAGGTCTACCGCCCGCTGCAGGCGATGATCCCGGCCGCCTACCGCGACGTCGTCGAGCCGGCCGAGGCCTACCACGACGTTCTCGTGCACCGCTGGTTCATGTCCGAGAGTGTGGGAAAAGAAGTGAACTTCTTCGACGCCCTGCGTTCCTACGTCGACGACGTGCTCCCCCACCGCGTGGGAGTGCTACGCGCCGCCGAGACCAACACCGACGCCGACACCGACTGACCTCCTACGCCGCCTGTACGTGGGTGCTGGCGCGCCCACGCGTGGCAGATGGCGCGCGCCTCGCCTAGCGTGGGTGCCATGTCAGCAGCCCCCAAACGCCAGCAGCTCATCGTCGACACGCTCGAGGAGGCGTTCGCCGACCTGATGAAGGCCGACCCGACCGCCTTCCGCTCGAAGTTCCGCAAGATGGCCGCAGACCCGTTCGCGTTCTATCGCGGCAGCGCGTGCGTGTTCTATGCCGACATGGCATCCAGCCGCGACCGGTGGGCCGACGAGCGGACGTCGCGGGTCTGGATCCACGGCGACCTGCACGCCGAGAACTTCGGCACCTACATGAACTCCCACGGCATCCTCGTCTTCGACGTCAACGACTTCGACGAGGCCTACGTCGGCCACTTCAGCTGGGACCTTCGGCGGTTCGTGGCGAGTCTCGCGCTGATGGGTTGGCAAAAAGCGTTGCCCGAGGATTCGGTACGCACGCTCACGCGGGCGTACCTCGAGGCGTACGTCGACCAGGTGCACCACTATGTGCATGCCAAGGACGACACCGACTACGCAGTGCGGCTGGACAACACCGACGGCGTGCTGGCCGACGTGCTAAACCAGGCGCGCAACGCCAGTCGGCTGCACATGCTGGACGCGCTCACCCTGCTGGAGAACAACGACCGGCACTTCCGCGAAGGCGGCGGAAACCGCAAGCTGAAGACCAGGGAGCGAAACACCGTCATGGCCGCCTTCGAGCGCTACCTGGAGACCATCCCCGACGCCAAGCGTGAGCAGCACGAGGAGTTCTACGCGGTCAAGGACCTGGTGGGCAAGTCAGGGTTTGGCATCGGCAGCGCCGGCCTGCCCGCGTACAGCTTCCTGCTCGAGGGCTTCAACCAGGCGTTGGAGAACGACGTCATCCTCACGATGAAGCAGGCGAGCGTGCCGGCTGCGAGCCGGGTCGCGGACCTGCCCGATGTGAGGGAGTACTTCGAGCACGAGGGACACCGCACCGCGGTCAGCCAACGAGCCCTTCAGGTGCGCGCCGACAGGTTCTTGGGCTGGACGACCATCAAGGGCGTCGGGTACGTCGTCGACGAGCTGAGCCCGTACGAGACAGATCTCTCCTGGGGCGACCTCAACGAGCCCGACGAGATCGAGCCGGTCGTGGAGGCGCTGGGGCGCGCGACCGCGAAGATCCACTGCGTGTCCGACGAGGACAGCGAGCAGGGTCTGGTGGAGTTCCAGACCGAGGAGGCGATTGCGGAGGTCATCGGCGACGACGCCGACGCGTTCGTGGACGACCTGGAGAGCTTCGGCATCGACTACGCCGACCGGGTCCGCAAGGACCACGCACTCTTCGTCAACGCGTTCCGCGAGGGCAGCATCGGCGGCGTCCGCGCCGCCGGCTGAGACCAGGCGAGGGCGTGCGGGTGCGGCATGCTTGCGGCACAGTGATCACACAGGACGAACGGCAGGAGGGGCTATGCCCAAGACGACCAAGGGCGGCGAACCCAAGAAGAGCGAGCTACCCAGCACCTTGCAGCGCTCGGGACCCAAGGCACAACGGACCTTCGCCAAGGCGCACGACAGCGCCGTTGACGAGTACGGCGAAGGCTCGCGCGCCAACCGCACCGCGTACGCAGCGCTGAAACGTTCCTTTGAGAAGGTCGGTGACCGCTGGCGGCGCAAGAACCGCAAGGGGCCGTCCGACGCCAAGGCGGCCGGTGGTCGCGGCTCCAAGAAGAAGACCGCGGGCGGCGTCGATGCCAATGCGAGCAAGAAGCACCTCTACGACATCGCGAAGGAGCTGGACATCAGCGGCCGCTCTCACATGAGCAAGGACGAGCTCGTCGCCGCGATCCAGAAGGCCAACGACAAGTCGACCCGCAAGTCCCGCGGCTAGCTCGGCCGGCGCAGCAGGTCGCGGGCGATGACCAGGCGCTGGATCTGGTTGGTGCCCTCGAAGATCTGGGTCACCTTCGCCTCACGCATGAAACGCTCGGCGGGGAAGTCGCGGGTGTAGCCGTACCCGCCGAGGACCTGCACCGCGTCGGTCGTCACCTTCATCGCCGCATCGGTGCAGACCAGCTTGGCGATGGATGCCTGCTGACTGAACCGCCGCCCGGCATCGCGCAAGCGGGCGGCGTACAGGTACGTCGCCCGCGCTGACTCGGTGGCCGCGGCCATGTCGGCGAGCAGGAACTGCAGTCCCTGGAACTCCCCGATCGCACGGCCGAACTGCGTGCGCTCGGTCGCGTACGACGCCGCGAGATCGAGTGCGGCCTGCGCCAGTCCGGTCGCACACGCGGCGATGCCGAGCCGCCCGGAGTCGAGGGCGCCGAGCGCGATGGCCATGCCGTCACCCTCAGCCCCGAGGCGCATCGCGGTCGGCACCCGGGCGTCGTCGAAGATCAGCTGGGTCGTCGTGGATCCGGTCAGCCCCATCTTGTGCTCCGGCGGTCCGAAGCCGAGGCCAGGCGTGCCTGATTCGACATAGAGCGCACTGAGCCCTCGGGTCCGGTCCTCCCCGGTGCGGACGAAGGTGAGGTAGAAGTCGGCTTCACCGCCGTGGGTGATCCACGCCTTGGTGCCGTTGACGGCGTAGGAGTCGCCGTCGACGACCGCCTTGGTCGTCATGCCGGCGACGTCGGACCCGGCCTGCGGTTCGGACAGCGCGTAGGCGCCGAGCTGCTCACCGCCGAGCGCCCCTGGCAGGAGGTCTGCGTGCTGCTCCGGCGTACCGTGCGCGACGACGGCCGAGCAGGCGAGGGAGTGGACCGAGACGCCGACGGCAACGGACATCCACCCCGCCGCGATCTCCTCGAGCATCTGCAGGTAGACCTCGTACGGTTGTGCGCCACCGCCGTGCTCCTCGGCGAACGGGAGGCCGAGCAGCCCCGATCGCCCGAGCAGCGTGAACACGTCCCGTGGGAATCGGCTCGCGGCTTCGTCGACGGACGCCCGCGGCGAGAGCTGGTCGGCGGCGATCTCGCGGGTCAGCGCGATCAGGTCATGTGCCTCGTCGGTGGGCAGCAGTCGCTCGACGGCCACGCAGGAACCTCCAGCACTCGATGATGAACTCCGGCACTCTACTGCCGACAGGACGCCTCGCGCTGCCCTGGCCCAGAGCCCAGCAGTCGCTCGCCACGCGAGGATCCTCGCTCAGCCGGCAGCCTCGCGCGCGCAGACGGCGTCGTTGTACTCCCAGTCGGCGAGGTTGGAGCGCATCAGAGGTTCCGCGCGCTGCCGGCCGAGGTTCCACTCCAGCCAGTCGTCGTTGTCGGGCCCGTGCCCCATCAGCGCGCACTCGACCACCTCGTCCGGGAGGGTGGCGAGCACGGGCACCGCGTCCGCGGAGAGCCCCTGCAGGTAGTACCAGTCGACCTTGCCAGTCTCGTCGTACCGGTCCAGGTTGTGCTGCGCGATCCACGCGTCCGGGTTGACCGCGGCCAGCAGGAGCAGGAGCCCGGCCCCGCTGAGCAACGCGGCACGGGGCAGCCAGTCCGCCCGGAGTGTCAGGCCGGCCGCCATCACGCCGAGCACCAGCAGTCCCAGCCAACCCTCGAAGACGTCGACCAGCAGGCGGAGCTGGGTGAAGCCGTAGGCCTCCTGGTAGACGTGCATCCGGTAGAGAGCGGAGGCGACCACGACCAAGGTCAGCACGCAGAGCAGGCCAAGCGACCCGCGCAGCCAGGCCAGGTCCGCGGCCGTGGTGCGCGGTGCCTTGCGGGCGGCCGCCCACACCACGAGCAGGGTGAGGGCGGTGGCCACCGTGAGCTGGCCGAAGCCCTGGTGGACGTACTCCGCGTAGGTGAGCCCCGTGGTGCGCTCGAGGTAGTCGCGCCCACCGAAGATGGCGGTGGCCTGCGCCCCGAGGAACACCAAGAAGACACCGTCGACGAGCAGCACCGGGGCCAGCCACTCGTAGCGGTGCGCGACGGACCGCGCCGGACCGGTCCCCGGCTCGACGCTGGGCGGGTTCAGCGCGAGGTACGTCGCCGCCAGCACCACTCCGCCCACCGCAACAGTGACGAACGCTCGCAGCACGAACGAGTCGAGCTGCAGGTCCGGGACGACCGCGCCCGCCCAATCTGCGAAGACCGCGTCGGCAGAGGCGAACAGCAGGCCGAAGACGAGTACCCCCAGCAGCGACCACACGACCGTGCGCAGCGCCGCCGCCGCACTGTTCCCCAGGCCGGTGACGGCGCGCACGGAGCGACTCAGCCATGGGAGCCCGCGCAGCCCGGCGAGCGGCCAGGCGATGCCGGCCAGCACGAAGGCGGGCAGGGTGCGTCCGTCCACGAGCCCGGCCACGCAGACCGCACCGCCGGCCAGGAGGCACAGGACGACGATCCAGTCTGCGTCCCGGACGACGACGGTCGCCGCCAGGAGCACGCACAGCGCTGCACAGGCCAGGGTGAAGGCGGACCGGCGGTTGGCGCTGAAGCCGAGGATCACACCCCCGGCCGCCAGCAGCACCGCGAACGTGCCGAGCCCGAAGTCCCGGAACGGCAGGACCACGCCGGCCAGCAGGCCGACCCCGAGGCTGCAGAGGACCGCGCGCACGTTTCCGGGAACGCCGGTGTCGGGCCAGAACCTGCCGAACAGCGTGTTCATCGCCGGCTCGGGCACGCGGGCCGCTGTGGGTTCGGGTCGGGCGGGACTCTGGACCGGGTTAGTCATGACTGGCTCCTGGGCGCTGCGCGGGACGTGAGTGTGCTGCCGTGGCTCGTGCGGGAGGTCGACGCGCACACGCGCACCGGTGCTGCCCGGCTCCGGTTCGACGAAGCAGATGGTGCCGCCGTGGAGGTCGCTCACCCAGCGGGCGATGGCGAGGCCGAGTCCGGTGCCGCCGCCACCCTCGGCCTCCGCCAGGGTCCCGAACCGCTCGAAGACGCGGTCCCGGTCGGCGGCGGGGATGCCTGCCCCCTCGTCGGCGACCTCCAGTCGCCAGCCGGTGGCCGTGTCCTGGGCGGTGACCCGGACGATCCCACCGGCGGGACTGTGTCGGGACGCGTTGTCGAGCAGGTTGGCGACCAGCTGGTGAAGCCGCTCCGAGTCGGCCGGGGTCGTCAGCGCTGGCGGCGTGATTCGCACGTCGTACCTCACCTCACGACCGACCACCCGCGCCTCGGCCACGGCGCGCTCGAGCAACTCCAGGACGGGCACCTGCGTGATGGACAACTGGGTCTCACCGGCGTCTACCCGGGCGAGGTCGAGCAGGTCCGAGGCGAGGGTGGCGAGCCGCTCGGCCTGGTCGAGCGCCGTCCGCAAGGCCACGGGATCCGGCTGGGCGACCCCGTCGACGAGGTTCTCGAGCACCGCGCACAAGGCGGCGAGCGGGGTGCGAAGCTCATGGCTCACGTTCGCCACCAGCTCGCGGCGCTGGCGGTCGACAGCGGCCAGGTCCTCCGCCATCTTGTTGAAGGCTCGGGCCAGCTCGCCCACCTCGTCGCTCGAGGTCGCGGTGACCCGGCCGGAGTAGTCACCGCGGGCCATCCGCCGTGCGGCAGCGGTCATCTCGCGCAGGGGTGAGGTCATCCCCACGGCCAGCAGCTGGGTCACTCCGAGGGCCAGGGCCACGGTGACTGGGACACTGAGCCAGAACGGCACTCCTCCGCCGGCGCCGATCGCCGCGACGACCGAGGCCACGGTGACGCTGACCGCGACGAGCAGCCCGAGCTTGACCTTGACCGACGTGACCTGGTCCAGCAGTGGGCTGCTCATGTGTCGCCGCCGGGCTCGAGGGCGTAGCCGACGCCGTGCACCGTGCGCAGCCGGTCCGCACCGATCTTGGCGCGGAGCGCCTTCACGTGGCTGTCGACCGTCCGGGTCCCGGAGGCGCCCGACCAGCCCCAGACCTCGGCGTAGAGATTCTCTCGCGTCAGGACGACGCCCGGGTTGGCGGCCAGGCAGAGCAGGAGATCGAACTCGGTCGGCGTCAGGTGCACGGCGGTGTCGGTGACCCAGACCCGGCGAGAGGCCGCATCGATCCGCAGGTCGCCCAGATCGGTTGGGGAACGGGCTGCCAGCTCCGCTGCACGGTCGACCCGCCGCAGAAGGGCGGCGACCCGGGCCACCAGCTCCCTCATGCGAAACGGCTTGGTGAGGTAGTCGTCGGCACCGACGCCGAGCCCCACCAGGATGTCCGCCTCGTCGTCCCGCGCAGTCAGCATCAGCACAGGGACCGGCCGCTCGGCCTGGATTCGCCGGCACACCTCGTGGCCGTCGAACCCGGGAAGCATCACGTCCAGGAGGACCAGGTCCGGCGCGGTGTCCGCGAACTGCGCGACCGCGCCCGGTCCGTCCCAGGCCTGGACCACGTCGTACCCCGAGCCGCGCAGCCGGTCGGTGACCGCCTGGTTGATCACCGGCTCGTCCTCGACGACGAGAATCCTTTGGGCCGCTCCGCTGACTGCCATGGTGCGAGCCTAAGAGCCTGCCTGGTCAGGAGTGGGGGACGACTCGTGAAGGTTCTGTGCAGGTCCCGCCGGCGCGAGGCGGCTCCTGAGGAGGTCGACCTTTCCTGCTTCGGCGCACGCTCGGTCGGGTAGTCCTGAAGTGCACGCGGCTGTGACTCAGCGGCGGCGCTCGGCCACCGCGTACAGCGCGACCCCGGCGGCGACCCCGGCGTTGAGCGACTCCAGACCGGAGGCCATCGGGATCGAGACCAGCACGTCACAGGTCTCGGACACCAGCCGGGAGATTCCCTTGCCCTCGCTGCCGACGACGAGTACCAGCGGCCCGTCGGCGAGATCGAGGTCAGGAAGTGAGTACGTACCGTCGGCCGCGAGGCCGGCGACCATCAGGCCGGCCTCCTGGTAGGCCTTGAGCTGGCGCGTCAGGTTGGTCGCACGGGCGACGGGCAACCGCGCGGCGGCACCGGCGGAGGTCTTCCACGCCGAGGCCGTCATACCGGCAGCGCGGCGCTCGGCGACCACGACGCCGTGCGCCCCGAACCCAGCAGCGGACCGCACGACCGCCCCCAGGTTGCGCGGGTCGGTCACACCGTCGAGCATCACGATCAGCGGAGTCTCGCCCGCCTCGCGGGCACGCGTGAGCAGCTCGTCGGGGTGGGCGTACTCGTAGGACGGGATCTTGGCGGCCACGCCCTGGTGGACGGCACGGTCGGTCAGCCGGTCCAGCTCGCCCTTGGACACCTCCAGGACCGCCAACCCGCGCTCGGCGGCGATCTTGAAGAGCTCGCGGATACGGTCGTCACGGTCGGTGCCCTCGGCGACGTAGAGCGTTGTGACCGGCACTCCCTCGCGGGCGAGCTCGAGCACGGAGTTACGCCCGGCGGCCCACTCGAAGTCGTCGGTCCGCTTCTTGCGCGGCTTCGGCGTCTGGCGACGGTCGGTTGCCCGGGCGGCGCGGTAGGCCTTGTGGTTGGGACGTTCCTCGGCCCGCGGCGTCGGTCCCCTGCCCTCGAGCCCGCGGCGAACACGCCCACCGGATCCGGCAGTCGGGTTGCCCTTGGCGTTCTTGGAGATGGCGCCTCGGCGCTTGGAGTTGCCGGGCATCAGTGGAGTCCTCGTGTCGTGACTGACCAGCGGGGACCGTCAGGGGTGTCCTCGACCTCGACGCCGGCGGCATTGAGGTCGTCGCGCACGCCGTCGGCGGTGTCGTAGTCCTTGGCCGCGCGCGCGGCTGAGCGTTTCTCGATGAGGCTCCGCACAAGCACGTCGAGAGCGGCGTGCTCCCCGGAGCGCTCGCCTGCGGTGTCCCAACCCGGCGCGAGCGGGTCGAGCCCGAGCACGTCGAGCATGCGGCGTACCGCGGCCAGCTCGGAGACCAGCGCGTAGGAGTGGCCGTCGGCGAGCAGCTTGTTGCCGGTGCGCACCGACTCTTGCAGCGCGGCAAGCGCGGCGGGTACGGCAAGGTCGTCGTCCATCGCTGCGGCGAAGCCCGTCGTGACCGAGCCGCCGAGCTCAGTGAGGTCGACCGGGGCACCGGTAACCTCGGCGGCACGGCGTACGAAGCCCTCGATACGACCGAACGCTGTTGCTGCCCCGGCGAGCGAGGCCTCGGAGAACTCGATGATCGATCGGTAGTGCGCGGCCACGAGGTAGTAGCGCAGGTCGATCGGGCGTACCCGCTTGACGACCTCGCTGACCAACATCGAGTTGCCGACCGACTTGCTCATCTTCGCGCCGTCCAGGGTGAGCATCGCGTTGTGCATCCACAGCCGGGCGAACCGCTGGCCCGCGGCGTGGGACTGCGCCAGCTCGTTCTCGTGGTGGGGGAAGCGCAGGTCCAGGCCGCCGCCGTGGATGTCGAACTCGTGGCCGAGGTACTTCGCCACCATGGCCGAGCACTCCAGGTGCCAACCCGGCCGGCCGCGGCCCCACGGCGTCGGCCACGACGCAGTGTCCGGCTCACCGAGCTTGTGGCCCTTCCACAGTGCGAAGTCCAGTGGGTCGTGCTTGCCCCGCGGGTCCGCATCGGCGGCAGCCTCCATGTCGTCCAGGCGCTGGTTGGACAGCTCGCCGTACGGGGACCACGACCGTACGTCGAAGTAGACGTCGCCCGAGCTGTCCGTCGCGGGATAGGCATGACCCGCCGCGACGAGCTCCTGGACCAGCTCGACCATCTCGGGGATGTGCCCGGTCGCCCGCGGCTCGTAGGTCGGCGGCTTGCAGCCAAGGGTGGCGTACGCCTCGTGCAGCGCGCGCTCGTTCTCGTACGCGATCGCCCACCAAGGGCGGCCCTGCTCCTCGGCCTTGGCCAGCACCTTGTCGTCGATGTCGGTGATGTTGGCGACCAGTGTCACCTCGGTGCCCTCGTGCTCGAACCAGCGGCGCAGGACGTCGAAGACGACCTCCTTGCGGATGTGGCCGATGTGCGGCGGTCCCTGAACGGTCAGGCCGCAGTGATAGATCGAGACCTGTCCAGCGTGCAGGGGCACGAAGTCACGGCTCTGCTTCGTCGCGGTGTCGTACAGGCGAAGTGTCACCGGTCAAGCCTAGTGGCTCAGACGGTGCTCTCTTGCCGCCTCGGCGACGCACGGCTGTCCGCCCGCGACACCTGAGCCGCTTGTCCTGGGATAGCAGGGCGCCCGATCGGCGAAGTCGGTGCCAGCGGGCGGCAGGTCGCCTACTCTGGTGCGATGGTCCCATCAGTCACATGCGTCACACGCCGCCCTGCCACCGTCCGCACCGCCGTCGTCGTCGGCGCGGTTGCCCTCGCCGCCGGCATGCTGGTCGCGGCCCCGACCGCCGGCGCCGCGGTGGCGCACGCGAAGGTCGAACGCTGGAGCACCACCAAGGACTTCGAAGCCGGCTCCGCCCACGGCACGCGCTCCGCCAACGGTGCGCTCACCGTCGCCAGGCCCACCGGGACGACGATGTACGCCGGCAAGGGGTACGAGCACGCCGCCTGGACCTCGCCATGGAGCAAGCCCGGTTTCGGGGCCAACCAGCTGATCGCGTCGTGGAACGCACGTACGCCGAAGGGCACCTTGGTGAAGATCGCGATGCAGGGACGTACGACTGCCGGCAGGACCGGTTCGTGGGACACGGTCGCGCACTGGGCAGAGGGCGACGGCACGATCAGGCGCGAGTCGGCGCCGCGCCAGGTGGACGACTACTCCTTCGTCAACGTCGACACCGTCGTGACCGACGCCTCCGTCCGCTACGAGGCGTGGAAGGTCCGCGTCACGCTCATGCGTGCCAAGGGGTCGAAACGCACTCCCAGCGTTCGGTCCATCGGTGCGGTCGCGTCCCAGGTGACGTCGTCGGTCCCCGCGACCAGCAGGACGACGATGCGCAGAGGGGTCGAGCTCGACGTACCTCACTACTCCCAGATGATCCACCAGGGCGAGTATCCGCAATGGGACAACGGCGGTGAGGCCTGGTGCTCTCCGACCTCCACCATGATGGTGCTCCGCTACTTCGGCGCGGGACCGACCAGGTCCGACTACGCGTGGGTCAACGACAGCTATCGCAACCCCTTCGTCGACCACGCCGCGCGCCACACCTTCGACTACCGCTACGACGGTGCCGGCAACTGGCCGTTCAACACCGCGTACGCCGCGACGAACCCCGCTCGCGACAAGGGCGGGTCGGTGCAGATGGACGCGTTCGTCACCCGGCTGAAGTCGTTGCGGGACGCAGAGAAGCTCATCAAGGCGGGCATCCCGGTCGTCGCCTCGGTCACGTTCGGCAGCGGCGAGCTTTCCGGCGCACCGATCTCATCGACCAGCGGCCACCTGATGGTGATCGCCGGCTTCACCGCCAAGGGCAAGGTCATCGCCGCCGACCCCGCGGGACCCGACAACGGCAGCGTTCGCCGTGTGTACGACCGCTCGCAGTTCGAGCGCGCGTGGCTCCGCGGCGGAGACGGTACCTCCTACGTCATCCGCCCCAAGGATGTCGCCCTGCCCGGCGGCAAGGGCTCGTCGCGCTGGTGACAGGCTGGACACCGTGACCCTTTCCACCACCCGCCCTCTACGCCTGCTGCGCTGGAGCGCCGCGGAGGTCGACCCGGGCTCGGGCGAGACGCCACGTACGTACGCCGACCCGCACGCTGACGCATCACCAGTGGCCTACCACGAACGCTTCTGGGAGTCGCCCGTCACCGCACTCGACTTCGACGTGACCTCACTCATCGCGTCGTGGACGGCTCGAACGCCCGGGACATCGTGGCTGGAGGTGGCGGTACGTGGTGGCGCCGTGTCCGCCGACAGCGACTGGCTGGTGGTCGGCAGGTGGGCCGAGACGACCGAGGAGATTCATCGCACCAGCGTGCCGGGCCAGGCGTCGGCCGGCGCCCGCGTCGCGACCGACGAGGTGCTCGTCGAACCGGAAATGCGCTGGCGTCACGTGCAGCTGCGTGTCTCCCTCCTGCGCCGAGCGGGTGAGCATCCCGACGAACCTGCCGGCGTCGAGAGCCTGACGCTGCTCGTCAGCGGCGCCGACGACGAAGCGCCCACCACCTCCTACCCGTCGGGGACCGAGCTCCGGCCCGCTGAGTCCGTGCGGGTCCTCGACGTCCCGACCTACTCCCAGCAGCTGCATCGCGACCTGCTGCCCGAGCTCGGTGGCGGCGGGCAGAACTGGTGCTCGCCCACGTCGGTCTCCATGGTGGTGGACCACTGGGGCGCGGGGCCGGTCGCGACCGCGGCCGAGGCGGTGCCCTACGCCGCCCGCCACACCTACGACTTCGCCTACACCGGGACCGGCAACTGGCCGTTCAACGCCGCCTACGCCGGGCGGTTCGGGCTGGATGCGTTCGTGACGCGCCTGCACTCGCTCGAGGAGGCGGCGCACTTCATTGCCGCTGGCATCCCATTGGTGCTCGGGATCGCGTTCACCAAGGAGCAGCTCGACGGCGCGGGCTATGCCACCGACGGTCACCTCATGGTGCTGGTCGGGTTCGACGAAAATGGCGACGTCATCGTCAACGACCCCGCGTCCCACCAGCGCCGCAGCGACGACGACGTGCTCACGACCTACCAGCGCGAGCAGTTCGCACAGTCCTGGCTGAGGCGTTCCAGCGGCATCGCGTACGTCATCAAGCCTCCACACGTACCGCTCCCGCCGGCTCCGTCCGGCGCCGCCTGGTAGTCAGCCGACCGAGAGCCGCACCGAGTGGTATCCCGTCGCACCGTCGGGCAGCACGTCGGCGACCTCGGACGTCTGTGGCTCGCCGGTGCTGTCGGTCGCACGGACCTCGAGGGTGTGGTCGCCGCCGGTGGCTTCCCAGTCCCACACCCACTGCACCCACGTGTCGATGCGGGTCGACTCCGGATCCGCGTCGCCATTGGTTGACACCGACCCACCGTCGACCGTCGAGAGCGTGGCCGGCTGCCAGGCCCCGCCGTCGACGCGTACCTCGACGGCCTCGATCCCGCGGTGCTGTGCCCACGCGACGCCGGCAACCTTGACCGGGCCGGCATCGACGTCGCCGCCCGGGGTGTCGATCCGCGAGTGGGTCTTGACCGGGCCCTTGTCGGACCAGCCCCGCCTGGTCCAGTAGGCACTGAAGGCCCCGAACCGGGTGACCTCCCAGTCCACCACCCACTTGGTCGCCGACACATAGCCGTACAGACCTGGCACCACCTGACGCACCGGGAACCCGTGGTCGACCGTCAGAGGTTCGCCGTCCATGGCGACCGCCAGCAGCGAGTTGCGTCCGTCGGTCAACGCCTCGAGCGGCGTGCCACAGGTCCAGCCGTCCTCAGACGTCGACAGCAGTGCGTCGGCTTCGGGAAGTACGCCGACATCGGCGAGGATCTGCTTGGTCGGAACCCCGCTGAACGAGGTGTTGCCGATCAGGTCGCCACCGACAGGGTTGGACACGCAGCACAATGTCACCCACGCATCGACAAGACCCCGGTCGACGAGGTCCTGGTATGTCAGAGTCAGCTCCTGCTCGACCATGCCGTGGATCCGTAGCGACCAGTCCTCGGGCTTGATCAGCGGTGGCGACAGCGCGGTGTCGATGCGGTAGAAGTCGGCGGTGGGTGTCTTCCACGCGGTGATCCCCTTGACCGCCGGGTCGGTTCCGTCCGGTGTCGCGATCTGACGGACCGGAAGTCGCAGCCCCGCGCGAGTCTGCTCCACCGCGGTACGCGCGTAACCGATCCAGCGTCCGGCGCCGGCGACGACGGCGGACCCAGCCAGCACGACCACGACGTTGCGCAGGACGGTGCGCCGGTCGACGGGGGGCCGACCGGCGCCCTTCGCCACAGCTACCGGCGGCTCAGAGGAGCGGCGCTGCTTCTGGAGCAGCCGCAGTGCCAGCGCGGCCGTACCGGCGCCCGCGACGGCAGCGACGACCGACAGCGCTCGGCCGTCGGGGCGCGACAGCACGGCGACCGCGCCGATCAGCGCCAGTAGGGCGAAGCCTCCTGTCGCAACCGCGGGCCGACGCTCGGCTTGGGAGCCGAGGAACGCGCCGATGACGAGCGTCACCACAAGTACGCCCGCCACGAGCAGCGGTTTGTCCCACTGGCCGACCGCGGAGATGGCACGTTCGGCGACCGAGCCGGGCGTGTACTCGATCACCAGCTGGCCGACGGCCAGGGTGGGTGTGACGCGCGTGCCGGTCAGGCCGGCAGCCAGCTCCGAGACGGCGAGCCCCGCGACGGTGGCGAGGACGCCGTTGATCTTGGTCATGCTGTGATGATCCCCCGAGCGCCCAAACGCGACCCGGCCCCGCTGATGTCCAGTGCCGTCGCCATGTGAGTAGTTCGAGGTTGGCGTACGCCATGATGGGCGAATGACCGATCCGATCCCGCGCACCGGAATCGGCGTCGACGTCCATGCTCTGGCGCTGGGCCGGGAGATGTGGATCGCCGGACTGCTGTGGCCAGAGGAGTCCCATGGCCTCGAGGGTCACTCCGACGCTGACGTCGTGGCACACGCCGCCTGCGACGCCCTGCTGTCGGCAGCGGGGCTGGGCGACCTCGGCAGCACCTTCGGTACGGCCGACCCGACGTGGTCGGGCGCCTCGGGTGCCGAGCTGCTGGCCGAGACGGCCCGTCTCGTCCGCGAGGCGGGCTACACCATCGGCAACGTGGCCGTGCAGCTCATCGGCAACCGCCCCGAGCTGGGACCGCGCCGCGCCGAGGCCGAGCAGCGGCTCGGAGTCGCTGTCGGCGCTCCCGTCAGCGTGTCCGCCACGACGAGCGACGGCCTCGGGCTCACCGGCAGGGGCGAGGGCGTCGCGGCGGTCGCAACGGCGCTCGTACTGCGCGCCTGACCTCCTCGAGCTCGGCCGAGGAGATGAGGCTCAGGAGGCGAGGACCTCGTCGAGCAGGGTCTCGGCCTTGTCCTCGTTGGTGTGCTCGGCGAGCGCCAGCTCCGAGACGAGGATCTGGCGGGCCTTGGCGAGCATTCGCTTCTCACCGGCGGACAGGCCACGGTCGCGCTCGCGGCGCCACAGGTCGCGCACGACCTCGGCCACCTTCATCACATCACCGGAGTGCAGCTTCTCCAGGTTGGCCTTGTAACGACGCGACCAGTTGGTCGGCTCCTCGGTGTGCTCGGCACGCAGCACGCCGAAGACGCGCTCGAGGCCCTCCTTGTCGACGACGTCGCGCACCCCGACGAGATCGAGGTTGCACGCCGGCACCCTGACGACGAGATCGTTCTGGGCGAGGATCCTCAGGACCAGATAGTCCCTGTCCTCGCCTTTGATCTGCCGCGTCTCGATCTCCTCGATGACCGCGGCGCCGTGGTTCGGGTAAACAACCGTCTCGCCGACAGTGAACATCATATGTCTTTATCCCTTTCTTAGGAGACCTAGGATATCACGATCTCGACCCTCCCCTCGAGGACGTTTGCGCAGGTCAGAGGTCACATTGGGGGTTGACAAACCCCCGAAGACGTGGTGGCCGCAGCCTGGCTCGGCGCGGTGCCGTCCTTGTCGATACGCTGTGCGCACGCAGTAAACGCCCCCGCACGTTCGCGGGCACCGACCCTGGTCCGTCACCACCCCGAAAGGCAGCTGTGGGCATTCGCACCCCGCTCGTACGGGCGGCGCTGGTCGCCATGCTCCTGTGCGGTGCGGTCCTCGCGCTGTCCGCGTGTGGCACCGGGTTCGACGCGCAGACCAACCGGGTCTACACCGCTGGGGTCGGCAGCAACCACCGCGGCGACACCGTCGACATCCTCAACGCACTGTTCGTCGAGAACGCCGACGAGACCGCCACCTTGTCCGCCGGTCTGCTCGCCCTCGAGCCCGGTGGCGACGCGGTCACCGGAGTAGAGGTCACCACCCAGGACGGGCAGAGCATCGAGTCCTCGCTGGACGAGCCGATCTCGTTGGCGTTCGACGAGCTGCACCTCACCGGCGAGGAGGCCGAGGTGGTCGTACGCGGCGCCAACTTCCTGGCCGGGGACTTCGTACAGGTCGAGCTCGCGTTCGAGACTTCCGCGCCGATCAGCATCGACGTACCCGTCGTGGCCCGCGATGACGCCTACGACGAGGTGGCACCGGCACCAAACCCCGGGACCACCCCAGCCGAGGAGCCGTCGGTGGCTCCGTCCTGACGGTGCTGGCGCCTGGACCGGTGCCGGTTCAGGCTTCGTACTTGTAGCCCAGTCCCCTGACCGTGACCAGCAGACGGGGGTTCGCGGGGTCCGACTCGATCTTGGCGCGCAGACGCTTGACGTGGACGTCCAGCGTCTTGGTGTCGCCGACATAGTCCGCCCCCCAGACCCGGTCGATCAGCTGGCCGCGGGTCAGGACCCGGCCGGCGTTGCGCAGGAACATCTCGAGCAGCTCGAACTCCTTGAGCGGCAGCCTGGTGTCCGAACCGTCCACGCTCACGACGTGCCTGTCGATGTCCATGCGCACGCGGCCGGACTCCAGCGTCGTCGGGGAGTCGTCCACCTCGGTGCCGCGCCGCAACACCGCACGAATCCGAGCCACCAGCTCACGCGGGCTGTACGGCTTGGTGACGTAGTCGTCAGCGCCGAGCTCGAGCCCGACCACCTTGTCGACCTCGGTGTCCTTGGCGCTGACCATGATGACCGGCACGTTGGAGATCTGGCGCAGTCGGCGGCACACCTCCGTGCCGGGCAGGCCGGGCAGCATCAGGTCGAGCAGCACGATGTCGGCCCCGGCTCGGTCGAACTCCTCCAACGCCTCCGGGCCCGTCGCGGCCACCGCAACCTCGAAGCCTTCCTTGCGCAGGACGTACGCGAGCGCGTCGCTGTAGCTCTCCTCGTCCTCGACGACGAGTACTCGGCTCACTGGTGTGCCTCCTTGGGCATCGGACGTACGGTGTCGCTCGCCGCGACCGGCGGCGCCGGATCGTCAGAGTATGCGTGTGCCGGCAGCAGCAGCGTGAACGACGACCCTTCGCCGGGCTCGCTCCAGACGGTGACCGAGCCGCCGTGGCTCGCCGCGACGTGCTTGACGATCGACAGTCCCAGACCGGTGCCGCCGGTCGAGCGTGCCCGGGCCGGATCAACCCGGTAGAAGCGTTCGAAGATCCGGTCGAGTTCGCCGCCGGGTATCCCGATCCCCTGGTCGGTCACTGTGACGCGAACCATCTCGCCGTCCCGCTCGGCGACGACGGCCACCCGCGAACCCGGCGGGCTGTAGCTGACGGCGTTCTCCACCAAGTTGCTGACCGCCGCCAGCACCTGGTCGGGGTTGCCGAGGACGTACAGCCCGTTCTCGCTCTGGACCATCAGGTCGATCTGCTTGTTCTCCGCCTCGGTGGTGCTCGCCTCCGTCGCGGTGATGAGTGTGCTGCGCACGTCGACCTCGACCGGTTCGTCGACGAGGGCGTCCCCCTGCAACCGTGACAGCTCGATGATCTGCTGGACCAGCCGCGTCAGCCGTTCGCTCTCACGTCGCATCCGCCCCGCGAACCTCTCGATCGCCTCGGGGTCGTCACGCGCCTCGCCAACGGCCTCGGCCAGGAGCATCAACGCGCCTGCCGGCGTCTTGAGCTCGTGACTGACGTTGGCGACGAAGTCTCGACGGATCGACTCCACCCGCCGCTCCCTGGTGCGGTCGTCCACGAGCACCAGGACCAGCCGCGACGACAGTGGCGCCACCCGGGCCGCCAGCGACAGGGGGTGCGACGACCGACCCGCAACGACGGTGAGGTCGGCTTCACGCACCTCTCCGTCGCGCCGCACCTGACGTACCAGGTCCACGAGCTGCTCGGGCACCAGCTCATCGTCCTTGACCAGGCCGAGCACATGCGCGGGCGCGGACGCCCGCAGCACGACATCGTCGGGACCGACGACCACCGCGCTCGAGCGCAGTACCGACAGGACGGTGTCGACGCCGGGTGGGACAACCGGTTCGGGACGCTCGGGGATCTGGGTCTGCACCTGCTCACTGACCCGCCACGCGAGCACCGTGCCGGCACCGAGGATCGCCCCGACGAGGCCGATCAGGATCAAGGTGATCTCGCTGTCCACAAGGCGATCGTACGCAGCCGGTACATCTGGGGCGCTCCATCGCGGCCGACCTGACCTGGGGTTTGGTCGACTGTTCACGCCGCGTTCACGGCACGTCGTCTCCGCGTCACCTTGGCTCCGTAGCGTGGCTGGCATGCGCGACCAGTACTACGACCAGCTCGACTCCATCGTCGACGACCTGGTGGCGATGACCTCCGCGGTCCAGACCGCCGTCCACGAGGCCACCGACGCCCTGCTCAACGCCGACTCCGCCGCCGCCGAGTCGGTGATCACCGGCGACAAGCAGATCGACATCTCACGCGAGGTGATCGAGAACCGTACACTCCAACTGCTCGCCACCCAGCAACCGGTTGCCGGCGACCTGCGCCAACTCGTCGCCACCTTGCGGATGGTGGGTGACCTGGAGCGGATGGGCGACCTGTCAGCCCACATCGCCAAGATCGCCCGCCGCCGCATGCCGGACATCGCGGTGCCCGACGAGCTCAAGCCGACGATCGCGGAGATGGCGAGCGTCGCTGACCGCATGATTGCCGCCGCTGCCAAGATCGTCGCAGAGCGTGACATCGCAGCGGCCACCGACCTCGAGGCCGAGGACGACGAGATGGACACCCTGCGCCGGATGCTGTTCCGCACGTTGCTCAGTGAGAGCTGGGCGCACGGGGTCGAGCCGGCGATCGACATCGCCCTGCTCGGGCGCTACTACGAGCGGATCGGCGACCACGCCGTCTCGGTTGCCCGGCGCGTCGTGTACCTCGTCACCGGCGAGGTACCCGCGCCCGTCCACTGACGATGGCGCGTCAGCGGCCCTGACTCGCGACCGCGGCGATAGCGGCGGCGGCCGCGTCCGGGTCGAGGTAGCGCCCGCCGGCCTCGACTGGCGAGAAGTCCTTGTCGAGCTCGTACAGCAACGGGATACCGGTCGGGATGTTGAGTCCCACGACGGCTTCCTCGCTCATGCCATCGAGATGCTTGACGAGCGCACGCAGCGAGTTGCCGTGTGCTACGACGAGCACCGAGTGACCGGCCCGCAGGTCGGGCACGATCTGGTCGTACCAGTACGGCAGCATCCGCACGAGCACGTCCTTGAGGCACTCTGTCCGCGGACGCACCTCTGCGGGCAGCGCGGCGTAGCGCGGGTCGGCGTGCTGGCTGTACTGGTCGTCGTCGGAAATGGGCGGCGGCGGCGTGTCATACGACCGGCGCCACAGCATGAACTGCTCCTCGCCGTACTCCTGCAACGTCGCCTTCTTGTCCTTGCCCTGCAGCGCACCGTAGTGCCGCTCGTTGAGCCGCCACGTGCGACGCACCGGGATCCAGTCGCGGTCGATGCCGTTGAGCGTGATCTCCGCAGTACGGATCGCGCGCCGCAGCAGCGAGGTGTGCAGCACGTCCGGGAGCAGGTCGGCAGCACGCAGCAGCTCGGCACCGCGCTCGGCCTCGCGGACTCCCTGCTCGTTGAGGTCGACGTCGACCCAGCCGGTGAAGAGGTTCTTGGCGTTCCACTCGCTGTGGCCGTGGCGGAGGAGGATCAGCTGGTGCGCGGCGGTCATGCGCCACAGTATCGCTCGCGCGGCACGGCTCGACCGCTACCGTAATGATGAACCGAGGAACGGGCGGGGGACGACAGCGATACGGCGCAGTTGGCGACACGACCGTGTTGTCGTGGACACTGACCTGGGCGCCGCCACCACGACGCTGAGGTCGAGTGGGACAACGCAGCTAGCCCGCGCCCTGCCGGTCGCCGACCTCGCGCAGCAGTCGCAGGTACGCCTGCTGCGGTTGCGCGCCGCTGGCGACGTACTTGCCGTCGAGAACGGCCGTCGGCACGGCGGTGATGCCGAGCGAACGTGCAGTCTCCACCTGGAGCCGCACGTCCTCAGCACCACCGTCGGAGACCAGCCACGCATCGGCCGCCTCTGCGTCGAGCCCGGCGGCGGCTGCTCTGGCGGCGAGGGTGTCGTGGTCTGCGATGTCTGCGCCTTCGGCGAAGTGCGCGCGCCACAGCTCGTGGGCGAGATCCCGCTGGGCGCCGAGACCGACGGTGCCCTCGGCCCAGGTGAGCAACCGGTGCGCGTCGAAGGTGTTGGCTTGCACGGCGTTGCAGAAGTCGAAGTCGATCCCGTCGGCGCGACCGGCGGCGCTGACCTGGGCGAACATCTGCTCCGCCCGGTCGTAGCCGCCGAACTTCTCAGCGATCGCCTCGACCAGCGGAGTACCGTCCGACGGCGTGCGCGGGTCGAGCTGGAAGGCGCGTAGCGCGATCTCGATCGGGTCGCCGGTCTCCAGCGTGTACGCTGCGGCGGCGCGCTCGAGTCGTGTGACGCCGAGGTAGCACCACGGACAGACCACGTCCGAGAACACGCTGATCTTCATGCTGGTGCCAACGCCTCCCACGACCCGCGTGTTCCGCCGTCGCGCCATCATCGCGCACGAGCGTCAGGGAGGTGGTCGCTCGAGCCAGCCACGGAACGCGTCGAGGTTGCGGGTGGACTCACCGCGCGCGGTGCGCCACTCCCACTCCTTGCGGATCGCGGACGCGAACCCGAGCTCGAGGATGGTGTTGAACGACTCATCGGCGTACGTCAGCACCGAGCCCAGCACCCGGTCGACCTCCTCCGGCGTGACCGCATGAAGCGGCAGGCGCCCGTCGAGGTAGATGTCACCTTCGTGGTCGACGGCGAACGCGACGGCGTACATCTTGAGGTTGCGCTCGAGCAGCCACCGGTAGACAGCGTGGTGGTTCTCGTCGGGGTTGCGGGCGACGAACGCATGGATGCCGACCGCGTGTGCTCCGACCTCGAGCCGGCATGTCGTCTGCAGCTTCTTCTCACCGGGAAGGGTGACGTCGAAGACACCCTGCCGGTGCTCGGTGTGCTCCAGGCCCGCCTCGCCCAAGGCACGACGCAGCACTGCGGCAGCATCAGCAGGCGTGTGGACCGCAGTCAAAGCGAGACGACCGAGGGCACCGGGTAGAGCTTGGCGAGCGCGCGGGCGTAGACATCCAGCGTCTGCTCTGCGGTCTCGTCCCACCCGAACGACGCGGCGTGGGTACGAGCGCCGCGGCTCAACATCGCCCGACGGGCGGGCACGGACAGGATGCTCTCGAATGCCTCCGCATAGTCGCCAGGCTCGTGGCCGGGGACGAGAAGACCGCTGACTCCGTCGCGTACGGCGGTCGTCAGCCCTCCGACTGCCGCGGCGACGACCGGGGTGCCGCACGCCTGGGCTTCGAGGGCGACGAGGCCGAACGACTCGTTGTACGACGGCACGCACACCAGCGAGGCGGCTGCGTAGTAATCCGCCAGCTGGGACTGCGTCACCGTCGGGACGAAGCGGATCAGGTCGACGATGCCCAGCTCTGCGGCCAGGGTCTCCAGGGCGCGAGGACGTTCCAGGCCGGTGCCGGAGGGCCCGCCGACGATCACGACCGCGAGATCGTCGCGCCGCTCGGGACGTGCGGCCACGAGTGCTGCCGCGGCCTTGAGAAGCACGTCGGGTGCCTTCAGCGGCTGGATCCGCCCGGCAAAGAGCAAGATGTCCCCGCCGTGGGGAAGTCCGAGGCGGGCGCGGGACGCTGCCTGGTCGCGGGGCCCGAACACCGCGAGGTCGACTCCGGGGTGCACGACCTCGACCTTGGCAGGGTCGGCGGCGTACATGTCGACGAGCTGCCTGGCCTCGTCGGCGGTGTTGGCGATCAGCCGATCGGCGAGCTCGACGATCTGCTCCTCGCCGAGCAGGCGCCCGATGGGTTCGGCGGCGTCGCCCTCGGCGAGCGAGGCGTTCTTGACCTTCGCCATCGTGTGCATGGAGTGCACCAGCGGGACGCTCCACCGCTCGCGCGCGACCGTACCGACCTGTCCGGAGAGCCAGTAGTGCGAGTGGATGACGTCGTAGTAGCCCGAGTCGCGTGCTGCTTCGACCCGGAGCACGTCACGGACGAACGTGCACAGCTGCGCCGGCAGGTCCCCCTTGGTCAGTGCCTCGTACGGGCCGGCGGCGACGTGGCGGACGGTGACGCCGGGGTGCGGCTCCATGATCGGCGGCAGCTGGGAGGACGTGGCACGGGTGAAAATCTCCACGGCGACGTCTCGCGCGGCCAAACGCCGGGCGAGCTCGAGCACGTAGACGTTCATCCCACCGGCGTCCCCGTTGCCCGGCTGTTCCAACGGCGAGGTGTGGGCCGACAGCATCGCGACACGCGATACCAGCCCTCGACGCGCGTTGGTCACGACTCGAATCCTTTCCCAATGGTGTTACCCCACACAACCGCGCCGCCCCCACGATTCTTCCCACCATCCGCAGGTTCTGGCCCCACCATCCGCACGTTCTGGCCCCACCATCCGCACGTTCTGGCCCCACCATCCGCAGGTTCTGGCCCCAACATCGCGCTTGTCACAACTGGTCGATGGGACGATGGGCGCATGAGTGACACCTCCGGCTCCCCTCCGATCGCCGTCGTGACCGGCGCCAGCAGCGGCATCGGAGCGGCCACCGCCGAACGTCTGGCCGGCGAGGGATTCCACGTGTTCTGCGCCGCCAGGAGGACCGAGCGCATCGAGGAGCTGGCCGCCCGGATCGGTGGTGCCGCCGTTACCTGCGACGTCACCGATGCCGAGGACGTGGCTGCACTTGCGGCGGCCGTAGGTCCGCGGGTCGACGTGCTCATCAACAACGCTGGCGGGGCGTTCGGCCAGGACAAGGTCGCAGCGAGCGATCCTGAGCAGTGGCGACGGATGTACGACACCAATGTCATCGGCACCCTGCTCGTGACCCAAGCGTTGCTGCCCGCGTTGGAGGCTGCCGATCCCGGCACCTTGATCAACATCGGCTCGATCGCGGGCCGCCTGGCCTACGAGGGCGGCGCCGGTTACACCGCCGCCAAGCACGGGGTCGCCGTCATGACCGAGACGCTGCGCCTGGAGCTCAACGGCAGGCCGGTGCGGGTCACCGAGATCGCACCCGGCATGGTCCGCACCGAGGAGTTCGCACTGGTACGCCTCGGTGACCCGTCCAAGGCCGAGGCCGTCTACGCGGGCGTCGCCGAGCCCCTGGTGGCCGAGGACATCGCCGACGCCGTCGTATGGGTCGCCGCCCGGCCGCCCCACGTCAACATCGACCTGCTCGTGGTCAAGCCGCTGGCGCAGGCCGCGCCGCACAAGGTGCACCGCGAAGGCTGACCCTCGCTCACTCCTCCCCGCGGCGGTACGGCCACCTGCCCCGGTCCCCTAGAATGGGGTGGCCCCGCAGTCGCGAGGGCACCCCCCAAGCCAAGGATCCGCACCTCAGCATGCCCAGCTCACGTAACGACCTGCGCAACGTGGCGATCGTCGCCCACGTCGACCACGGCAAGACCACCCTGGTCGATGCCATGCTCCGCCAGTCCGGCGCGTTCTCGGGCCATCAGGAAGTGACGGATCGGGTCATGGACTCCGGTGACCTCGAGCGCGAGAAGGGCATCACCATCCTCGCCAAGAACACCGCGGTGCGCTACGCGGGCGAGGGCGCGCCCGAAGGCGGCCTGACGATCAACATCATCGACACACCTGGGCACGCCGACTTCGGCGGTGAGGTCGAGCGCGGCCTGTCGATGGTCGATGCCGTCGTTCTCCTCGTCGATGCATCGGAGGGACCGCTGCCGCAGACCCGCTTCGTCCTGCGCAAGGCGCTCGCCGCGAAGATGCCGGTGATCCTGGTCGTCAACAAGGTCGACCGGCCCGATGCCCGCATCAGCGACGTCGTCGAGGAGACGTACGAGTTGTTCCTGGACCTGCTCGACGACGAGTCCGGCCAGGACTCCCTCGACTTCCCCGTCGTCTACGCCTCGGCCAAGGCCGGGAGGGCTTCGCTGAAGCAGCCTGCCGACGGGGAGATGCCCGACAACGCCGACCTGGTGCCGCTGTTCAGGACCATCATCGAGGCCGTCCCGGCGCCACAGTACGACGAAGGTGCACCGCTGCAGGCGCACGTCACCAACCTCGACGCCTCGCCGTTCCTCGGGCGGCTCGCGCTGGTACGCGTCCACCAGGGCACTCTCACCAAGGGCCAGAACGTCGCGTGGATCAGGCGGGACGGAACCGTCGACCGGGTGAAGATCACCGAGCTGCTCATCACTCGTGCGCTTGAGCGCGTGCCGGGCGAGAGCGCCGGTCCGGGGGACATCGTCGCCATCGCCGGAATCCCCGACATCACGATCGGCGAGACGCTCGCCGACCCCGAGCGGCCCGAGCCACTGCCTCTCATCACGGTGGACGAACCGGCCATCTCGATGACGCTCGGCACCAATACCGGCCCGCTTGCTGGCCGGGAGAAGAACACCAAGGTCACCGCCCGTCTCGTCAAGGACCGCCTCGACCGCGAGCTGGTCGGCAACGTCTCCCTCCGGGTGCTCCCAACCGAGCGGCCGGACACGTGGGAGGTCCAGGGCCGCGGTGAGCTCGCGCTGGCGATCCTCGTCGAACAGATGCGTCGTGAGGGGTACGAGCTCGTCGTCGGCAAGCCGCAGGTCGTCACGCGCGAGCTCGACGGCAAGCTGCACGAGCCCGTCGAGCGGCTGACCATCGACTGTCCCGAGGAGTACCTCGGCACCGTGACGCAGTTGCTCGCGGTCCGCAAGGGCCGCATGGAGCAGATGACCAACCACGGCACCGGTTGGGTACGGATGGACTTCCTGGTGCCCGCACGGGGACTGATCGGGTTCCGCACCGAGTTCCTCACCGACACCCGCGGTACCGGCATCGCCAACCACGTATTCGAGGGGTACGAACCATGGTTCGGCGAGCTGCGCACCCGCGCCTCCGGATCGCTCGTCTCGGACCGCACCGGGGCCGCGACCTCGTACGCGATGACGAACCTGCAGGAACGGGGCACCCTGTTCGTGGAGCCGGCTACCGAGGTCTACGAGGGGATGATCGTCGGCGAGAACTCACGTGCAGACGACATGGACGTCAACGTCACCAAGGAGAAGAAGATGACGAACGTCCGCTCCAACGCCGATGAGTTCGAGAAGCTGATTCCGCCGCGGCGACTGTCACTCGAGCAGTCGCTGGAGTTCTGCCGCGAGGATGAGTGTGTCGAGGTGACGCCGGCCGCGGTTCGTATCCGCAAGGTGATACTCGACGCCAACGCCCGGGGACGCGCCCGCCGTAGCGGCGCCCGCGCCTGACCCCACCCGGGTCAGTCCAGGACGGTCAGCGTCGGCCGTTCAATGCCCGCATCGCCGGACGTGCGTCGGCGAGGTAGACCAGGGCCGCGACCAGGCCGGCGAGGTTGAGGATCGACAGCGACTGCCAGATCACCATGTTGGCCGCAAGCGCAAGCCCGAGGATGATCAGCCAGAACTGCTTGGTCTGACGGTCGGCGGCCACGAACAGCGCCGGCGGGCGCGCCACGGCGTCGACGAAGGCGATCGTCTTAGCGACGAACATCGCGAGGACGAACAGCAGGTCCAGGCCGTTCTGGACCGCGAAGAGATCGAACACGGTCCCAGGCTAGCCGACCGCCCGCCACGCGGGTGCCCGTCGGGGTCGAGCGCTACTTCGTCGTGCTCGTCTTGGCGGGGGTCGTCTTCTTGGCAGTCGTCTTCTTGGCGGTCGCCGTCCTGGCAGGCGCCTTCTTCGCGCTCGTCTTCTTGGTCGCGGCCGTCTTCTTGGTCGCGGCCGTCTTCTTGGTCGCGGCCGTCTTCTTGGC
>Ga0136612_10000021_pt1 | contig 29221 bp, 25 predicted proteins | sample AntDryUQ224A2306_2_FD_106644 | JGI IMG/M metagenome (GOLD analysis project Ga0136612, IMG submission 106644) | Polar desert sand microbial communities from Dry Valleys, Antarctica - metaG UQ224A (23.06) | ecosystem: Environmental > Terrestrial > Soil > Desert | place: Antarctica: Dry Valley... | reverse complement strand
GTGAGCACCGATGACCCATCCACCTCGCCCACTGCCGACGCCGGCGTCCTGGGCGAGACGTGGGTACGGTGCCTCGGTGACTACGAGCAACACCTGCGCGGTGAGCGTGACCTGAGCGAGCACTCGATCCGGGCCTACCTCACCGATCTGGGTGGGCTCGGGCGCCACGTGGAGCGGCTCGGAATCCGCGACCCAGGCGACCTGGACCTACGCGCGCTGCGCAGCTACCTCGCCAACCTGCAGACCCGCGGCAAGGCGCGCACGACGCTGGCGCGACGGGCCACGTCGGCGCGAGTGTTCACGGCGTGGCTGGCGCGCACCGGACGCGCGCCGTCGGACACCGGGGTCCAGTTGGCCAGCCCCAAACACCATCGCGACCTACCAGCTGCGTTGCGCGTCGACGAGGCGCGTGACCTGCTCGAAACCACAGCGGCCGCGATCGAGTTCGACGGTCCCGTGGGCCTACGTGACCTCGCAATACTGGAGCTGCTGTACGCCTCGGGCATCCGCGTGGGCGAGCTGGTGGGACTCGACGCGGACGACGTCGACCGCGAGCGCAACGTCGTCCGCGTCTTCGGCAAAGGTCGCAAGGAACGCAGCGCACCCTTCGGCCGTCCGGCCGCCGCCGCGCTCGATGCGTGGACGACAGCCGGACGCCCGGCACTTGCCCGACCTGGCAGCGGTGCCGCGTTGTTCATCGGAATTCGGGGCGGGCGCATCGACCAGCGGGCGGTCCGGCGCATCGTGCACGAGCGCATCGCTGCCGTCGACGGTGCACCCGACATCGGCCCGCACGGCCTGCGCCACACGGCGGCGACACACCTGCTCGAAGGTGGAGCAGACCTACGCAGCGTGCAGGAGCTGCTCGGGCACGCCTCGCTCGCGACCACGCAGATCTACACCCACGTCGGCACCGAGCGGCTCCGCCGGGCCTACCACCTGGCCCATCCCCGCGCCTGAACCGAGGCCCATGTCACAGCCACGACATCGGGTCGACGGCGTCCCCGTCGACGAGAACCACGAAGTGCAGGTGGCAACCGGTCGAGTAGCCCGTCGTGCCCGAGACCGCGATCGGCTGACCGGCGCGCACCGGTGTGCCGACCGGCACGGTCGAGCTGGACAGATGGTTGTAGGTCGTCGCGACCTCGACACCTCGTAGCCGGCCGTGGTCGACGACGACCCGGTTGCCGTACGCCGGGTCTGCTCCTACGAACGTCACCGTGCCCGCGGCGGCCGAGCGTACCGGCGTCCCACATGCCGCGCCGAAGTCCGTGCCGTCGTGCAGCTTGAAGACGCCGGTGATCGGGTGCATGCGCATGCCGTACGCGGAGGCGACGGGTGCGTCGACCGGCTCACTGAGCTCACCCGACCCGTTGCTCTGCGCCCCGTTACCCGCGACGGGTGGTCGGGGTGGATCACCGTACGGCGTCACCAGGCGCATCGGCGGCGAGGTGCCGAACATGTCCATCGGGTCTGCGTAGGCCCTATCCGCACCGGTCCTGCGGCCCAGGTGCAGACAAGCGCGAGGGGCGCAGTGGCTCGCGGCGAGGACGAGACGTCCGACCGGTTGGCCGGCGACCACCTCATCACCACGGTGGACCGTCGCTGCCACCGGTTGGTAGGTCGAGACCTGCGTGCCGTGTTCGATCGACAGCACCGGGGTGCCGGCGACGGTGCCGCTGAACCTGACAGTCCCGGAGTCGACGGCAGTCACCATCACGCCCGGTGTGCCGAGGAGGTCGACACCGCGGTGCCCGGCCCCGTACGTCGACGTCGGTGCCACGAACGGCCGGATCAGCTCTGGCACCGGATCGAGCGGCCATCGCCACCGGGGGTCCGCAGCCGCCGAGGACGCCAGCGCGGCGCAGGCTGCGGTGACGAGCACGCCAATCACGAGTCGTCGGGCCGTACGCCAGACCAGGGTTCCCATGACGTATCAGGGTGGCCGCTGGTGGGTCTACCGCCTGGCGGCCGCCGGTCAGCTGTGGATGGCGGCGATGACACGAGCGCCTGTGGACGGCGATGGGTCCATGTCCGGCACGCGGGTGACTTGCGTCGTCAGGCCTTGCGGACGATTCGCGCCGGGCGTTTCCCCTGACGTAGACTCCTACGAGCACCTCTTCGGAGGTGACTTCGCGCGCCCGCAGACCACTGCTTGCATTGGCGCGATCCTGGTCCCCGCATGACGCGGGGTGGGTCGCGTGTCGGGCGCCAGGGCACCGGCAACCGTCGGTGCGACCAACTAGGCAAGGGCTTGGCGCAGACGTGCCCGGCTGAGGAGGAAACGGTCATGGCCGTTGTCACCATGCGTCAGCTTCTCGAGAGCGGCGTGCACTTCGGGCACCAGACCCGCCGTTGGAACCCCAAGATGAAGCGATTCATCTTCACCGAGCGCAACGGCATCTACATCATCGACCTGCAGCAGTCGCTGGCCTACATCGACCGCGGGTACGAGTTCGTCAAGAACACCGTCGCCAAGGGCGGTTCGGTGCTGTTCGTGGGTACCAAGCGCCAGGCGCAGGAGACCATCTCCGAGCAGGCCACCCGGGTCGGCCAGCCGTACGTCAACCAGCGCTGGCTCGGCGGCATGCTCACCAACTTCCAGACGGTCAACGAACGTATCAAGCGTCTGAAGGAGCTCGAGGAGATCGACTTCGACGACGTCGCCGCCTCGGGACGTACCAAGAAGGAGCTGCTGCAGATGAAGCGCGAGCACGACAAGCTCGCGCGCACCCTGGGCGGCATCCGCGACATGGGACGAGTGCCGTCGGCGGTCTGGATCATCGACACCAAGAAGGAGCATCTGGCCGTCGATGAGGCCAAGAAGCTCAAGATCCCGGTCATCGCGATCCTGGACACCAACTGCGACCCCGATGACGTGGACTACCCGATCCCGGGCAACGACGACGCCATTCGTTCGGTCACCCTGCTGACCCGCGTCATCGCCGACGCCGTCGGTGAAGGACTCATCGCTCGTGGCACGGCAAAGGGCGCCGAGACCGCGCCAGGCGCCGAGCTCGGCGCCGACGAGCCACTCGCGGACTGGGAGCGCGAGCTCGCTGAGGGCACCACCGCGTCGGTCGCCGTCGAGGTGACCGGAGGCGACGCATCCACCGAGGCTCTCGCCGCCGAGGCCACCGGGGCATCGTCCGAAGCCGGACAGACTGAGCCGGCCGTGGAGCCGGTGGACACCGCCCCGGCAGCGACCGTCCAGACCGAGCCGAGCGACGCCGCGGGCACCGACCCCGTCGCTGAGGCGACCGACGAGGTCGCCGACGATGCAGCGGAGGCCGCGACCGACGAGGTAGCTCCCGTCGCGACAGAGGGCACCGACGTGCCGGCTCCCGCCGTCGCTGAGGGCAAGCCCGAAGCGCAAGCCTGATCGGCCTGCTGCCGGCGCGTGCTCGACCCACGCCCAGCAGCGGTCACCTACGTACACATCACGCGCCGGCGACCCCGGCGCAGAACAGAAGAGGCGAGGCAATGGCGAACATCGCTGCCGCAGAAGTCAAGAAGCTCCGTGACGCCACCGGCGCCGGGATGATGGATGCCAAGAAGGCACTCACCCAGGCCGACGGCGACGTCGACAAGGCCGTGGAGGCGCTGCGGATCAGTGGCGCGGTGAAGGCCGCCAAGCGTGGGGCCGAGCGCGAGGCGTCCTCTGGGCTCGTGGCAACCCACGGCTCGGCGCTGGTCGAGCTCAACTCCGAGACCGACTTCGTCGCCAAGAACGACAAGTTCATCGCGCTCGCGGAGCAGCTCGCCGCAGCGGCCGACGAGAGCAGACCGGCCGACGCAGAGGAGTTCGCTGCGACGACGCTGAGCACGGGCAAGAGCGTTGCCGATACGGTCGCCGAGCTCGCCGCCGTGATCGGCGAGAAGATCGAGCTGGGGCGCGTCGCCAGTCTCGACGGCCAGGTCACGTCGTACATGCACCGCCGCGCGAGCGACCTGCCGGCAGCGGTCGGCGTGCTCGTGGAGTTCGAGGGTTCGGCCGAGCAGGTCGCCCGCGGCGCCGCCATGCAGATCGCGGCAATGCGGCCCCGTTACCTCACCCGCGATGAGGTACCGGCCGACATCGTCGCCAAGGAGCGCGAGATCGCCGAGGCGACCGCCCGCGAGGAGGGCAAGCCCGAGCAGGCGCTGCCCAGGATCATCGAGGGACGCCTCAACGGCTTCTTCAAGGAGGTCGTCCTGCTCGACCAGCCGTCGGTGCAGGACAACAAGCGCACGGTCAAGGCAGTCCTGGACGACGCCGGTGTGACGCTGAAGCGGTTCGCACACATCGAGATCGGTGCCTGAGCAGTCTGCAAGAATCAGGCAGACTCAACTGACGAGCAACTGGAGGCCCGATCCGTGGACGTAACCGAAGCAGTCGACGGCCCGGCCCCCGCTCCTGTCCGACGCGTGCTGCTCAAGCTCTCCGGTGCGGTCTTCGGAGGTGGTGACGTCGGGCTCGACCCGGACGTCGTCCACGGCATCGCCCGGCAGATCGCCGACGTCGTACGCGACGGTGTCCAGGTCGCCATCGTGATCGGCGGTGGAAACTTCTTCCGCGGTGCCGAGCTCCAGCAACGCGGCATGGATCGCGCCCGCGCCGACTACATGGGCATGCTCGGCATCGTGATGAACTGTCTCGCGCTGCAGGACTTCCTGGAGAAGCAAGGCATCGAGACGCGGGTGCAGACCGCGATCACCATGGGGCAGGTCGCCGAACCGTACATCCCGCGACGCGCGATCCGACACCTGGAGAAGGGGCGGGCGGTGATCTTCGGTGCCGGAGCGGGCATGCCGTACTTCTCCACCGACACAGTCGCCGCGCAGCGTGCGCTGGAGATCAGGTGCGACACCGTGCTGATGGGCAAGAACGGGGTGGACGGCGTCTACACCGCCGACCCCCACAAGGATCCACACGCGACCCGGTTGGACTCCATCACGTACACCGAAGCGCTGCAGCGCGGACTGCGGGTGGCCGACGCCACTGCGTTCGCGCTGTGCATGGAGAACAAGCTGCCGATGATCGTGTTCGGCATGGAAGGCGAGGGCAACATCACCCGCGTCCTTCGTGGTGAGAAGATCGGAACCCTCGTACACGCATGACGGTGCGACACCCGCCGGCAGCCTGACGATGCAAAGTGACTGGAGAAGACTGTGATTGACGAGATCCTGCGTGACGCCGATGCCAAGATGGCCAAGGCGGTCGAGCACGCGCGTGAGGAGTTCGCCGCGATCCGTACCGGACGCGCCCACCCCGCGATGTTCGCCAAGATCACCGCGGACTACTACGGCACGCCGACTCCGATCCAGCAGCTCGCGGGCTTCACCGTGCCAGAGCCGCGGATGGTCCTGATCAACCCGTACGACGTGTCCGCCAAGGCAGCCATCGAGAAGGCCATCCGAGACTCCGACCTCGGCGTCAACCCGACCGACGACGGCAAGGTCCTGCGTGTCACGATGCCCGAGCTGACGCAGGACCGTCGCCGCGAGTACGCCAAGCTCGCCCGGTCCAAAGCCGAGGACGGGCGCGTCGCCGTACGTAACATCCGTCGCACCGCGAAGCAGGCGCTCGACCGGTCGGAGAAGGACGGCGAGATCAGCCAGGACGACGTGACCGGCGCCGAGAAGCGGCTCGACGGGCTGACCAAGAAGCACGTGGACTCCATCGACGAGCTGCTCAAGAACAAGGAAGCCGAGCTCCTCGAGGTCTGACCTGTGACGTCTTCTGATCCGCCTGGGCCCTCAGGTCCGCCGAGCGGCGACACCCGAGTCCCACCTGCGCCGACATCGAGTCGTGCCGGGCGCGACCTGCCCGCCGCGATCGGGGTGGGTCTCGGGCTCGGCATCCTCATCATCGCGTCGCTGATGTTCGCCAGGATCGGATTCGTCGCGATCGTACTTGTCGCCGCTGTCCTCGGGACCATCGAGCTGTCGCGGGCCCTGGCGACGAACGGCACCCGCGTTCCCCTGGTTCCGGTGCTCGTCGGCGGTGCGGTGATCCTGGCCGGCGGCTACTACGGCGGTGTCGAGGCGGTCGCGGTAGGCACCGCCCTGACCGTGATGGCCATCCTCATCTGGCGGCTCACCGACGGCGCCGAAGGGTACGTCCGCGACGTTACCGCCGGCATCTTCGTCGTGGCGTACCTGCCGATCCTCGGATCGTTCGTCGTCCTGCTGCTCGCCGAGGACGACGGTCCGTGGCGGATCGTGACGTTCATCGTCTGCACCATCGCCTCCGACATCTTCGGGTACGCCGCCGGTGCGACGCTCGGCAAGCATCAGATGGCACCCACGATCAGCCCGAAGAAGTCGTGGGAGGGGTTCGTTGGGTCGCTCGTCGGCGGGCTGGCGGCCGGTGTCTGCACGGTCGTGTTCGCGCTCGAGGGTGACTGGTGGGTCGGCGTCGTCCTCGGCGTGGCAGCGGTCGCGATGGCGACGCTGGGCGACCTGAGCGAGTCGCTGATCAAGCGGGACCTCGGCCTGAAGGACATGGGCAACATGCTGCCCGGGCACGGGGGGGTCATGGACCGGCTGGACTCTCTGCTCGCCGTCGCGCCGGTGTGTTGGCTCATCCTCGAGCTCTTCGTCCCGGTCGCTGGACCATGAGCGACGCACAGCAGAGCCGTGCAGGTTCGGTCAACCCCACGCCGCTGCCGCTGGTCTTCGACCAGCCACGGGGTCGCAGGAAGCCGCCGCGGCACCTCGCCGACCTCGACGCCGACGGACGCACGGTGGCGGCCGAGGCGCTCGGCGAGCCCGCGTACCGTGCCAAGCAGCTCGCGCGCCACTACTTCACGCGGCTCGTCGACGACCCCGCCGACATGACCGACCTGCCGGCCGCCAGCCGCGACCGGCTCGTCGCCGACCTGCTCCCTGCGCTGCTGACGCCCGTACGAAGCCTCGAGGCGGACGGCGGCACGACGCGCAAGACCTTGTGGCGGCTTTTCGACGGCGCGCTGGTCGAGTCGGTTCTGATGCGGTACCCCGACCGCGCGACGATCTGCGTGTCAAGCCAGGCCGGATGCGGGATGGCGTGTCCGTTCTGCGCGACCGGACAGGGCGGGCTTCAGCGCAACATGTCAGCCGGTGAGATCGTCGAGCAGGTCGTCGACGGTGCCCGCGCGATGGCCCGTGGCGACGTGCCGGGCGGTGCAGGGCGACTGTCCAACGTCGTGTTCATGGGCATGGGCGAGCCGATGGCCAACTACAAGGCCGTGATCGGTGCCATCCGCACGATGGTGGCGCCTGCACCGGACGGGCTCGGCATGTCCGCACGCGGGATCACGGTCAGCACCGTCGGTCTCGTGCCGCGGATCAACCAACTCGCCGACGAGGACATCCCGGTCACCCTCGCAGTGTCCTTGCACGCACCCGATGACGAGCTGCGGGACGAGCTGGTGCCCGTCAACACCCGGTGGAAGGTGCACGATGTCGTCGCGGTGGCCTGGGAGTACGCCCGGCGTACCAAGCGGCGCGTGTCGATCGAGTACGCGATGATCAAGGACATCAACGACCAGGCCTGGCGCGCCGACCTGCTCGGTGACGTGCTCCGCTCGTATGGCGACTGGGGCTGGGTGCACGTCAACCTCATCCCGCTCAACCCGACTCCGGGTTCGATCTGGACCGCGTCGCGGCGCGAGGACGAAGCCGAGTTCGTACGCAGGCTACAGGCCAAGGGTGTTCCGACGACGGTGCGCGACACCCGCGGACGAGAGATCGACGGCGCCTGCGGCCAGCTCGCCGCCACCGACACCTGAGCCGAGCGACCACCACCATCCCCGCGATCCGCAGGTTCTGGCCCCTGCGCGAGCAGCGTACGAGTGCCAGGATGACCGTCATGGGGCAGTACACCGAGACGTACCTGGCAAGCATCGACGACCCGGATGCGTTCTGGCTCGACCAAGCCCAAGCAGTCACCTGGATCAAGAAGCCGACCCATGCGCTGGACACCACCGGTGCACCGTTCTATCGATGGTTTCCCGATGGGAGCCTCAACACGTGTTTCAACGCTCTCGACCGCCACGTGGTCGGCGGTAGAGGCGACCAGACCGCGCTGATCTGGGACAGCGCGGTGACCGATGGCAAGCGCACCTACACGTACGCCAAGCTGCTCGAGCAGGTGGCGGCCTTCGCGGGCGCGTTGCGACAGCTCGGCGTCGGCGCCGGGGACCGGGTCCTGATCTACCTGCCGATGGTGCCCGAAGCGGTCATCGCCATGCTTGCCTGCGCGCGTCTGGGGGCAGTGCACTCGGTCGTGTTCGGCGGCTTCGCCCCAGCGGAGCTGGCCGCGCGACTCGACGACGCCACGCCGAAGGTCGTCGTCTCGGCATCGTGCGGCATCGAGCCGAGCCGGGTCGTGGAGTACAAACCGATGCTCGACGCGGCCATCGAACGCTCTTCCCACCGTCCGCAGGCATGTGTGATCCTGCAGCGTCCACAGCTGACCGCGGAGCTCATCGAGGGCCGCGACGTCGACTTCGAGCGGGCCATGGACGCAGGCCGCGGCGACCCCGCTGCTTGCGTCGAGGTCGCCGCGACCGACCCGTTGTACATCCTGTACACCTCGGGTACGACAGGCAGACCGAAGGGCATCGTTCGCGACAACGGCGGTCACGCCGTGGCGTTGACCTGGTCAATGACACACGTCTACGACGTCCACGCCGGAGACGTGATGTGGACCGCCTCGGACGTCGGCTGGGTCGTCGGCCACTCGTACATCGTGTACGGGCCGCTGTTCGCGGGCGCGACGACGGTCATGTACGAGGGGAAGCCCGTCGGGACACCCGATGCCGGTGCTTTCTGGCGGGTCGCGGCCGAGCACGGTGTCAACGCACTGTTCGCCGCGCCGACGGCAGTGCGCGCGATCAGGAAGGAGGACCCGGACGCCGGGCAGCTCGCGGGTCATGACCTGCAACGCCTGCGTACCGTCTTCCTCGCCGGTGAGCGGCTCGACCCCGACACGTACGCCTGGGTGAGCGACAAGCTCGGCGTACCCGTGGTGGACCACTGGTGGCAGACCGAGACCGGCTGGCCGGTCGCCGCCAACCTACGTGGACTGGAGCCGATGCCGATCAAGGCCGGGTCGCCGTCGGTCCCGGTGCCCGGGTACGACGTCCGCGTCCTCGACCCCGACGGTGCCGAGGTGCCGGGCGGGACCGAGGGCGCCATCTGCATCAAGCTTCCGATGCCCCCGGGCACACTGGTGACGCTCTGGGAGGACGACGAACGTTTCGTCGCGTCCTACCTCTCGACCCACGACGGCTACTACCTCTCTGGTGACGGCGGTTACGTCGACGAGGACGGTTACCTGTATGTGATGGGGCGCACGGACGACGTCATCAATGTCGCTGGCCACCGGTTGTCGACGGGGTCGATGGAGGCAGTGCTCGCGCAGCACCCTGCCGTGGCGGAGTGTGCAGTCGTCGGGGTCGCCGACCCGCTCAAAGGGCAGGCGCCTCGCGGCTACGTCGTGCTGAAGTCCGGGGTCGAGGCCGACAGCGACGATCTCGCTGCTGAGCTCATCGCCTTGGTCCGTGACGAGATCGGCGCCGTTGCGGCGTTCCGCAGCGTGACGGTGGTCCCCGCACTGCCGAAGACGCGGTCGGGCAAGATCTTGCGCCGTTCGATGCGTGAGATCGTCGACACCGGGACGACCACCGCGCCGTCGACGATCGAGGACGCCTCGGTGCTCGAGACGCTCACGCCGCTCCTGCATCGGCCCTGAGCCGCCCACGGGGGCCAGAACCTGCGGATCGAGGGGCCGAAACCTGCGGATCGAGGGGCCAGAACCTGCGGATCGCGGGTTAGTGGACGCCCCAGGCGTAGGTCTGTTTGCGAAGCTTGAGGTAGACGAACGACTCGGTCGTACGTACGCCGTCGATGGCGCGCATCCGCTCGGAGATGACTTCGAGCAGGTGCTCGTCGTTCTCGCACACGACCTCGGCGAGCAGGTCGTAACGTCCGGTGGTGACGACGAGGTAGTCGATCTCATCCAGCTCGGCGACGGCGGTGGCGATCGCCTCGAGGTTGCCGTCGACGGTGATGCCGATCATCGCCTGGCGACCGAAACCCATCTCCAACGGATCGGTGACGGCCACGATCTGGATGACCCCAGCCTCGGTGAGTCGTTGCACCCGCTGGCGGACCGCCGCTTCTGAAAGCTCGACGACCTTGCCGATGGCGGCGTACGAACGCCGGCCGTCGACCTGGAGCTCAGCGATGATCGCCTTGGCCTTGTCGTCGAGAAGGGCGGTCTTGGCGGGCTCTCCGGGTCGTTCACTCATGTGCTTCCCTTCGTGCGGTTCGGCGCCGAGGTCGGGACGGAACCACGCATCGCGTCACGAGCGAGCACCGCCAGGTGCAACGAGAGGCAGATCTCGGCATCGTCGAGATCGAGGTCGAGGATCGTCTGCGCCTTCTTCAGCCGATCGTAGAACGACGGACGCGACAAGTGCGACAACGTGGCCGCCTTGGACTTGTTGCGGCCGCACTCCAGGTACGCGCGCACGGCGGGCAGCAGTTCTTGCTGCTGGTGCTGGGCGTCGTGGCGCAGCAGCGGGGCAAGCTCGCGCTCGACGAACGTCTGCAGCCGGGCATCGTCGCGCAGCAGGTTGAGCAGTCCGCGCACGTGGATGTCACCGACGCGGTGGAGCACCGCCGTTGCCGGCCGCAACGCCGCGGCCTCGGCGACCTGGATCGCCTCGGCAAGGGTGCGGCGCGCTTCGGCAGGGGACTGCACGGTGTGGCCAGCTCCGACGACGAGGCCGGTGCCGGTCAGGCTGCGGCGGTCGCGGGCCCGGTCGTGGATGGTACGGGCGAGCGCGTCGAGCCGCTCTGCTGTGGCAGGCGCCTCCCGTCCGCCACCGGGCATCGACACCAGGGCGCCGATCTGGGTGTCGTCGAGCGATCCCACCAGTGCCGGGACCCCGTGCGTGCGGCACGCCGACGCGACGGTCTCGGCAAGGTCGCGGAGCTGTGCCTGCCAGGTGAGCATGGGGGTGTCGAGCACGGGAGTGCCGGCGGTGCGCACCACCAGGGCGGTGAGCCGGCGGCGTACCAGCGGCACGCCGAGTGCCCCGGAGCGCAACGCGATCTCCTCGGCGGGAAGCTGGTGGTCACGCAGTGCAGTGAGCAGGCTGATGTGGCTCTGGCGCTCGAGTGAGTCGAACTCGCGGGTGACGAGCCGGTTGACCGCGAGGGTCGCGGCGGCGCGTTCGGCGAGCACCGTCACCCGAGGTGCTGGTGGCTCGTCGCACAGCAGGACGAGGCGGCCCCAGTCGTGTCCGCGTGCGCCAACCAGCGTGACCAGCCACCTGGCCGTCACGTCGTACGCGGTGCGCTCGGCGGGCTGGATGCGCCGCGAGCGCGGCTCCCAGTCGTGCAGGATCGTCCGCGGTGACCGGCCCGCGGGGTCGTACACCACGACCTGGTGTGTCAGGGTCTCCAGCACCGTAGGGCATCCGGAAAACTGGCTGACCTGGCGCACGACCTCGGCGGGTTCGGCGCCGTCCACCGACAGCTCGGTGAAGCGATGATGCATCTGCTGCGTGGCCTGCAGCTCGCCGAGCTGGGCGTCGATGATCATCGCGTGGACAGCCTCGGTGACGTTCACGAACGGAGTCGGATCGGCCAACGTCACCAGCGCGAAGTCGCGGTCGTCCGCGGCCGCGAGGAGGCTCTTGGGCAGCCGGCCGGTGTAGCGGCGCCCCATCTCGATCATCAGTCCGACGGCGCCGGCGTCGGCGAGCGCGTGGATGTAGTCGGTGAGCCCCGCGTGGTCGGCCGGCAGCGCGATACCGGTGCTGAGCACCAGCTCGCCACCCTGCAGCTGCACCGCGATGTCGGGTACCTCGGCGCTGTGCACCCACCGCACCCGTCGCTGCAGTCCGGCGTCACCGGCGACCACCTGCGGTGCACCGGTTCGTACCGCAGGGAGCGCCAGCACGTCGGCGATGCTCGGGAACATGCCGCCATTTCACCACCTGCCCGACCCTGCGCGGTAGCGTGGCGCCCCTCAGGAGAAGGGAGTGACCGATGAGGATCTGTCTGATCGGGGCCGGTGGGGTCGGTGCGGCGCTCTGCGCGATCGCGGCCCGGCGGGACTTCTTCGACGAGGTCGTCGTCGCCGACTACGACCTCGAGCGAGCGCGCCGCGCGGTCGCCGACCTCGACGAGCGCTTCACCGCAGCGCAGGTCGACGCCTCCGAGTCAGAGGCGGTCGCGACACTCGCCCGCGACCACGGCTCCACGCACGTGATGAATGCGGTCGACCCCCGGTTCGTTATGGCAATCTTCACAGGCGCGTACGCGGCCGGTGCGGACTACCTCGACATGGCGATGAGCCTGTCCCGTCCGCACCCTGAGCATCCGTACTCACAGACCGGCGTCAAGCTCGGGGACGAACAGTTCGCGAAGGCGGCGCAGTGGGAGGAGGCCGGTCGGTTGGCGCTGGTCGGCATGGGCGTCGAGCCCGGCCTTTCGGACGTGTTCGCGAGGTACGCCGCTGATCACCTGTTCACGGAGATCGACGAGCTAGGCACCCGCGACGGTGCCAACCTCACCGTGGACGGCTACGACTTCGCCCCGTCGTTCTCGATCTGGACGACGATCGAGGAGTGTCTCAACCCTCCGGTGATCTGGCAGGACGGTGCCTGGACCACGACCGAGCCGTTCAGCGAGCCGGAGGTCTTCGACTTCCCCGAGGGCATCGGACCGGTGGAGTGCGTGAACGTCGAGCATGAGGAGGTCCTGCTGATGCCGCGGTGGGTCCAGGCCCGGCGGGTCACCTTCAAGTACGGTCTCGGCGAGGAGTTCATCGACGTCCTGAAGACCTTGCACAAGCTCGGTCTGGACCGGACCGATGCCGTGAGTGTCCGCGGCGCGCAGGTGAGCCCGCGGGACGTCGTCGCGGCGTGCCTTCCGGACCCGGCGACGCTGGGATCGGCAATGCACGGCAAGACCTGCGCCGGCCTGTGGGTCACAGGCACCGGCACCGACGGTGCGCCGCGGTCGACCTACCTCTTCCACGTGGTTGACAACAACTGGTCGATGCGCGAGTACGGGCACCAGTGCGTCGTGTGGCAGACCGCGGTCAACCCCGTGGTCGCGCTCGAGCTACTGGCGCGCGGGACGTGGAGCGGAAGGGGCGTGCTCGGGCCGGAGGCGTTCGACGCTGTGCCCTTCTTGGACCTGCTCACCGAGTACGGGTCGCCGTGGGGGCAGCGCGAGCAGTGAACTGGCGCCGGCGTCCCTTTCGTCCGCTGAATCAGTCGCCAAGTAAAGGTTCTGCAACGGAATCACTTGTGATCTGCGATATCCTTTGCCAGAGTTCGAAGCTCTACCGACATTTCCTTCGCAGGAGATGAGATCGGAGACGTCATGAGCGTGCGCTCGGAGCGAAGCGGTCAGCTGCGACGGTCCGCTGTCTTGGCTCGATCACGATTCGGGCACCACCGGCGCCGCGAGTACCTAGACTTTCCATCTGCCCGTCGTCGACACCGCTCACGAACGCCCCGGTTGCTGGGGCCCGGCGTCTGCACCGAACACTGACCAGATCGTCACCACAGGAGGATCTCGATGTCGAAGTATCGGAAGGCGTCCACGCCGTCGACCCAGGTCGGGCAAGGCGGCTCGCTGAGCCGGCGTACGTTCTTGCGCGGGGTGTCGCTCTCGGCGATGGCCCTCTCCGGCAGTTCCTTGCTGGCCGCATGCGGGACGGAGGGCGCGAAGCAGACTGCCGGGTCGTGCGTGAGCGAGGATCTCTCCGCCGCCCAGAAGCAGCTGAACTTCTCCAACTGGCCCCTGTACATGGACCAGACAAAGGTCAACCAGGGCGGCAAGAGCGTGACGGTCTACCCGACGTTGCAGAAGTTCCAGCAGGAGTCGGACATCGAGGTCAAGTACGTGACCGACGTCAACGACAACTCCGAGTTCTTCGGGATCGTGCGCAACCAGCTCGCGGAGTGCGAGTCGAGCGGTCGGGACATCTTCGTGCTGACCGACTGGATGGCGGCGCGGATGATCAGCCTGGGCTGGTTGCAGAAGCTGGACAAGAACAACCTGGCGAACGTCGAGGCCAATCTCGTGGAGAACCTTCGAGCCCCTTCGTGGGACGAGAGCCGCGACTACTCTGTCCCGTGGCAGAGCGGCCTGACCGGTATCGCCTACAACTCCGAGCTGACGTCTGAGGTGGGCAGCTTCGAGGACCTCCTGACGCGTAGCGACCTGAAGGGGAAGGTGACCTTGCTCTCGGAGATGCACGACACGATGATGTTCATGCTCCTGTTGCAGGGCGCCGACCCGGAGGACTTCACCTCAGATGAGTTCGGTGCTGCGATGGAGCGGCTGCAGGAGGTCGTCGATGCCGGGCAGATCCGGTCGTTCACGGGTAACGAGTACGGCCAGGACCTGGTCAAGGGCAATGTGGTGGCGTGCGAGGCCTGGTCCGGTGACGTGGTGCAGCTGCAGTACGACAACCCCAACATCAAGTTCGTGGCGCCCGAGGAAGGTCTGGCGCTGTGGAGCGACAACATGCTCGTCCCGAACAAGGCGACGCACAAGACCAATGCCGAGTCCTTGATGGACTTCTACTACGACCCGAAGATGGCCGCTGAGCTGGCGGCGTGGGTCAACTACATCTGCCCGGTCGCAGGAGCACGGGAAGAGATGACCAAGATCGACCCAGACCTGGTCGAGAACCAGCTGATCTTCCCCGACGATGAGCTGATGGCCAAGACGTACGGGTTCATGGGACTCGACGAGAAGAGCGAGCAGGACTATCAGCGGCAGTTCGCTGCGGTGATGGGGGCCTGAGGCGTGGCCCGGTCGACCCAGGACTCGCGGGCATCGGGCGCTGACCTGTCCCTGACCTCGGTGACGAAGCGGTTCGGTGGCTTCACCGCGGTCGACGACCTCGATCTTCTGGTCGAGCGTGGCCAGTTCTTCGCCCTGTTGGGACCTTCGGGCTGCGGCAAGACGACCACGCTTCGGATGGTCGCGGGCCTCGAGGAGCCGACCGCAGGCAGGATCGACCTCGGCGGCAAGGACATCACCCGGCTCCGCCCGTACAAACGGCCCGTCAACACGGTGTTCCAGAACTACGCGCTGTTCCCCCACCTCAACACCTTCGACAACGTCGCGTTCGGCCTACGGCGTCGCGGGGTGCGCGATGTGAAGAACCAGGTCCAGGAGATGCTCGATCTGGTGGAGCTGTCCACCTACGGCGAGCGCAGCCCTACGCAGCTGTCCGGCGGCCAGCAGCAACGCGTTGCACTGGCGCGTGCCCTTATCAACCGGCCGCAGGTGTTGCTGCTCGATGAGCCGCTGGGAGCGTTGGACCTGAAGCTTCGCCGTCAGATGCAGATCGAGCTCAAGCGGATCCAGACCGAGGTCGGGATCACGTTCGTCCACGTCACGCATGATCAGGAGGAGGCGATGACGATGGCCGACACGATCGCGGTGATGAACCACGGGGTGATTGAACAGATCGGCGGACCGATGGAGCTGTACGACAACCCGGCCACGACGTTCGTGTCGAACTTCCTTGGTCAGTCCAACCTGGTCGCCGGGCAGGTCCTCGGGCGCACCGGCGATGAGCTTGTCGTCGAGGTCGAGGGCAGCAAGCTCGGCGTGCCGGTCGATCGCGCGCGTCAGACAAGTGGACGGGTGTGGGTCGGTGTCCGACCGGAGAAGGTGTCCCTGGTCAGCGGTGGGACCAGCACGGACGAGGGCGCGAACGTGCTGGGCGAGGCGAGAGTGATCGACGTGAGCTTCATCGGGGTCAGCACCCAGTACCTCGTACGGATGCCCTGGGGGCAGGAGCTGACGGTCTTCGAGCAGAACACGGGGGCCCGCGAGAGGTTCGGGGTCGGTGATTCGGTCGACCTGCACTGGACGCCGGCGCACACCTTTGCCCTCGACGCCTCCCAGGACGCACGCGCCGGCGACGAACGCTACGAGGGCGGACTCGCGACCGCAGGAGTCGGCACGTGAGCGTTGCCGACGTGGGCGAGACCCTCGAAGGGAGGACGGGGAAGCCGCCGCGCAAGCGCGCACGCCGCAGCGGCTGGTCGACCGGCTACCTGCTGCTGCTACCAGGGCTGTTGTGGCTGTTGGTCTTCTTCGTCGCGCCCACGATCCAGCTGGCAGCCACCTCGCTGTACGACTCGGCCGGATCGCTTGAGGCCGGATACGCGATGACGTGGTCGTTCGGCAACTACCTCGACGCCTTGTCGACCTACCGCGAACAGTTCGTGCGGTCACTGCTCTATGCCACCACCGCGACCGGCCTGGCACTGCTGCTGGGCTACCCGCTGGCCTACGCGATCGCCTTCAAGGCCGGGCGATTCAAGAACCTCATGTTGATGCTGGTGATCGCGCCCTTCTTCACCAGCTTCCTGGTGCGGACCCTGGCCTGGAAGTCGATCCTGGCCGACAACGGGGCGGTCGTCGAGACGCTGAAGTCGGTCGGGATCCTGGCTCCCGACGGCCGGCTCCTTGCGACCTCGGTCGCGGTGATCACCGGACTCACCTACAACTTCCTGCCGTTCATGGTCCTGCCGTTGTACGCGAGCCTGGAGAAGATCGACCCCAGGTTGCTCGAGGCCGGCAAAGACCTCTACGCCAACGGCTTCACCGCCTTTCGCAAGATCACCGTCCCGTTGTCGATGCCCGGTGTCGTCGCCGGCACGTTGCTGACCTTCATCCCAGCCGCCGGTGACTACATCAACTCAGAGCTGCTGGGCACCCCGCGGCAGTACATGATCGGCAACGTCATCGACAACACCTTCCTGGTCCAGCTCAACTACCCGATCGCTGCCGCGTGCTCGGTGGTCCTCATGGTCGTGGTGGTGGTGATGGTCCTGCTCTACGTCAGGCGGGCCGGCACCGAGGATCTGGTATGAACCGGCTGCAGCTGCTCGGTCGGTGGACCGCCGAACGAATGACGGTGTTCGTGGCCGGTGTGGTCCTGGTCTACATGTTCCTGCCCATATTCTTCGTCGGGCTGATGTCCTTCAATGACCCCACCAGCCGCCTGGCTTATGAGTTCCAAGGCTTCACCTGGGACAACTGGCGCGATCCGTGCAGTCCGGTGGGGATGTGCGACTCCTTGGTCAGCAGCCTGCAGATCGCCTTCCTCGCCACCATCGGCGCCACCATCCTCGGCACGCTCGTCGCGTTCGCGCTGATCCGCCACCGCTTCCGCGGCCGCGCCCCGACGAGCCTGCTCATCTTTCTTCCGATGGCCACCCCCGAGGTCGTGATGGGCTCCTCGCTGCTTGCTCTGTTCAGCAGCGCCGGCCTCGCCGGAAACCTCGGGTTCTGGTCGATCCTGGTCGCCCACATCATGTTCTGTCTCTCGTTCGTTGTCGTCACCGTCAAGGCACGGCTTGCCGGGCTCGACTTCCGTTACGAGCAAGCCGCGATGGACCTCTACGCCAACGAGTGGCAGACGTTCTGGCGAGTCACCTTCCCGCTGGTGTTTCCCGGGATCCTCGCGGCCGCACTGCTGAGCTTCTCGCTCTCCTTCGACGACTACATCATCACCAACTTCAACCACGGCAACACGATCACGTTCCCCATGTTCGTCTGGGGTTCGGCGCAGCGCGGTATCCCGCCGCAGGTCAACGTCGTCGGTACGACCATGTTCCTCATCGCGTTGCTGTTGGTCCTGAGCACGGGTCTCCTCCAGCGCAGGCGCTCCAGGTGAGCAAAAGAACATCCCCCGACACAAGCGGAGGGGTTACCGTCACGAGGACAAGAAGGACCAGATGACCGACACCCACGCACAGCTGCGCAAGCGGCACGACGACGTGATGCCCCGGTGGTTGTCGATGTTCTACGAGGAGCCGATCGAGATCGTCTCCGGACGCGGCTGTCGCGTCACCGACGGTGAAGGCAACACCTATCTCGACTTCTTCGCCGGCATCCTCACCAACATGCTCGGGTACGGCGTGCCGGAGGTCCGTGCGGCCATCGATGTGCAGCTGGACACCGGCGTCGTGCACACCTCGACGCTGTACCTCATCCGCCGCCAGGTCGAGCTCGCCGAGAAGATCGCCCGGCTGTCCGGCATTCCCGACGCCAAGGTCTTCTTCACCTCATCGGGCAGCGAGGCCAACGAGGCGGCGCTCCTGATGGCGACGCAGTACCGCCGCAGCAGCCAAGTCATCGCCCTGCGCAACAGCTATCACGGCCGTACGTTCGCCACGACGGGGATCACCGGCAACCGCGGGTGGTCTCCGTCCGCCCTGTCGCCACTGACGGTCCTCTACGCCCAGAGCGGCTATCGCCTGCGGTCGTCGTTCCGTGACCTGGACGACGCTGCGTACATCGAGGCTTGCGTGACGGACCTGCGCGAGCTCATGGTCACCGGGACCGCCGGTGACGTCGCCGCGATGATCGCCGAGCCGATCCAAGGTGTCGGCGGGTTCGCCGTGCCGCCGGACGGACTGTTCAAGGCGTACAAGGAGGTCCTCGACGAGACGGGCATCTTGTTCATCTCCGATGAGGTGCAGACCGGGTGGGGGCGTACCGGCGATCACTTCTGGGGCATCGACGCCCATGGGATGACCCCGGACGCCATGACGTTCGCCAAAGGTCTCGGCAACGGCGCCTCGGTCGGCGGCGTGGTTGTCCGTGGCGAGATCATGGACTGCCTGCAGGCCAAGTCGATATCGACGTTCGGTGGCAACCCGCTGTCGGCCGCTGCGGCCAACGCGACCCTCGACTACGTGCTCGACCACGACCTCCAGACGCAGGCCAAACGCACCGGTGCGGTGATCCGCGACGGCCTGGAGCAAGCGTGTGCCGACCTCGACCCCGTGGCCGAGGTACGCGGGCGCGGACTGATGATCGGCATCGAGCTTGTCGCGGCAGACGGTCACACTCCCGACGAGGCGGCGGCGGGGAAGGTGCTCGAGGCGGCGCGCGAGCGAGGGCTCCTCATCGGCAAGGGCGGCCTGCACGGCAACTGCTTGCGGCTCGCACCGCCGCTGACGCTCACCGAGGACGAGGCGCGCGAGGGTCTCGCGCTGCTGGACGACGCGCTCCACGCCTGTCTCTGAGATCACCAGGTGGGACGGACACCGGAGTTCCCCGCCAGCAGTGACAGGTCGTGACTGATCTGTTCGATGCGCCCGGGCTCGAGTGCCGACGCCCATACCGTGACGGCGTCGGTCGCCGCTTGCGAAGCGGCACGGGTCGCCGCCCTGCCCTTGTCCGAGAGGACGAGCAGGACCGCCCGACCGTCGTCGGGGTGCGGTGACCGTGCGACGTAATCCTGGCGAGCGAGCTCGTCGACGAGCTTGCTGGCGGCTTGCTTGGTGACGCCGAGGTGGTCGGCGAGCTGGCCGACCGTGCAGCCTGCACCGGCGAGCCGGACGAAGGCGAACCCATGTGCCGGGCGAAGGTCGGTGTACCCGGCGTGTGCCATGGCGGACTGGATCGACTCGACGAGGGCGTTGGCCGCCGCGAGGACGAGGAACGGCAGCTCGTCGGTGGTGGGGGACACCTTCACAGTTTGACACAACTCGTCTACCGGGTTGACTATATAGGCAATCTAGTTGACGAAAGGGGCTTTATGGTTGTCATCCGCTCCGCCGAAACCACTGCACATGAGCTGCACGGAAGCCGGTTCACGTCGTACGCTGCGCCGGCCACCGGTAGCGGTGAGCTGTGCGTGTGGCGGGTAGACGTCGCCGCGAACACGCCAGGGACCACGCACACGGTCTCGAGAGAAGAGGTGCTCGTGCTCGTGGCGGGCAATTTGCGGGCGGTCATCGACGATGACGCTCAGGAGCTGGCCACCGGAGATGCGGTCATCGTGCCGGCCGGTTCGACCTTTCGGCTGGACAACGCCTCGGAGGAGGTCGCGACGGCCTGGGTCAGCACCAGCGTGGGGTTCCAGGCGAGCCTGCAGGACGGTTCGCGGCTCGTACCGCCCTGGGTCCGCTGACCCAGCCGACTACCCACACAACCCGTGGACTTACGCCCATTTGGTTCACAAGGCGGCGGGTCGCCCCTAAACGGTAAGTGTCAGCGGGGAGGGCGTAAGTGTCAGCGGCGAGGGTGGCAAGTGCCAGCGGTGGGTCAGAGCAGGTCTTGGCCGCGGGTGAGGACGTCGCGCAGGACCTGCTCGATCTCGTCGAAGTGGCCTTGGTCGCAGATCAACGGCGGCGCGAGCTGGATGACGGGGTCGCCGCGGTCGTCGGCGCGACAGTACAGGCCAGCCTCGAACAGAGCACCGGACAAGAAGCCGCGCAACAGTCGCTCGGACTCGTCGTGGTCGAAGGTCCTCTTGGTGGCCTTGTCCTTGACCAGCTCGATGCCGTAGAAGTACCCGTCGCCGCGCACGTCGCCGACGATGTCGAGGTCGTAGAGCTTCTCCAGCGTCGAGCGGAATGCGTCCTCGTTGTCGAGGACATGCTCGTTCAGGCCCTCGCGCTCGAATATGTCGAGGTTGGTCATCGCAACCGCTGTCGAGACGGGATGCCCGCCGAAGGTGTAGCCGTGGGCGAAGCTGTTGTTGTCGCGCAGGAACGGCTCCATCAGGTCGTCCGAAGCGATCATCGCGCCCAGCGGCGAGTAGCCGGAGGTGAGCCCCTTGGCGCAGGTGATGATGTCGGGCTGGTAGGCGTACCTCTGCGAGCCGAACATGTGCCCGAGCCGACCGAACGCGCAGATCACCTCGTCCGAGACGAGCAGGACGTCGTGCTCATCGCAGATCTCGCGGACGCGCTGGAAGTACCCAGGTGGGGGAGGGAAGCACCCGCCGGCGTTCTGCACGGGCTCGAGGAACACCGCGGCTACGGTGTCGGGGCCCTCGAACTCGATGGCCTCGGCGATCCGCTCGGCGGCCCAGCGGCCGAACGCCTCGGGGTCGTCGCCGTGCTGCGACGCGCGGTAGATGTTGGTGTTGGGCACTCGCATCGTGCTGGGTACGAGCGGCTCGAACGGCGCCTTCATCTCCGGGATGCCGGTGATGGACAGCGCGCCTTGTGTGGTGCCGTGGTACGCGATGGACCGGCTGATCACCTTGTGCTTGCCCGGGCGGCCGGTGAGCTTGAAGTACTGCTTGGCGAGCTTCCACGCGCTCTCGACCGCCTCACCGCCACCGGAGGTGAAGAAGACCCGGTTGAGGTTCCCCGGTGCGTACGCCGCGATCCGTTCGGCGAGCTCGATGGCTCCAGGATGTGCGTACGACCAGAGCGGGAAGAACGCCAGTTCGCGGGCCTGCTTGGCCGCCGCTTGGGCAAGCTCTTCACGGCCGTGACCGACCTGCACCACGAACAGCCCGGACAGGCCGTCGAGATAGCGTTTGCCGCGCGAGTCCCACACGTACGCGCCTTCGCCTCGTGTGATCACCGGTACCGGCGCCGTAGAGTCCGCGTTGTGGCGGGAGAAGTGCATCCACAGATGCTCCTTCGCCGACTTGTCCAGGACTGAGGGGTCGATGTCGAGGCTGTTCATGGGGACCAGTGTCTCCCATGGCTACCACTCGACACAAGCGATTCCGTCGTAATATGCTGGCCAAGGCTTCGGAATCCGTCGAATCCTGCTTGTTGAACCGATCTGATCGACCGACCATCTTATTCATTGGAGCAATCACGTGTCCGAGATGATCTCGAATTTCATCAACGGTGAGTCCCGACCGGCGCTCGACGGCGCGACCTACGACGTCATCGACCCGACCACCGGGCAGACGTACGCCCAGGCGGCGCTGTCCGGCGAGGCCGACGCCGACGCCGCACTGCGCTCGGCGCAGAAGGCCTTCGAGACCTGGGGCGACACGACGCCAAGGGAACGACAGGCGGCGCTGCTGGGACTCGACCGTGCGCTGAGCGACCGGGCGGAGGAGATCGTCGCCACCGAGAGCAAGGACACCGGTAAGCCGATAAGCCTCACCACGAGCGAGGAGATGCCGCAGCTCAACGACGCCCTGACGTTCTTTGCCGGCGCGGCGCGGGTGCTCGAGGGGCAGGCGGCCGGGGAGTACATGGCTGGCCACACCTCGTTCATCCGCCGCGAGCCGATCGGCGTGTGCGCGCAGGTGACACCGTGGAACTACCCGCTGCTGATGGCGATCTGGAAGATCGCGCCCGCGTTAGCTGCGGGCAACACCGTCGTGCTCAAGCCCAGCGACACCACTCCCGCATCTACCTCGCTCCTCGCCGAGATCGCCGCGGAGTTCCTCCCGCCGGGTGTTCTCAACATCGTGTGCGGTGACCGCGACACCGGGCGGGCGCTGGTGTCGCACAAGATTCCACAGATGGTCTCGATCACCGGTTCGGTGCGTGCCGGCATGGAGATCGCCAGGTCCGCTGCCGACGACGTCAAGAACGTCCACCTCGAGCTCGGCGGCAAGGCGCCCGTCGTGGTGTTCGACGACGCCGACGTCGAAGCGGCAGCGGCGGCTATCGCCGAGGCCGGCTACTTCAACGCCGGACAGGACTGCACGGCGGCGACGAGGGTGCTCGCCGGTGCACGGGTGCACGGCGACTTCGTGGCCGCGCTGACCGAGCAGGCCAAGGGCACCAAGACCGGGTTTCCCGATGACCAGGACGTGGCGTACGGGCCGGTCAACAACGCCATGCAGCTCGAGCGCGTGTCGGGGTTCGTCGATCGGCTGCCTGACCACGCCGAGATCAACACCGGCGGAGAGCGGCTCGGCGGCGACCTGGCCAGCGGATACTTCTACGCGCCGACGGTGCTGTCGGGGCTTCAGCCGCAGGACGAGGCCGTGCGCGACGAGATCTTCGGCCCGGTCATCACCGTCCAGCAGTTCAGCGACGAGGACGAAGCGGTGCGCTGGGCCAATGGTGTCGAGTACGGCCTCGCGTCGTCGGTGTGGACCAAGGACCACGGGCGCGCCATGCGGATGGCGAAGCGGCTCGACTTCGGTTGTGTGTGGATCAACACGCACATCCCCATCGTCGCCGAGATGCCCCACGGTGGCTTCAAGCACTCCGGCTACGGCAAAGATCTGTCGATCTACAGCTTGCAGGACTACACCCGCATCAAGCACGTCATGAGCAACATCGAGGCCTGAGCTACTGGCGGTTCGAGCGAACGCGGACGACGCCCATGCCGCGTTTCCCGAGTTTGCTCGAATCGCCCACTCGGGGGTTGTAGATGGGCAGTTCGTGAAGACTCGGAGTTAGCCTGACCTGAGCCGCCGGGCATACCTCAGGCGAGGACGGCGGCGAAGGCGCTGGCGAGCTCGTCGACCTCGTCGTCGGTCATGACGAAGGCGGGGGAGACCTGGAGGCCACCGGTGCCGACGGCGCGGGTGGAGACGCCGTGGTTGCGCAGCTGCTTGGCGGCGGCGAGTGCTCGGCCGGTCTCGACGAGCTGCACGGCAGCGACGGCGCCGGCGCCGCTGCGAACCTCCGCGACGGCAGGCAGGTCGGCCAGTGCGGCGAGGCGGGCATGCAACGTCGTCTCGAGGCGGGCGGACTCGTGCAGCAGATTCTCGCGCTCGATGATGTCGAGGTTGACCATTGCGGCGGCCGCGGCGGCGCCGTGACCTGCGTAGGTGTAGCCGTGGCGCCACCACACGCCGGCGTCGGGGCGGAAGAACGGCTCGCTGACGCGTGGTGCCACGAACACGGCGCCCATCGGGACGTACCCCGACGTCAGGCCCTTGGCGGTGGTCATCATGTCCGGCTCGAGCTCCCAGCGGGTCGAGGCGAACCACGAGCCGCCGATGCGACCGAAGCCAGTGACGACCTCGTCGGCGACGAACAGGATGTCATGCTCGCGGCAGATCTGGCGGACCTCGGCCAGGTAGCCCTCGGGCGGCGGGTAGACCCCGCCGGCGCCGATCACCGGTTCGACGAAGAAGGCGGCGACGCGGTCTGCGCCGATCCTCTCGATCGCCTCCAGGAGTGCCTTGCCGGTGTCCCAGGCGACCGTGGCTGCGTCGGGCATCAACGATCCGTGGTCGGCATGGTTGACGGGGATCCCGGCCAGCGCGGTGCCGCCGACGTGCATGCCGTGGTACGCCTTCTGCCGCCCGATCACGATGGTCTTGTCCGGCTGCCCGATCTCGTGCCAGTAGCGCCGGGCCAGCTTGACCGCGCTGTCGACGGAGTCCGAACCGCCGGAGGTGAAGAAGATCTTGCTGTTCGGCACGGGCGCGAGGACGGCGAGACGCTCGGCGAGGGCAACCGTGGTGTCGACGGCAAAGTCGCCGAACGTCGAGTACGCCGCGATGGCGCGGATCTGCGTGGCGACGGCATCGGCGATCTCGGCCCGGCCGTGTCCGACGTTGGTGAACCACAGGCCGGCGGTCGCGTCGAGGTAGCGGGTCCCAGCGACGTCGTAGACGTGGGCACCCTCACCCCGGGCGATGACGAACTCACCATTGCTCTCGACCGAACCCATGTCGGCGAACCCGTGCCACAACGCGCCCATCTGTGCTCCCTTTCATTGGCCCGCTCCACAGCGGGGCGGTCGACTGACAAGACACGACCTTAGGCCAGCGGCGGCCGCCGCTCAGACGAGGCCGGCGTCATGGACGCAGATCGCGATCTGGACCCGGTTGTGAACACCGGCCTTGGCAAAGATGCGGGAGATGTGAGCCTTGACGGTGGCGACGCTCATGTACAGAGCAGAGGCGATCTCGGCGTTGGACTCACCACGAGCGACCGCGACCGCCACCTCTCGCTCGCGGTCGGTGAGGGCGGCAAGCCGTGACCGTGCGGCGGCGAGCCGGTCGTCGTTGCCGTCAGCCGTCACCCGCCGGATCAGCTGCACGGTGATGCTCGGCGACAGCATGGGGTCCCCGCCGGCGACCTTGCGCACCGCGTCGACGATCTGTGCGGGCGGGGTGTCCTTGAGCAGGAAGCCGCTGGCGCCATGGCCGAGCGCCCGCACGATGTAGTCGTCGGCGTCGAAGGTGGTCAGCACGATGACCGCCGGCGGGTCGGTGCCGGCCTGCAGCGCCGCGGTGGCCTCCAGACCGTCCATGACGGGCATCCGGATATCCATCAGCACGACGTCGACGCGATGCTTGCGCAGCAGGCCCAGCGCCTCCTTGCCGTTGGCAGCCTCGGCGACGACCGAGATGTCCTCCGCACCGCCGAGGATGAGCGCGAGTCCCGCACGCACGAGAGCGTCGTCGTCCACGATCGCCACCGTGATCGGCGCGGTCACTCCCATGTCGCCCACCCTCAGACCCGCCACGGGAGCTGCGCGCGTAAGACAAACGTGCTGTCGTCGGTGATCTCGTGGGTGAGGGTCCCTCCACTCAGTGCCGCGCGCTCGGCGAGGCCCACCAGACCGAGGCCCGACCGGGGTGCCGTTGCGCCGTGGTGACCGATGCGCAGCGGGTTGCACACCTCGACCACGATGCCGCGACCGGGCGCACCGGAGATGCTCGCCCGCACCGACGTGTCCGGCGCGTGCTTGCGGGCGTTGGTGAGCGCCTCCTGCACGATCCGATACGCCGTCCGACCGACACTGTCGGGCACCTGCGCCGCACCAAGCCCGTCGGAGTAGTCGACCTGGAGCCCGACCGAGCGGGCGTCATCGACGAGGCGGGGGATGTCTTGCAGGCTGGGCTGTGGACGTTCGCTCTCGTCGGGGTCGTCCCCGCGAAGGATCCCGAGCACCTCGCGCAGATCCGTCAGGGCTTCGTGGGCGTTGTCCTGGATGACCGCCGAGGCCTTGCGCACCTCGGCAGGCGTCAGGTCCGTGCGGTACGTCAGCGCGCCGGCGTGCATCGCAACCAGCGAGATCCGGTGCGCCAGGACGTCATGCATCTCCCGGGCGATGCGGGCGCGCTCGGCCGTGCGCGCCTGGCTGATGCGCACCGCCTGCTCGTTCTCGGCCGTCCGCGCCCGGTCCTCCAGCGTCACCAGAAGCTCACGGCGCGAGCCGATGTAGAGCCCCGTCGCGACTGTTGCCGCGATGACCATGAGCACCACCGGTGACGTGAGCCACCAGTTCTCGACAGAGACCGGGTTGTACAGCTCGAAGGCCATCCACTGCAGCATCGAGAGCGCGGCCAAGGGAGCGATCTCCCGCCAGCGCCGCCGCGTCGCGAGCGAGGCGATGATGACCGTGATCGCCCCGCTGCTGGAGGCGGAGACGATCCCGATCGCCAGCACCGCCAACGCGACTGCCACGGGGCGCTGGCGCCGGTACTGCATGAGCACCAGGGAGCACAGACCGCCGGCTGCGTCGACGAAGAACCACGCGCGGTCGTACTCCCACTGCCAGATCGCCAGCTCGGTCCAGGCGAGCGCTCCGAGAGCGACTGCCACCAGGATCCGCCACAGGTGTCCCCACCAGCCCAGCGCGGGCTGGTAGTCCTTCGGCTCGAGGGTCGGCACCTCCTCAGACTATGGTGCGCGTCGTCGGGGTAACCACCTACTCGTGGTCAGGGTTCGTCATACCTTCGGCTACCCCAGATCAGACCTATTCCCGATGCGCGGCCGCCAAGGTCTGCGACAGGGTGGGGTCATGATCACAGTAGAAGGACTCTCCAAGAGCTATGGCAGGTTCGTCGCCGTCGACGACGTCACGTTCAACTGCCGACCCGGCACCGTCACGGGGTTCCTCGGCCCCAACGGTGCCGGCAAGTCCACGACGATGCGCATCATCTCGGGGCTGACGCCACAAGATCGTGGCTCGGCTACGGTCGACGGCCAGCGATATGTCGACATCCCTAATCCCGGCACCAAGGTGGGTGTCCTGCTGGACGCCTCGGCCCAGCACGCGGGCCGTACGGGCCGGGAGGTGCTGACCCTCGGGGCCATGACGATCGGGCTTCCGCGCCGCCGGGTCGATGAGATGCTAGAGCTCGTCAGCCTCACCCCACCGGAGGCCAAGCGAAGGATCCGGGACTACTCCCTCGGCATGCGTCAGCGGCTCGGGATCGCCCATGCACTGCTCGGCGACCCGCAGATCCTGATTCTCGACGAGCCAGCCAACGGGCTGGACCCCGCCGGGATCCACTGGATGCGCGGCCTGCTGCGCGAGTACGCCAACCGCGGCGGCACCGTGATGCTGTCCTCGCACCTGTTGCACGAGGTCGAGGTGATCGCCGATGAGCTGATCGTCATCGGCAACGGCAGGATCGTCGCGCAGGACACCAAGGCCAACCTGCTGAAGACCGCGGGTACGTTCGCCAAGGGGCTCGAGCCCGAGTCCCTCGCCCGTGCCCTCAGCCAGGCGGGCATCCATGCAACGCCGTCCGGCGACGGGGGCGTTCGTACCGAATCGACTCCCGAAGCGGTGGGCCGCGCAGCCGCCGCAGCCGGTGTCGTCCTCCTGGAGCTCCGCGCAGCCGACGGCGCCGGACTCGAGGAGATGTTCCTGCAGCTGACCTCCGACACCCAACGAGATGTCGCCACCCCGGAAGAGAGCCTGGTATGAGCACAGCAACCGCCCCGACCCCCTATGCACCGGCCCCCGGTACGGCTCCGAAACCGTCCCTGGTCCGACTCGTCACCGTCGAGCTGCGCAAGCTCGTCGACACGCGGGCCGGATTCTGGCTGCTCGCCAGCATCGCCATCCTCGTCGTCCTCGCCTCGGCGAGCGTGATGATCTGGGCGCCTGACTCTGCGATCACCTACGACGTCTTCATGCAGGCCGCGGGATACCCGATCGGGTTCCTGCTGCCGGTGCTCGCGATCTTGTCGGTGACCAGTGAGTGGAGCCAGCGCACCGGACTCGTGACGTTCACCATGGAGCCCCGCCGCATCCGCACGCTCCTCGCGAAGCTGGTGGCGACCGTGATCGCCGCGGTCGCCGCGGTGGTGGTGTCCCTGGCGCTCGCCGCAGTCGCCAACGTCCTGGGAGCAGCCGTGAACGGCGTCGACACGGTGTGGAACAACGGAGCAAGCGAGATCTTTGACTGGACACTCCTGCAGCTCCTCGGTCTGCTGCTCGGCTTCGCCTTCGCAACCTTGTTCCGGATCTCGGCCGTCGCGATCGTGGTCTACTACGCCTACAACCTGGTGATCTCGGGGTTGCTGAGCGTGCTCGCCGCGTTCCAGGAGTGGTTCGCCGACATCCAGGGGTGGGTCGACTTCAGCTTCGCCCAGATACCGCTGACCACCCACTCGATGGACGGCGAGGCCTGGGCGCAGCTCGCCAGCTCGGGGACAATCTGGTTGCTGCTCCCGCTCGCGGTCGGCACCTGGCTCGTCCTGCGCGCCGAGGTGAAGTAGCGCCGCTCACGGCCCGTGTCCGGCCGGCGCGGCTGTCACACTACGAGCATGCCAACCCGCCGCGACGTGATCCTGCTGGGTTCGACGGGCTCGATCGGCACCCAGGCCCTCGAGCTCGTCGCGGCCAACCCCGACCGGTTCCGGGTCATCGGCCTGGCAAGTGCCGGCAGCGACCCGGAACTGCTCGCGCAGCAGGTCATCGCGCTCGGCGTACCCGTGGTCGCAGTAGCCCGGAGCACCGCGGTGCAGGACGTTCAGCTTGCCTTGTACGCCGAGGCGCAGCGCCGCGGCTACGCGACCGGCGACCACGCGCTGCCGCGGATCCTCGCCGGCCCTGACGCCGCGACCCAGCTGGCGGCGTTGCCGTGCGATGTGGTGCTCAACGCCATCACCGGTGCGGTGGGTCTGCTGCCGACACTTGCGGCGCTCGGGGCGGGTACGACTCTTGCGCTCGCCAACAAGGAGTCGCTGATCGTGGGCGGGCCGCTGGTCAAGCAGGCAGCCAAGCCCGGACAGCTGGTCCCCGTCGACTCCGAGCACTCCGCGCTCGCCCAGGCGATGCGGGGGGAGAGCCCCGCCGACGTACGCCGGCTCATCGTCACCGCGAGCGGTGGCCCGTTCCGTGGACGCGCCCGCGCCGACCTTGCGGACGTCACGCCCGAGCAGGCGATGGCGCACCCCACCTGGGACATGGGACCGGTGATCACCATCAACTCCGCCACCTTGGTCAACAAGGGGCTGGAGGTGATCGAAGCGCACCTGCTCTTCGACATCGCCTTCGAGCAGATCGAGGTGGTGGTGCACCCCACCTCGGTGGTCCACTCGATGGTGGAGTTCGTCGACGGCTCGACGATCGCCCAGGCGTCGCCGCCGACCATGCTGCTGCCCATCGCGCTCGGACTGGCCTGGCCGGACCGCGTGCCCGGCGCGGCCGCGCCGTGCGACTGGTCCGCACCCACCTCCTGGGAGTTCTGCCCGCTCGACGACGACGCGTTCCCGGCGGTACGCCTGGCGCGCGAGGCCGGCGCGTTCGGGCGTACCGCGCC
>Ga0136612_10000020_pt1 | contig 29624 bp, 28 predicted proteins | sample AntDryUQ224A2306_2_FD_106644 | JGI IMG/M metagenome (GOLD analysis project Ga0136612, IMG submission 106644) | Polar desert sand microbial communities from Dry Valleys, Antarctica - metaG UQ224A (23.06) | ecosystem: Environmental > Terrestrial > Soil > Desert | place: Antarctica: Dry Valley... | reverse complement strand
CCAGAAGTCGCTGCCGCAAGGATCGGGTGGGGTCTGCATGGCCAGCGAGGTGACCGGCCTCCGCGGAGGCCCCGCCGGCTGAGGGGCGAGCCGGCAGGGTGGCGGTGTAGCCGGCCTGCTCCACGGCAGCCACCAGATCCTCAGCTGAGGCGTGTCCAGGAAAGGTGACGTGCGCCCGCTCGGTGGCGTAGTTGACAGTTGCTGTGACGCCCTCCAGCTTGTTCAGCCGCTTCTCCACGCGAGCCGCGCAGGACGCACAGGTCATGCCACCGATCACGAGCTTGACCTGTTGTGTCATGGCGACACCAGCTCGTAGCCGGCTTCCTCGACAGCACCCTTCACTGCCGCATCATCGACGGGCCTATCGGTGCTGATCCGCAGTGCTCCGGTCGAGAGCTCTACGTTGACGTCGACCACTCCGGGGACCTTGGCGACCTCCGATGTCACCGAGCTCGCGCAATGGGCGCAGGTCATGCCGGCGACGGTGTACGTACGGGTGGGACTGCTCATCGTGATCCGCCTCTCCTGGTCAGGACCGGACGAGCCGGGCGATCGCGGCGGAGGCTTCCTTGATCTTGTCCTCGGCGTCGGCACCACCCGCGGCGGCCGCGTTGACCACGCAGTGGGACAGGTGTTCGTCTAGAAGCCCCAATGAGACCGACTGCAGTGCCCTGGTCATTGCCGAGACCTGGGTCAGGATGTCGATGCAGTACTTCTCCTCCTCGATCATCCGTTGAAGGCCACGCGCCTGCCCTTCGATGCGACGCAACCGCCGCAGGTAGTCGTCCTTGCTGTTGATGTACCCGTGCGGGATGCTGTCAGCCATGTCTGCTCCTCGTACGACGGTCTTCATCCACCGAAACACTATACCCCCCTATGGTAATGCGCAAGCCGTCCCGGCGAGATCGGGGCTCAGCGTCGCAGCAAGCCGGCGGCCGCGCGACTGAGGTCCTCCTGCTCGGCGAGGATCTGCTCGGCGAGGTCGCGAGCCTCTTCATCTCGGCCGTTGGCGGCTTCGGAGCGCCAGATCGTACGTCCGGCCTCGAGGTGCTCCAGCAGCGATCTCAGGTAGAACCGATCGAAGCGGGCCTTGCTGCTGGAGCTGAGCGTCGCGACCGTTTCCACGGTGAAGCCGGCAGTGACCTCGTGGGTGAACCTGTCCTCGTCGCCGTGGCTGAACGGGGCGCCTTGCTCGCCCCACTCGCTCACCCAGGCCGACACAGCGTCCGCGTGCTTGCCCTGGGAGACGGCGACCTCTTCAGCCAGCAGCCGTACGTCCGCGTCGCGGGCGCGATCCTCAGCGGTTCTCGCCGTCGTCACGGTGACGGTGAGGTGCGGTCCCGCGGTTGCAACGAACTCCACGTCGGCGTCGTTGAACGGCTTCGCGGGTCGCTGCTGCTCCTGCGCTTCGCCACACCCGCTCGCCCCGGCCAGCACTGCGAGCAGGACGAGTGCTGCGGCGCACGAACGGGACCGGCTCGAAGGCATTCATCGACTCTATTCGGGCCGTTCGAAGAACGCGAGCAGGGCCTCTGCGAGGTCGGGCGCCGCCTCCTCAGCCATGTGGTGGCCGGACTCGATCCCGTGCCCGCGCAGGTCCGGCGCCCACGCGGACCAGACGTCGAGCGGGTCGCCGTAGAGGTACTCCATGTCGTCACGGGTGGACCACAGCACGAGAACGGGGCAGACGACCCGGTTACCGGCGTCGCGGTCCGCCTCCTCGTCCGCGCGGTCCACGCCGAGTCCGCACCGATAGTCCTCGAGCATGGCGCGCACCGTGCTCGGATCGTGGATCGCGCGCCGGGACTCCCGGTAGTTTTCCTCGCCCATCGTGGACGGATCGGCCTTGTACCAGGCGTCGGGATCGGCGTTGATGACGCGTTCAGGGGTGTCGGGCTGGGCGAAGAAGAACCAGTGCCACCACTTCGCCGCGAACCGGGCGTCGCAGCGGCCGAGCGCTTCGCTGATCGGCACGCTGTCCAGGAGTGCCAGCTGGGCGACGCGGCTGGGATGGTCCAGGGCGAGCCGAAGCGACGTAGCTGCCGCGGTCGTGCCCGGCCACCCGGTACGCGCGGTGCCCGAGCTGTCGCATCAGCTCGGCCATGTCGGCCGCCATCGCTCGCTTGGATTAAGCCGAATGGTCGGACGTGGTCGGCGGTGTGGACGACTGCCCGTACCCACGCAGGTCTGGGCACACCACCGTGTAGCCGTGCTCTACCAGCATCGGCGCGACCCGGTGCCAGGTCGCGGACGTCCGTGGGTGGCCGTGCAGCAGCAGGACAGCGGCGCCAGACCCTCCGTGGCGAACGTGAAGGGTCGCCTCCCCGACATCGACGTCGTCAGTCGCGAAACCATCGAACATGAGATCAGCGTTCCACCGATGCCGTCCGGCGGCTGCCCTGGTCGGCGAGGAAGTCCGCCGTCTCCGAGGCGAGGAGGGATTGTGCCCGCTCGTCGCTGATGGCGGGGTCACCGTCGCCGAAGAACGAGTCGTACGCCCCGAACTGGCTGTGCTCCATGCCGTCGATCTCGACGGTGCGGGTGCCTGGTGGCAGCCGGTCGAGGGACGCCCGTACCTCCTGCGTGGCCACGATCTCGTCGCGTGAGCCGGTGACTGCGAGGACGTCCAGGTCGAGGCCGGCGAGATCGGCGTCCCGGTCGGGGAAGGCCGCCCAGAGGACCAGTCCCTCGACGTCCAGCTCTGGATGGGCAGCCAGGTGGTCGGTGGCGGCGACGCCGCCCAGCGAGTGCCCGCCCAGCCACCAGCGGTCCACCTGCGGCCAGTCGACCATGATCGGATCGGCGGCGGCGCTGTCCAAGAAGGCCAGCCCGAGCGGCACGTCGGGGATCAGCACCATCGTGCCGGTTGCCGCCACGATCGGTGCCCACCTCGGGACGTACGCCCGCGCCGCCGCGTGACCACCGGGGTAGAAGACCACCGCTTCGCGGACCGCACCATTCGCAGGTGCGAGGGAGACGTAGCCGTCGTGGTAGCTGAGCGCCACCGCCGCATCGTCGTTCACCGCTGCCAGCGCCTGCTCGCGCACATCGGAGGGGTTGAGCAGCCACAGCAACAGCGCGCAGGTGGCGACCAGGACGAGGGCGCTGGTTGCCGCCACGGCCCGCCGCACCCAGCGCCAACCGCGGGACCTGACCGTCACTCCGCGAGTTTACGTGGGTGCTGCGACAGACGGACCGGCGCTGCGGCGCTCAGAGGTGGATGTCTTTGACCCAGCCCCATCGCTTGGCTTTGGGGACGAGACGTTGGTCCAGCCCTGGCTGTGCTGGTTGGTGGTGTGGACGTGCCAGCCCTTGTTGGCGTTTGCCGATGACGAACCTGTTGGGCGCATCGCGCAGCGTGCCCTTCGTGACGACCTCGCGGTACGGGTCGACCTCGGGTGCTGGCAAGGGTCGGAAGTCACCCGACCGGTAGTGATCGGCCTCGACAGCGCTACGGCCCTAGAGGATCCGGTTGGGGATCGGGCGTCCAGCAGGGTAGGAGCTCTCCGGCGTCGGGAACGGTTCGCCGCCGATGGAGGTGCCGATGCAGCTGCGGCGGACGATCCCCCACCAGGGGTGGGTGGGGCTGTTGCGGTACCTTCTGGTCGCTGACCATCGCCCAGGTGCTGTTGATGTTTAGCGCCAGGCAACTACGTCGGTGGTGCCGATCGTCCAACCGATCTGGTTGCCGATCACGTCTTCCTTGGGGTAGTTCGGGTAGACCGTGCAGCCCGCAGCGACGGCGTCGTTCAGGATCAGCGCGATCCGGCGCTGCGCAGTCGTGTCCGGAGATGACCGGCATCGTTGCCCGGCGAGCGGGCCGTGGACCCTGGGGTCGTGACCCCGAGAAGATCGGCGGCCGCTGCGACGCTGACCATGATCCGCTTGAAACCTGTGTGCATGATGTTCCCTGTCCGCTGAGGCGTCGGCTTGAGGTGGAGACCACCTTCCACGTCCGTAGTGACCGGCGAGGTCAGGTGGAGCTGTCGGGGGTGACCACGACGTTCCGGCAGTTCAAGACCCTCGTCGCCGGGGTTGCGGCGTACGCTCCTACAACATCGGGCTGCCACGTTGACCTGGTGATCGAGCAGACAACCATTGGAGAACGCTGATGCGCCAAGTCACCGCCGGGTTGTTCTACTCCCTCGACGGAGTCGTCGAAGCCCCGAACCTGTGGCAGTTCGACAGCTTCGACGACGAGCTGGGTGCCGGAATGACAGCCATGACCGACCGCACCGACACCGTGCTGCTCGGCCGGATCGGTTATCAGGAATGGGCGAGCTACTGGCCGAACCCTGAGAATGACGACGACTTCGGCACCTTCATCAACCCGGTCGAGAAGTACGTCGCATCCAGAACCCTCACCGGCGACCTGAAGTGGCAGAACTCACGGCTCATGGACCGCCCTCTCGAAGAATTCGTCGCCGCCCTCAAGGAGGCAGACGGCGGAGAGATCAGCGTCTGCGGGAGTATCTCCGTCGTGCGTCAGCTTCTCTTCGCCGGGCTGCTCGATTCACTCACCGTGATGGTTCACCCCGTGATCGCGGGCTCCGGAAGGCGCCTGTTCGAGCCCGGCGATCCAGCGACCCGGCTCACCCTGGACAACTCGACTCGCACGAGCAAGGGCAACGTCATCTCCAGCTACAGCCTTCGCTCCGAGTAGCGCCAGTATTGGGACGTGGCGAGCCCACGAGCGGTGACGGATCCGAACCTTCGCGGCACCGGATGGGGAGCAGCGCGCCGTCTCCTACGGTCGGTGGGATGGCGCCCGCGCAGGCCCATCAGGCGGCCGAGGCGAGTCAGCGTTAACCAGTCGGCGCTGCGGTCTACGGTTCCCCAGGTGCCGCCTTCGACCCCGACGCCACCCGTGCCGCGTTGGCGACCTTCGCGTCGCCGACCCTGCTGCTGGCCGGTGAACTCGACCTGAACACGCCACCGGCTCGAGCGGCCGAGTTCTCCCGGCTGATCCCCGACGCCGACCTCGTCGTGCAGCCGGCGCGGCGCCCGCCCGCAAGAGGTGGGCTGCTCGAAACGCTCATCCGCAGCTTTCGGATTCGCTCGAGCAGTCGACGGTTGGGACGAACTTGCGGGTGTCCGGGCCCCTGCATCCTCAATCTCGTCCCAACCCGCGGTGGCCCCGCGCGTTGCTCGATCAACTCGTCGCGGCTGTGTGGTCGATGATCTGCCCGGCGAGCGCATCTAGATCGCCTGCGGACATGGTGGGCGGCGGTGACCCCGGCAGCTGGATCTTTCCCGGACGCGCGAGAAAGGCCGTGCGCATGCCAGCGGCGTGGGCCCCGGCGATGTCCCAGCCATGCGCCGCGACCATGATCGCTGCGTCCGGGTCGATCTGGTAGGCCTCGATGACCTGGCGGTAGGGGGCGGTCGCCGGCTTTAGTGCCCCGGCCTGCTCGGCCGAGAAGATCCGGTCGAACTGGGACGTCAGGCCGGCATTGTGGAGCTGCTGCTCGACCGTCGCCAACGGAGAGTTCGCGAGCACCACCAGGTCGAGTCCCGCGGCTCGTAGCCGAGTGAGCGCGGAGGACGCGTCATGATGGGCGGGAAGCGACCGCATTGCCGTCCCGACCGCCTTGCGATCCTGATCGGTTGCCCGCTTGCCGTAGCGGGTCGCGATGCTAGCGGTGCAAGCGCCGGCAATCTCGGCGAAGTCCGCATAGCCTCCGGTGGCGGTGACGGTCAGCGCGGTATGGATCACCAGATCGAACCACTCGCGGCGCGCGTCAGGGGAGCCGGTCAGCTCAGCGAAAACGGCGTCCAAGGGCGAAAGGTCGAGCAGGGTCTCGTTGACGTCGAACACGCAGAGCATGACATCTCCTCACAGGATCACTGACTTATGTTCGCACGTCTTGCAAGCAGCTCGGGGGCAAGAACGGTGACCGCGCCGGGTTCGGTTCGGACAAGCCATCCAGCGACGCGAGCTTGGTGTCACCGAAGCTGGCGTTGACGAGATCTCCTGTGCGCTGGGTGGATCGACGAGCCAACCGTCGCAAGCCGATCTCGCCGAGGTGCGCGAACAACGGCGCCCGCTGCGCGAGTGGAGACCGATCATGGGTCCGACGCCCTCCAGTAGGGTCGACCGCTCAGCCGAACTCCTTGGCCATGTCGACGAAGCAGGAGTAGTGGCCCTTGAACACGAGCGTGGTGGTCCCGGGTTGGCCTGAGCGGTTCTTGGCGATGTGGATGTCCGCCTCGCCGGCGCGCTCGGACTCGGGCTCGAACATGTCGGGCCGGTGCAGCAGCAGCACCATGTCGGCGTCCTGCTCGATCGAGCCCGACTCACGCAGGTCCGACAGCATCGGCCGCTTGTCGGTGCGCTGCTCCGAACCGCGGTTGAGCTGGCTGATCGCGACGATCGGGATCTGAAGCTCCTTGGCCAGCAGCTTGATCTGGCGAGAGAACTCCGACACCTCGACCTGGCGCGACTCCACCCGTTTGCCGGAGGTCATCAGCTGCAGGTAGTCGATCACGATCATCTTGAGGTCGTGCCGCTGCCTGAGCCGCCGGGCCTTGGCCCGGATCTCCATCATCGTCATGTTGGGGGAGTCGTCGATGAACAGCGGCGCCTCGGACACCTCGCCCATCCGCCGGGCGAGCTTGGCCCACGCGCCGTCGTCGAGGGAGCCCGACCGCATCTCGGTCAGGGAGACACGCGCCTCGGCGGACAACAACCGCATCGTGATCTCGACGCGGCTCATCTCCAGCGAGAAGATGGCCGTCGTCATGCCGTGCTTGATCGACGCCGAGCGACACAGGTCCAGACCGAGCGTCGACTTGCCGACACCGGGGCGGGCGGCCACCACGATCATCTGGCCGGGGTGGAAGCCGTTGGTGAAACGGTCGAGGTCGACGAAACCGGACGGGACGCCGGACATCTTGCCGTCCCGGGCGCTGATCGACTCCAGCTCGTCGAACGTCTCCTCCATGATGTCCGACAGCGGCGCGTAGTCCTCGCTGGTGCGCTGGTCGGTGACGTTGAACACCTCGACCTGCGCCCGGTCGACCACGTCGTCGATCTGGCCCTCGCCGGCGAAACCCATCTGCGCGATCTTGGTGCCCGCATCGATCAAGCGCCGCAGGATCGCCTTCTCGCGCACGATGTGGGCGTAGTAGCCGGCGTTGGCCGCGATCGGGACACCGGCGACCAGGGTGTGGAGGTACGGAGCGCCGCCGACCTTGGCCAGCTCACCCCGGCGCTGCAGCTCAGCGGACACCGTCACCGCGTCGGCGGGCTCGCCGCGACCGTACAGGTCGAGGACGGCGTCGAAGACGAGCTCGTGCGCGGGACGGTAGAAGTCGACGCCCTTGACCGCCTCGACGACGTCGGCGATCGCATCCTTGCTGAGCATCATCGCGCCGAGCACCGACTGCTCGGCGTTGTGATCCTGTGGTGGTGTCCGGTCGTGCTGGCTACCGCCGTAACCGAAATCGTCGGGCGGCTCGGGGGGCAACGCCTCCCGCCCACGCAGATCGGTCACGCTCACCGCAGAACCTCCCTCGCCGGACCTATCGAGACCACCACTCGGTGGGCCGCTCGTGCGTTTGGCGCGACGGCCCGAAGGGGCCGATGTCGCGGACGTTACGCGCAGGCACCGACAACCTCGGTAGACCACGCCCGAGTCACGGTAGGCCGGTGCGGCTCGTACACCTAGTGGGTCCTCCACAGGGGGTGTGGAGGAGGCGGCCTTTACTGTGGAGAAGTAGCCCGAAACGTGTGCACAGCCTGGGTACAAGGGTGTGGACGGTCAATGGCAGCAGGTCTGCGAACAGCCTGTGACCTGGGCCGATGCCGTTGGCACGATGTGAGGTCAAAATACTTTCAACCGATTTGGCTATCCACCGACAACCAAGACGTCGGGGCGACAGGTCGACGACAAACACGGGGATGTGTCACGGTCATCAGCGGAGACTGACCCTTACGCCACGGGTAGCCGGTAGTCCGTACAGTAGACCCGGTGATCGGCAAGCGTCCTCGATTCGGACCCAGGGATCGAGAAATTTTTCGGCTCGCTGTTCCCGCCTTCGCCGCTCTTGTCTCAGAGCCGCTCATGCTGCTCGTCGACACCGCCATCGTCGGCCACTTGGGTACCACATCGCTCGCCGGTCTGGCCATCGCCGCGACCGTCCTGCAGACGGTCGTCGGCCTGTGCGTGTTCCTCGCCTACGGCACCACCGCCTCGGTCGGACGCCACCTTGGCGCCGGTGACCTGCGCGGAGCGATGGCGACCGGGATGAACGGCATTTGGCTTGCTCTCGTTCTCGGCGGTGCAGCCGCGTTCGCCTGCTCAGCGGGAGCACCCGCCATCACCTCCTGGTTCGGTCCCTCGGCGCCGGTGGCCAGCGCCGCGGTGAGCTATCTTGACGTGGCCGCCCTCGGCATCCCGGCGATGCTCGTCGTCCTCGCCGCGACCGGCGTGCTGCGCGGCCTGCAGGACCTTCGTACGCCGCTGGTCGTGATGATCGTCGCCAACGTCCTCAACGCCGTGCTGAGCATGCTGCTGGTTTACGGCGCCGGCCTCGGGCTGGTCGGCGCCGCCATCGGCACCACGATCGCGCAGTGGGCCGCGGCGGCGTACCTCGCGCTCGCCGTGGTCCGTGGGGCGCGCGCCCACCACGCGGACCTGCGTCCGCATCGCGCCGGGATCGCCGAGGCTGCCCGCGCCGGCAGCGCGCTCGTACTGCGCACCCTCACCCTTCGCGCGGCACTGCTGATCGCCACGCTTGTCGCCACGTCCCAGGGGGATGCCGCGTTGGCCGCGCAGCAGATCGCGGTCACCCTCGTCTCCACCCTGGCTTTCGCGCTCGACGCCATCGCGATAGCCGGCCAGGCTCTGACGTCCCGCTCGCTCGGCGCCGGTGACATCGCGGGCACCCGTGCGACCACGCGTCGGATGATCGGCTGGGGCCTTGTCTCCGGCGTGGTCGCCGCCGCCCTGCTCCTCGCGCTGCACACCGTGCTGCCGTCGTGGTTCAGCTCCGACGAAGCGGTGCGGGACGCGCTCGTCCCCGCGCTGATCGTCGTGGCGCTGATCCAACCCGCCTCCGGGATCGTGTTCGTCCTCGACGGGGTGCTCATCGGCGCCGGTGATGGCGCCTACCTCGCCAAGGCCGGTGTCGTGGTGCTGGTGGCGTACGCCCCCCTGGCACTCCTCGTCGCGGTGACCGGCGCCGGCCTGGCGTGGCTTTGGGTGGCGTACGGCGGGTTCATCCTCGCCCGCATGGCCACCCTCATGCTCAGGGAAGCCTCCGACGCCTGGCTCGTGACCGGCGCCAGCAAGGCGCGCTGAGGTGGCGATCGACGAACCGCCCCGCGGCGAGCGTGGCATTGTCACCGAGGACGGCGGTAGGTTACAGCCTATGCCGAGCCTGAAGCGCACTCAGGACACCGAGGACGGTACGCCCACGCCGTCCGACGTGGGTCAGGTCGCCTCGGACCTCGACGAGGAACGTCCCTCGCGCCGCCTGTCCCCCCGGCTCGACATCGTTGTCACCATCTGGTGCTTCGGCGTCGCGCTCTTCGTCCTGCGCCAGGTGTTCCAGCCACTCGAGCTCGGCAGCCAGTACTACCTCGTCATCTTCCTCGGCCTGACCCTGCCGCTGGTGTTCCTCTGCTACCGGATGCGGTCCCGCGGCACTCCCCTTGACGATATCGACGCGGGGACCGACAACCCCGGCATCAGCGACTGGACCCTCGCCGCAACGGCGCTCGCCGTCGGCCTCTACCCCGTCCTCCCGCTGCCCGCCATCGGCGGAGGGGGAGGCGGCTTCGAAGGATTCCTCGACCGTCAAGGCTCCCTCGTCGCGCTCGATGTCGTCGCCGGCCTCCTGCTGTTGGTGCTCGTCGTCGAGGCGACCCGGCGTACGACCGGATGGGTGCTTCCCATCGTCTGCCTGGTCTTCCTGGCCTACTCCTACTACGGCGGCTTCCTGCCGGTGACGTGGGAGATCGCGCACCAGGGCCAGGACCTGGACCAGATCGTCAACGCGCTCTACAACGAGGCGAGCGGCTTCTTCGGCGTCCCCCTCGACGTCGCTGCGACGTACATCGTGCTCTTCACCATCTACGGTGCGGTCCTCGACAAGATGGGCGCCGGGCGGTTCTTCGTGCAGTTCAGCTTCTCGCTGTTCCGCCGTTCTGGCACCGCGCCGGGGCGTACGGTCGCGACGTCAGGATTTCTCCTCGGCACGGTCTCCGGCTCCGGAACAGCGACGGCCGTCACGCTCGGCTCGTTCGCCTGGCCGATCCTCAAGCGCGCCGGCTACCCGCGCGAAGCCGCCGGCGGCATGCTCGCCGCCGCTGGAATCGGTGCGATCCTGTCCCCGCCCACGCTCGGCGCCGCGGCGTTCATCATCGCCGAGTACCTCAGCGTGTCCTACCTCGACGTGCTCGTCTGGGCGATCGTCCCAACGCTGCTGTACTACCTCGGCATCTTCCTCGCCGTCGAGATCGACGCCCGCCGTTTCGGGGCGCGCGAGGTGGTGCTCGACGTCGGGAGCCCCCTGAAGCTGCTGCTGCGATCGGGGTACCACTTCATCAGTCTCGGCGTCATCGTCTTCTTCCTGGCCATCGACATCCCGCCGTTCCGAGCCGTGGTGTACGCAACCGCCGTCGCCGCGCTCTTCGGCCTCGCCGAAGCGGTCCTGTCGAGAAGGCCGATCGCGCGAGGTCTCGACGACGCGTTGGAGCCGGACGCCCCGATGCCGCTGCCCGCCTCGCTGGCCGACTACGGCAACCGGCTCTTTGCGGCTCTGGCCGCCGGCATCCGCTCCGGACTTCCCGTGATCGCCGTCTGCGCCGCTGCGGGCATCATCACGTCCACGATCGCCAAGACCGGGCTCGGCCAGGTGTTGTCAGACGTGCTGATCACCCTCGCCGACGCCCTCGCCCCCAACGACGCCGTGCTCATCGTCCTCAGCGCCGTCTTCTCGGCGATAGCGATCCTCATTCTCGGCCTCGCCGTCCCGGTCACCGCGTCCTTCATCCTGAGCTGGGTCATCATCGGGCCAGCACTGATCTCGCTCGGCGCCGAGCCGCCTGTCGTGGCGATGTTCATCTTCTACTACGCGGTGCTGTCGGAAGTGTCCCCGCCGACCGCGCTGGCCGCGGTGGCCTCGGCCGCGATCACCGGCGGCAAGGTGATCCCGACGATGTGGCAGGCGTGCAAGTACACGCTGCCGGCGTTCCTTGCACCGCTGGCCTTCGTCGTCACCGACAACGGCTCGTTCCTGCTCTCCCGTGGTCCGTTCATCGACATCGTGTGGGCATCAGCGGTGTGCGCTGTGGCTGTCGCCGCCCTCGCCGTCGTCACGACCGGCTGGATGTTCGGGCCCACCACCTGGCTCGAACGCGGGCTCTGCATCGTGGCGGCCCTGCTGCTGCTCTACCTCGAGGTCACCTCCATCGCCGCCGGCTTCGCCGTTCTCGCCATCGCCGTCGCCCTCCACCTCGTACGCCGCGGACGTCGTACGACCGACCCGACCCGATCCCAGGTGGCGGTGTCCTCATCGTGAGGTCATCGCCGACGACAACGCTCAGAAAGGGCACCCCATGAGGCAGCAGACCACGCGATACCTCGCCGCCACCGCCGTTGGAGCGCTGGTACTCGCGCTCACCAGCTGCGGCGGGCAGCAGGAGAACACCGCCGGGGCCGGAGCCGACGACACCAGCTGCGACGCCGGCGAGGGGCGGGTCAGCATCGCGACCGGCAACTCCACGGGTGTCTACTTCGTCGTCGGTGGTGGCCTTGCCAAGCTGATCAGCGACGACACCGACCTCAAGGCGACCTCCGCCGAGACCGGAGCCTCGGTGCAGAACATCGAACAGCTCGTCGCCGGCGACTACGACATCGCGTTCTCCCTCGCCGACAGCGCCGTCGACGCGGTCAACGGAGATGGCTCCTTCGACGGGCCGCAGGACATCTCCGCACTCGGCCGCATCTACCCCAACTACACCCAGATCGTCGTACGCGCCGATGCAGGGATCGACTCTGTCGAGGACTTCGCCGGCAAGCGCATCTCGACCGGATCCCCGCTGTCGGGCACCGAGGTCATCGCCCGCAAGCTCATCGCGGCCGCCGGCCTGGAACAGTCCGAGGTGTCCGCGCAGCGGCTCGACCTGATCAAGACCGTCGACGGGATGAAGGACGGTTCGATCGACGGGCTCGTGTGGTCCGGCGGCCTGCCGACGCCGGCGTTGACCGACCTGTTCACCTCGCTCGGCGAGGACGTCAAGATGATCGACGCCTCGCCGCTACTGGGGACGCTCCAAGACGGCAACCCGGTGTACGAGGACGGGACCGTGCCGGCAGAGACCTACGACACCCCCGAGGACACGCCGTCGATCGTCGTGCCCAACGTGCTGCTCGTCCGCAGCGACATGCCCGACAACCTCGCCTGCGCTCTGACCACCCTGGTCTATGACAAGCAGCCTGAGCTGGAGAAGGTGCACCCTGCCGCGGCCGACATCACCCTCGACAACGCCACGGAGATCGACCCGATCGAGCTCCACCCAGGATCTGAGCGCGCGATCGGCTCGCTCACGAAGTGACGACCGCCGGCCGCCAGCAGCGATCCTTGAGTCACGTGGCGAACAGCTGATCCAGGTCCCGGAACGCCTTGAACTCCAAGGCGTTGCCGGCCGGGTCGTGGAAGAACATCGTCCACTGCTCGCCAGGTTCGCCGGCGAACCGCTGGTACGGCTCGATCACGAACCGCGTGCCAGCAGCACGCAGCCGGTCGGCCAGCGCGTGGAAGGACGTCACGTCGAGCACCAGGCCGAAGTGCGGCACCGGCACCTCGTGACCGTCGACCGGGTTGCTGTCCGCCACTGTCCGGCCTCCGTCCACCTGGTGCGTGACCATCTGGTGTCCGTGCATGTCCCAGTCGATCCATCTGGTGGCCGACCGACCCTCCGCAAGGCCGAGCACGCCGCCGTAGAAGGTGCGCGCCGCTTCGATGTCGTCGACGGGTATGGCCAGGTGGAACGGTGGACGGGACTGGTCTGTTGTCGTCATGCCTCGACCCTAGATGCCCCCGTCGGCCGATGGCCATGGAGCCGCCGCTTCGCTCAGGTACGGCCAGAAGCGGCAACGACGAGGGCACGGAACAGGGCGTGGTCCTCGGCGGCGCCCGCGTCGCGTCTCTCGGGATGCCACTGCACGCCGACCCAGAACGGCCGGGTCGTGTCCTCCATCGCCTCCAGCGTCCCGTCCGAGGCGTACGCCGCCGGCGCGTGCCCCGGATGGCTGCGGACCGACTGGTGGTGGTGGCAGCGCACGGTGAGCCGCTCCCCGACCGTCTCACGCACCCGGGTGCCGGCAAGGGTCTCGACCAACGTGTCGCCGTAGACGTCGGCGCCGGGCGAGTGCGTCTCGTGCGCCACCAGGTCCGGCGTGTGCTGGTCGAGCGAGCCACCAGCGCGCACGGCCATCACCTGCATGCCGCGGCAGACGCCGAGCACCGCGATGCCGGCGGCCTCTGCCGCGTCGAGCAGCGCGACCTCCCACGCGTCCCGGTCGGGTCGCCACCCGGTCGTGCGCTGGTGCGGCGCCTCCCGGTACCTCGCCGGGTCGACGTCGGCGCCACCGCTGATCACGAGCCCGTCGAGGCGGGCGACGACCGCCGCGGCCGCGTCGGCGGGCTCGGCAACTGGCGGCAGCAGCACGGGCGCGGCGCCGGCCGCCTCCAGTGCCTGGGCGTACGCACTGGGCAGCAGGTCCGCCGGGGCGTCCCACACCCCCCAGCGGGTCTGTTCGCGATAGGTGCTCAGTCCGATGACGGGGCGCATCGCCGTCTCAGACCGGCGTGACGTACGCGCCGGAGATCCCGCCGTCGACCAGAAACTCCGCGGCGGTGATGAAGCTCGACTCATCGGAGGCCAGGAACAGCACAGCGTTGGCGATCTCCGCGGGTTCGGCGAAGCGGCCGAGGGGCACGTGCACGAGGCGGCGTTGCGCGCGTTCGGCGTCCTTGGCGAACAGCTCCTGCAACATCGGCGTGTTGACCGGTCCCGGGCACAACGCATTGACGCGCACACCCTGGCGCGCGAACTGCACGCCGAGCTCGCGGCTCATCGACAGCACACCGCCCTTGGAGGCGGAGTAGGAAATCTGCGACGTCGCCGCGCCCATCACCGCCACGAAAGACGCCGTGTTGATGATCGAGCCCCGCTTCTGCTCGAGCATGTAGGGCAGCACGGCCTTGCAGCACAGGTAGACGCTGGTGAGGTTGACCTCCTGCACATGCCGCCACGCCTGGAGTTCCGTGGTGAGGATCGAGTCGTCCTCCGGAGGGGCGATCCCGGCGTTGTTGAACGCCACGTCGACCGAGCCGTACTCCTGCTTCGCCGCCGCGAACAGGGCGTCGACCTGGTCCCTGTCGGTGACGTCGGTGTGGACGTACGTACCATCGACCTCGCCCGCGACCTCCTCACCGCGACTGTCGTCGAGGTCGGCGATGACGACCCGGGCGCCCTCGGCGGCGAACCGGCGTACCGTCGCCAGTCCGATGCCCGAGCAACCGCCGGTGACGACGGCGACGCGGTCCTGCAGGCGCCCTGCGTTGCTGCTCATGAATTGCTGCTCTCCTCGTTGGCTTGTCTCCACGACTTGTGAGTCCGCGGTTGGTTTCTCGAGCTAGAACCGACCCCCGAGGCACAAGTCGTGGGGGTCGGGGTTAGTCGCTGGCGATGAAGACGTTCTTGACGTCGGTGAAGGCGTGCGGGGCGTCCGGGCCGAGCTCGCGGCCAAGCCCGGACTGCTTGAATCCGCCGAAGGGTGTCCAGTAGCGCACCGAGGCATGGCTGTTGATGCTGAGGTTGCCGGCCTCGATGCCGCGGGCGACACGCAGCGCCCGGCCGACGTCTCGGGTGTAGATCGACCCCGACAGCCCGAACTCGGTGTCGTTGGCCAGCTGCACCGCCTCGGCTTCGTCGGCGAACGGCATCACGGCCACGACCGGCCCGAACACCTCCTCACGCCAGATCGCGTCCTGCGGTGAGTCCGCCAGCACCACGGTCGGCGCCATCCAGAACCCGTCGCCATCTGGTGCGTGTCCGGTGTACGCGATCACGGCCGCGTCGACGTACCCGCGTACCCGCTCGCGGTGGCGCGCCGAAATCAGCGGCCCCATCTCGCTGGCCTCGTCAGACGGATCGAGCACCGAGACGGCCTTGACCGCCGGCTCGAGCAGCCCGAGGAACTCCTCGTACACCGACCGTTCGACGAGGATCCGCGAGCGCGCGCAGCAGTCCTGGCCCGCGTTGTCGAACACGGCGTACGGCGCGGCCGCCGCCGCCTTGGCCAGGTCGGCGTCGGCGAAGACGACGTTGGCGCTCTTGCCGCCGAGCTCGAGCGTGCAGCGCTTCACCTGGTCGGCACAGCCGGCCATGATCTGCTTGCCCACCGCCGTGCTGCCGGTGAAGCACACCTTGCGCACCAGCGGGTTGGTGACGAAGCGTTCGCCGACGACGACCCCGCGACCTGGCAATACCTGCAGGACGCCCTCGGGCACACCAGCCTCGAGCGCGAGCTCGCCGATCCTGATGGCGGTCAGCGGCGTCAGCTCGGCCGGCTTGAGCACGACGGTGTTGCCCGACGCGAGCGCCGGGGCGAGTCCCCAGCCGGCGATCGGCATCGGGAAGTTCCACGGCACGATGATGCCGACCACTCCGAGTGGCTCGTGGAACGTCACGTTGATCCCGCCCGCGGTCGGGATCTGCTGGCCGAACAACCGCTCCGGCGTCGCTGCGTAGTAGTTGAGCACGTCGCGGACGTTGCCGGCCTCCCAACGCGCGTTGGCCCAGGTGTGGCCCGCGTTGCGCATCTCCAGCTCGGCAAGCTCCTCCACGTGGGCGTCGACGACGGCGGCAAACCTGCGCAACAGGGTGGCCCGCTCGCCCGGCGCCATGTCACGCCAGCGCGGGAACGCGGCCGCCGCGCGCTCGATCGCCGCATCGGTGGCGGCGCCGTCGTACAGCTCGACCTCGGTCACCGGCCGTGCGGTGGCCGGGTTGATGACGGTGTAGGTGCTCACGGTGCTGCCGTCCTCTCGGGTGGGGGTAGGTGGCTCGGGCTCACATGCGCTCGAATCCGCGCCGAAGCTCCCAGTCGGTCACCGCGGCCTCGAAGGCCTGCAGCTCGACGTCGGCCATGTTGGTGTAGTGCTCAACGACATCGCTGCCGAACACCTCGCGGGCGACGTCGGAGCCGGCGAACGCGTCGCGTGCCTCGCGGAGGGTGTGCGGCACCTGCGGCTTGCCGGAGGTGTAGGCGTTGCCGGTCTCCTGCGGCTCCAGCTCCAGCTCGTGCTCGATGCCGTACAAGCCGCCGGCGAGCATCGCGCCGAGGGCGAGGTAGGGGTTGACGTCGCCGCCGGGCAGCCGGTTCTCCATCCGGGCGCTCTGCCCGTGGCCCACGAGGCGGAGCGCGCAGGTGCGGTTGTCCAGTCCCCAGGCGACAGCGGTCGGCGCGAACGAGCCGGCGGCGAACCGCTTGTAGGAGTTGACGTTGGGTGCGTACAGCAGGGTGAAGTCCCGCATCGTTGCCAGCACGCCGGCGAGGAAGTGGTCGTACAGCGGCGTACGACCACCGTTGCCGCCCTCGTCGCCGGCATCGTCGTCCCAGAACACAACATCACCATCGGAACCTCGCAGCGAGAGATGGATGTGGCACGAGTTGCCCTCACGCTCGTCGTACTTCGCCATGAACGTCAGCGCCTTGCCGTGCGCAGAGGCGATCTCCTTGGCGGCGGTCTTGTAGACGCTGTGGTTGTCAGCGGTCGCCAGCGCGTCGTCGTAGAGGAAGCCGATCTCGTGCTGGCCGAAGTTGCACTCGCCCTTGGCGGACTCGACGTTCATCCCCGCGGCGTACATCGTGTTGCGGATGTCGCGCAGCAGCGGCTCGACCCTGGACGTACCGAGGATCGAGTAGTCGATGTTGTACTGGTTGGCCGGTGTCAGTCCCCGGTACCACCCGTCCCACGCCGACTCGTAGGTGTCGTTGAAGACGAGGAACTCCAGCTCGGTGCCCGCGAGCGCGACGAAGCCGGCCTCGGCGGCCCGGGCGAGCTGGGCCTTGAGGATGGTCCGTGGCGACTGCACCACCGGCGCGTGGTCGAGCCAGACGAGGTCGCACTGGATCATCGCCGTGCCGGGCAGGTGCGCAAGCAGCCGGATCGTTTTCAGGTCGAGAGCGAACTCCATGTCGCCGTAGCCCCGCTCCCACGAGCTCATCGCATAGCCGTCGACGGTGTTCATGTCGACGTCGACGCTGAGGAGGTAGTTGCACCCCTCGGTGCCGTGCGCGAGCACCTCGCCCGCGAAGAACGCGCCGTGCAGCCGCTTGCCCTGCAGCCGCCCCTGCATGTCGGTGAAGGCCACGATGACCGTGTCGATCGTCCCGTCCTCGATCTGGACCAGGAGGTTTTCCTCGCTCAACAGCCTCGGGTTCTTGGCGCTCATGGCAACAAGCCTCTCAGTAGTGCCGCGGTGTCGTCACAATGTCGTTCCATCTCGCGTCGCGCCGCCGGTGCGTCGCCACGCTCGATGGCGCGCACGATCGCGCGGTGCTGACGGTTGGAGTGCTCGATGTTCGTCTGCAGCACGGGGATCGCGGTCAGCATGTCGTGCAGGGGGCCTTGCACGGCGGTGACGGCGTTGATCGTCATCGGCGACTCGGTCACGGTCGCTATCGCCAGGTGCAGCCGGGAGTCGGCCTGGCGGTGCGCGGCTTCGTCCTGGGCTTCCAGCACGTCGTCGAGCGTCGCTCTGACCAGGTCCAGATGTACCGAGCTCAACCGCCGGCTGGCGGCAGCGTGGCACGCCCCCGGCTCGACGATGCGGCGGAAGGTCAGCGCGTCGGCGAGCTCGTCCGCGCGGTCGGCCAGCTCGGTACGCCCCGCCTCGCGGAACGCCGCTGCCGGCTGTACGACGGTGCCGCCGCCGCGTCCACGCTGGGTGCTCACCAGGTTCGCCTGGCGAAGCGCGGCGATCGCCTCACGCAACGTTGCCCGCGAGACCGCCATCCGCCCGGCGAGCTCCCGCTCTGGTGGCAGCATGCTCCCCTCGGCGAACACGCCCAGGCGGATCGCCGTCGCAAGTTGCTCCACGCACGCCTCGAAGGCGTGGCCCTGAACGCGGCACAGCACCGCCGCGGAGAGGTCGTACGCCGGGGCTGTCACCTGGCGATCGTCCCCGCTGGAAGACCGGGTTGTCAATGGTCTGACCTCAGGCCAAAACGGAGGTGCAGCGCGGAACGTCATACCCTTGTCGCACGATCGGGAGGACGCAACGAAGGAGGAGCACCACATATGCCCGCGACGTACGACCTCGAACCAGCGGCCACCGCCGTGAAGTCCTTGTTGCCACAGGTCAGTGACGACCAGCTCGGGGCGCCAACACCCTGCGCGGACACCAGCGTGGCGGACCTGTTGTTTCATGTGCTCGGTCTGAGCACCGCGTTCCGGGACGCCGCGCGCAAGAAGTTCGGACCCGCCACGTCGACGTCACCGACCGACGTGGCGACCGACCTGCCGCAGGACTGGCGCCAGCAGATCGAAGAGCGGCTCGACGAGCTCGTCGTAGCCTGGCGCGATCCACAGGGCTGGGACGGCATGACGCAGGCCGGTGGTGTGGAGCTTCCCGGCGCGGTCGCCGGGCAGGTCGCACTCAACGAGCTGGTCATCCACGGTTGGGACCTTGCGCGTGCCACCGGCCAATCGTTCACCGCAGATGACGAGACCCTGCAGGGGTCGCACGACCTGCTCATCGCCTCGCAGGACCCGGCCGACCGGGAAGGCATGTTCGGCCCGGTGGTCGAGGTGCCGGCAGAAGCCCCGCTCCTCGACCGTGTGGTCGGTCTCAGCGGAAGCGACCCCGGCTGGAGCGCGGCCCAGGGCTAACGCACCGCAGACCACAGCCTCGATGAGGCTGATGACAGGTTCCTCTCCCGAGAGACAAGGATCGTGTCGGTGCCGACGCATAGTGTCGACTCATGGACACTGACACACCTTCGCACTGGCTTGGAGTCGTCTCGGCCGAGCACGTACGTCGCGGCGTGCGGCTCGGGATCGCGCAGATCGGCCACGGCAGGCGTTCGGGGCTGGATCGGATGCGGCCGGGCGACTGGCTCGTCTACTACTCACCCCGCGAGCGGCTCGGCGACACCGCCATGCTGCAGGAGTTCACCGCCGTCGGGCAGGTCGCGGACGGTGAGGTATGGCAGGCCGACGAGGGCACGTTCAGGCCGTTCCGACGACCCGTCGACTATGTCGCGGAGGTCTCGCCCGTCTCCGTGCGATCTCTCGACCGTCATCTCGACCTCACTAGCACCAGCAGCTGGGGAGCCCAGCTGCGCCGTGGGCTGATCCCCCTCAGCGAGCATGACTTCGCCGTCATCCGCGACGCGATGACCTCCGTTCCGGCGTGAGCTGCGAAGACGCGCGGTACTGGGACGGCCAGGCCGCGGCGTTCGACGACGAACCCGACCATGGCCTTCGCGATCCGGGCACGTACGCCGCTTGGGAGCGGCTGCTCGCCGACACCCTGCCGGCACCGCCGTCCCACATCGCCGACCTGGGTTCAGGGACCGGGACGTTGGCCCTGTTGATGGCGCGCCTCGGCCACCGCGTCGTCGGCATCGACCTGTCGCCAGCAATGGTCGAACGTGCTCGTGTCAAGGCGCGGGCAGACGGCACCGACGTCACCTTCGAGGTGGGTGACATCTCGGATCCGCCGCTGGCCGACTCCTCGTCGGACGCGGTCGTCGTGCGCCACGTGCTGTGGGCACTGCCCCACCCCGGCACCGCGCTCGACCGCTGGCTCACGCAACTCCGACCAGGTGGCCGGCTCGTGCTCGTTGAAGGCCACTGGGATACGGGGACCGGTCTACGTGCCGAAACGGTGCTCGAGCTGCTACGCGAGCGTGCCGCCGATGTGCAGCTGCGCCGGCTGACCGAGTCGGTCTACTGGGGCAAGGACATCAGCGACGAGCGCTACCTCGTCACCGCTGTCCGGCCGTCACCGTAGCCGCTGACCGTCACAGCCGGAGCTTGCCACCATCGGGGTCGTACGGCGCCTTGGTGCTCACCGCGATGCCCAGCACCTCACCCCCGACATTGACCGCATAGCTGCCTTGCAAGGCCGCCTCGCGGGTCAGCACCTCGCCGTCGACCGAGGACACGTACGCCAAGCCGACGCACGAACCCACGGTCTCCCCCCATGCGGCCGAGGTGACCAGCCCGACGGCGACCCCGTCGCGGAGCACCAGTTCACCGCCCCACAGCATCGCGTCGTCGTCGACGACGGTGAAGGACACCAGTCGGCGGGACACACCTTCGCTACGCGCCTTCTCCACAGCGCTCCGTCCGAGGAAGTCGACGTCGGACCGCACCTTGCACGCGAACATCAGCCCCGCCTCGACCGGCCCGAAGTCCGGTGTCAGCTCCCGCCCGAAGGCGCGGTACCCCTTCTCCAGACGCAGGGACTCGATCGCGTAGTAGCCCGCGTTGACGACCCCGAGGTCGGCGCCGGCGCGCATGAGGTCCTCGTAGGCGCCGACGGCCAGCTCGGTCGGCACGTACAGCTCCCAGCCGAGCTCGCCGACGTACGTGATGCGAGTCGCGCGGACCGTGGCATGACCCAGGTCGATCCTCGCGCTGGTCGCGAAGCCGAACGCCTCATCGCTCAGGTCCGCAGCGGTCAACCGCGTCAACAGCTCGCGCGACGCCGGACCCATCACGCCGTACACGGCGTACGCCGAGGTCACGTCGGTGACCGAGACCACCTGCTCGGCGCGGATATTGCGGCGGATCCAGTCCTGGTCGCGCACCGTCGTCGCCGAGCTGCTGACCAGCAGGAACTCCTCGCTGCTGACCCGGGTGACGGTGAGGTCGGACTCGTAGGTGCCGCGGGCGTTGAGCAGCCCGGTGTAGACGGTCCGCCCCACCGGCACCGCGACATCGGCAGTGCAGATCCACTGCAGGGCGGCTTCGGCGTCGGGTCCGGCGACGAGATACTTGGAGAACGAGGTCTGGTCGTACACCGCGACGCCTTCGCGGGTGGCGCGCTGCTCGGCAGCCGACCACGGCAGCCAGTTCTGTTTGCCCCACGCGTAAGCGATCGCCGGGTCCTGGCCCTTCGGCGCGAAGTAGTTGGCGCGCTCCCAGCCCATCCGGCTGCCGAAACAGGCGTTGGCGTCGGCCAGCAGGTGGTATGCGGGCGAGCGGCGGAACGGCCGGGCCGTCTCGAGCTCGCGGTTGGGCCACGCGATGGCGTAGTGCAGCCCCAGCACCTCAACGACCCGGTCCCGCAGCCAGGCGTTGTTGCCGGCCAGGACACCGAACCGGCGGATGTCGACACTCGTGAGGTCGCTCGTCGGTTCGCCGTCGACGATCCACTCGGCCAGCGCCCGCCCCGCACCGCCGGCTGAGGCGATGCCGACGGAGTTGAAGCCGGCGCCGACGAAGAACCCCCTGACCTGAGGCGCCTCGCCCAAGAGGAACTGGTTGTCCGGGGTGAAGCTCTCCGGCCCGTTGTAGAACTTGCGGATGCCGGTGTCGTGCAGGACCGGCACCCGCAGCAGCGCGTTGTCCATCAGCACCTCGAAGTGCTCCCAGTCCTCCTCGAGCAGCCGGAACTCGAACGGGTACGGGATCGCGTCCGGTGCGACCCAGGGCTTGGCCTCGGGCTCGAAGCCGCCGACCACCAGGCCGCCGACCTCCTCCTTGAAGTAGGTGTAGCCGTCGGGGTCGCGAAGGAGCGGCAGATCGCTGTGCACGCCGTCGATCTGGTCGGTGACCACATAGAAGTGCTCGGCCGAGTGCAGGGGAACGGTCACCCCGACCATGGCGCCGACCTGCTTCGCCCACTGGCCTGCACAGTTGACGACGACATCGGCCTCGATGTCGCCCGCGTCCGTGCGCACGCCGGTGACGGCACCGTTCTTCGTGGTCACGTCCAGCACCCGTACGTGCTCGATGACCGTCGCGCCGCGGAGTCGAGCCCCCTTGGCGAGGGCGAGCGTCAGGTCGGTCGGGTTGGCCTTGCCGTCACCAGGGAGCCAGATCGCGCCAACCAAGTCGTCGGTCGCCATCAGGGGGAACCGCTCGCCCGCCTGCTGCGGCGTGAGCAGGTCGCACTCCAGGTCGAACGCCTCGGCCGCCGCCGCGGTGCGTCGGAGCTGGGTCAGTCGGTCGGCCGTACGCGCGACGATCACGCCGCCGCATTGCCTGTAACCGGCGCTGAGGCCCGTCTCGGCCTCCAGCCGGTCGTACAGCTCGGTGGAGTACTGCACCAATCGCGTGCCGCTCTCGGACGCTCGCAGTTGTCCGACCAGGCCGGCGGCGTGCCAGGTGGTGCCGCAGGAGAGCTCGCCCTGCTCGAGCAGCACCACGTCGGTCCAGCCCAGCGCGGTCAGGTGGTACGCGACGCTGGTGCCGATCACGCCGCCGCCGATGACGACGCAACGGGCGCGCCCGGGAAGTGACGGCGCCGAGACGACGCTCATCGCGCTGACCTCGCGTCGTCGGCGTACATCTGCTCGAGCAGGCCGGCGAAGCCGGGCCCGTCGAGCTCGGCGGCCGCGCCGTCGAAACGTTCGTCGCCCCACGCCGTGAAGTCGAAGTCCAGCGGGCTGGTGGCGGCCTGGATGTAACCCCACAGTGCCCACCCGTACCGGGAGACGATGCGCTGCAGGCGGGTACGCGCGACCTTGTCGGCGCGATCCTGCGCGTAGTAGGCGGTGACGAGCTCGGCGAGCTGGCCGTCGCTGAGCGCACACTCAGCGGCGGTGTTGCCGATCTCGAAGCACGGGTCGTTGTTGCCGGAGTACTCGTAGTCGATCAGCCAGATCGTTGTGCCGTCGTCGAGGATGTTGCCGGCGAGCAGGTCGTTGTTGCACGGCACGGTGGCGGTCGGCTTGGCGGCAAGCGCCTGCCGGATCTGCTGGAAGCGTTCGTCGTAGTCGAGGTAGGTCGGCGGCAGGTGCATGCCGTGCGTCCGCACGACGTCGAGGTAGTCGCGCTGGCGTACGAACATGTCGAAGTCACCGGCGAACCGTGGACCGGCGTGCAAGGCGCGCATGGCCTCGGCAACCCGGTGGAGCATGCCGGGCCGCTGGAGGTCGGCGTTGTCGAAGGTGACCCCGTCGATGTAGGCGATCACCAGCACGCCGAGGTCTGGGCGGTAGTCCACCACGGGCGCGCCGACCCCGGCCTCGGCAGCCGCCCGGGAGTTGAGGTGCTCGTGATCGCGGTCGATGCCCAGCAGGTCGGTGTCACTCTGGGCGCATCGGGCGACGTACCTGCCCGTTGCCGTGGACACCAGCAGGTTGCGGTTGGTCAGCCCGCCGGACAGCTCCTCGACCTGGCGTGGGTGTACCGCCAGGCAGGGGATCTGGTCCAGCTTCGCCAGGAGTCCTGGCTCGGTGCACTCCGCCACTCCCCGAGGTTAGACCAGGTGACACCAATGGTCTAGACGCTTCGGCACCCACTGATGTCATACATCTTGGGGCCCATATAAGCCTCAAGATGTATGCCGCAACGCTGAGGGGGCGGGGGACAGGTGCTCGTGCACGGCTAGCCAGCGACCGTCGTCCGCAACCTGGAAGACAATGGTCTCGAACTCGTGGAGCGTGCTCCGCCCGGCGCTCGTCTCTACGGTGGTGCGCACGGTGTGCGTGAAGATCGCCATCGTTCCCACCACCCGGACGCGCTGGTCGCTGGAGGTGGCGTCCAGCACGCGGAAGCCGTCCTCGCGCACCCAGTCCTGCCACGTGCTGCGGTACTCCTCGACCGAGGTGAGCAGGTGGTCGACGGTGTAGAACAGGTAGGTCGCATCTTTGGTGAAGCAGCCGAAGTACGCGCCCAGGTCCTCCCTCGCGAAGGCGTCCACCAAGTGTGCCGCCGCCTGAAGGACGTCGGTCTTGGTGGTCACGTCGGCTGCTGCCCGTCGTCTGGGCTCATCGCGGAGATCAGCTCGTACACCACGTGGGACGCGGCGATGCCGGTGATCTCCGCATGGTCGTAGACGGGCGCGACCTCGACGACGTCGGCGCCGACGACGTCCAGGCTCGCAAGTGACCGGACGACGGCCAGCAGTTCACGGCTGCTCAGCCCACCCGCCTCGGGCGTGCCGGTGCCCGGTGCGAACGCCGGGTCGAGCACGTCGATATCGATCGAGACGTAGAGTGGTCTCTGCTCGACCCGCTCCCGGATCCGTTCGATCACTCCTGTGATCGCGATGCCGTCGATGTCGCGCGCGTGCACCACCTGGAAGCCCAGCTCGGTGTCCTCCAGCAGGTCTCGGGAGGTGTAGAGGGGCCCGCGGGTGCCCACGTGCAGGCACCCGCTCTGGTCGATCAAGCCCTCCTCCGAGGCCCGGCGGAACGGGGTTCCGTGGGTGTAGTCCGCGCCGAAGTAGGTATCCCAGGTGTCCAGGTGCGCGTCGAAGTGCACGACAGCCACCGGCCCGTGGACGGCATGCACCGCCCGTAGCAACGGCAGCGCGATCGTGTGGTCCCCTCCGATGCTCACCAGGCGCCGGGCGCGCTCGAGCAGCGACCGGGCACCGTCGTGGATCTGGTCCACAGCAACACCGAGGTCGAAGGGATTGACGGCCAGGTCTCCTGCGTCGGCGACCTGTTGGCTGCCGAACGGCTCCACGTCGAGCGCCGGGTTGTACGGCCGCAACAGCCGGGAGGACTCCCGGATGTGGGTGGGCCCGAAGCGCGCACCCGGCCGGTAGCTCACACCGGAGTCGAACGGCACTCCCATCACGGCCAGATCGACATCGGAGACCTCGTCGATCCGGGGCAGACGCGCGAACGTGGCGGCACCGGAGTAGCGGGGCACGACGGTCGCGTCGACCTGTCCCTGGCGACCGTGGGAGGTGATGCGAGGCATCTGGTGCGGGCTCCACACGTCAGCTGACCGGTCCGGAACGAGTATCGGCATCGCCACGCCGGCGGGTGCGGTGGCTGGACGCGCGGGGGTCGTCCAGAATCGCCGGCGCGTCGCCTGCCGCACTGGGAACCCAACGGGGGCCATGCGGCCCGAAGGTGTATCGCGGCTCGGGAACGGCGAAGAGCAACGCCAGGTAGATCACCGCCGCCAGGCCGAGGGAGACCGGCAGGCTGACGTCGACGCCACCCGCGGCGTTTCGGAACGGTCCCTCGATCAGCGGCGGGTAGTTCGCGAACAGCAGCCCGGCGACCGCCGCCGGTACCCATGCCGCCATCGCGCGCCAGTTGACTCCGGAGGAGAACCAGTACGCTCCGCCCACGCGCCCCTCGTTGAAGACCTGCACGTCCGCCGGTGAGTAGTGCCCGCGGCGGACGAAGTAGCCCAGCATCATGATCACCATCCACGGCGTGGTGCAGATGACGATGGCGCCGATGAAGGCGTTGACGCTGCCGACAAGGTCGAAGGCCAGGCGTCCGACGAGGATGAAGACGAAGGCCAGACCGCCGATGAAGAGTGACGCCTGCACCCGACTCAGCCGGGGGAACACCGACGAGAAGTCCAGACCGGTTCCGTACAAGGAGGTGACGCCGGTCGACATGCCACCGAGAAAGGCCACCACCATCAGCAGCAGGGTGTACCAGAGCGGCGAGACCTGGATCAGCGCGAACACGTAGTCCACCTCGCCCGCCACGATCGTCGCCGTGGCCACGCCGAACAGGAAAGGCACGAGGGTGGCGAGCTGGCCGAAGAAGGTTGCGGCCAGGAGCCGTGCCGGTGTGGTCTCCGCCGGGATGTAACGCGACCAGTCGCCGAGGAACGCGCCGAAGGAGATCGGGTTTCCCATCACGATCACCGCAGACAGCACGAACGTGGGCCAGAAGCTGCCCAGGGCGTACGCCTGCGGACCGGGATCGTAGCCGAAGTCGAAGACCGAGGCGTAGGCGACGATCCCGAGCAGGATGAGCACCGTGTTGCCGACCACGACGACCTTGTTGACCAGCAGCATGAACTGGTAGCCGTAGATCACCACGACGATCACCAGGGCACCGAGGACGGCGTAGACGGCTGCGCGGATGAGCTCGGAGTCGGGCACGCCGAAGAGTCTCGCCGCGGCCCCCACCAGGGCGTCGCCGCTGACCCACACCGAGATCGAGTAGAAGGCGATCGCGGTCAGCAGCGAGAGGAACGAACCCACGACCCGACCGCGGACGCCGAAGTGCGCGCCCGACGACACTGCGTTGTTCGTGCCGCTGCGGGGGCCGAAGAGGCCCATCGGCATCAGGATCAAGGCTCCGACAACGACTCCGACGAGGGTCGCAGCCGCGGCCTGCACCAGCGAGAGGCCCAGCAGGACCGGGAACGTGCCCAGGATGATCGTGGCGAAGGTGTTGGCCCCACCGAACTGGATACGGAACAGATCGAGCGGCGAGGAGGTCCGCAGATGATCCGGAATCGTGTCGATCCCGTGCTGCTCGACCTCGGTGACCTTCGGGCGACGACGCGCTGCCGCTACACCGGCAAGCTCGGCTCCACTCATCTGTTCCTCCATCTGCGGACAGTGGGCGCTGGACGTAAGTTGTCATATAGACAACACTTGTTGTTCATGGCAGTCAAGTGGTACCCGCCTGGGACCCGGCGAAGGTTCGTGCATCGGCACAGTGCAAGGTGTTCTGGTGAACGGTCAAGTCCGTAGAACGGCGCTCGCCCCGGAACAGCACGCTCCGCTGATTGGCGCCCGCCTGCGCGCGGCCCGGCAGGCAGGTGGCCTCACCCTGGCGTCGGTGGCCGATGCCGTCGGTATTACCAAGGGCTTCCTCAGCCGCCTGGAGCGAGACGAGGTGTCGCCGTCCGTGGCGTCGTTGGTCGCGGTGTGCGGCGCCCTGGGCCTGCGCGTCGGTGACCTGTTCGAGACGCCGCAGACGTCGCTCGTACGTGTCGGGGAGGCGGCAGCCATCAACTTCGGTGGTACCGACGTCCATGAGGTGCTGCTGACCCCGGGCACCCAGCGCCAGATGCAAGCCATCCACTCCGATATAGCACCCGGGGGCGGAGGAGGGGAGGAGCTGTACTCCCTGGACTGCGAGGTCGAGCTCGTCTTCGTGCTCGCCGGCGAGCTGCGCCTCGATCTGGCCGGCGAGACCGTCCGGCTGTTCCGCGGAGATGCTTTCACCATGCCCGGCCAGGTGCCGCACACGTGGAGCAACCCGTCGGCCACCGACTCGTGCGAGGTCCTGTGGGTCCTCGTCCCAGCACCATGAGGGGCACCAACGGTCCGGTGAGGCGCATCGTCGACCTCTCCCACGGCGTGGACGGCGACACCCCCGTCTACCCTGGCGACCCCGTCCCGTCATTTTCTCCCGCCGCGACGATCGCACACGACGTCTACAACGTGCTGCACGTTCAGATGGGTTCACAGACCGGTACGCACGCCGACGCGCCGTACCATTTCATCCCCGACGGGGCGCGAATCGACGATCTCGACCTGTCGTTGTTCATCGGACCGGCCGTCATCACCGATCTACGTGGTCTCGAGCCCCGGACATGCATCGGCTGGCGCCACCTCGAGCCGAACGCCGATCGCCTCGTCCCTGGCAGCATCCTTGTGCTGCACACTGGTTGGTCACAGCACTGGGGGACACCCGCGTACCACGACCACCCTTACCTCGACGCCGATGCCGCGAGCCGCGTGATCTCCGCCGGTGTCCGCACGATCGCGCTGGACGCGATGAACCTGGACGAGACCGTTCAAGAGGGTGAGCACCCGACGGGGTTCGCGGCGCACCACGCCGTTCTCGGCGCCGGTGGGGTGATCGTGGAGAACCTGACCGGCCTGGACCAGGTAGGCGACGCTGACGTGCTGCTCAGTGTGCTGCCTCTGCGGTTCGTCGGCGCCGACGGCGCTCCGGTGCGTGCGGTCGCGATCGAGCTGGTCCCCTGTGATTCTCAGCACCTGTGAGCGAACCGCACAGGGTCATCAAGCGCCAGCCACGGTGATCCGTGCAGCGTTCTCGATACCCGTCTGCAGGCCTATTCGCGCCCGGTCGGCGCGGTAGCGGTCGAAGGCGTACTCGACCGGCAGCCCCGCCTGGGTGCGCGCGGTCCGGGTCACCAACATCAGCGCCGAGCCCGGCTCGACCGAGAGCAGGCGGCCCTCCTCGGCACTCGCGACCACCGGTTCGAGCCACTCAAACGCGCTGTGTGGAGCCTGGCCGTACGCACTGGCCATCAGCGCGTAGATCGATCCGGTCAGCCCATGGTCGAGGAGGTCCTCGAACTGCGCCGCGGGCAGGTAGGTCCGCTCAAGCGCGAGCGGTTCGTTGTCGGCCAGCCGCACGCGTACGATCTCGTGCACCTTGGCGGTGCGGGAGATGTCAAGCGCTGCGGCGACGGCTCGCGGCGCGGTGCAGGTGGTGGCGCTCACGACGTGGGCGCCGGCGCGGACGTTGGCACGGCGCATCTGCTCGGTGAAACCCGCCAACCCGGTCAGGTCCACGTCGATCCGCGGTGTGGCGACGAACGTACCGCCCGATCGGCCCCGCCTGCGGGCAACCATGCCGCGCGACTCAAGTGACCCGAGCGCCTGCCGCAACGTCATCCGGCTGACACCGAGGGCGGCGGACAGCTCTCCCTCCGGCGGCAGCTTGTCGCCGTCCACGAGCTCACCGCCGGCGACGAGTCCAGCGAGCCACTTCTCGATCCGGGCGTGCGCCGGGTCGTCCCCGGGCGACGTCAGGTCAGGCAGGTTGGCGAACGCGCCGACGCGCACCATCATTCGTCTTCACGTCCTGACCCTAGTCCGACGGCACAACGGCGTGCCGGCCCGATCAGTCGTCGAACGCCTCGGTGACTGCTGTGTCGATGGTGTGCTTGGGGCCGGTGAACCATTTCTTGGCCGACAGCTGCCACCAGATCGCGAGAATGATCAAGGTGCCGATCGTGAGGATCGGCGCGTAGTTCACGCTGCTCCAGGCGAAGTCCTCGTTACCTGGCACCCCGGCCGGTACGAACGGCAGGATGAAGTACACCGAGATGATCGCGATCTCGACGACGGCGACGAGGTTCATCCACTTGTACTTGTTGCCGAGGTTCCAGCTCCCGGGCTCGAAGTCGTCACCCATCCTCCAGCGCTGGAAGATCGGGATCGCGAAAGCGAGGTACAGACCGATCACCGCAATGGAGACCACTGCGTAGAAGGCGATCGGGATGCCACCGATGCCTTTGAGGGCGGGGAGGGTGATGATCGCTCCGATCACAGCGACGAACACGACAGCGTTCGCGGGGACCCTGCTGGCCGACACCTTCGACCACAGCCGTGAACCCGGGATCGCCCCGTCCCGGCTGAAGGCGAACGTCATACGCGACGCGCTCGTCAGGACGGCGATGGTGCAGAAGAACTGTCCGGCCGCCGAGATGGCCAGCACGAGGAAGTGCCAGCCCTCGGGCAGTGCCTGCCCGAAGATGACGTCGACGGCTCCGCCTCCCTCGGTGACCCCGGCGGGGTCCTGTACGGCGAACAAGAAGGCCAACAGCAGGACCCATCCCCCGATCGCGGAGTAGGCGATGGAGCGCCAGATACCCTTCGCTGCGCCTTCGGAGGCTTCCTGGGTCTCCTCCGACAGGTGCGCCGACGCGTCGAACCCGGTGATCGT
>Ga0136612_10000019_pt1 | contig 29624 bp, 27 predicted proteins | sample AntDryUQ224A2306_2_FD_106644 | JGI IMG/M metagenome (GOLD analysis project Ga0136612, IMG submission 106644) | Polar desert sand microbial communities from Dry Valleys, Antarctica - metaG UQ224A (23.06) | ecosystem: Environmental > Terrestrial > Soil > Desert | place: Antarctica: Dry Valley... | reverse complement strand
GCCTTGGACCGCACCGGGAACTCGGCCGTTGCGGACACCGAGAGGATTATGGGCGCCATCTCCGCGCTTTTGCCCGCCGAGTCGAAGCGGCACCGCCCGCCGACGGCCCAGGAGCTCAAGCGGGCCAAGCCGCCGGAGTAGCGCTCACGAAGCCCGGCCCCGATGGGGCCCGTCAGCTGTTGTGCTTGGCCCGGATCAGGTTCAGGGCTCCGCCGGCTCGAAACCAGTCGATGTGCTCCGGCGACATGGTGTGGGTGGCGCTGAAGCCAGTAGCCGACCCGTCGGCGTGCTCGATCCGACAGGAGACCGGCTGGTCCGGGGCTAGGTCGGCCAACCCCCTGATGGAGATGCGGTCGCCGGGCCCGATGGCCTCCCAGGTCTCGGGATCGGAGAAGGTCAGGGGCAGAACCCCCTGCTTCTTCAGATTCGTTTCATGGATACGGGCGAACGACCGCACGAGGACCGCCTTGCAACCGCGGTGGCGGGGCTCCATGGCGGCGTGTTCCCTGGAGGAACCCTCCCCGTAGTTCTGATCGCCCACGGCTACCCACGAGATACCCGCGTCGGCTGCGTGGCGGGCGGCTTGGGGCAGAGGTTCCACTACGCCTTCATGCGCGGGGCACAGCGTGGTGCCGGCCTCGTCGGTGAGCGCGTTGTCGGCGGACAGAAAGAGGTTGTCGCTGATGTTGTCGAGGTGACCGCGGAACTTCAGCCAGGGGCCGGCCGCCGAGATGTGGTCGGTGGTGCACTTCCCCCGGGCCTTGAGCAGCACGGGGAGCCCGACGAAGTCGGCTCCGTCCCAGGCGGGGAACGGCTCGAGCAACTGGAGCCGCTCGCTCTCCGGATCCACCACTACTTCGACAGCGCTGCCGTCGGACGGCGGGTTGAGGAAGCCGGCCAAGCCGGACTCAAAGCCCCGGGAGGGCAGCTCCTCTCCGACGGGGATCTCGAGCTTCACCCCGTCGACCTCATCGGTGAGGGGGTTGAAGTCGAGCGTGCCGGCCAGGGCATAGGCCACGACGGTTTCGGGGGAGGCAATGAAGGCGAGCGTCTTGGCGTTGCCGTCGTTGCGCTTGGGGAAGTTGCGGTTGTAAGAGGTGAGAATCGAGTTGGTCTGGCCCTCTTCGATGTCGGTGCGCTTCCATTGTCCGATGCAGGGGCCGCAGGCGTTGGCCAAAACGGTGGCCCCGATGGCCTCCAGGTCAGCCAGCAGGCCATCGCGTTCGATGGTGGCCCGCACCCGCTCTGATCCGGGCGTCACCAGCAGGGGAACCTTGGCTTGCAGTCCGTGCCGGGCGGCTTGACGGGCGATGGAAGCGGCCCGGGTGATGTCCTCGTAGGAGGAGTTGGTGCACGAGCCCACCAGGCAGTTGGTCAGCTCGGCAGGCCAGCCGTTCTCCTTGGCGTCTGCCCCCATCTTGGACACGGGACGGGCGAGGTCGGGAGTATGCGGCCCGACAATGTGGGGCTCCAGCGTGGAGAGGTCAATGTCGATCACCCGATCAAAGACCGTGTCGGCATCGGCCAAAGCGCTGTCGTCGGCCCGCAGCTCGGAGGCGACTCGGTCGGCCGCCGCGGCCACATCGCCGCGGCCAGTAGCTCGCAGGTAGTCAGCGGCGCGGTTGTCCCAGCCGAAGAGTGATGTTGTGGCGCCGATCTCGGCGCCCATGTTGCAGATGGTGGCCCTACCGGTGGCCGAAATCGAAGCCACGCCGGGGCCGAAGTACTCGACGATGGCCCCGGTGCCGCCGGAGACGGTGAGGATCTCGGCGACCTTCAAGATGACGTCCTTCGGCGAGGTCCAGCCGTTGAGCTCGCCGGTCAAGCGGACGCCGATCAGCTTGGGCCATCTCAGCCCGAAGGTGGAGCCGACCATCACGTCGACTGCGTCCGCGCCGCCTACGCCGATGGCCACCATGCCGAGGCCGCCGGCGTTGGGCGTGTGGGAGTCGGTGCCGATCATCATTCCGCCGGGGAAGGCGTACTGCTCCAAGACGACCTGGTGGATGATCCCGGATCCGGGGGCCCAGAAACCGATGCCGTAGCGGGCGGAGACCGTGCGGAGGAACTCGTAGACCTCGGAGTTGGTCTCCTTGGCAGCGAGCAGATCTTTCGGCCCGTTCTCATGAGCCTGGATCAGGTGGTCGCAGTGAACGGTGGAGGGCACCGCTACACGGGCCAGGCCCGCTGTCATGAATTGCAGCAGGGCCATCTGCGCAGTTGCGTCTTGCATGGCCACCCTGTCGGGGAGGAGCTCGACATAGGTCCGACCTCGTTCGGGGGTGCCGGCTCCGGGATCGGAGAGGTGACGCCAGAGGACCTTCTCCGCAAAGGTCAGGCCCCGGCTCACTCGGCCGCGGGCGAGGTCGGAGCGGGCGGCGAAACCAGCGTAGACCTCGTCGATCAGCGAAATGGGAGTGCTGGCCGCTGCATCTGCTGTTTCGGTCGCCCCGCGATCGGGCGCATCGTGGTCGGGGGGGCTGGCTTGCGTCTTCATTAAGTCGGTCTCCTTGGGCTCGAAGGTCAGCATAGCCTATTGTGCTACCATGTGCGTCATGGCCAGGACGTTATGGAGGCGGTAGGGATCCGGGAACTCCGCCAGAACCTCTCGGTTTATCTCAGGCGCGTCACCGACGAAGGAGCCACCTTCGAGGTAACCGACCACGGCAAACCGGTGGCTCTGCTTTCTCCGCGCCGGGGGGAGGACTGGTACCAGGCAATGGTGGCCGCTGGCCGAATCCGGCCAGCCCAAGGGCGACTGGCCGACCTGCCGCCCCTTCGTGGACCCAGTGGAGGCGGCGGGGCCGAGGCGGTCGAAGAACAGCGGGCGGAGCGACTCTCCTGAACTGGTACGTCGACTCCTCCGCGCTGGTGAAGCTCGTCATCGCCGAGCCGGAAACCGAGGCACTCGAACTGGCCCTGCGGGACGTAGAACGGGCCCTGTCGAGCGAGATCAGTGAGGTGGAAGTGACCCGGGCGGTGAGAAGCCGGATCGGTACGAAGGGGGACCGCCGGTTGGGCGAGGTCCTTGCCAACGTGGAGCTGGTCACCTTCGATCGCCGGGCCCGCACCCGCGCCGGCGAACTCGACCCCCGAACGCTTAGGTCACTTGACTCCATCCACATCGCGACGGCCCTTGGCTTGGAGTACCCCGACATCGTTTTCGTGGGTTACGACCCAGGAGTCCAGGCTGCTGCGGCCGCCGCCGGCCTCGTCACCGCCAGCCCCGGCAACGCCCGATGACGCCGGCCGTCGAGACGGAAGCTCTCGGGCGTGTGTTTCGCCAGGGCAGGGGGATCAGAAAGAGGGGTCCCGAGATCGTCGCCCTGCGCGACGTGTCGTTGACCATCGACCCGGGCGAAGTCATGGGGCTGCTCGGGCCCAACGGAGCTGGCAAGACGACCTTCGTCAAGATCCTGGCCACCGTACTGCTGCCCTCCACGGGAAGGGCGCGGGTGCTCGGCCACGACGTGGTGAAGCAGACGGCGGCAGTTCGTCCTCGCATCGGCATCGTGTTCGGTGGAGAGCGCGGGCTCTACGGCCGTCTCACGGCACGACAGAACCTGAGCTACTGGGGGGCGCTCTACAAGCTCGACGCTGCCTCCCTCCACGGTGTGGGAGCGCTATGCCGGAACCCTGCCCCTGCTGGTAGCAGCACCGACGAGCCCGGTGCTGGTCTTCATGGGACGCAGCGTCCAGTGGATGTTGGACGGCCTGGCGGCGTCGTGCCTCTCGCTGTTGGTGCTGGCGCCGTTGTTCGGAGTAGTGCTCCCGTGGCCCGCAGTGCTGGCGTTCGTTCCGCTGATGGCCCTTGTCTGCCTGTCTACCTACATGACGGCCACCTTCTTCGGCTCGCTGGCCCTGCGGCTGACCGATGCCCGCAACCTGATCGGGGTCACCATGTCGACGAGCCTGATGCTGTTTTGCGGCGTCAACGTGGCGGTGTCGAGCCTGCCCCAGTGGGCGGCCGCCGTGTCGAACATGTCGAGTTCGGGGCCTGAGGGTGGGGCACAATTCGGCATGGGAGACGGGATGACAGCTATCGGGCGGGACGTAACGACCGAGGCGATCGTGGAGCGAGCTCGGTCGCTCGCGCCCACCATCTCCGAGCGAGCGCTCGAAGGAGAGCAGGCCCGGCGGGTTCCCGACGACGTCTTCCGTCAGATGCGCGAGGGCGGGCTGCTGCGGCTGTTCGTGCCAAAGGTGCTCGGTGGTTTGGAGGTGGACCCCTTCACGATGATCGAGGTCATCGAGACCATCTCCCGAGCCGACGGGTCGACCGGGTGGGTCGCGATGATCCTCAACGGCACCTTCATGACCGCCTGGGTGGAGCCCACCGCGGCGAAGCAGATGGCCGCATCGGTCGATGGCGATGTCGTCCTCTCAGGCATGTTCTCGCCCATGGGGCGCGCCACCGCCGATGCCGATGGGTTCCGGGTGACTGGCCGATGGCCCTTCATCAGCGGTTCGTCCCACGCGAACTGGACCCTTGGAGGCACTCTGATCATGGACGGCAGCAACCCGGTCATGCGCCCTGACGGTCAGCCCGACTGGCGCTTCATGATGTTTCCCATGACCGACACCGTTGTGCACGACACCTGGCGCGCCGCTGGGTTGAAAGCCACCGCGAGCCACGACCTGAGCGTGGACAACGTGTATGTGCCGGAGGAATTGACCCCACGACCGCTGTTCGATGTCCCCCGACATGACGGGCCCTTGTGGCGGTTCAGCTTCTTTGGGCTGCTCGGCTGCTGCATGGTAGGAGTCCCCCTCGGTATCGCCCGGCGAGCCCTGGATGAGGCGGTGCCGCTCAGCCAGACCAAGTCGCGCAACGGCGGACGGTCGACCATGGCCGAAGACGGCGCAGTGCAGCTCGATCTGATCAGGGCGGAGACGGCACTTCGTGCCGCGCGGTCGCTCGTCTTCGAGGCGATCGGCACGGCCTGGGAGCACGCGCTGGCGGGGAACCCGATGTCGACCGACGACCGGTTGGCCGTCCGGCTGGCCTCGTTCCACGCCGCCGAAGTAGGGCTCCGAGTGGTGGAGACGTGCTTCCGAATCGGCGGTGGGGGGGCGCTCTATGAGCATTCACCTCTGCAGCGCTGCTGGCGCGACCTTCATGCCGCGAGCCACCACTTGTTCTTCGGCGATCAGAGCCTCCAAGACATTGCCAGGGTCCACCTCGGGCTCGAGGCCGACACCCTCACGATGTAGTTCCCCAGAAGTCTCGAACTGGCCGCAAAATCGGCACTAGAAGTTCCGAATTTGCGGCCAGTTGGGACGGGGGTGGGGCACAATTCGGCATGGACCCCGCGGTGCTGGCCTACTGGCCGATGTTCGGGCTGCGACTCCGAACCGAACGGCTGGAGTTGCGCCATCCCACGGACGATGACTTGGTGCAACTAGCTGAGCTCGCCGCCAAGGGAATTCACGAGCCCGGATGGATGCCGTTCTCCCAGCCGTGGACCGAGGCCCCGTCGCCCGTCCTGGAGCGGCAGGCGCTGCAGCACTACTGGAGGATTCGTGCCGCCTGGCAGCCCGACGATTGGGACTGCTATTTCGTCACCCTTCACGACGGCGAGGTGATCGGGACCCAGAACTTCGGCGCGAAGCAGTTCGCCGTGCTCAAGACCGTGTCGTCCGGGTCGTGGCTGGGCCAGGCCCATCAAGGCAAAGGCTTCGGTAAAGAGCAGCGGGCGGCCATGCTCCACCTCGCCTTTGCCGGCCTCGGAGCGCAACGGGCGGAGAGCGCAGCCCGGCATGACAACGCGCCCAGCCTCGGGGTGTCCCGATCCCTGGGGTACGCGGAGAACGGCGACTACCTCGAAGCGTATTCCGGGGAGGAAGTGCGAATGATCCGGTTGAGCCTGACCCGTGAGCAGTGGGACACCTGTCGATCGCACGACGTCGAGATCAGCGGGTTGGAGCCCTGCCTCGAACTGTTTGGCGCGGCCGATGGAGGCGAGTCGGGTCCAGCCGGGTGAAGACCGCCAGGACTGCCAGGAAGAACGATCCGTAGAGGGTCACCACCGTCATCGATGTTGCGTTGGCGATCTGACCGCCGATGATCAGCCCGAAGGGGATGGTTCCGCCCCACGCCATCATCCAGAGCGCCATCACGCGGCCGCGGACGTCGTCGGGAACCTGTTCGTGGAGCAGGGTGTTGAGCGACGTCACCGTAACGAAGTAGAAGGCCCCGACCACAGTGGCCAGCACGAACCCCACGGTCACCGAGCGGTTGAGCCCGAAGAGGGCGAGACTCACCGACCATCCCGCCAGGGCGAACCGGATGGTGACGTGCCGCGGTCGGGAGGCGAGCCAGGTGCCCACGGAGAGCGCACCGAGGGTCGCGCCGATCCCGAAGCAGGCATAGAAGAACCCGTAGGCAGGATCGCCGGTGAGATCGAGGCCGAGGTTCTCCGCAGCCAGGACGGGTAAGAGGCCGACGAAGGGAAGGCAGAGAAGGCTGATCACGGTCATCGCGACGAGCGTCCGCCCGACGATCGGATCCGCCTTCGCCGCTCGGAATCCGCCCAGAAGTCGGTGCCAGCCGTCCTCTGAGGAGGAAACCCGCGGGGGACGGGGCACGAAGAAGATCACCGCTATGAAAAACAGATAGGTGACGGCGTTGATGAGGAAGATCCCCGAGGTCATGACGATCGGCAGGATCAAGCCTCCGATAGCTGGCCCCACGACGCGCGACAGATTCATCTGGGTCGATTGGAGGGCGACGGCGCCGCTCAGGTCCTTGCGGTCGACTAGGTGGGGGAGCATCGTCGACATCGCCGGATGACCGAGAGAACCGGCCACCCCGAATACGGCCACCAATGCGATCAGCATCCAGGCCCGGGGACTCTCATCGCGGGCCACCACCGCGAGCCCGAGCGCTGCTCCGAGCATGGCGGACTGGGTGACCACCAGGATGCGCCGCCGGTCACGACTGTCGGCGATCGCCCCGCCCACCAGAGAAAGCAGAAGCATCGGCGCCATCCGCGCGAACTCGAGGCCGGCGACGAAGCGTGCGTCGTTGGTGAGGTCGTAGGCCAAGGCGCCGAGGGCCACCGTCTGCATCCAGGTGCCTATGGATGAGGCGAACATCCCGGCGAAGAAGCGTCGATAGTACGGGTAACGGAGTGCCGACAACACGGTCCCGCCCGGTATGGGACGGTCGCCGAGCGCCGCGTCCTCAAACTCTTCTCGGTCAAGCCCTTCACAGTCGAGCTGGTGCGCCACGGCCTCGCCAGACCCTTCCGAGCGAGGATCGGTTGACGCGGTCACTGAGTCCGGTCTACCAGCCGCGGGGCGCAGAAATGACAGTCTGGGACACCGATGGAAGGCAACTACCTCTACGAGCTCTTTACCCGGTTGGGCCTGTCGGAGTCGGGCGCCCGGGTGGCCGACGTGCTCTTGGGGCGGCCCGCCGCAATCGTGTTTCTCCTGGTCGGAGCGGGCCTGGTGTCCCGCATCGGTGCCCGTCTGGCCCGACGCCTCGTCGGCACCCTCCGGGCGCGGTCTCCCCGGTCGAAGCAGGATTTGCGTGCCGACATCCGGGCCTCGACCATCTCCCATGTGCTCGGCACCCTCATCCGCACGGTGGTGTGGTCGATAACGGCCATCCTCATCCTCGACACCGTGGGGCTGAACGTCGCCCCGCTCATCGCCGCCGCCGGGATCGCCGGGGTCGCCCTGGGATTCGGCGCACAAACCCTGGTGCGGGACTTCTTGGCCGGGTTCTTCATCCTCAGTGAGGACCAGTACGGGGTCGGCGACGTGATCACCATCGGGTCGTCGCCCACCGGGACGGTGGAGGAAGTGACCATGCGGATCACCCGCCTCCGGGCCGACGACGGCGTGGTCTGGTTCGTCCCCAACGGGGAGATCAAGCAGCTGGGACGGCACGACTCCGCCGCGCCTGACGGCTGAGGAGACTTACTCGGTAGTAGCGTGCCGCCCGTCACAGCCGGCTGCCGGAGGTAACCGATGTCCACTCCCCTAGAGGCCCTACGCAGGATGCAGGAGCGGCCCACGCTGCCCACCCTCCTGTCCATCGGCGCCCTGACCCTTTCGTTGCTGCTGGCGTCGATCGTCGGAGCGGTCTACGTGGGAGGCCAGGAACCGGATCAGCAAATTGTCACCGTCTCCGGCTCCGACTCCGACCTGGGCGACTTCGGCGTTGGAAGCGACGCCAGCGAGCCCCAGGTGCTCGAAGACGGCACGATCCTTCAGCCCGATGGCACCATCACGGCTCCCGACGGCACCCCGGTGCCCGGAGCCTCCGGATCACCGGGGTCGGGTAGCGGGCGACCCGCCGGTGGCGGTACGACGGCCGGCAAGCCGGCCCCGCCCGTCGGTCCCGGCAACCGCACCGGCGTGAGCGCCACCACTATCAAGTGGGGTCTGCACGCGCCGGTCACCTTCGACGGCGCGCCCCTGAACTTGGCCGAGGACCCGCTCGAAGGCGCTCAGCTGTACACAGACGCCCTCAATGGCGCCGGTGGTATCCACGGCCGCAAGATCGAGCTGAAGATCGCCGACGACCGGTACACGGTGCCCGGGGGACGGAAGGCGGCCAACGAGCTGATCAACGACTACAAGCCCTTCTACGTGTCGGGCACGCTCGGGGTCGACCAGATCTTCCAGGTAGCCGCGGAAGCCCGGAAGCAGGGGGTGCCCTACAGCGCCGGCGGCGGCTCGGAGTCGGTGTTCAAGGACATCGGGATGTTCCAGGTATCCGGCAGCTACGACACCCATCTGGAGCTTTTGGCCAAGATGCTCGGCGCCGAGTCGAAGAAGCCGGCGGGCCAGTCGATCTACTCCGGCCTCACCCGAGTCGGGGTCAGCGCGCTCGACTCGCCCTACATCGCCCCGGCTGTGGAGAGCTTCCGTAGGGCCCTCAAGGCCAACGGGCTCGAGCTGGTGGCCGTGGTCAAGGTGCAGAAGCCCACCGAGCAGACCTCCTACGCCAGCCAGATCCAAGCGCTTCGGGACGAGCGGACGGAGATCTTCGTCCCTGTACAGGATCCGATCACCACCTCCCGCGAAGTGGCCGAATGCGTGAGTCAGCGATGCCCCTGGAAGTACGCAGCCTCGAACTTCGCCCATGAGTCCGACACCGCACTCTCTCTTATGGGCAAGCAGTGGGTGGGAGTGAAGGCGCTAGCGGGCGGCTGCTACTACATCCACCCCAACGAGGGCAACCCCGCCCTATGCGGCCAGATGAAGAAGGCTCACGAGCAGTGGGTGCAGCAGAAGGGTCAGGACGACTGGGTGAAGGACGGCCAGGGCGGGATAGCTGGCTACCAGCTGGTCCACATCTGGACCAAGGCCCTCCAGGACGCCGGCCCCGACCCAACCCGGGAGCGGCTCACGGCGGCCATGCTGACCTATCGCGGCTACGACAACCTCGTCACCTCTCCCCTGACTTTTGCGGGGTCGGAGAACCTCAGCCACGGCTACGACCGGGTGGTCGTCTACGAGGGTCAGCCGAACGACAAGTGGAAGCAGTTGGGCCCGGGCTTCACGGACCAGTTCTGAGCCGAATCTCCGCAGGAGTCAACCGATAGCCGTGAGCGCCCTGCGCTCCGACGCGCCCACTGTCCTCGAATGTCGTGGCGTGTCGGTTCGATTCGGCGGGCTCCTGGCGCTCGGTGCCGTGGATATCGAGGTCCGCGAGGGTGAAATCACCGGCCTGATCGGCCCGAACGGAGCGGGAAAGACCACCCTGTTCGAGACCATCTCTGGCTTCCAGCCAGTCAGCGGCGGAGCGATCCGCTACCGGAGACCGGGGACCGACGACGAGCTCGCCGATCTGCTCGGTAACGCGCCGGGCGGGCGGGCCGAACTGGGAATCGGCAGAACCCTGCAGAACGTCCGACTCTTCCCCTACCTGACGATCGTTGACAACCTGCGGATTGCCCTGCACCGTCACATGTCCGGCGGGATCCTCTCCCACGCCTTCCAGCTTCCTGGGATCCGCAAGGAGGAGGCTGAGATCCTCGAACGGGCCGAGAAGCTGGTCGAGCTGATCGGGATGCAGGCCTTCGCCGAGAAGTACGCCTCGGAGCTTTCGTACGGCACGCTTCGGCTGCTTGAGCTCACCTGCATGCTCGCGCTCGAGCCCAAGCTTCTCCTGCTCGACGAGCCTGCCTCGGGAATCAGTCAGAAGGAGACCGAAGCCCTCGGGCCCCTGCTACGGCGTATCCAGCGGGAGACCGACTCGACCATCCTGATCATCGAGCACGACATGCCGTTGGTGATGAGCCTTACCGACTGGATTTACGTGCTCGACGCTGGCCAGAACCTGGCGGAAGGAACCCCGGCCACCGTCCAGGCCGACCAACGGGTGGTCGAGGCCTATCTGGGGACTCCCACCGAGCAGCGCAAGGCGGCTGCCGCCAAGAAGACAGTGCGGTCGGATGCCGAGGTGCTCCTCCAAGTGGAAGGTGCAGACGTCGCCTACGACAAGGTCCAGGTGCTCTACGACGTGGACATCGAGGTACGGCGCGGCGAGCGCATCGCCTTGTTGGGAACCAACGGAGCGGGCAAGTCCACCGTGTTGAAGGCGGCTTCTGGCCTCGTCCCCCTGAAGGCGGGCACGGTGAAGTGGAAGGGCCGTGACATTTCGGAGATGAGCGCCGAGCAGTTGGTGCGGGCCGGTTTGGGCCATGTGCCCGGTGGCCGCGGCCTGTTTCCCAGCCTTAGCGTCCACGAGAACCTGAAGATGGGCGGGTACATCCTCCCGACTAAGGAGGTCGACTCGGAGATCGAACGGGTGACCCGATACTTCCCTTGGATCACCGAGCGCCTCGGCCAGGAGGCGGGAACCCTTTCGGGCGGGGAGCAGCAGCAGCTCGCTACCGCTCGTGCCCTGATGAGTCGGCCTGAGCTGCTCATGATCGACGAGCTCTCTCTCGGGTTGGCTCCCATCGTCATCGAGAGGCTGATGGAGACGGTGCAGCGCCTCCATGAGGAGGAGGGCCTGACGATCCTCATCGTCGAGCAGCAGGCGAGCTTCGCTCTCGGCTACACCGATCGGGCCTATTTCATGGAGAAGGGCCAGGTTCGGTATTCCGGACCTTCTGCCGGACTGTCCGAACGCCCCGACCTCCTGCGCTCGGTGTTCCTGGCCGGCGCGGCCGCCGGGTTCGGCGGGGGAGAGATGACCCCGGCCCGTCGCCGGTCCGTGAAGCGACCGGCTACCAAGAAGCCAGCCACCAAGAAGGCAGTTGCGAAGAAGGCCGCGACCAAGAAAGCCGTAACCAAGAAGGCCGCGACCAAGAAAGCAGTTGCCAAGACGGCAGGTAACAAGAAGGCCAGTGCGGCCCGACGGACGGCCACCCGACGGCCGGCCAAACGACAGGACCGCGCATGACGGCTTTCGCCGGGTACCTGGCCATCGGTGTTAGCGCGGGGCTCGTCTATGGGCTGCTGGCGTTGGGCATCGTGCTCGTCTACAAGGGGAGCCGCACAATCAACTTTGCCCACCCCTTCTTCGGCCTGCTGTGCGCCTACCTGACTTGGTGGCTGGCTAGTCGAGGCGTGTTGTTCGGGGTGACGATCGTGCCCTTCGCAGCCGATTCTGGGCCCCGGTATGCCGTAGCTCTTGTGCTGGGGTTGGTCCTCATCGGGCTCTGGGGGTTCGGCGCGGAACGCCGAGTCATGTGGCCGCTGCGATCCCAGCCCCGGCTGGTGACGCTCGTGGCCACTATTGCTCTGGCACAAGGCACCTTCGGCACCGCCCTGATTCTGTTCAACCGAAATGAGGACCAAGCCTCGGAGTTCAAGCGCCTCCCCAGCCTGGTGACCGCCTCGGTGCAAGTCGGGTCGCGGGTCGTCACCGGAGCTGACATTCAGGTGCTGGTGGTGGTCCCGCTGGTGTGTCTCCTCCTCGCCTTGTTCTTCACTCGGTCCCGCTTCGGGATTGCCATTCGGGCGGCCGCCGAAAACGGAGAAGCGGCGAGGCTTGTCGGTATTTCGGCGGAGCGGGTTTCCACCTTCACCTGGGTCACCGGAGCTCTTCTGGCCGGGCTGGCCGGCATCCTCATCACCCAGGTTCGCGGTGTGCTCGACATCTCCACCCTGTCGAGCGGCTTCCTCGTGCGGGGCCTGGCGGCTGCCCTGGTGGGAGGTCTCACCAGCCTCCCCGGCGCGGTGGTCGGAGGTCTGTTCGTCGGGGTATCAGAGTCGATGTTGAGGTGGTGGACCAACGACCAGCCGGGGGTTTCCGAGACCCTTCTGTTCGCCGTGGTCATCGGGATCTTGATCTTTCGGCCCGGTGGCCTGTTCGGCAAGCGTGAGGAGACCGAAGACAAGGTCGCCTTCGTCCCGACGCTGAAGGAACTGCCGGCCAAGCTGCGGAACACCGGGGCGGCCAAGGCGGTGAGCGGCTCGCGCTGGCTCTTCGTGGCGTTCGCCGTGTTGATCAGCCTGGTGACCAACTCCAAGACCAACGGCATCTTCACCGAGGTGGCGGTGTACGCCATGGTCGGGGTGAGCCTGACCGTCCTCATGGGCTTCACCGGTCAGATATCCCTGGGGCATTGGGGGCTCGCCGGAGTCGGGGCCTTCACGGTGGCGAACCTGTTCACCCGGGCAGGCCTGCCATGGCTCCTGACCCTCCCCCTGGTGGTCGTGGCGGGGATGTTGGTCAGCCTGGTCATCGGGCTACCCGCTCTGCGCATCCGGGGCCTCTATCTGGCCATCGCCACCTTGGCCTTCAACTTGGCGGCGGAGTTCTACTTGTTCAAGAGCCGCCTCGTTGGGGGGTCGACCGCCGGCATTGTGGTCGACCAGCCCAAGTACGGGCCGGTGGATCTGGGGTCGACCACCAACCGCCCGATCTTCCTGTTCACACTGGCGATGCTGCTGCTTTCCATCCTGGTGGCCCGCAACCTGTCGCGGACCCGCACCGGCCGTGCCTTCTTCTCCCTCCGGGAGAACGAGAAGGCCGCAGCGACCCTCGGCGTGGACCTCACCCGCTACAAGCTGCTTGCCTTCGCGGTATCGGGCGGGATCGCCGCGTTGGCCGGTGCCATCTACGTGACCTACCTGGGCTTCGCGGAGTCGACGACATGGACCACCGGTCGTTCCCTGATCCTCATCGCCATCATCATGATCGGGGGCCTGGGATCCTTGTACGGCCCCATCCTCGGGTCACTGGTGGTCATCGGCCTGCCGCTGCTGCTCGACTTCGCCAACGATTACGTGATTTCCATCGGTACCGGCCTCCTCCTGATCACCGTCATCGTGAGAGCCCGGGGCGGGTTGGCCGGTTTGGTGCAGCGGGTCAAGGAAGGATCGGTCCGGGCCCTGGTGAGCTTCGAGCAACCCGCGCCCCGGCCCTGACCGAACAGCCAACGGACCCCATGACTAAGGCTGCTGCGGAGGTCGGCCGCCTGGCGGCCGAAGGGCTGAGCAAGGCCTTTAGCTCCCGACAGGCCGTGGACCGGGTGAGCTTTTCGGTAGGGCCGGGCGAGGTAGTTGGCTTCCTCGGCCCGAACGGAGCCGGTAAGACAACCACCATGCGGATGCTCGTCGGGTTGCTCCGTCCTAATGCTGGCCAGGCGGTGGCGCCAGTGCGGCTGGGGTTCCTTCCTGAGAACTTCGCGGCCTACGGCGGCTTGTCGGTTCGTGGCTACCTGCGCTTCATGGCGTCGCAGAAAGGTTGCCGCGGCGACGCCGAGCGCGCCCTCGAGGTGGCAGGAGGTTCCGATCTGGCGCGGCGGCCCTTCAACTTTCTCTCGAAGGGGCAGAGACAACGGGTGGGCCTGGCCCAGGCCTTGCTGGGATCACCGCCGGCCTACGTCCTTGATGAGCCGATGCAGGGTTTCGACCCCGGCCAGGCGGTCGGCGCTCGACGGCTGGTCCGGGAACTGGCTGACCAGGGTGCTGCCGTTCTGGTGAGCACCCATTTGCTGGCGGAGGCCTCGGCGATGTGCGACCGCGTCGTGGTGATCGTCCAAGGCAAGGTGGTTGCCGAGGAACGCCCTGGAGAAACCGCTGATCTCGAGGCTCGCTTCCTGAGGCTGGTCGGCGAGTCGGAGATGACTTGACCCGCTGGCTTTCGCTTCTTCGCAAAGAGTTGGCGACATTGTGGGTCTCGCCGCTTCCCTACGTGATGGGGGCGCTGTTCCATTTGGTGGCTGGGGTTCTGTACGTGGAGCAGCTCGACGTACGCGGCCAGGCCCTGTATCAACCGCTGTTCCCCATCGCCGGATTCCTCTTGATCGCACTGGTACCCCTGATCACGATGCGTTCGGTCGCAGAGGAGAGGTCGTCTCAGACCTTCCCGGTGCTCCTCGCGGTGCCCGTGCCGGCCCATCAGATCGTGTTGGCCAAGTGGGCGGCGGCCTGGCTGACCGCCGCGGCCACGGTCGCCGCCTTGGCGGCGCCCCTCCTACTCGTGGCCCGCTGGGGAGACCCGGATCCCGGCCCGGGAATTGCCGGGTTGATCGGCCTCCTCCTCCTTTCCGGGGCCCTCAGTGCGATCGGTGTCGGCGCGTCAGCTCTCACCTCCTCCCAGGCGGTGGCGGGTGTGGCCGCCTTCTTCGCGGGCATGTTGCTCTGGTTCTCCCATGTGGGCTCCGGTGGTTGGAGCGGTGGCGAGGTGCTGGCTCACTTCTCCCTGTCCGAAAGAATGCGCTCCTTTTCCGGCGGCGTGGTCGACGCCACGGACGTAGCCCTCCTCGCCATTCTCAGCCTCGGCGCCCTGTTGATGGCATGGCTCGTGCTGCAGCCGGGTGTTGCGGCCCGCGGTCGACCGGCCCGCGACCGAACAACCAGAAGTCGGCGCCTGCCCCTGGCGGCTGCATTGCTGGGTCTGGCCGGCCTCGCGCTGGCCGATCGGGCCGCCTCTTCGCTACCGCTGCGATGGGATCTCACCGCCGAGTCATCACTGACGCTCAGCGCCGAGACCCGAAGGGTGCTGGCCGCCCTCGACCAGCCCGTTGAGGCGATCGCCTTCATCCCGCGGGCGTCCCCGCAGCGGACTCAGACAGCCGCATTGCTGGAGCGTTATCGCGATGCGAATCGCCGCCTCTCGTTTCGGTTGGACGATCCGCAGCGGTCGCCGGCGCAGGCGGTGCAGCTCGGTATAGACCCCGACTCGGGGGGCATCGTCTTCCGGGCGGGGGACCGCACCCAGACGGCCGCGCTGGCCAGCGAGCAGGATCTGACCTCCGCGCTGGCCCGCCTGCAGCGCGAGGAGTCTCCCGGCGTCTGTTTCACCACCGGACACGGCGAAGCCGACGCGGGGGGATCCATCGGCAGCGATATCGGAGCCGCAGTCGGGTCCTTGGTGGCCAACGGCTATCGGGTTCGGGCGGTTGACCTGCTCGTCGAACCATCGATTCCAGCTGATTGCGAGGCGGTGGTTCTCGCCAACCCGGCGGTCGACCTGAACTCCGTAGCCACAGCGGCCGTCGCCACCTATCTGGCGGGCGGTGGCCGGGCGATGGTGCTCGCCGACCCCGTGTCGACCGCCGACTTCACCGCGCTGCTCGCTCCTTACGGGCTGCGTCCCGAGAGGGGGCTAGTGGTCGAGGGCGACCCTGAGGCTCGCCTCGGCCCGGATCCACTGACCGTCGTGGTCCGCCGCTTTCTTTCGCCCAACCCCGCAGTACGAGAGTTGGCGCCGGTGCTCTTCCCCGGCAGCCTCGGGATCACCACCGAAAGCGACGCATCGGCCGGCTTGTCGGCCGAACCACTTGCCACCTCGTCGGCGCGGTCGTTCTTGGAGGTCAACCCTGTCTCCGGTTCCGGCGGGGCGTTCAGCCCCAAATTCGACCCGGGGCTCGACCGAACCGGCCCGGTCACCATCGCGGCTGCGGCCGACCGTTCAGAGCGCGACGGCTCCGAAGTGATCCGGACCCGGGTCATCGTGGTCGGCGATGTCGACTGGGCTACCAACGCATTCCTCGGCGAAGGCGGCAACTCTCGCCTCTTCCTCCAGACGATGGACTGGCTGACGGTCGAGGAGGACCTTGTCTCGGTCACGACCAATCTGGCCGCGTTCCGCCCGCTCGACCTCAGCCCGGCCCGGCTCACTGTGGCGCGCTCCGTGGCTGCGGGCGCGGTGCCGGGGGCCTTCGTCGTCTCCGGATTAGCGGTGTGGTTGGTTCGGCGCCGCCGGTGACCTGGCGTCAGTGGGGTCGGTACACGTCGCTTCGGTGATCGATGGCGATGATCGTCAGGAGGCGCTGCTGGTCGTCGATCTGGTAGATCACGCGGAAGTCACCTCTTCTAGCGCTGTGTTTGCCTTCGAGGTCAAACCGAAGTGGTCGTCCAACGCGATGGGGATCGCCGGCCAGACCTCCGTACACGAACTCGACGCAGGCTGTCGCGATCTTCTCCGGTAGCCGGTCGAGCGATCGCAGGGCGCTGGCCGCCCATGAGATCTCGAAGCGCCCTGACGTCACCGCTTCGCGATGTGGTCGAGCGCATCGCCGCGGGACAGAGGCGTAGTGCGCCCAGCGGCCGCATCCTGGTCACCGCTTCTGATGGACTCGACCAGTGCGGGATTGCTCAGGATCTCGAGCGTCTCCTCGAGGGACTCCAGGTCGTCAACGTTAAGCATCACCGCCGCGGGTCGCCCGTGCTTGGTGACTACCACGCGGCCGTGCTCCCGTTCGAGCCGGTCGACCACTTCGGAGAATCGGTTCTTGACGTCCGCAAGCGGAAGATGTTCGGACAGCGACATGTCCATAAGTATGGCTAGTCCGCGGCCGATCGTCAACGGACTTCACCCGCCGTTGCCACTCCAAGCACACCGCGAAGGTGTGCAGCGCTTCTTCCTCAGGCCGGCACGGCTACGCAGCGCTCGCAGACCTGCTCGGGGATCAAACCGGCGCGGATGAGCAGGGCGAACATCTGGCAGCCCAGGCAGAACGCCAAGGTGGCCTCGAGCGCAGCCGCGATGACCACCATGGCGAGCACCACGTAGGCCGCGCCCACCTGGCCGAAGCCCAAGGCGAGGAGCGCAGCCGTCACCGAGAGCACGGCGCCGATGCCTTGAGCGAAGCGCTTCGGCGGCCCGGCCACCATCTTCGGGGCGACGTGGAGGCGAGGGGTCACCACTCGGGTCACCAGTTGACCGAGTGGGCTGAGCGAGGGGCCCGTAAGTACTCGAGCCACGAATCCGTAGGCGATCACCGCAGTCATCCACCTCAGGTCGAACACGATCGTCGCCAACGAAAGGATGGCGACAGTGCCGGCGACAATCCGGGCGGAAATCTCGTTCACAGGATGGGGAAAGGCGAAGAGTTCGGCTGTGCTCATCAGCTGCTCCTAGAAGTAGGTGGTTGCGCCGAGGCGTTCTACGGCCGATTCACTCGCTTCGGTCCAAGCTCCCGAGGAGAGGTACTTCCAGGCGCCGTCCGCCGATATGACGACGATCGTCCCGGCCTCGATCGATTCGGCGCACCTGACCGCCCCGGCCATGGCGGCGCCGGTGGAGAGACCAGCGAATATGCCGATGTCCAGAAGCCGCCGGCTCCACTCGACCGACGCCTCGGGCCGCACAATCATCCGCCGATCCAGCAGCTCGTCGCCGCCGCCTTCGACGAAGACCGGGGGGATGTAGCCGTCGTCCATGTTGCGGAGCCCGGCGACCGATTCACCGGTCGGGGGCTCCACGGCCCATAGCTCAATTTGGGGGTTCTGCTCCTTGAGAAAACGCCCGGCGCCCAGGAGGGTCCCCCCGGTGCCCAGGCCGGCGACCAAATGGGTGACGTCGGGAGAGTCGTCCCATATCTCGGGTCCGGTCCCTTCGTAGTGAGCCCGCGGGTTGGCCGGGTTGGCGTACTGGTAGGGGAAGACCCAGTCCGGATTCTCCTCCGCCAGCTCGACCGCCCGCCGCACGGCACCGTTGGATCCCTCGTCGCCAGGGGTGAAGATGATCTCGGCGCCCAGAGCCCGCAAGAGTTCTTGCCGCTCGGCCGACGCGCTGTCGGCCAGGACGGCCACCATGCGGTAACCCTTGGTCCGGGCAATGAGGGCGAGGGAGATCCCGGTGTTCCCTGAGGTCGGTTCCATGATCGTGGTGCCGGGGGAAAGCCGTCCTTCCTTCTCGAGTCCGTCGATCATCGCCAACGCCACCCGGTCTTTGATCGAGCCCGTGGGATTCGCACCCTCGAGCTTCATCAGGATGGTCACCCCCGGACTCGGCGAGAGAGCGGAGGCGTCGACCATCGGCGTGTGACCGATGAGATCGAGAACGCTGGCGACGGGCACGTCAGCCGCCTGCGACCGCCGGCAAGATGGTCACCCGGTCGCCGTCGGCCACACCGGCGTCGAGGCCGCCCATGTAGCGGATGTCGTCGTCGTTCACGTAGACGTTGACAAAGCGGCGCAGGCTGGAGCCGCCCGTCTCGAAGAGTTGTTCCTGTAGGGCGGGATACCGGCCGACGAGGTCACCGATGGCCTCGCCCACCGTCGCGCCTGCTGCCTCCACCTGCTTTTCCCCACCGGCGTGGGGACGGAGGACGGTGGGCAGTTTGATGGTGACGGTCATGAATTGCCTTTCTCGGCTGAGTTGATCTCCACTGGTTCTTCGGTGATCACGCCCTCTCGGATGTGAAAGCTGCGTAGCACTGGCTCTTCATCGGCCAAAGAGACCAGCAGGTAGTGCCATTCCGGGTCAGGAGCCCGGGCGACGTCGGTGGGGGAGGGATACGCCTCGGTGTGGGTGTGTGAATGGAAAACGCCGACAATTTCCAATCCCTTCCCCTCTGCCTCCCGATCGGCCCGCAGGTGGTCGCCGGGATCGAGCTCGTAGAGCGTGGAAGAAGCGGCCAGGTTGCGTCCGGGCCAGCACATGACGGCCAAGACGTCGTCGCGCTGGGGGATGCCTCCCAGGAGCCCGCAGGCCTCCTCCGGAACGCCCGCAAGGCAGTGTGAGACCACCTGCTCGCGGACGCCCGGAGTGAGGCGGAGCACCGCTTGCCTAACGCTCGATGGGAACGCCGACCAGCGAGCCCCACTCGGTCCACGAGCCGTCGTAGTTGCGGACGTTCGTGAAGCCGAGCAACTCGTGCAGAACAAACCAGGTGTGCGCAGAGCGTTCGCCGATGCGGCAGTAGGCCACCACCTCGGCGCTGGGGACCACGCCTTGGTCGGCGTAGAGCTTCTCCAGTTGGTCCTTAGGTAGAAAGGCCCCGGTGTCGGCGTCGACGGACTTCGACCAGGGAATGTTGACGGCCCCGGGAATGTGGCCGGGCCGCTGGGCGGCCTCTTGGGGGAGGTGGGCCGGGGCGTACAGCTCCCCGCGGTACTCCTCGGGGGAGCGAACGTCTACCAGGGCACCACCGGGCGAATCCGCGAACTCCCGGACGTAGTCCCGTAGGGCGCGGATCGACTCGTCGGATCCCGTCGTGCGGTAGCCGGCGACCGCCTTCACGTCGGCGACGTCGGTGGTGAGGTCCCGACCCTCCAGCTCCCACTTCTTGCGGCCGCCGTCCATCAGCACGACGTTGTCGTGGCCGTAGTAGCGGAAGTACCAGTAGGCGTAGGCCGCGAACCAGTTGTTGTTGCCGCCGTAGAGCACGACACGTGTTTCGTTGCCGATACCGGAGCGCTCCATCAAGTCGGCGAAGGCGTCGGGACCGATGAAGTCACGGCGAAGCGGATCTTGCAGATCGGTACGCCAGTTGAAGGCGATGGCGCCGGGTATGTGGCCACCGGCGTAGGCGTCGGTGTCCTCGTCGACCTCGACGAGTACGAAGTCGAGATCGGACAGGCCGGAAGCCACCTCGTTGGTCGAAACGAGGGGAGAGGTGGGTTGCGTCATGGGACGCTCCTTTCGAGATGAGGGACGGCGCTCGGGGCGCCGACGGGTCAGGGGTGTCTGCTGGTCGAGATCAAGCAGGCAGGCCCGGACAGCCCTCATCCGTTACGTAGTGCGGCGTCACACCCATGTAGATGCTCGGGGCGCCCTTATCCACGTACACGCCGCCCAGTTTACCTACGGGAGCAGCCCGGAATGGCGTCGCGACCGGCATCCTCGGGGTGGCCAGGCGCGACAAAGGGGCCGCCCGCCGTAACGCGCGACCCCTTTGACGTACTTGGGTGACCGGAACTAGTCCTTCGTCACCGCGTCCTTGATCTTGTCGCCGACCTTGTCGACGCCCTCCTTGACCTTGCCTTTGCCCTGATCGACCTTGCCCTCACGCTCAAGGTCCTTGTTGTCGGTCAGGTTCCCGGCGGCCTCCTTGAGGCGGCCCTTCATTTCGTCTGGGGTAGGCATGCCGAACCGATACCCGCCTGGGGGTGACGGCGAAACCCCGCTCCAAGTCTTCACCGCCGAGCGAGGATCTCCTCGAACAGCTCGATGTGCTCGGCCACCATCCGGTCGGTGGAGAAATAACCCTCCACGGCGGCGCGACACACCCGGCGATCGAGTTCGTCCACCCGTGCGATGGCTCGGGCCATGTCGGCCTCGTCGTCGACCAGGAAGCCAGTCTCACCGTCGCGGACCACCTCGGGAGCTGCTCCTTCCCGGAAGGCGATCACCGGTGTGCCGCAGGCCATGGCCTCAATCATCACCATGCCGAACGGCTCGTTCCACCGGATTGGAAACAACAGGGCTCGGGCACCGGCCAGCAACTCCAGCTTCTGATGATGGGGAACCTCCCCCAAGTACTCGAAATCGGGTGAGAGCAGAGGTTGGACCTCGTTCTCGAAGTACTCGAGCTCGGCGGGCTCGCGCATCTTGGCGGCCATTTTCAGGGGGATGCCGGCCTTCTGAGCGGCTTGGATTGCCCGATGAGCGCCTTTGTCGGGAGACATGCGGCCGAGGAAAAGGCAGTACCCCCCGTCGCGATCCCCGAAGGGAAAATCGACTGCGTCCAATCCATGGTGGATCACTCGCGCCATAGGAATGTGGGGCGCCGGCCTCCACTGCGAGTGAGAAATGGCGATGGTGGCGACGCGATCGGCGATGCGGGCGTAGAGGTCGGCGAGTTCGCCCTCCAGGTCTCCGTGGATTGTGGTAGCGACGTTGAGCTTGGGATAGCGCTCGGCCAGGAAGGGTCCGACGACTGTGTGGTCGTGGACGATGTCGTATTCCTGTACCGCCTCGTAAGCGGCCAACGCGTGGCGGATCTCGGGGACGGCCGCACCGATCCGTTGCCCTTCGGCATGGGGCAGCAGGGAGGCCTTCGGCACGGGACATGTCGAGTCCCCGGTCGTGAACAGCAGCACGTCGTGGCCCAGACGATCGAAGCCCCGCGCCAATCGGTCGACCACGAGTTCGATGCCGCCGTACAGCTCGGGCGGCACAGGCGTCCACGGCGGCGCAATCAAGGCGATGCGCACGGGCGTCAGTCAAGCACCGCCAGCCGGTCTGCGTCGGCAATCCGGGGAGCGGGGCGTGGGCCGTTACGATGGCGGCGTTCCACGCGGGCGCGTGGCTCAGTCGGTTAGAGCGCTGCCTTCACACGGCAGAGGTCAGAGGTTCGAGTCCTCTCGCGCCCACGCGTCGAAGAGGTGAGCGCGGCGCGCTTACCTCCTGGTCGCCTCCGGCCCCCCGAAGCCGGGTGAGACTAACTAGACTTGGTCAACATGACCATACAGATGAACGTGTCTGAGGCGAAGGCGAAGTTGTCGGAGTTGCTTGACGCCGCCGCCGCCGGCGCCGACGTCGTCATCGCCCGGTCCGGCCGCGCCGTCGCCCGGCTTGTGGCCATCACCGATCCGCCTCCCCGACGACTGGGATTCCTCCGGCTCGAGCTCGACGACGGACTGTTCGCCCCGCTCGATGACACTGCGATCGGCGACTGGGAGTGACCGATGCTCTGCTCGACACCCACGCGCTGGTGTGGTCGATCAGCAATCCGGAACGCCTCGGCGCCCGGGCTCGGTCGCTCATCGAGGACCCGTCGACTCGGCTGTTCGCATCGGCCGCGTCGGCCTGGGAGCTGAGCACGAAGGTCCGCCTCGGTCGCTTCGCGGCCGCCGAGCCGCTGGTGGCCCAGTACGACACATTGGTCAGGGATCTCGGGGCCGAGCACCTCCCGATCGAGTGCGCCCATGCGTTGCGAGCGGGCGGCCTGACGTGGGGGCACCGCGACCCTTTCGATCGGATGCTGGCCGCTCAAGCCCTCATCGAGCACGCCACGCTCATCAGTCGCGACCAGGTTTTCGGCGACCTTGCCGGTCTCGACATCGTCTGGTGATCTGACCGCGCCCGGCGATCGGACCCGCAGCCAGCGACCGATGCCTGGGCGTCACTGCGCCCGCCTCACTGAGCGGTTGAGAGCAGGGCGCCGGCGCGTTCGACGAGTCGCGGCATGTTCGTCTCCTCGCCCCGGCGCGCCGCCTCGGTCGCGACCTCCCGAGCGCGGGCACGGCGCGGCTCGCCGCCGTGGCGCTGCAGGGCGACGGCGTACTCATAGGCCCCGAGACCTGCGCCGGTAGGACAGCGCATGGCGTCGGCCGCCGCGGCCCCTCGAAGGAAGTGCCGCTCGGCATCGTCCCACCGCCCGAGCACGACGGCGACGGGTGCCAGAAACATCTCGATCGGTCCCAGGCAGTCGGCAGGCATGCCGACCGTCACGGCATAGCGGGCAAAGGGAAGCAGGTGTTCGTAGATGGACCGGCAGCGGGCTACGTCGCCGAGATAGGCACAGGAGACGGCCATGATCACCATGGCGATCAGCCAATTGGCATCGCGGGGCAGGGTCTCGAAGTCGTCACGAGCCAGGATCTCGACCTGGACCCGTAGGTCGTCGTCGCGCCCCAACTCGCGGTACACGAAGGCGAGGCCGCTCCGCCACGCCGGGAGGAGAGGATAGCGCTCGACCATGTCGGCCACCAGCGGCTCCATGGCCTCGACTCCGCCCCGTGCGCGAGCCAGGTGCAGGTGGGCGATCCCGTACATCTGCACCGATGTCTCGGACTCCAGCGCCTGCCCGTAGGCCAGTGCGGCGTCGACAACGCCGGTCGCCTCGTCATACACACCGGCCATCAGGAGGAGACATCCCTGCACCACCGACGTCGTCCACAGGTACTCGGGCTGGCGCAGGTCGGCGGCGATGGCCAGCGCTCGTTCGAGATTGGCCCCAGCCTCATCGGCGCGGCCCAGCTCGATCAGGTCCCCGATTGTCCAGTGCAGTGCGCTCACCTCGATCTCGCGATCAGCACCGTCAACCCCGAGCGCGAGCATCTCCTCGGCCAGAGCCAATCGATGCTCTGCGCTACCGGGAATCCAAGCCCCCCAGTGGGCGCTGCTCAGCACCAGGGCGAGGGTTGCGGAGTCACCAACCCGTCTGGCCATGGCGAGGGCGTCCTCGGTAAGCGTGCGACGGCGATCGCCCACCTCGGCCACGAAGTACAGCTCCGAGCCCAACCGGGCGGTGCAGGCGGCGCGGAGCGAATGGTCACCCTCGGGCAGCAGGGTCAACGCTTCCTCCAAGAAACCAACGAGGTCATGGTCGACGATCCCTGCCTCACTCCACCCTCGCTTGCCGCCACAGGCGATGGCGGCTTCGGCGAAGAGCTCGGCATCACCGACGGACCTGGCGATGGACGCGGACTCGTAGAGAGCGGTCTTGCCGGCGTCGCGGTCGCCCGACATCCACTGTGCCCGTCCCATGAGGAGGAGCAGCTCGGCGCGCGACTGGCGATCACCTGAGGCGTCGGGCTCCAGCACCGCCAAGGCCCGGTCGTAGAACCCGCTCGCCTCTTCATAGGCCATGCCCTCGAGCGCCTGTGTGGCCGCGGCCCGCGCGCAGCGGACCGCATTCGCCGTCTCCCCGAGGGCTGCCGACTCGCAGTAGTGCCGGGCGAGATCGGCGAGAGCCGGCTCGTCTCCAGCCTCGACGCGGGCCTCGAAGGCCTGGGCCACGCGGCGGTGGATGCGCAGGCGCCTCGTGGTGGGGATCTCGTCATATAGCGTCGAGCGCAGGAGAGCGTGCACGAAGGAACGACGACGGGGAGCACCGGGCACGGGTTCGAGGAGGTGAGCGGCCTCTGCCTCCTCCAAGGCGTCGAGGAGGGAGTCGGCGTCCACTCCCCCGGCGTCACGCACGACGTCGAGGGCGAACTCTCGTCCGACGACGGCGGCCACGGCGAGCAGCTCGTTGGTCTGCGGGGTCAGCGTGGACAGCCGGCGCCCAATCACCTCGCGAATGCCTTCAGGTATGCCGATATTGGCCGCGCCCCGTGCCCGCAGCCAATGACCGTCCTGCTCCACGACCCCTCCAGACTCGATGAGGTGGCGGAGCACCTGACCGACGAAGAAGGGGTTGCCCTCGGTCTCGGCGTGCACCTCGTGGGCCAGGAGAGCCCCGTCGGCACCGAGCGGATGGCCGGCGGCGGCTTCGAGGAAGTCGGCCACCTCGGCCTCCTCCAGCCCGGAAAGGCTGATCCGATTGGCAGCGCCGTCGCGCCGGAGGTCGCTCAGCACTTCGGCGAGAGGGTGGCGACGATCGAGGTCGGTGTCGCGATACGTGCCGACGAGCAGCAGGGGAGGGCCGTTACCCATGCGCAGCAGGTGGCGCAGGAGGAGGAGCTCGGCCTTGCCCGCCCAGTGAAGGTCATCGAGCACCAGCAGTGTCGGGGTCTCAGCGGCGATGGCGCGGAGGAAGGCGGCCACGGACTCGAAGAGCCGGTAGCGCTCGGTCTCGGCATCAGCCTTTAGGGGCTCGGGCAGCGCGGGGACCCGCTCACGGAGAAGTGGGATCAGTCGAGCGAGGTCTCCCCCGAAGGGCCCTGCCAGCTCAGTCAGGTCGTCGGTCGGCGCCGCGGCGACATAGTGACCCAACGCCTCGACGAAGGGTTGATAGGGGACGGCTAGGTCCTCATCACAGCGGCCGAAGAGCACGACGGCGCCCTCGTCATGAACGCCGCGAGCCAGCTCGGCGACGAGGCGCGTCTTGCCCACGCCCGGTTCGCCCGACACCAGGACAAGCCCCACGGCACCTTCGCCAGCGTCCTTCCAAGCCGTTCGCAGCCGATCGAGCTCACGCGACCGGCCGACGAGGGAGACGGTCTCGGGGCCGGCGAACGGAGACGGCAGAGTGACAGGACGTTGTGCAGGCGTCGCCCACTCCACCTCGGCCGCCGCCAGCGGCAGGTCGAGCCCCTTGAGCTCGAGGGCGCCCACGGGGCGAAACACGTGCCCTCCGCGCGAGCCGGCCAAAAGCCGAACGACCTCGCTGGCGAGGATCGCACCGGGCTCGGCGGCGTTGCACAGCCGATTGGCCTCGACAACGGGCGTGCCGAAGCAGTCACCGTCCTCCCAAGCCACGTCGCCAGCGCTGATGCCGATCCGGATGGCGACGGGCACCGGGCTGCGGCGGGTGAGCCGGAGCAGCCCGCGCTGCATGTCCACAGCGGCGGAGACGGCCTCGGCCGCAGCGGCGAAGGTCACCATCAGCCCGTCGCCGGTACCTTTCACCTCCGTACCACCGCGGGAGGTGATCGCTTCTCGGAGGATGCGGTCGTGGGCCCGGCGCAGCTCGTCGGCCCGCTCGTCGCCCAGGACTTGGCGCACATGGGTCGAGGCGACGAGATCGGTGAACAGGACGGTGGCGGTTCCGGTACGGGGACCGTCGGAGTCACTCATTGAGGCGATCGTAGGTGGGCCGTCTGCCGGGACCGTCGGAACCGCCCCAGACGCGCGCGGTGAAGAAGCTCGTTATCGACGCCAGCATCGGGGTGACGGCGTGCGGCGTCTCCAAGGGGTTCTCGGTGCTCGGCCGCTCCGAGCTCTTCGCGCCTCCGTTGATGTGGTCCGAGGCCACTGGTGACAAAGGACATGAAACGCGACGAAACCATGTTCAGAAGTAAAGGCTCTCCGCGAGCCGCTGCGTCGCTCAGCCGAGCAGGCGGCTTCGGCCGAATCCCGCGGCCAGCAGCCGGCCTGAAGCGAAGCGCTCGGGCGAGAACTCGGCGAGCCCGGGGTCGGTCTCTTCACCCATCACGAGAGCCGCCACATGAGCCCCAAGGGCCGGAGCCAGCTTGAACCCGTGCCCGCTCGTGCCCGCGTCGACGTAGGTGTGCTTCCCGATCTGACCGATCACCGGCTGCCAGTCGGGGCTGACGCTATTCGACTCTGTCGAAGCGGTTTTTCAGGGCGCGGCCCGTGCTGATCTGAAGAGCCTCCGGCGCGCCGCGGGCGTTACGTAGGACGCGCAACGGCGTGGCCATCTCCATTCCCATCACGGAAGCAGTGGCGATGAACAGGCCCTCGCCCAGAGGGGTGAGCGGCATCGGCCGCGACCGGGGCCACGCGATCTGCAACCCGTCCGCCTCCCTCGCGATCTCGAGGACCGCGTCGAGCTCTGCACTGCGGTAACGGCCGACGAGGTCATCATGGGACGGCTCAAGTGCGGGAGACACGCGGCGGTAGACGGTCGGCTTGGCCGATCCCGGAGCGCGTAGGGCCAGCCCCTCGGAAGTGAGCTCGAGCTCCGTGCCCATCGGTCCAGCGAGCTTGCCGGTCGCGACGGCCTTCAGAGGGGCTCTCATCGAGCCGAAGGCGGCCACGAGAGATGAGTCCTCGCCCGCTTCAATTCGGAGGAACGCCTCCTCGTCCTCCGACAGGTAGGTGCCCAGGAAGTGCGCATCCGGCGTCGCTTCGTCCGCAGTGGCGTCGGGAGCCGCCGGGGCCTGAGGTCCGGATGTCTTACCGTCGACCTCCAGCCACAGCGCCGCGGCCTGCCGGGCCTTGGCGGCCGCGGGAAGGGCTGACGTGTTGGCCAGGCAGACGACGGTCAGGCCATCGTCCGGGTAGTGGATCATCTCCGCCGCGAATCCACCAACGCCACCTGCGTGGGAGATGCTGCGGCGTCCGAGGTGTTCGTTCACCATCAAGCCGAGGGCGTAGTCATTCGGCGAGCCGTCGTTGAGCGGCCGCGTGCGGGTCAGGCGCGCCGCGAGGTCGGGCGGGTCGATCGGCTTGCCGAAGAAGACGGTCGACCAACGGGCGAGGTCGTCGACGGTGGTGACCACGCCACCGGGCCCGAGGGAGTTCATGGTGTACTCCGAGACGCGCCACAGCCCGTCGGGGCCTTTGCGATAGCCGGAGGCACGGTGGGGGATCACGACCGACGAGTCGGAGCGGAACCGCGAATCGCTCATTCCCATCGGTTCGAACAGGCGGGTGCGAGTGAACTCCTCGAACCCGAGTCCCGAGACGCGTTCGACGATCTGGGCGAGCAAGAAGTAGTTGGAGTTGGAGTACATAACCCGCGATCCCGGCTCGAAGTTGAGCGTCCGCTGGCCCTTCAGCAGTTCGAGGGAACCGGCGTCGGTCGAGTAGGAGTCCTCGCCAAGGCCGCCGACCGCGGCCAGCGCGTACTTGTCGCGCAAGCCGCTGGTGTGGTGTAGCAGGTGGTGGATGCGCAGTGGAGGAGCGAAGGCGTGGATCTCAGGGACGTACTTGCGGATGTCGTCGTCGAGGTCGAGCTTCCCCTCGTACTCCAACAGCGCGATGGAGGCGCCGACGAACTGCTTGCTGGTCGAGGCGATGTAGAGGACGGTCTCTCGGGAGTTGGGAACACCGTGCTCGATGCTGGCCATGCCGAACGGCAGATCGAATGCGACCTTGCCGTCGCGGATGATTGCCAAGACACCGCCTGGGGAGTTCGGATTGTCGAAGTCCGCGAACAGCTCGCGGGCCGCGACCTCAGGCTGCACCGGCGTACTCCTTGAGGAAACCGAGGACGTTCGGCAGGAAGTCGGGCTCCGGGGCGGGTCCGCTGCCCTGGTCGAGATACGCGATCCGCGTGCCGCCATGACTGCCGAAGGATTCCATCTGTCTGTTCTAGGCGACAAGGTGCGGGTCCGCGGCTGTGCCCGCCCGCGAGCCGCCCCGCCCAGGTTCTCGCTGCCGCCGCCAGGCCTCGACTTATTGGGAACTCGGCGCGTCAGGCCCGGCGGAGGGGTCCAAGGTCCGGCCGGAGGTGTAGCCGTTGCACTTGTCATTTGGGGAACGCTCGGCGATCACGTCGGTCTTAGGCCAGTCGCCCGGCAGGAAGCGGCGGGCCCCCTGCGGGACTCGGTAACACCCAGTCGAGCTGCTGTAGGTCGATGTCGCTGCCGAGTCCCAGTACTGGGCGATCGAGTCCTTCACGCAGGTGTAGTCGCCGGGTGAGTAGAAGCAGGCCGGGACGGTGGGGCTCCCGCTCGGCCGGTTAGGTATGGCACGGAAACCCTTCTCCAGTGAGGCCGGCGTGAGCTTCGGCCCGGCCACCTGGATGCCGATGAACAGCTGGCGGAAGTCCTCGTACAGCCGGCAGGGAATGGAGCTGTCCCTGTCCAGATACTCCGGGCTGACCTCCTTGATCGCCTGGTAGCAGATCTGGGTCCGGACCGGACCAGTCATCGGAACGTTGGTCACCACCACTGCATGGCGCCACACGCTGGGCTCCTGGTATTTGGTGGGCACCAGCTCCTCCTGCTGGCGGTCGCCCGCCAGGATCCATTCGGGAAAGTAGCCCTGTTTGCCCGCGCCCTGTGACTGCTCGGGGGAAAAACCCTGAGGCCAGATGATGGTCGTGACCCCTTCCGAGCGGAACCGGGTCATGTTTTCGACCGCGGCCTGATTGTTCTCCGGGCTGCAGCAGATGAAGCCGGATTGCGGGAATGTTCCCTCGGAGACGAAGTTGCCCCCACATCGGGCGATGCCCTCACGGGCCAGCGCGGTGAATCTCTTCTTGGCGGCCTGGGTCTGGTTGTTGACGTAGAGAAGCGCCAGCCGGCGGGGCTTACCGTTGTGCAGGCGGGGATCGGGGGCCCCGTCGTTGCCGCCGAAGCTGGCGGGGAAGGGCACGACCTTGGTGCAGACATAGTCCACGAACTGTCGTGCCTGGCCCTCGACGGAGGGCCAGTAGGTCCACAGCTTGCCGGCACCTCTCTGGAAGAGCTCCTCGGTTAGCTGGGAGCCAATCCCGAATGCCAGCACACCCTTTCGCACCATGAGGTCCACATAGGGCAGGCTTGCCTGGTAGGGAGCGTCCTGGACGACGACCGCGAATGGCTTCAGCCGGTTGTAGTCCTCGGCGGCGTCTGACCTTGCCTCCTCGGCCGACTGGCCCGTGCCGAAGGAGACGAATAGGTGGGCGAAGCGGCCGTACGTCTGGAATCGCTCGTTGAAATAGCGCTGCCAGATCTGCGCCGCCTCCAACCAGTAGATGCCCTGCAGGTTCTCGGGGAGGGGCTTGGCCATGTCGAACATCTTTCCGTTGGGCCTGCACTGGTTATCGCGGCTGCCCGCGTCGCAGTAGTTGCCCTCAACGTGGAGAAGGATCTTGATCTCCTCGCGGCTCACCCCCTGGTAGGTCGTGCCACCGTTGTCGCCGGTGAAGCTGGCCACGCACGGCGGGCTGCTCACGTCCTCCGTCTGACGAGGCGGGTTGCCGACGCAGCGTTTGGTCGACGGGGTCTTGACCACTCGCCCCTCCAGGCTTCCCGGGTCATCGAGGCCTCCCGGGCCCTCACCGGTGTCGCCCGCGCCGGGTCCGGCGCTGCTCCCCAGGCCGAGGGACGAGAAGTTGCCGGCGGGCGGATCAACCTGGTTCTCGTCCTTCGGAGGGACTGGGGCGTACTCCAGGGTCTGCGACGGGTTGGTCTGAGGCAGGTTGAGGGCCGACGGGAGGGTGGCCAGCAGGAGCATGGTCACCAGT
>Ga0136612_10000018_pt1 | contig 29888 bp, 26 predicted proteins | sample AntDryUQ224A2306_2_FD_106644 | JGI IMG/M metagenome (GOLD analysis project Ga0136612, IMG submission 106644) | Polar desert sand microbial communities from Dry Valleys, Antarctica - metaG UQ224A (23.06) | ecosystem: Environmental > Terrestrial > Soil > Desert | place: Antarctica: Dry Valley... | reverse complement strand
CTCGCCGATCATGCTGGCCATGGCCGCCGACAGCGTGGTCGCGAACTCGCAGCGCGCAGCGGGCGAGCGCACCGTAGTCCTGGAGTCGGAGATCAAGCTCAAAGGCTTCGCGCCGATTCATCTCCGGGAAGGCTGGGCCGGCGCGCAGGCGCGGCAATCGATCCCGGCCTATCTGGCAGTGATCTCCGGTTACCTCATCTCGAACGAGTTCCGCGATGCGGAAATCGAGAGCGTGAAAGTGCACCTTCGCCATGACGACCAGCTGAAGATCGCACGGCTCGTCGAGGCGGCGGTCGAAACGCCGGAGAGCGGCCGCATCTCGCCGGGAGACACGGTCCGGGTTCGTGCCGTGCTCAAGCCGTTCCGCGGCGAGTCCTTCACCGAGACCATCGAGGTCAAGATTCCCGATGACCAGCCGATCGGCGGCGCCTACCTGATGGTGGGCAGCGGCTCGATGGCTAATCAGATCGACTTCACGCTCGTCCCGCCCGACCCGCGCACACTCGAGCAGGTTCTGGCCGTGCTGGCCCGTCTCCGTCCTGCCACCGATCTGACCGTCGGCTTCTATTCGACCAGTGACGGTGCGGTGACATCCGGCGTCTATCTGCCCAACCTCCCGCCCTCGATCCGTGCCATCGTCGCGGATGACACGTCCAATGCTCCGAAGGCGCCGGTCCGGTATCACAATGCCGGTCAGCAGGCGAAGTCGCTCGGCTACATCGTCGACGGCGCGCTGAAGATCGACGTCAACGTCCGCCCCGGAATCTGACGTCTCGGAAAGGTGCTCATGCGTCTGGTAGTGATCGCTGCACTTGCATTCGTTACAGCCGCGGACGCTTTCGCTGTGGCCCCGCAGTTCTGGCGGGTCCGTACTGCTGAAGATCTTCTGGCTGGCGAGATCGAAGGTTTCGCCGTCACCTCCCGCGGCCATCTCAAGGCCGCGCCATCGGTTCGCAAAGTAGCGACGTTTACCGATCCCTTCGTTCTGTCGCAGACCACCGCGTCCAACGGGGATCAATTCTTCGGCACCGGGAACGATGGGAAGGTGTATCGCCTTCGCGGGTCGGATCTCAAGCTGGTCTACACAGCTCCCGAACCCGAGATCTACGCGATTGCCTCGCGTGACAACGCGGTGTACGTCGGAACCTCTCCCAACGGCAAGATCTATCGAGTGGATCCCGAGTCGGGCAAAGCCACGACCTTCTACGATCCGAAGCAGGCCTACATCTGGGCTCTGCGGTTCTCCGGAAACGATCTGGTTGCCGCGACCGGAGTCGAAGGAAAGCTGTTCCGCGTGACTCCGTCAGGCGAGGGGAAAGTCTGGTTCGACTCAGCCGAGACACATCTCCGCTCCATGGCGTCGCGCAGCGACGGGACCATGCTGGTCGGCGCGTCCGGCAAGGGTCGGATCTATGCGGTGCGCAACGACGGATCCGCTCACGCGCTTTACGACTCCACGCTCAGCGAGATCTCCTCGATCTACGTCGATCCGTCCGGCACCGGCTGGGCAGCCGGAGTGAGTAACGTTCTGCCGTCCTCGGCACCCAAAACTCCTGCGACCAAGACTCCGCAACAGCAGAGCGGGAGCGGTGCCGCGCAGAATGAAGCGCGAAAAGAAGACGCTCCGCCGGCGGCCGAAGTGAGTTTCTCCTTTGATGACGGCGCAGGGGCCGCATCGTCGCAGGCCGGAGCGGGCGAGTTGTATCGCATCAACACCGACGACTTCGTCGAGATCGTCCGCAAGTTCGAGCGGGAGATGATTTACGCGCTGAGCGCGGGCCGCGATGGCTCGGTTCTGATCTCGACGGGGCCTCAGGGCCGCATCTACGAGTATCGGGACGGGGAGGCGTCGCTGATCGGCAATGTGCCTGAGAAGCAGATCGTTTCCATCACAAACGGCCCGGCCGGGACGTTCATCACCACCACGAACAGCGGCGCCGTCTACCGGCTGGATACCGCACCCAACGCGCGTGCTGAGTTCCGATCTGCGGCAAAGGATGTCGAGCGGTTCTCGAAATTCGGCCAGTATCGGATCGACGGCAGCCGTGTCGCCGATGGCGCGGTGGCCATCGCCTTCCGCTCCGGCAACACCCGGACGCCCGACGCTACCTGGAGCATGTGGACCACGCCCCTCAGCACGCAGGAAGGTGCCATCGGGGCTCCCGCGGGTCGTTACATTCAATGGAAGTTATCGATGGCGAAGGTGGCGCCGGATCTGGCAGTCGAATCCGTGACGCTGGCCTTCGTGAATCGGAACGTTGCCCCCTCGATCGACTCGGTCGCCGTTCAGGATCCAGCGGTAGTCTTCATCAACTCGGGGTATCCCGCTTCGCCGCAGGTAGTGGAAGCGAGCAATCCCGATGAGTACGGAATCTTCTCGAGCCTCGAGCCGGCGCGAGATCGCCAGGAGCAGGGGAAGCGGGTGTTTCGCAAGGGCTATCGCACCATCATCTGGCGGGCCCGTGATGAGAACAATGACACGCTTCGTCACTCGGTCAGCTTCCGGATGCGTGGAACCGAACGCTGGCTTCGCCTGCGCGAGAACATGGAAGAGACCCAGATCAACTTCGACACTTCTCAGCTTCCCGACGGCACGTATCAGCTGAGGATCACCACGACCGACGCACCCGACAACCCGGAGATGCCGCTGACCGACGTCAAGGAGGGGATCGAGTTCCAGATCGACAACACTGCCCCGCTCGTGGAGTCGGTGTCCGAGGGGGATGATGTGGTCGTGCGCGTCAGCGATGCACTGTCCGCGATCGGGAAAGTGGAGTACTCGGCAGACGCGCAGAAGTGGATTCGCCTTACGTCCGTCGATGGCATCGCCGACTCGAGGACAGAAACCTTCCGGATTCCACGGTCGTCGGTCACGGGCAGATTTGTGATCGTCCGCGCCGTCGACGCCTTCTTCAACGTCACCACCGAGTCGATCGCAGTGAGGTGACGGGCGCCGCCGGGGACTGGCGGCGCCCGACCAGTTGCTTCGGTTCAGTAAATCAGGCGAAGGCCGAACTGCAGGGTTCGCGGCGGGGAGAGCGGGGAGGGAGCGCCCGCAACCGTTGCCGAGTAAGCAGTCTGATTCAACACGCTGAAGTTCGCCGCGTTGAAGTCCGTTACCGGGTACCACCAGTTCGTGTGGTTGAAAAGGTTGAAGACGTCCAGCCGCAGCATCACCGCGACGCTCGCCGGCAGCTTGAATGTCTTGTACAAACCGGCGTCCACTGTTTCTGCGCCGTCCGAGAAGTAGCTGTTGCGCCCGATGAGATCCGTCAATTTGTCGCCGTACTGCGGGTGGCGGAAGGCGTCCTTCGGAAGAGGTGCATTGGCCCGCGAGTTGACATGCCACCCACCGCAGTATTGTTTGTCGACGCATACCGGCCGCGATGGCGCGGTTGTTGTGCCTAGAAAAAGGAAGTCGGGCGCGCCGCTGTCGCTGATCGTGTACGGCGAACCGGAGGCCAGACGGATCAACGTGGAGAGTGTCCAGCCGCCCAGGAGAGAGCCGGCCCAGCTCTGGTTATCCCGCAGCCAGGGAAGGCGATACGAGGCCGCCATCGTCACTCGGTGCCGCACGTCGAATCGCGAGAGGCCATAGGCGTACTCCTGCGATCCTGGCCGGTCGGGAAACCCGTTCACATCGCCGGTCCCGACGAATGTCGCTTCCGACCCATAGTCCAGCGCTTTGCCAAAGGTGTAGGTGGCACGGCCACCAAACCCGTGGAACTCGCCGAGCTCCCATTCCAGCTGTGCCGCGTGGTACGAACTGTCCGTACCGTTGCTGACGATGCGCACATCGCCGTAGCGGGCGTCGGGACGCCGGTCATTCGTGCGCGGAACGCGGAAGCTGACCTCATTCGGTGCGATCGGAACCGCCACCGGACAGGCGGCGTTGACGGGAACGCCGGCGCCGCCCGTTCCAGCGCAGCGGACGTCCTGAGCCACGACCCACGCCGCGCCGGCTGTTCCCGGCGCAGCGGGCATCACCGGGGCGTTCGTGAATTTGTAAAAGAGCAGGTTCTTGCCGAGCGTGCCGATATAGCTCGCGCGCATCCGCGACTGGAGGAACGTCTGACGCTCAAACGTGAGATTCCATTGCCGGCTTTCTGGCAACTTCAGATTCGGATCAATGAACGTGGCAGAGACCCGGGTGGCAGGCTGGCCCGGAACGAACACGAAACCGTTGGTCGGATCGGCGAGGTTGTTGGATGTGAAGGTGAGTGTGGCCGCGTTCGGCGGGTTGTAGCGGACACTCGCGCCGCCCTGCGAAAACGACGACTGAAACACCCGGCCGTGGAAGACGCCGAAGCCGCCTCGGATCGAGAATTTGCCGTTGCCGCCGGTGACCGCGCGCAGAAAACGGTTGTCGTCCCAGTCAGGCGTGTACGCAAAGCCCAGCCGCGGGTCGACGGTCTGGCTCGTGCCATATCCGTAGTCAACCCGGTTTTCCTGTTCCTCCGGCGGCTTCACACGCTCGTAGCGCGCCCCCAGATTCAGCACCAGGTTGTCGAACGGACGCCAGTCGTCCTGCAGGTAGACGTTCTGCTCGTCGAGTCTGTGCTTCAGAGCGTTGGGCCCGTACGAAATGGTGTACGTACTCACGCAGCCTGCCCAGAACGCTCCCAGCCCGGTGCCGTAGTTCACCCCGTTGCACACCGCGCCAAAGCTCCAGAAACCACGATTGAAGTTGTCCGCGCGATCATCGAGCTTGCCCTGGCGGATATCCGTACCGAGCTTGAGCGTATTGTTCGCCCATCGCGACGTGGAGATGTTGTAGACCACCTGGGTGTCGCGCTGATCGCGGATGATCGGAAACGCACCGGCGTTTCCGAGAATCGTGAACCTGGGAAGTCCCGTGCCGGCGAAGCGCACCACCGGGGTTTTCGGATCGATGGGAGCCCACTGCGTGTGACGGATGCCGAGACCGAAGCGAGCCTCCTGCACCGTATTGGGGGAAAGAATACTGGTCCATGTCAGGCCGAGGTTCGACTGAGTATTGTTCTTCGCAGCGACCTCTCCAACGATCAACTCACCGAGGTTCTCTTCCTGGTGGCTCTTCTGATAACGCGCGGTCAACGTGTTGTTGTGCGTGGCGTTCATGTCGAGGCGGCCGGAGAAGTCGCGGCTGGGGATGTTCTGGTTCACGAGCCCCTGGTAGGCGCGCGGGCCGACGTTCGGTGCGTTCGGTGTTGCATTCGGGAAGCGGGCCAGAATCGAATCCTGCCAGGCCCGATTGGCCGGCGTGTCATTGCCATTGATGAGACGTTTCGCAGGATCTAGATCCGAGGGCAGAAAGAGACCCCGGGTGTCGGTCAGGGAGCCCCTGTTCTGGACCTGGTCAACGCTGAGGAACCCAAACAGCCGGTCTCTCATGAGCGGGAATCCTGAGGTCATGCCGAACTGCCGGCGATACTTTGAGCCGTGGTTGAGGCTGACCTGCAGGATGTCGCGTGCGGCGTACTTGTTGTCCTGCGCGTACGCATAGACCTCGCCGTCCACGCCGTTCGTGCCCTGCTTCGTCTGTACGAGGACCACCGACCCATAGCCGCGCCCAAACTCCGCGCTGAAGCTGTTGGTCAGGATCTGGTAGGACTTGACGGTGGCTACCGGCACGTTCTGCCGGTTCTGGTTCTCCGACGAGTCGTCATTGTTCACGCCGTTGATCTGGAACGTGGCTCCACGCGTGCCGGTTCCGTTGAAGTTCACCGACGAACCGGATGACAGCGCGGGGTTGTCCTGACCGCTGGTGGGATTCTCCTGGTATCCGCTGAACACCGACGCCAGCTTATTGATGTTGGTCTGGTCCGACATCGGCAGCGTTTCGATCTCCGTGCTGCGCATCGTCTGCTTGACTTCGCCGTCGCTGACGTTGATGCGCGGCGCGTCGGCGTTGACCGTGACGGTTTCCCTCATGGCAGGATCCAGAACGAAATCCTGTACGACCGTCTGATTGAGGTCCACGCGTACGTCGTTGCGGCGTGTCTGGCCGAAGCCGGAAAGCTCGGCGACCACGTTGTAGCGGCCGAGCTGGAGAAACGGCGCATTGTAAAAACCGACGCCATTCGTCACGACGATCCGTTCCAGTCCTGTTTCGACATTACGCATCGTCAGCGTCACGCCGGGTACCGCCGCACCGGAACGATCTGTGATCGTTCCCTGCATGGTCCCCGTGACGGTTTGCGCCTCGGCAGAGGCAGGGACGAGAGTGAAGGCCACGTAAACAACCAAAGCCCGCGTTAGTGCGCGACACCAAAGGCTCATGAACCCCTCCACGTAGATTGTCGATCAGCACTGCCAGTCTGTCAGGGAGCGAGAAGCAGCCGATGCGGGACATCGTTGACGACGAGCGGCGCCGAGATCGCCTCGTAACCGCCACCACATTGCACCTGGTTTGAGGAGACGACACTAGCGCCGGGGCAAGATCAGTGTCAAGTTCGTCGTGGCTCGAGATTCCATCGATCTTGCAGTCCTTCAGACACGACGCGCTCGTTCATCACTGGGCATTCGATCGTGCTCCTATAATGGATCCTGTGAGCCGCTGGATCGTTGCGCCTGCCGTGGTCCTGCTCCTGACGCTGATCGCGTGTGACCGCGGAGAACAGGTTGCAACTCCTGAAGAATCGGTGGACGAATCGAGCCCGCGATCCGGCGGGATCCTCTACCGGCGCCTCGATGTCGACATCTCCACCCTGAACCCGGTTCTCTTCACCAGCCGCTACGATCTGATGGTGGCCGGCTACCTGTTCACCCCGATGATCCATCTCGACGCCGATCTGCGCCCGGTCCCGGGGCTGGCTGATTCATGGGAGATCGAGGATGAGGGGAGGCTTTACCGCTTCAAACTGAATGCGAAGGCCACCTGGTCAGACGGCCGTCCTGTCCGCGCTGCCGACGTGCTGTTCACCCTCCGCAAGATCGCTGACCCGCAATCGGAAGCCATGCAGCTCGGCGCCGGCTTCGAACTTCTGGACCTGACCCGGACACGTGCCGTCGACGACAAGACTGTGGAAATCGGCTTTCGCGAAGGGCTGGCGTCGCAGCTCATCCAGTTCAACTACCTTCTGCCGATCCCGGAGCATGTCTATGGTGCCGGCCAGTTCAAGACCGCCTTCGACGGCGGAAGAGTGGTCGGCAACGGCCCGTATACGCTCGTCAGGCGGATCGCCGGGAAAGAAGTAGTCGTTCAGAAGAAGAAGGACTGGTGGGGCCCGAAACTCCCATATCTCGACACGGTCTGGTTCAAGACTCTGAGCAGTGACTCCACCGCCTGGAACGCGGCGAAGATCGGCGAGATCGACGAGACCATGGTGCCGTCAGATACCTGGCTGCGCGAGCAGAACAACCCGGCGCTCAAGTCCCGGCTGCAGTTCCTCCGGTTTTATGGTCTGGCCTACAACTACATCGGCTGGAACGCTCGTAACCCTCTCTTCCACGACAAAAGAATCCGCCGCGCGCTGGGGATGTGCCTCGATACGAGGTCCATCATCACAAACCTCTACGGAGGTACCGCGCGCGCAATGGCCGGTCATTTCCTTCCCGAACAATGGGCTTACAACCCCAGCACGCCGGTCCTCGAGTTCGATACTTCGGCCGCCAAACAGACCTTCACGTCCCTCGGCTGGCTCGATACCAACGGCGACGGGGTGATCGACAAAGACGGCAGGCCTTTCCAGTTCGAGATGACCATCACCGCAGGAAGCACGCAGGCTCTCGCGGTCGCTCAATCCTTCCAGGCGTCCTTGAAGCAGGTAGGGGTCCAGATGGACATCGCCACCCTCGAAGGTGCGACGGCCATCCAGCGGATTCTGGCCGGGAACTACCAGGCCGTCTATCTCTCCTGGGACCTCGATCCCGATCCCGACCCCTATCCGCTCTTCCACTCCTCGCAGTTCCCGCCGCGCGGCAGCAACTTCGTTTACTACTCGAATCCTGCTGCCGATCAGCTCATGGAGAGAGGACGGCGCGAGCTCGATGTCGAAAAGAGGAGAGGGATCTATCAGCAGCTGCACCTCATCCTGGCCGATGACCAGCCGTACACCTGGGTCATACAGCCCTCGCTGAAGTGGGTCATCAATGAACGAGTGCACGGTGTGAAGATTTCCAGAGGATGGGGCCTGTACATCTGGTATCCGGCCCAGTTCGACTGGTGGGTGAGCGCTCCTCCCGGCGGGGAGCGTGCCCAGACTTCCGCCGCCGCCGCCGCCGCAACGGACAGCCGGTGAGGCCGCCCCTGTTCTGACGATGCGCGCGACGATTGCACGCCGCCTCCTGTACGCGGTCTTCACGTTCTTCGGGATCACCGTGGCCACCTTCGCGCTGATTCACAGCGTGCCTGGCGATCCGGTCTCGTTCTATACGGGGGCCGCCGGAATGAACGTCCCGCGCGCTGCGCTCGATGCCCTCCGGCGCGAGCATCATCTTGATGAACCGCTGCCCGTGCAGTACCTGTACTGGGTCCGGGGAGTGACCACTCTGGACTTCGGGCGCTCCATACGGGACCGGCAGCCGGTGGCGGGCACGATCGCGGCGAAACTTCCTCGCACACTCCTTCTCAATGGAGTGGCTTTCGCGATTGCCGCGATGATCGGAATTCCGATTGGCTTGTGGAGCGGAAGGCGGCCGGGACGCCTGCTCGATCGCGGCTCGGCCGTGATCTTCTTTCTGCTCTACTCTCTCCCGACCTTCTGGGTGGCACTGCTGCTCATGCATTTCTTCGCGGTGAGACTGGAGTGGCTGCCGCTCTTCGGCATCACGTCCTCCTACCATGATGAGCTGAGCACGGGAGCGCGGCTGCTCGACCGGGTCCGGCACATGATCCTTCCGGTTCTCACCCTCGCCTACGCTCAACTGGCGATCTTCGCGCGCTTTTCCCGCGCTGCAGTTTTCGAGGTGATCCGTCAGGATTTCATCACCACTGCAAGGGCCAAGGGAGCAGGCGAGGGGGTGGTGCTCTGGCATCATGCGTTCCGCAATGCGCTTCTCCCACTGATCACTCTCCTCGGGTTGACCGTGCCGTACCTCCTGTCCGGCGGCGTCATCGTCGAAGAGATTTTCCAGTGGGACGGGATCGGAAGGCTCTACTTCGAATCGATTCGCACGCGCGACTACCCGACCACCATGGCGCTGACCGTGGTCACCGCGGTGGCCACGCTCCTGGCCAGCCTGCTCGCGGACGTTCTCTACGCCTTCGCAGATCCGCGGATCCGGCTGGCGGGAGGGAGCGCATGAGAATCTGGCGGCATTTTCGCCGGAGCGCAATCGCCACTGCGGCGCTGGTCTACGTCCTCCTCCTGGGCGTGATCGCGATTGCCGCGCCGCTGCTTTCTCCGCACGAACCTGACGCAATCGATCTGGCCCGGCGGTTCAACCCGCCCGATCGCGCCCATCCGTTCGGTACCGACAACCTCGGACGTGATGTGCTGGCGCGGATGATCCACGGCTCGCGCGTATCGTTGATCGTCGGCGTCTCCGCGACGCTCCTTTCGCTTCTCATCGGCACAACGCTTGGGGCGCTGGCGGGGTTTTACGGCGGGGCGATCGACTGGATCGTGTCGCGGGTGATCGAGATTCTTCTCTGCTTTCCCTTCATCTTCCTCGTTCTGGGAATCGTGGCGCTCTTCCGCCCGTCGCTCTGGAGCATTCTGATCGCGCTGGCAATCACGCAGTGGACCACCGACGCTCGTTTCGTGCGAGCGGAGTTTCTGCGGATCCGCGAGCTGGAGTTCACACATGCGGCGCGGGCCATGGGCGCCTCCGATCCCCGCATCATCTTCCGGCACGTCCTGCCGAACGCGCTGGGGCCTGTGCTGGTCTCCGCAAGCTTCGGCGTGGCCTCGGCAATTTTGACCGAATCGGCCCTCTCCTTTCTCGGTCTGGGAGTGGCCATACCGGCGGCATCATGGGGAAGCGTACTGGCTGTGGCGGAGGAGTACATCGAGTTCGCCTGGTGGCTGGCCCTTTTTCCGGGCCTGGCCATCTTCACGACCGTTGCCGCGTTCAACCTGATCGGCGATCGGTTGCGCGATGCTCTCGATCCGACCGCTTAGCCGAGCCGAGCCCGGAGAGATTCCAGCACAGGGGCCGGCACCAGTCGCGCGACGTCGCCGCCCAGGCGGAAGACCTCCTTGACCAGGCGGGATGAGACGTAGGTGAACTCGACGGCCGGCAGCATGAAGATCGTCTCGACCTGGGGGCTCAGCTCGCGGTTCATGAGCGCCATCTGCAGCTCGTATTCGTAGTCTGAGACTGCCCGGATCCCGCGGACCACGACATTCGCCTCCATCCGGCGCATGAAGTCGACCAGCAGGCCGGAGAACGAATGCACCTCCACTCCCGGTAACGCAGCGGTGCATCGGGTGATCAGCTCCATCCGTTCTGCCACCGAGAAGAGGGGAGCTTTCCCCTCGTTTTCGAGCACGGCGACGACGAATCGGTCGAAGAGGCGGGTACCACGGCGGATGATGTCGAGGTGTCCGTTGGTCAGCGGATCGAACGAGCCGGGATAGACGGCGGTGCGCATCGGGTTCGAATTGTAGCCGGTAGCTGCCGCGCCCGGTCGTCAATGTCTTGACGATCGGCTCGGACATGCCTACACTGGAGGTGACTTTGCGTTGAAACCGGGGGAGGGTGTGATGATTCAACAGCGGATAGAGGTGAAACGCACGAGCCCCGCCAACAGGAATCGCCTGATCTCCACGCTCCTGACGTATCTTCCCGGCGCCTGGATCGATCCCAACAATAGTGAGCTGATCGCCCTCTATCGCCTTCGCTACCGGATGGCCATGGAGGAGGCGAAGTACGACACCGCGATGATCTTCCTCAACAAGATCCTCGAGCTCGATCCGATGAACGTCGACGCGAAGCTGTCCAAAGGCGAGATATACCATCGCTGCCTGGGCGACCTGAGCCAGGCCATCGACCATTACAACAAGGTCATCCGGCTCACCGCCGCCGGTCAGGACGAGCGCAGCCACACCCGCGCCCGCGCCGCCATGTCCGAAATCATGGAAATGCTCTCCTAGCCGTAGACGGGGTCAGAGCTTTGCTTTTTGCTTTGCCTACCTCTGGTAGTGCTCTCTCTCGGCTCGCCAGGCAAAGCAAAAAGCAAAGCTCTGACCCCGTCTACAGCTAGAATCCCGCCCGGTCTCGCCGAAACTCTCAGCTGAGCCATCCGTAATTAGACGCGTAATCGCGGAGGACACACACATGCTTGCAGTTCGAAGGCTGACAACGATTCTTTCCCTGTCGCTGGTGGCGACGGCGCTCTCGGCGCAGACCAGGCCGGCGCCCGACGCAGCGGCAAGAAGGACCACGGAGCAGGTCTCCGCGGAGACTGATCGCGACGCCAGCAACGCGCGCGCGCTCCGGCTCAGCCTCACCGATGCGCTCGGCACGGCCATGCGCAATAACCTGGGCGTCGAGCTGCAGGGTTACGACTTCCGGATGGCCGGCGAGAACCTTCGCTCGAACTATGGCATCTACGACTGGTTCGGCACGGCCACGTTGCAGCGTGAGAGTGCGGAAGGGGCGGTCATTTCCCAGGCCGAGCCGAGCAAGCAGGGGGTCAACCGGTTCAACTTCGGCGTTCAGCAGAACCTCCCTGCGGGCGGCAATTACGCAGTGGGATTGAATACCAGCCGGGTCGAGACGGTGGGCGGTTTCGTCGGGGTCAGCCCCGCATATCGGCCCAACGGATTCCTCAGCGTGAATCAGCCGCTTCTGCGCAACTTCGGCATCGACGTTACCGGCCGGGGCGTTCTCATCGCGCGGAACACCCTGGGCATCAACCGGGAGCTATTCCGCACCGCGCTGATGAACACCGCAGAGGCGGTTGAGCAGGCCTATTTGAACTTGATCTACTCCCGGCGCGCCGTGGAAGTGGTGAAGGAAACACTCTTTCTTGCCCGGGACCAGTCGCGCATCACCCAGATCCGGATCGACGTCGGCGCATCCGCACCGCTGGACATCCTGCAGCCGAGAGTGACCATCGCCACTCAGGAAGAGCAACTGATCCTGGCGGTAGCGAGAGTGCGCGACGCCGAGGATCAGCTGCGCGCATTGATGAACCTCCCGCGTGACGAATGGGAGCGGCCGATCCTGCCGACGCAGGACGTGACCTACACGCCGATGACGGTCGATCAGAACGCCGCCGTGGCTCGTGCTCTGGAACTTCGCCCGGAGCTCCGGCAGGCCCGCCTGACCACCGATATCCGGCGCGTGCAGTACATCTACGCACGCAATCAGCGGCTTCCTCAGCTTGATCTCAATCTCGACTACGGCCTCGCGGGCGTGGCAGGCCGCTCCCGGCAAGTCGATCCCGCAACCGGCGTGGTGACCATCCGCGATACCGGTCTCGGCGACGCCCTGGGTCAGGTGTTCCGCAATGACTTTCCGTCGTGGTCCGTTGGTGTGCAGGTGGGCGTGCCTTTCACGAACATCGGTGCGCGCGCCGAAGCGCGCCGGGCGCAACTCGACCTGGAGAGCTCGAAAGTCGATCACGAGCAGACCGAACAGACCGTGGCCCTGGCCGTCCGTGCGGCCGCCCGGAACGTCGACACCGCCGCGCGCACCATCGTGGCCTCCCGTACCGCGCGTGACGCCGCGGAGCGCAATCTCGAAGCGGAGCGCCGTCGTTACGAGAACGGCATGACCACGAACTTCCAGGTCCTGCAGATCCAGCAGCAGCTCTCCGACTCACGTGTCCGCGAGCTGCAGGCGCTGGTTGGATACAACCAGGCGGTGGCGAACTATCACCGGGAGGTGGGCGACATCCTCGAGGTCCGTGGAATCGTGACCGAAGAGCCGGAGACGGTGAACGAACCTCGGGTCTTCTCGCTTCTCGATCGTTACAATTGGTTGAACTACGGCAGCCGGCTGAGCGACGAGGAGCTGAGAAAATGACATCAGGATTCGACGAAACTCCACAGACGCCGCCTGCAGCCGGGGCGGCGTCTCCGCGCAAAAGCGGTATTCAGCGCATCTTCGGCGCGCTGTTCAGCCCCGGCGAGACGTTCCGCGAGATTGCAGAACAGCCGGATTTTCTGGCCCCTCTCATTCTGATCATCGCGATCTCACTGCTTTCCTCGATCGTGGCCGTCCCGCGCATCGACTTCGAGTCGGTAGTGCGCGAGCAGATGATGCAATCGAACCCTGATATGTCCCCTGACGATGCGGATCGGGCCGCTCGCATGGGAGGGGCGTTCGCGAAGGTCATGGCGTACGCCTCGCCTCTGTTGACCCTCATTTTTGCGGTCATCATCGCCGCAGTCCTGCTGTTCGCGTTCCGGCTTATGGGTGGGGAAGGAACGTTCAAACAGGCCTTTTCCGTGACGCTTTACTCGTGGGTGCCGGCCATGGTGGCAGCGATCGTCGGCGCCATCATTCTTCTCGGGCGGGGGACGGTCTCGGCGGAAGAGCTCCAGACGATGGTGATGTCCAACCCCGGCTTCCTGGTGGACCCGAAGGAGAATCCGATCGGGTTCGCCTTCCTCTCTTCGATCGACCTCTTCACGATCTGGACGATTGTGCTGCTCATCTTTGGTTTCTCGTACGTGGCACGCGTATCGCGAACGCGCGCTACGGTCATCGTGGTCTCGCTGTGGGTAGTATTGATTCTCTGCAAGGTAGGGTTCGCGGCTCTGGGCGCCTCTCGGATGAAAGCTTGAAGGAACCAGACGAAACTACGGAACGTCGTGTCCGTAACCAAAGGAAGAATCGATGAGCGCATTGGCCCAGAGTGCCCCGGCCCACCTGATCGATATGCACGAGCTGACCCGTGTGTATCAGCTCGGACCGCAGGAGATCTACGCGCTTCGCGGCGTGAACCTGGTCATCAGCCCGGGTGAGTACGTAGCCATCATGGGACCGTCCGGTTCCGGCAAGTCCACGCTGATGAACATCATCGGATGCCTGGACACCCCCAGCTCCGGGCGTTATCTCCTGGACGGGGTTCCGGTCGAGACCATGAACGACGACGAGCTGGCCGCGATCCGCAACAAGAAGATCGGCTTCGTTTTTCAGACCTTCAATCTGCTGGCTCGTACGACCGCGCTTCAGAACGTCGAGCTGCCGCTCATCTACGCCAAGATCCCGCGTGTGGAGCGGCGGCTGCAGGCCGAAGAGGCGCTCATCGCAGTCGGACTCAAAGACCGGATGGATCACCAGCCGAACGAGCTCTCCGGCGGACAGCGCCAGCGTGTTGCAATCGCCAGGGCGCTTGTGAATCGCCCCTCGTTGCTTTTGGCGGATGAGCCGACCGGAAACCTCGATTCGCAGACAGGGCGGGAGATCCTCGATCTCTTCCGCGAGCTTCATTCGCGCGGGAACTCGATCATCATGGTCACGCATGAAGACGACGTGGCGCGCGAGGCAAAGCGTGTGATTCACATCAGGGACGGTAAGATCGCCGACGAATGATTCGAAACGCCTTCCTGGCCCTGCTTACGGTCACCTCGCTGAACTGCGGCTACGCTCTGGTAGGCCGCGGGAACATTCTCGATCCCACCATCAAGACGGTCAGCGTTCCGACACTCGTCAACCGGACCACACGCGTGGAGATCGAGCAGCAGCTGACGCAGGCCGTCGCGGAAGAGATGGTCTCGCGCGGCAGGCTGCGACTGGTCTCCGATGAGAAGCTCGCGAACGCCATCCTGCGCGGATCCATCGACTCCTTCAACCTCACGCCGGTCGGTTTCGAACAGGGTCGCGCCACCAGCTACCAAATCTCGATCACCGCGAACATCGAGCTGGTCGACCATCGCAACGATGACAAGGTGCTCTGGAAGAACGACCAGTATCGATTCGTCGAGAACTACCAGGTCAGCCCGGGCTCGGCCGACGCTTTCGATCAGGAGAGCCGCGCCATCCGCGAGATCGCCGTCCGTTTCGCGCAGAGCCTAGTCGCCAACCTCCTGGAAGGATTTTGACGGAGGACAGGCACTTCTGCCTGGCCTCGACAGCAGGAGTGCCTGTCCTCCACTGAGACGGAAACAACAATGGACTTTCTGTTCGACGGGCCGGCGGACGCGGATCAGTCGTTTGTTTTCGCGCATGGCGCGGGCGGACCGATGGACGGGGCGTTCATGAACAGTGTGGCCCGCGGCGTCGGCGAGCGGGGTATCCGCGTGCTCCGTTTCGAGTTCCCGTACATGGCCGCCCGTCGCGGGAGCGGAAAACGGGGGGCTCCGGATCGTGAACCGGTTCTGACGGCGAGCTGGCGGCGCGTCATCGACGAGCTCGGCGGGGGGCCGCGACTGTTCATCGGCGGCAAATCGATGGGTGGCCGCATCGCCAGTCTCGTCGCCGATGAGTGCTCGGTGCGAGGGCTGATCTGCCTCGGTTACCCCTTCCATCCGCCCGGCAACCCGGCGAAGCTGCGGACGAAGCATCTGGAAGATCTCCGCACGCCGACTCTGATCCTTCAGGGAACCCGCGACGCCTTTGGCAGTGCTGCAGACGTCGAGGGTTACCAGCTGTCGGGATCGATTCGCATCGAGTGGCTTCCCGACGGTGACCACTCCTTCAAGCCGCGGGCTTCTTCCGGAGCCACCGAAGAGGCGAATCGGAAAAGGGCGATTGAAAGTGTCACATCATTTATTTTGAGCATGGGCTAGCTTTGGCGCGCTTTGTGGGACAAAATTCCGTAAATGCTGCCTCGTGCACTAGTCGTTGAGGATGACCTCAACACCCGTAATGCCCTGCGCTCGATCATCGAGGGCGAGGGATTTGCGGTGGACGCGGCGGCTGATGGCGAGCTGGCCATCGGGTATCTCGATCGGCAGCAATACACCGTGATCCTGATCGACATCGTTCTGCCGAAAATGAGCGGAGCAGCTGTTATGGAGCATCTGCGTGCCACGAACCCAACCATGCTCGAGCACGTGATCGTGGTGACGGGGCTTGATGTCGCGGAGGTGCGCAAGCTCTTTCCGACGGTAGGCCACGCCCTCTCCAAGCCGATTCTACCGGCCCGTCTGCGCTCCATGGTCCGGCGGTGGATGCCGGGCATCGAAGAGTCGACCGGCGTCTCCGTCGCATAACTCGCACGCAAAAAGCGCCCCAAAGTGGGAGAATGACTCCCGGAGGAATCTGTGCGCGCCTTGTTTGCAGTTGCAACGCTGATGTCGGCGTTCACTCTTTCAGCTTTGCCTGCAGATACGAATCTGTCTGCCCAGCAGCTCCTGCAGCAGGGTGTGAGCAGCTATCGCGCGGAGAAATTCGACGAGGCAGTCACAAACCTGAGCGCCGCGGCGCAGGCCTTTCTGGCCCCTGAGAAAATGCAGGCGTACGTCAGCACCGGGAAATTCGAAGACCTGGGATCGCTGGAGACTGCGCTCGTTTACCTGGCACTCGCGCACTCACGGCAGGGGAGGGACGACGAAGCGCGGGCCGCGATTTTGCGGATTGCGACTGCGGAGCGAATCGCTCCGGCCTTCGCGGGCCTGCAACTGGGACCCGACAAGCCGGTGTTCGAAGCGCTCTCTGCCCGCCTTGTGTCGAACGCGCGGGCGGCCGTCATCGCAACCACAGCGCCTGCCCCTGCCGCCGTTGCGCCCGCCGTCGCCGCCCCCGCGCCATCTGAGGCTCTGGCAGCTCCGTCTCCGCAGGCGACCTCACTTGCGCAGCAGTCGCTTTCCGATCGCGAACGGGTCATCAACGAGATGATCGCGCAGGAGCGTTCACGCATCGAACGGGAAGCTGAAGCGCGAATCGCATCGGTGCAGCGGGAAGCGGACCAGCGCGTGGCCACCGCCGAACGAACAGCCGACGCGCGGATCGCGGCGATCCGGCTGGAGGTCGAGCAGCAGCGCACACCGGTCATGCCGCCGATGACGCCGCGCGAGTACCTGGGAGCTCTGCGCGACGCCACCACGCTGGCGGCACAGGGATACGCGAGAGAAGCAAACCTTCTTTTCAAACGGCTCACGACCTCGGACGCGCCGCGCGAAGTGATCGCGGAAGCCGGAGTGGGCCTGTATCGAACGGGCGCGCACCGTGACGCCGCTGAAGCTTTCCGTCGTATGGGAATGTTCAGCCGGGGAGAAGAGGACCTTCGCTACTACTACGCAGTGTCGCTCTATGAAACCGGCAACTATGCTGACGCCCGCCGGGAGCTTGCCTGTGCCCTCCCATATATCGAAGCGACCGATGAGGTCGCGCGCTACCGGGTTCGAATCGAGCAGACCCTCCGATGATCGAGATGCCGAAATCGATGACGAAGAAGTTGATGCGTGCCGGCGTTGCCACCGCTGCATTGTTGACGTTCGGGACCACCGGCCTGATCGCGCAGGTCCCGACCTTGAACCCGACGGTGAAGGTGCGCGCGCGAGCAACCGCTCCGGCACCTGCCGGATGCGACGAGAGCCTCGCGCCGCAGCCGGCACCGCGCATCGAGGTCACCGAGATTCCGGTGACCGAGCGCGCGCGCACCGCCGATCTTCAGCCGCCTCCCGCGCGGGGTTTGCGCGATCAGCTCGCCGAAGCGCAGGCTGCCGTCGAGCGGCACGATCGAACCGCTTTCAACGAGTGGCTGGCGCTGGCAAAAACCACCGTGGCTGGATATCCGCCGGGAGGCGATCGAACCGCGGCCGCTGCTACCATCGCCGTGTACGACGACGTGGCCAGGCTGTGGGACTATCAATTCGCGTCGCCCACCGGAGCGTTTTTCGACGCCACCGTGCAGGACGGATCGCTGCTCGCGGCGATGCTGCGCTATCCCGCATATGAGCAGTTCATCGCCCGCCAGACGCTCACCGACGCGACCGGGACGCGCTTCTACCCCACTCGCGAGACGCGCGAGTTTCTGGCCCGCACCGCCGCGCAGCGTCTCGAGAAGCTGGGAGTGCGCGCAGCCGTTGCGCAGCGACCGCCACCGGAGACGCGAGTGAGCCCTCAGCCGGTCCCTCCGCCAGTTCGAGCCGGCACGGTCCCTATTCCCTCGACCCGGAACAGCCGCGCGCCGGAACCGGCGGTTCGTTCCACGACCGGGCAACGATCCGCCTCGACCTCGACCACGCGGCAAAGGCGCCGGCCGACGAGAAAGACCACCACCGCGTCATCGACAACTCCCACGAGATCTTCGTCGTCCGGATCCCCCGCGAGCTCCGCAACTTCCAGCCGTCGTACGCCAACGAAGCGCGCAGCCGCCAACCCTCCGGTGACGAGAGCAACCGCGCAGGCGCCCGATGAGATCCCGATTCCTTCGGGAGTGGTGAGCGCCCCCGCCACCGCCACGATTACCCCCGTGGAGCCCCCGCCAGTCGCGCCACCGTCCCCTGCCTCACGGACGGAGATTACGGAGACTACGGAAACGGTCGCCACATCCACTGCCGCCACGACGATGACTCCAGCCACTGTGCCCGATCCGGCGCCGCAGCCGGTGCAGGCTCCTTCGCGCGGCCGCAATCTGCTCTTCCCTCTGCTGCTGATTCTCATCGGTGTGGGTGTGCTGATCCTTCTCTTCCGCGCCAGCGCTTGAAATGAGCAGTTGCCCGCATCTGTTCGCACCCGTACAATCCGCGCGCTTCACGCGCCCATAGCTCAGCTGGATAGAGCGGCAGCCTCCGGAGCTGTAGGTCAGAGGTTCGAATCCTCTTGGGCGCACCACCTTCTTCCAGCATTTGCTGGTTCTGAGCGAGCCGCTCTGTATAATCGCGCCGCTTGACGCCGCCGCTGAAAGTCTTCTCCGGCCGATCCCACCCAGCTCTGACGGAGGAAATCTGTCAGCGGCTCGGCGTGGAGCCCGGGCACGTCACCCTCTACAGCTTCTCCGATGGCGAGAACTATGTGCAGATCGACGAGAACGTACGAGGCGCGGATATCTTCGTCATTCAGCCGACCTGCCCTCCCGTGAACGACGGTCTGATGGAGCTCTTGATCATGCTCGATGCATTCAAGCGCTCGTCGGCCAGGCGGGTGACGGCGGTAATTCCCTACTACGGCTACGCGCGCCAGGACCGGAAAGACAAGCCGCGCGTCCCCATCACATCCAAGCTCGTCGCCGACCTGATCACCGCCGCCGGCGCGGATCGTGTCCTCACTCTCGACCTGCATGCTGCCCAGATTCAGGGATTCTTCAACATTCCTGTGGATCATCTGTTCGCCGCGCCGGTCATCGTCGGGGCGCTGAAAAAGCTGAATCTCGAGGACCTGACCATTGTCTCGCCCGATGCGGGCGGGGTGGAGAGGGCTCGCGCCTTCGCGAAACGGCTGGGCGCCTCGCTGGCCATCATCGACAAACGTCGCGTGGCCGCGAATCAGACGGAAGTAATGAACATCATCGGAGACGTGGAGGGTCGGAACGTATTCGTTGTCGACGACATCATCGACACCGCCGGGACGCTCATCCACTCGGTCGAGGCCCTGCAGGCCAAAGGGGCGAAATCGATTTCCGCGACCTGCACCCATGCCGTCCTCTCAGGGCCGGCCGTCAGCAGGATCAACGCCTCGCGACTGGATCAGGTGATCACGACGAACAGCATGCCGACAGCCGATAAGGAAGCCGAGTGTCCCAGGTTGAGGTCACTTTCGATTGCAGAGCTCCTGGCGGAGGCGATCAAACGGATCCACAACGAGGATTCCGTCTCCTCCCTGTTCGAGATGTGAACCCGCCTAACGCACTGGGGAATAATGCGTTGCCGGCAGGACTTTCGAGGCTGCGATTAACTATTTCTGGGAGTCAGCATCATGGCTGAAGTGACGTTGGAAGTGACCCGCCGCGAAAAGTCGGGCAAAGAAATCTCGAAGAAGATCCGCGCTGCGGGACGGATCCCGGCGGTCGTGTACGGTGCGAAGAAGGATCCGGTTGCGATCGAAGTGGAGCGCAAGGCGATCGTCGAGCTGATCCAGAAGAGCGAGCACGGCATCCGATCCATCTTCCTGCTCAAGATGGCGGGAACGGACCAGCAGCGCCACGCCATGATCAAGGATCTCCAGATCGATCCGATCAGCCGGAAGATGACCCACATCGATTTCGTCCGCATCCTGATGGACGAAGTAGTTCGCGTCGCGGTTCCCATTCACACCACCGGCCTGGCCATCGGAGTCAAAGAGGGCGGTCTTCTGGACTGGCAGGTTCGCGAAGTCCACGTCGAATGTCTCCCGAATGCAATTCCGGACACGATCGACGTCGACGTGACGAACCTCAACCACCACGAGTACCTTCGGATCTCCGACCTCAAGCTTCCCGACGGTGTGAAGGTCCTGGACGACCCGGAGCGCGTGGTGGTCGGCGTCACCCATGCGAAGGTCGAAGCACTGCCCGAGGTAGAGGCGGCAGCCACCGACGTGGCTGCGGAGCCGGAAGTGATCAAGAAGGGCAAGACCGACGAGGACGAAAAGGAAAAGAAGTAATCGTCGAGCTCCAGATTCCCAATCGAGGCCCCGCGAAAGCGGGGCTTCCTGTTTCCGGCCACTACAATACCGTCATGTCCAGACTGACCAGGCTCACCAGAGCGCAGGTTCCCGGCGACGTGCAGGAGCTGTATGCGAAAGTTGGCGCCGCGCGCGGGAACGTTCCGAACATGTTCCGGGTCTACGCCCACCGCCCCGAAATCCTGAAGACGATGGTGGCGCACATGAATGCCATCACCAATACCGGCACCGTCCCGGTCCGGACGAAAGAGCTTGTGGCCACACTCGTATCACGCATCAACCGATGCGAGTATTGAAACCGCTCACACACCGCGCAGGCTGCGCGGCACGGCGCCACGGATCAGCAGATGGACGAGCTGCTCGACTTCGAGAACGGTCCATTCACCGAGGAGGAGAAGGCGGCTTTGGCGTACGCGCGGCAACTGACCATGGACCCGCACGGAATCGACGACGCCATGTTCGCGCGTCTCGGCCGCTCCTGGGACGAGGGCCAGATCGTCGAGATCAGCGCAATGGCCGGCCTTTTCAATTACTTCAACCGGGTGAATGACGCGCTGCAGATGCAACCAACCAAGCCGGGAGAAGGACTGGAATGACGCGGATACTCTGGATTGTCGCTTTGATGATCGCGGTTTCCTGCGGGAAAGCGGAGCGAAAGATTGCTCCCGCTGCCACCGCGACGACGGCCACCGCTGCCGCCGAACCGGAAATGCGTGAAGCAGTGCTCGGCAAGCCGATGCCTGCTTACACGGCAAAACTGCTGGACGGGTCACCGTTCGACATCGGTCGGGAGCGAGGCAACGTAGTTCTGCTGAACCTCTGGGCCACCTGGTGCGGTCCCTGCCGCTATGAGATTCCCGAGCTCGAGAAGCTGCATGTGGACCTCTCGGCACAGCGATTCAAGGTGGTTGGTGTCAGCGTGGACGAGGGAAGCCCCGAGGACGTGAAGGCTTTCGTGGTGGAACAGAAGATGACTTACCCGGTAGTGCTCGATCCAGACGGCAAGCTGGCCGACATTTTCCGGTCGACGGTGCTGCCCACATCAGTGCTGGTCGATCGGCAGGGAAAAGTCGTGTGGAAGAAGCTCGGGATCGTAAACTCGAAGGACGAGGAACTGGTCAAAGCCATCGAAATGGCTCTCAAGAGCTGACGGTCTGCCTACGGCTTCTCTTCCAGAGTTTTTTCCAGAGTGCGGCGGTCGGGCCCCTCGCGTGGAGTTTGCCGGCGCTCGCGCTGGCGCTCGATGAACTGCTTGATATTCCTTGCCATCGACTCCAGGAGCAAACGCATCGGTACGTAAGCCAGCGCGAGCCCGATGAGGAGCGCCACAAGGATGACCACGATCGTCAGGACTGAAGACATTCACGAGACCTCGCTTCATTAAAGCAATCTCCGCACCGGCTCGATTCCCGGGTAATCTTCCATCCCAATGGTCCTGGTCACGCTTTACACCCGCGCCGATTGTCCGTTGTGCGAGAAGGCCAAAGCCGCCATTCTCGAGTCCGGTGTACCGGTCACAATCGAGGAGATCGATATCGACGACGACCCGGGGCTGAGGCGCCGCTACACCGACGATATCCCGGTGGTGGTCGTCGACGGCGTGGAGGCCTTCTGTCACTCCGTCGATCCGGCGCGCTTTCGCGAGTTCGTTGAAGGGCGCCTTCGTACCTCGGGCGCGCTTGCGATGGAGAAATGTGTTCCCTGCCGGGGTGGGGTTCCGCCGCTGAAAGGGGAGGCGCTGCGATCGGTGGCGGGTGAGCTCGGAAACGCATGGCGCATCGTGGACGAGCATCACATTGAGCGCGACTTCCGGTTCGCTGACTTTGCGGAAGCACTTTCTTTCACGAATGCAGTTGGTGCGATCGCGGAGCGGGAGGGCCACCATCCCGACATTCACCTCGCGTGGGGAAAGGTCCGCATCGCCATCTGGACCCACAAGATCGACGGCCTGACGCGCAGTGATTTCATCCTTGCAGCGAAGATCGACGCCGTGCTCGCGCTGTGATAGCCGCCGCACTCCTAAGACTTGCCCAGATTGAAACCAACTTCGCCGCGTGTTCACGCGACTTCTGACCCCGCGGTGCCTGCGCACCCGAGACGATCAAATCTTTGGAGTGCGGTGGCTCTGCCACCGCTTCGCAGCGCGGCGGCAGACGCCGCACAAGGCAGATTCTACGAGTACCATGCGCTGTGATGACGGCAGAGGTGGCGTTTGAGCGCAACGGGTCCTGGTGAAGTCGATCTGATCGTTCTGGACTGGGACGGTGGGGAACTGCTGATCAACTGTCTGCATTCGATCGAGGAACAGAGCCGCCCTCCGTCGCGCCTGATCATCCTCGACAACGGTTCGCGGCTCCCGGTGTACCAGCGGCTGTCGAAGAATCTGCTCAAGATTCCCTACATCATCGTTCGCGTAGAGACGAACCTCGGCTTCACCGGCGGGATCAACCGGGCCATGGCCGAAGTCAAATCGCCTTTCGTGGGGTGGATCAACAACGATGTAGTGCTCGCCGCCAACTGGCTGGAGAAGTTGTTGCCGGCCGTTGCTGGTGAAGGGAAAGTGGCCGGAGTGCAAAGTATCATTCTGCGCGACAAGACCACGGTGGACGGGGCAGGGATCAGCATCGACGAGGGGATCTACCGGCAGATCGGCCACGGGCAGAAGCTGGCCAGCATCCGGCAGTTCAATCAGCCCTGGGGCATCTCAGCGACGGCCGCGCTCTACCGCGTGAACGCGCTGAGGGAAGTTGCGACGTCCGGCGATGCCATCCTCCGTCCCGATCTCTTCGCCTATTTTGAGGACGTCGAGCTCTGCGCCCGGCTGCGCAAACGAGGCTGGAAGTTCAAGCTGGTGCCGGAAGCCCTGGCCATGCATCGTGGCTCATCGAGCGCGTCGCGTCTCGGAAAGGCCGGCCAGCGGATGCGCATTCGCAATCGCTACATCGTGGCGCGCTCGCATCCCGGTGTTGGCAAAGTCTCAGCTCTCGTCAGCGAAGACATCTCTTACGCGGTGAGAGGATTGCTGACCGGAAACATCCGTTACGCGATGACTCACCTGAGCGGAGCCGTGCAGGGGCTGCGCAAGCGCTGAGGCCCCTAATGAAAGTCGTGGCTGCTGATCGAATCCACTCCCTCCAGCGGCCAGAACTTCTCCGCCTTGACTGAGCACTGACCGTCGGTGTTCTGCAGAACGCCTTCGACGATCAGTCCCGAGTTCGCGAGAATCGTCGACCGGTACTCACGGAACAGATTCGGGTGAACGATGGCCTGCGACATCCCTGTCTCGTCTTCCAGTGTCAGAAAGACGAATCCCTTAGCGGTGCCGGGGCGCTGGCGAACGATGACGGCTCCGGCGGTGGCCACGCGGCGGCCGGTGGGGATTTTCTTCAGACCGGCGGCGGTGATGATGTTTCCTTGCTTCAAACGGGTCCGGAAGTGCTCCATGAGATGTGGTCCTGTGGTCAGCTCCATGGCGTTGTAATCGGCCATCGTGTTCTGTGTGCGCGACATCTCGGGGAGGGGGGAGGAGTTGTCGGTTGATGGTTGTCGGTTGTCGGTTGGGTGTGGCTCGAAGAGGTCGCCGGCCGGTTTGGCGGCTTTGGCGGCCTGCCATAACGCGCCGCGGCGGGTCAGCCCGAACGATTTGAGGGCACCGGCGTAAGCGAGTTTCGTCATCTGGTCGTCGCGCAGTCTGCAGCGAAAGGCGAGATCCTCAACCGAGGCAAACGGCTGCAGCTCTTCGATCCTCCGCCCGGCGGTCTGGCGAAGCCCTTTGATGAAGCGCAGACCCATGCGCACGCCTTTGTTTTCCCACCGGCACATCCATCCGGAGTGATTGACGTCGATTGGTAGAACCTCGACATCGTGCCGCTGCGCGTCCTTGACCAGCGTGGCCGGGTGATAGAACCCCATCGGCCAGGCATTCAGGAGAGAGATGTAGAACGCAGCGGGGTGGTGCGCTTTCAGATAAGCGCTGGCGTAAGCGATGAGCGCGAAACTCGCCGCATGCGACTCCGGAAAACCATACAGAGCGAACGACGTGATCGAGCGGACGATCTGATCCTGCGCTTCTCTCCCGATCTCGTTCTTCGTCATCCCTTCGCGAAGGCGCTTCTCGATCTCTCCCATCCTCTCCATCGATCGTTTGAACCCCATGGCCCGGCGCAACTCCTCAGCCTCCCCGCCGGTGAAATTCGCCGCCACCATGGCGATGCGCAGCAGCTGCTCCTGAAACAGCGGCACGCCGAGCGTCCGCTTCAGAATCGGCTCCAGGCAGGGATGCGGATACTCGACCGGCACCTTTCCCTGACGCCGGTCGAAGAAGGGCTTGATCATGCCGCCGACGATCGGTCCCGGCCTGATGATGGCCACCTGCACCACGATGTCGTAGAACTTTGCCGGCTTGTTGCGCGGGAGCGATGCCATCTGGGCCCGGCTTTCCACCTGGAACATGCCGACCGTATCCGCTTCATTGAGCATCTTGTAGACGAGCGGATCCTCCTGCGGGAGATGGGCGAGGTCGACTTCAATCTTTTCGTTCTCAAGGATGATCGGCAGCGCTTCTTCGATCGCGGCCAGCATGCCCAGTCCGAGGAGGTCGACTTTGATCAGGCCGAGATCGGCGCAGTCGTCCTTGTCCCACTGGATGACGACCCGGCCGGGCATCGAAGCCGGCTCGAGCGGGACGACCTCGTCGAGGCGGCCTTTGGCCATCACCATCCCGCCGGAGTGCTGGCCGAGATGGCGGGGGAGGTTCTGGATCTGCAGGAAGAGCCGCATGAAATGCTGCACGCGCAGATCAGCAGGATCAAACCCGACGCTGGCCAGCTCGTTGGGCATGTTCTCCACCGCTTCCCGGATCTCCCCGAAGTTCCAGCTCGACATGCACTTGGAAAGCTTGTCCGCATGCTCGAGCGAGTAGCCGAGCGCTTTTCCCACTTCGCGCGCGGCGGACTTGTCGCGATACGTGATCACGTTCGCCGTCATCGCAGCGCCGTTCGATCCGTACGTCTTGTACACATGCTGGATAACCCGCTCCCGCTGATCGCCCGACGGCAGATCCAGATCGATATCCGGCCACTCGCCGCGCTCCTCGGACAGGAACCGCTCGAACAGCAGCTCCATCTTCACAGGATCGACGGCGGTGATTCCGAGCGCGTAACAGACCGCGCTGTTTGCCGCCGAGCCGCGCCCCTGCACCAGAATCTTCTCGCGACTGCAGAACTGAACGATGTCCCAGACGATCAGAAAGTAGCCGGCAAGCTGCAGCTTCTCGATCATGTTCAGCTCTTTTTCAAGCTGTGCCTGCGCGCGCGCGGTGAGCGGCCGGAAGCGTGCCTTGGCGGAGTTCCAGGTGATCTTACGGAGGAAGGAATCGTTCGTCTCGCCGTCGGGAAGGGGATAGTCGGGGAACTGATAGCCGAGGTCGGCCAGTGTGAAGTCGAGCGTCTTGGCGAGCGACCAGGCGCCGTCGATGGCTTCGGGGAGATCACGGAAGAGTCGCGACATCTGCGCGGCAGACTTGATGTGCCTCTCGCGATTGATGCCGAGGAGGCGTCCGGCCTTGTCCACGTGCGTTCCTTCGCGGATGCAGGTGAGGACGTCATGCAGTTCCTTGTCCTGCTCACGCGCATAGCGGACGCCGTTCGTCGCTACCAGCGGTAGACCGCCGCGCCGCGCCAGATCGACCAGCCGGATGTTGTGATGCTCCTCGTCCCGCCGGCGATGACGCTGCAATTCGAGATGGGTCCGTCCCTTGAATATTCCGGCGATCTTCCCGACGGTTTCATCGTCCGCCCGCGTCAGGCAGTGCAGCCCCTCCGCGTACTGCTCGATCGCCTCCCAGGTGAATCGCGCTTTACCCTTCTCCCGCCCCGCCGCCCCGGCCGTAATGAGCTTGCAGAGGTTTTTGTAACCGGTGCGGTTCTCGACGAGGACGGTGAGGCGGCTGTCCGATTCCAGCACGAGCTCCGCGCCCACCAGGGCCCGTACTCCGGCCTTTTTCGCCGCCGAATAGAACCGTGGCGCACCGTAGACCCCGTTCGTATCGACCAGCGCCATGGCCGGGAGATCCTTCTCCACAGCTCCGCGAATGAGGTCTTCCGGGAGCGAAGCGCTGTCAAGAAAGGAGAAGGCCGATGCCGCGCGCAATTCCGCGTAAGGACGCCCTTTCGCTTTCGACGATCGGTTTCGTTTCGGAGTCTCCGGCTCAGCCTCTTCCTGATACGACCCGCCCCATTGCTCATGGACGTACGGGATGTGGTCGTACTGAGAGGACAGCGGCACGGCGGCCTCCCGGTCCGTCTTGACCTTCTCCTTCAGCGCCCCGGGAGGGGTGTGGGTGATGGAGAGCGCATCGAGATCGCGCGTAGGTTTCCGGCCGGAAGACATGGGGAGGCGTCCGGGAGATCATTTCGCACTCCGCCGCCCATCGCTATTTCTCTACATGCAGTAGCCGACTCGAGCGGCATGGAGGACAGGCACTCCTGCCTTGCCTGGACAGGCGACGAGCCTGTCCGAGTGGATGAATCGACGGTACGCGGCTCGTTTACTACTTGATCAGGATCAGACTCTCCTGCGGGGGGATCAGATACTCGGCGCCGTTCTCGGTGATGACGGCCATCTCCTCGACGGAGATGGTCTTGGTCTGTTCCCCATCGAGTTTCCAGGCGAAGAAGCCGTCGAACGCAAAGGTCTGCCATGGCTCCAGGTGGCGCAACGTGTCGCCGGCGGGCGGGGTGGTTCGTTGCGCACCGCCCAGGGATGGTCCCATGTCGTGCGCCCAGTAACCGACAGGGTGGCCGGTGCTCCAGGGAACCGGCTCCGATTTCTGCAACTTCATCCAGTCGCGTTGTGCGGCATCGACGTCGTATCCGCGCGCACCCGGAGTCATGGCAGCCAGAGCGATGCGGCCGCCTTTGCGGGAGTGTTCCCATCTGGCGGCAACGTCCGGAGGTGCGTTCCGTTCTCCCGGTCGCAGGACGTACGCGAAGCGCTGGATGTCGGTGCTCCAGACTCCACCAACCTTGATGCCAAAGTCGGTCTGAATGATGTCGCCTCGCTGGATGACCCGGTCGGTGGAGTGCGAGTGCCCGCGATCGGGGCCGGAGTTCACATTCGGATTCTGCTCGGGTGCCCATGCATCTTCGAATCCGAGCTCGCGCATCCGCCGCTTGAGGTGCCTCGCAACATCAGCATCGCGGGTCGCGCCGGGGACAACAGTGGCGTACGCCTCCTCCTCGAGTCTCGCGGTCACGAGAGCGGCCCGGCGCATGATCTCCACTTCTGCAGGGAGCTTTTTCGACAGCCATTGCACGACCAGTTCTTCCGACGACACCAGCTTCGCCGAAAGCTCTTCGCCCAGCGCCTTCTCAAAATCTCTGCGCTGATTGAAGGAGAGTCCGTCCGCTGCCGCGCGCGAGGAGCTGTTCACGGCAATCTTTCCGGGATTCGTCTTCCGGATCTCGTCTGCGGCCAGTTGAAAGACATCCGATCCCCGCTCGACCGATCGCACCTCGTCATGCAGGCCGATGTCGCGAAGCGCCGTGGCTTCACCGGCAGGGGAGAGGGCCAGCGAACGGATGCCTTCTGCGATGCGTGTGAAGAGAATCGCCGCGGTGCCGCCTGCATTCTCACCGCCGACGTGCATCGCCAGCGGATCGTTCGCATTCTCTCGAACAAAGATTACCCACAGGTCCACATCCGCGCGCTGCATCGCAGCTGGTAGAAGCTTGCGCACCCGATCGACCCGGATGCGCTGCCAGACCTTCGCGTCATCCGGCGGAACGAGCACGCGGAGCCGGGCTGCGGCGTCGTTTGTGGCGCTCGCAAGCGTGGCCGGACGCGAGGTTGCACACGACGCTGCGAGGAGTGCGGCAAGGATGAGAATCCGGTTCATGAACGTACTTTAGCTGCAGCGGCGGAGAAGGCTCTCACAGGTTCACTCCTCGCGGGACAGGCAGGAGTGCCTGTCCTCCATAGAGTCAGCCTCAGTCGTACCTTGCATCGATGAACCAGTCTGAAGTGGTTGCAACCTGATACAGGCGATAGATCCCGCCGCGCTCCAGTTCTACGTCCCAGTACTCACGCGCGGCGGGGGCGTCGGTCTTCGAGGCGCTTCAGAATCCGGGTCCGCCCCAGCAGCCCGTTCCACCACCCGCTGGTGATGCAGTAGTGCGAGCGGAAAGGTTCGGTATGGTGGAGCTGGTGCTGCTCCGGTCGGAGGATGATGCCCCATCGCTGCAGTGCGCGTACCGGACGTGGAACGGTTTCACGGTGCGCCCACTGGTGAATCTGATTGGTCGGCAGAACGGAGACCGCCAGGGCCACCAGGAAGAAGCGCAGCGACGGCGGTGTCGCGAAGGCGATGGCGAGAATCGGCAGGACGCCGAGCGCCACGTCCCCGTTCAGATCGAAAAAGGGGCGTGTCGTGATGTCGGAGGGGTTGATGTGATGCACGCGGAACGGGCGGATGAAGCGCGAGCCGAGCACGGGAGTGGACTCGCTGCCCCACGTGTCGGCGCTCCAGTGAACGAGACCGGAGAACAGGTCGGCGGCGATCCAGGCGACGGGGACAAGCCAGACGTGAACGAGACCCAGTCCGGCGTCCCGCAGTTGGAAGACGTGCAAAACGACGAGGGTTATCGATGCGAACGTGGCGGCGATCGTCGTCAGTCTCGCCGCCGGCGAGGCATCCCCAAGGACCGGCCGGTCGCTCATGAGCATTCATGCTAACTTGGATCGGTCCATGACTTCCTTCGGCCGGAGTGCGGGCGTCACCTCGGGAATCCTGGGCGTCCTTTGCGTTCTGGCCGAGCTCTGCTTCCGATTCCCGCATTATCTCGTCTACAACGATGCCCGGGCCTTCTACGTTGCGAACATCGATTTCTTCCGCGGTCTTCTCCTGGTCACGATCGTCGCGACCTTCATCCTCGGATGCTTTGGTGTGCTCGTCGGCCGCGGAAGCAAACATGGCATCGCCGGCCTGGTTCTGGGCACCGTAGCGATCCTCCTGGGCGGGCCGAACGCGGAAGCGGTGACCGACCAGCCGTCGAGAGTCAGCGCAGGTCTCGACTATTTCATCCTGTCGCTTCTCGTCACCGGACTGCTCTTTATTCCCATGGAAAAGATCTGGCCTCTGCGGGCTCAACGGATCTTTCGCCGTGGATGGCAGACCGACCTTGCACACTTCTTCGCGAATCACGTCGGGGTCCAGCTGCTGGCGTTCTTCTCGATGGTTCCGGTGCAGCTCTTCTTCGCATGGGCGATTGACGGTCCGGTGCAGCGAGCCGTGTCATCACAGCCACTCTGGCTTCAGTTCATCGAGGTCCTGTTCGTGGTTGATCTGGCCAGCTACTGGGCGCATCGCGCCTTTCACCGGGTGCCGCTGTTGTGGCGATTTCACTCGATCCATCACTCGGTCGAGCAGATGGACTGGCTGGCCGGATCGCGCCTTCATGTGGTGGACGTCATCGTGACGCGCCTGATCGGCTTCCTGCCGATGTTCCTGCTCGGCTTCT
>Ga0136612_10000017_pt1 | contig 31601 bp, 29 predicted proteins | sample AntDryUQ224A2306_2_FD_106644 | JGI IMG/M metagenome (GOLD analysis project Ga0136612, IMG submission 106644) | Polar desert sand microbial communities from Dry Valleys, Antarctica - metaG UQ224A (23.06) | ecosystem: Environmental > Terrestrial > Soil > Desert | place: Antarctica: Dry Valley... | reverse complement strand
GGCTCGGTCAGGTCGAAGACGCCGTAGAGGTCGGGCCGGTTGGCGAAGGCCCGTTGCGACGGAAGCAGCCACCCGAACCACTGGCGCCTCAGCACAAAGTCGCTCATGGTGAAGGCGAAGGCCAAGGTGGTGACGGCCAGGAATAGACCTTGGATACGCAGGGCGGGAAGGCCCACCAGCACCGCCACCACCGCGCCGGCCATACCCGCCACTCCTACTGTTAGGAAGAAGTCCCAGTTGTGGTTGGCGGCCAGCCCCCCGGCCACAGCCGCGCCCAACGCGGAGATGCCCCACTGCCCCAAGCTGATCTGCCCCGTCCACCCGGTGAGCACCACCAACGACACGGCCACGATGGCGAAGATGACGATCCGGCTGGCGGTATCGGTACGTCCGGCCCCGACGATCCAGGGAAAGAGCACCACCAGCGCGCCGATCCCGGCTCCGACCAGACCCTTGGCGCGTCGGACGGCGGGAAGGTCGCGCAGCTCGGCGGGGATGGGCCGGAGTTGCGCGGCGGACTGCCAGCTTCCACCGCCTGCATCCATGGCCCGGGCCAATCGGCCGCGCTGCACCACGAGGGCGACAACGATCATCACGAGCAGTACTGGGCTCACCAAGCCCGGGGCACTCCGGGTGAATACGACGGACTGTTCGACCATCCCGATGCCGATCCCCGCGGCGATCACTATCGGCATGGAGCGCATGCGGGCGATCACCGCAGCCGCCAACCCGTAGAGGAGCAGAGTCGGGCCTACGAATCCGGTGATGGGGATGCCCACCAGCGGTCCCCGTAGGAACACGCCAATGGAGGAGAGCACCGCGGCGATCACCCATACGACGGTCGACACCCGCTTTACCGGAATCCCGAGGAGCGAGGCGCGGTCGGCATTCTCGGACGAGGCGCGCACGGCGATGCCGAGGTCGCTCAGGCGGAAGAAGAGGGCCAGCGCCACCGCGAGGCCGGCGACCACCAGCACGGTGACGATGTGATCGCCCGTGAAGGTGAGGGTGCCGATCTGAGTGCTCCACCACTGAGAGAAGGGCGTGCGGTACTGGGCGGCCACCGACTGGAGGAACTGATCGCCGACTATCGCCTTCTTGGTGAAGAACTCGAAGGCCTGGAGGATGAGTCCGATGCCCACCGTCACCACGGTGAGGATCAAGCGGGGGGACTTGCTGAAGCGACGGACGAAGGAGACCTCGACGATCCCCCCGACGGCCGCCCCGCCCAGAATTACCAAGGGGATTACCGCGAGATAGGGCCAGTTGTGGAAGGTGAGCAGCATCAAGGCGGCCGACGCGGCGATGGCTCCCAACTGGGCCTGGGCGAAGTTGATGATGCGGCTCGCCCGGTAGATCAGAATCAGTCCGATACCGATGAGGCCGTAGAGCGATCCGACGACCGCGCCGTTGAGGAAGATCTCCCGGGGGATCGGCGCAGTTCGGGTGCCGATGTTGAGTAGCCCGAGGTCGGTGAAGGGAAGGTCGATTCGGCCGAACACGGCTTGGAGGAGGACCTCGACCAGCAACACGTAGGCCGTCAGGGCGGCAGCGGCTCCGGCGGCCAAGCGGACCGGCCAGGGACTCAGTGGGGCGGTGATCGCTCTGTGCCAGGCCGCGAAGGCGCGGGTGGCGCCGCCTACCGGGTCGGCCCTCACCCGGTAACCCCCCTCACCCGGTCACTGGGGCTTCACCGGCACCCGTTGCTCGAAGCCCGACGGGAGGCTGCCCTCTTCGAAGCGGCGCCCGCCGGCCAGGTTGAAGTACGACGGAGGATTGCCGTCGATGGTGGAGGCGGCGGTTTCGCTCCAATAGACCTCCTTCACATCGTCGATGGCGGTGTAATCACCCTTGGCGAAGGCGACCCGGGGCACAAAGGGATTGCCACCGGTCTGCTTCCAACCGCCGATCCCGGGGCTCGACTGGACGCCCCGCTCGACGGTCAAGGGGTTCAGATCCGGCCCGGCGCTCTGGATGAAGCTGGCGGCCAGCGCCACGTAGGACCAGGGGAGATTGCAGCTCTCGCAGGGGTTGCCGCTGCGGCCCGCGGCCCGCCACATCCGGCTGGCATCGCTGTCGGAATGCCGAGGCTGGACTTGGAGGTGACTGATGCCGAAGGCGTGGGTCCACTGGCTGGGCTCGTAGAGGCGGCCCAGCTTGTCGAAATCGAGCAGCCCGATGCCGGGCAGAAGATGTTCGGGGAAGTAGTTGTTCTTCGTGTACGACCGGGTGCTGAAGGCCGGGGCGATCGGATCGCAGAGGCAGGTAATGGTGGTGACGCCGGCGTCGATGTAGGCCGCCGCGGTGGCGTCGGCCTGCTGGGTGGCCGTCTCGATGTTCGACTGGTACGGCTTTATCACCGGCGGCTCGGCCCCGGGATCGCACTTGCGTACGAGGTCGGACAGCAGGCGCGCCGTCCGCAGGTTGGCGTCCACGTCGGGGACGGAAATTCCCAGCCGTCGGCGAACCTGGTCGCGGAGCCCGATGGTGTTGTGGATGCGCGCTCCGGAGTGGGTGGCTTTCTTGCCTGCGAGGTTCTTGCACCAGTACTCGGCCAGCATCCGCACCGACTTGGTCCCGTCCATGAAGACGTCGTAGCGGTAGGGCCGGAAGTCGGTGAAGTACTCCTCAGAGAAGTGCCATCCCCCGAGGGTGATGACCCCGAGGCGGGCGAACTCGTTGAACACGGTGGGGTAAAGGCCCGAGTCCCACAGGACCATGAAGGGCTTCTCCTCCGCCACGATGCGTCGGGCAGCTTCGATGCAAGGCGGTGGGTTGGGAGGCGTCTGGGGGCAAGGAGCGTCGTCGCGCTCAACGATCTTGATCTTGCGGCCGTAGAGCTCGTAGTTCTTGTTGACGAACTCAGTGGCGGCCGCAAACAGCGCTTGCTCGTTGGCCTCGGTTCGGGCCAGACCTTGCGGGGCGAGGATGGCGTCGACCGCTGCATTCGGCTGGGTCCCGAAGAAGACGATCTTGATCTCGTCTTTGGTTACTCCCTGGAAGGTGGCCCCCCCGTTCTCCTTGCCGCCTGTCCACTTAGGCACGCACGGCGGGTTGGCGTGGAGAATGTCGAACTGACGGTCGCCCTTGCAGTGGGAGCGATCGGTGGCAACGGCCGCCGCTCCACCTGCGGCAGATCCGCCCGCGCCGCCGGGCACGGCCGAGCCGGATCCAGGGCGCCCGGCTATGGCGGAACCCCCCCCGGAGGAGACCGGAGTGCCGTCGGCGGTCACCAGCTGCCCGGTCTCCGGGTCGATGAACACGCCCTCCGTGTCGCTAGGGAGGAAGTTGCCGGCCAGGGGAGCTGAGGTGGCAACCTCGTCGCTCGACGGCAAAGAAGGCGCCACCGCAATGAAGAGAGCCTGAACCAGCAGCAGGACTAGGAACGGTCGGTAAAGTCTGAGTCTCGAGCCCTGCAACGCGGTCTCCTGTTCTCTAGCCCTTCAACCGGAGATGGTGTCGCCGGTCACACCTCGACCTGAGCATAGGCAGTCAGCGGCTCCGAGGGCGGGCCGGCCCGGGACGGGCGCGACGGGAGAGCCGGTCCTCAGAGGCGCTCGGCCAGATAGTCGATGCAGGCGGTGAGCGCTTCTACGTCCGACGGCGGAGTCGCCGGAAAGGTCGCCACCCGAATCTGGTTGCGGCCGAGTTTGCGGTAGCCCTCCAAGTCCACGATCCCGTTTGCCCGGAGAACGCTGCAGAGGACATCTGCATCGAGCCGCTCGGCGAGGTCGATCGTGACGGTCACCGGGCTGCGCTCGTCAGTCTTGGTCACGAAGGGCTGGGCGTATTCGGACGAGTCGGCCCACCGGTAGAGATGCCCACTGCTCTCGGCGCAGCGCTTGGCTGCCCAGGCCAGCCCGCCCGACCCGAGCACCCAGTCGACCTGCTCGGCCGCCAACAGGACGGTGGCAAGAGCGGGAGTGTTGACCGTCTGGTTCTTGGCCGACTCGTCGATGGCTTTGGCGAGATTGAGGAAGCTCGGGATCCACCGGCCCCCGGGCCGGTCGGCCGTCACCCGGTTGGCTCGCTCCAGCGCAGCCGGCGACATCGCCGCCAGCCAGAGACCACCGTCGGAAGCCAGCACCTTCTGGGGGGCGAAGTAGTACACGTCGACTCCCTCGGCGGCGATGTCGACATCGATTCCACCGGCAGCCGACGTGGCGTCGACCAATACCAAGGCGCCCTCGTCGGCCAAGTCAGGGCGGGCCACCGGTGCCACCACGCCAGTCGAGGTCTCATTGTGGGTGAAGCAGTAGGAGTCGACGCCGGCCACGGCCCGCGCCTCGGGGCGGGTACCGGGTTCAGCAGATTCCACCACCGGGGCTTGGAGGTGGGGAGCCTCGGCGGCGACGGTTCCGAAGCGGGCGGAGAACTCACCGAAGGCCAGATGGAAGGAGCGAGATTCGATCAGCGAGGCGGCGGCCGCATCCCAAAAGGCGCTGGTTCCCCCGTTGCCCAGCACCACTTCCCAGTCGTCGGGCAGGCTCAACAGCTCGCGGACTCCCGATCGGAGACGGCCGACGACGGACTTCACGCCGGGCCGGCGATGGCTGGTTCCCAGGTACGTTCCGGCCGCGGAAGACAAGGCATCCACCGCCTCCGGTCGCACCCGGGAGGGCCCAGAACCGAACCGGCCGTCGGAGGGAAGCATTTCTGCCGGAATCTGAACGGCGGGAATCTGAACGTCGGGAATCTGAACGTCGGGCATCTGCACGGCGGGTGCGTCGCTACCGGGGGCCATGCCGCCAAGGTAGGCGGGGAAAGTTGTCCGGAGTCCCGATCGGCCCATGCCACTATCGGGGCATGGGCCGAATTTCGTTGCGGTTGGGGGCTGTCGCCGAGTCGGCCACCCTGGCGGTAGAAGCAAAGGCCAAAGCCCTAACGGCAGCGGGCGAGAAGGTGGTGAGCTTCGGCGCCGGAGAGCCCGACTTTCCGACGCCGCCCCACATCGTGGAAGCTGCGATCGCGGCCTGCCGCGATCCGAAGGCACACCGCTACAGCCCGACGCCGGGCCTACCCGAGCTGCGGTCCGCGGTGGCCGACCGCCTGAAGACCGACACCGGTTATCAGGTCGAGGCCGCGCAGGTCCTCGTCACCAACGGGGCCAAACAAGCCGTCTACAACACCTTTGGAGCGCTCTGCGACCCGGGTGACGAGGTTCTCGTGCCGGCCCCGTTTTGGACCACCTACCCCGAGTGCATCGCACTGGGTGGAGGGGTCCCGGTGGCGGTGGCCACTGCCGAATCCAATGGTTTCCGGGTGACCGTCGAAGACCTCGAGGCGGCCCGCACCGAACGGACCAAGGCCTTTCTCTTCGTCTCACCCTCCAACCCCACCGGCTCGGTTCACACCCGCGACGAGATTGTCGCCATCGGGCAGTGGGCCGCGGAGCACCAGATCTGGGCGGTAACCGACGAGATCTATCAGCATCTGGTTTACGGACAGGCCCAGCACCATTCCCTTCCGGCCGTCGTTCCGGAGGCGGCTGAACACACCGTGGTGCTCGGTGGGGTGTCGAAGACCTACGCCATGACTGGATGGCGGGTGGGCTGGTTGGTCGGGCCGAAAGACCTCATCTCAACGGCCGCCAACTATCAGTCGCACACGACCTCCAATGTGAGCAACGTCTCCCAGCGAGCCGCGGTGGCCGCACTGACCGGCGACCAGAGCTGCGTGGCCGAGATGCGGGAGGCCTTCGACCGTCGGCGGCTGCGGGCCGTTGCCATGCTCAACGCCATCCCCGGAGTCGACTGCCAGGTGCCCGATGGCGCCTTCTACGTGTACCCGAACCTCACCGCCCACGTCGGGCGAGAGATCCGGGGCCGTACCCCTGCCGACACGCTCGAGCTGGCTGATCTGATCCTCGACGAGGCTCGGATAGCGCTAGTGCCGGGGGAGGCCTTCGGCACACCGGGGTACGCCCGCATCTCCTACGCCCTGGGCGACGACGATCTGGGCGAAGGACTTACCCGACTTTCCGATTTGCTCTCCGAGGGGATGTAGCTGTGGGGCGTGTGGTGGTTACCGAGAAGCTGGCCCAGGCTGGCCTCGACGCGCTGGCGGCTGCCGGACACGAAGTCGACGTCCGCTTGGGCCTCAGCCCCGATGAGTTGCTCGAGCTGATGCCCGGCGCGCATGCGCTCGTCGTGCGCTCGGCCACCAAGGTCACCGCGGCCGTCTTGGCAGCAGGGACGGACCTCGTGGTAGTGGGAAGGGCTGGTGTCGGCGTGGACAACGTCGACGTCGAGGCGGCCACGACCCGCGGGGTGATGGTGGTCAACGCACCGGTCGCCAACATCTTGTCGAACGCGGAGCACACCATGGCGATGCTGCTGGCCCAGGCCCGCAACATCTCGAGGGCCGACAATGCCCTGCGCGGCGGCCGCTGGGAGCGTTCGAAGTGGGAGGGCGTGGAGCTCCACGGCAAGAATTTGGCCATCCTCGGGCTGGGCAACGTGGGGCGGTTGGTTGCCCAACGAGCGTCGGCCTTCGGGATGGTGGTCAGCGCCTGGGACCCCTTCGTGGCTCCGGAGCGGGCCCGCTCCCTCGGCGTCTCCCTCGGCGAGCTGGACGATGTCGTGGGCCGGGCCGACTTCATCACCGTCTGCCTGGCCAAGACACCCGAGACCGTCGGGATAGTCGGCAAGGAGCTGATCGCCAAGATGAAGCCCGGCGTGCGCATCGTCAACTCGGCCCGCGGTGGCCTCATCGACGAGGAAGCCCTCGACGAGGGGCTGCGTTCCGGCCAGGTTGGGGGAGCTGCGCTCGACGTGTTCGTCAACGAGCCCGGCGAGGGAGCCGAAGTGTCTTCTCCCCTGTTCGCCCACGAGAGCGTCGTGGTCACCCCCCACCTCGGCGCCTCCACCCGGGAAGCTCAGGACAAGGCTGGGGTCACTATCGGTGAGCAGGTCGTGCTCGCTCTCGCCGGGGAATTCGTCCCGTACGCGGTGAACATCTCCGCAGCTGAAGCCTCGGAGACGGTTCGGCCCTTCCTCACCCTGGCCGAGCAGTTGGGCCGCGTGTTCGGCTCGCTATCGGCCAGCCTCCCCGATCAGGTGGAGATCGAGTATCAGGGCGTGCTCGCTGGGGAGGACACCCGCATCCTCACCTTGGGTGTCCTCAAGGGACTGTTCTCTGTCGCCGGTCTCGATGAGCCCGTGTCGTACGTGAACGCGCCGCGAGTGGCGGAGAACCGAGGGCTGTCGTACCGGGAGACGCGTTCCGCGGCATCTCCGGACTTCGTGAACCTCTTGTCGATACGCGGCGGAGTGCACTCGGTGGCGGGGACCATCACCGGTGCGCGGGCCAAACCGCGACTCGTGATGGTGGACGGCCATCCCGTGGAGGTGCCGCCGGCGCCCAACATGCTGGTGGTTCGCAACGACGACCGGGCAGGGATGATCGGTCTCGTAGGCACGGTGCTGGCCGAGGCAGAGGTGAACATCGCCGACATGGCGGTGGGTCGTTCCCCCGACGGTGGGACCGCGCTGATGGTGCTGGCCACCGACCAGCCCGTACCCGCTGAAGTGGTAGCCCGGCTCTGCGCCGAGCCGGGGATTCTGTCGGCCGATCCCGTCTCAGCCTGAGACCGACCGTGACCATTGGGAGCGCATGATGAGTGGCGGCCCGCCGGTTCTGACCGACACGCACGTGGAGTTTCGCGTCGCCGACCCCGACGAGCAGCTCGAGGGCGTCGTCTTGCTGCAGGAGGTGGCGCGGCCTCGGAACCTTCCCTTTTTCCGGTTCCCAGGCACCGGCGAGTGGCGCATCACCATCCCCCGTCCACCCGCGCACCGGATGGAGTACCGACTGAAGATCGAGAGGAGCCACGGCACCGAGACCATCTGCGACCCTCACGTCGACGGTCGTGCTCCCGGCCCGTTCGGCGACAAGTCCGTGCTCGAATTCCCCGACTACGAACCCCCGAAGTGGCTCCACGACGAACCGCCCGAGGGCGAGGTCGAAGAGCTGGTTATCACCAGCCTCGCCCTCCAGGACGAAGTTCACGGATATCTCTGGAGCAGCTCGGGCTCCTCCGCACGGCAGGCCCTGCCCCTCCTCGTGGCGCATGACGGCCCGGAGTTCGCGAAGTATGGCTCGCTGCTCGAGTTCCTCGACTCCATGGTCGCTTCCGGACGGCTCCCGCCCATGCGGGCCGCGCTCTTGGCACCCCTGGACAGGACCCGCGACTACGCATCCTGGCCGGTTTGGGCCTTCGCCCTGGCGCAGGAAATACTGCCGGCTCTCGCCAAACTTGCTCCCTCCGGCCGCACGCCCAAGGTCGGCATGGGCGCCAGCCTCGGCGCGCTGGCCATGCTCCACGTCCATCGCTCGTATCCCCCTGCCCTCGGGGGGCTCTACCTGCAGTCGGGGAGCTTCTTCCAACCCACGCTCGACGTCATCGAGTCCTACCGCGAGTTGTTCGTGCCGGTCACCCGATTCGTGGGTCGCGTTCTCGAAGCGCCCGACTCACCCCGTCCGATCCCAGTGACGATGACTGCCGGCACCGCCGAGGAGAACCTGCACAACAACCGCGCCATGCGGGCGGCACTCCTGGAACAGCGCTACCCCGTCGACTGGCACGAACAGCCCGACGCCCACAACTGGACCGCGTGGCGCGATACCTGGGATCCGCATCTCGTCGACCTGTTGAATCGGGTGTGGTCACCGCTGTGAGACGAGAAAGCGTGACGATCTGGTCGCCGGCTTTGCAGAGGAACGGGAATCTCGTTGCCTACGGCCACCTCGGTAGGGCCGTGCTGGTGTTCCCATCGGAGATGGGGCACTGCACCGACTACGAGTCAAACGGGATGATCGACGCGGTCGCACCGCTGATTGATGCCGGGCGGGTGAAGCTCTACTGCGTCGACAGTTTCGACGAGCTCACGTGGAGCGACCGCAGTATCCCCATGGGAGAGCGGGCCCGCCGCCACGGCGCGTACGAGGACTGGATCGTCAACCAGGTCGTTCCCGCCATACACAGCGACTGCGGCGGATTCACCGACGTGATGGTGACCGGACCCAGTTTCGGCGCTTACCACGCGGCCAACTTCGCGTTGAAGCGGGCCGACCTATTCCCGGTGGCCCTGTGCCACAGCGGTGTGTACGACATGAGCGCGCTTTCGTGGGCGTGGGGCGAGGGCAGCGAGGAGCTCTACTTCAATAATCCGATGGACTACGTCGGCAACCTCGCCGGGCCGCACCTCGAGTGGCTCCGCAACCGGGTGAACCTCGTCATAACTGCGGGGCAAGGCCAGTGGGAGGACAGCACCGGAGCACTGAACAGCTCACGGCAGCTGGCCGCGCTGCTCGGCCAGAAGGGCATTCCCCACGAACTCGACGTATGGGGCCAGGACGTGGCCCACGACTGGCCCTGGTGGCGCCTACAACTCGCCCACCACCTCCCCCGCTTCTGTTGAAGCGGGGATATTTCCGGCTCTTCGCCTGACGGCTCATCGCTGTGCGAGCGGGGACCTCACCCCCGCTCGCGCGGGTGCGGGCGTCGCGGTTGGAACACTCACGACTGCTTCGCGGGTGAGCGCTAGCTGGCGTACATCTGGAGTTCTACTCCGACACGGTCGGCCATTTCCATGGTCGCTGCCAGATCGGGGTGACGGACCACGACCATCCCGTCGGAGATGAGTACCTGCTCCCAGTCCCGCCGCGGCGTTCCGGGCTGCAGCAGGTCGAGGGCGGCGATGTGCTCCCCAATGTCGGCCATGAGGGGGCCAAGCCCTTCGATGCGCTGGATCACGCCCTGCCCCTGGGCGCGTTTGAAGATCGACACCGCGTTGTAGGGGCGGGTGACGGGCTGGGACAGCCGGCCGTGGCATACCGCTTCGGCCCACCCGACAAAGAGATTCATCTCGGTGGCGTAATTCATCAGGTCCACCGTCCGGGCCCCGGGCGGGCGGGCCCCGATCTCGCCGAACACCGCCTCGCCGTCCTCCTTCAGGAACCACTCCATGTGGGTGAAGCCGTCCCGAAACCCCATCGCCTCGATGACGGCCGCGCCCATCTGCACTCCGGCCTGCAGGTGCGCGACGTCTGGGTCCTTCAGCGCGATGGCCTGCGGGCTGATCCACTCCAGCTGTCGGGCGATCAGCGGCCTCGGGCGATACCAGCAGATGTTGTGATACAGGATCTGCCCATTGGCGCACACGGTGTCGAAGGTGAACTCCTCCGCGTCGATGAACTCCTCAACGCTCAACTCGGGGATGTGCCGCAGTGCGGGCAGCGTCTTTTCGAGGTCGTCCCGGCTCTCGACGCGGTACGTGTCGGCTGAGCCCGCTCCGGCAATCGGCTTGACGATGATCGGGAAGCCGATCGCCTCCGCTGCCTCCCGCACCTGAGCGGAGGTGGTCGCTCGGTAGTGGTGGGGCGTGCGGATGCCATTGCGGTCGAGGACCTGCTTCATGATCTCCTTGTCCCGGAACGGCACCGTCTGCTCCACGGTCATTCCCGGGACGCCGAAGGCCTCGCGCAGGCGCGCCGCTAGGAACATGAGCGGCTCCCACAGCGACTCCACGCGGTCGATCTGCTGGCCCCGCAACGCGTCGCGCACGCGGCTAATCACGTCGTCGGGATTCGCGAAGTTCACCTCGACGTAGTCCGACAGCGCGGCGAGCGCCTCATGGGGGATGGTTGAGCGGTATTGGTCGCCGACCCCGATGACCCGAGCCCCCACGGCGGCGAGACCTTGGGTGAAGAACGACATTTCCGCCGGAAACCCAGGCGACAGCATGAGCACGTTCATCCGAGCTCGACTCGGATGGTCTCGATCAGGCGCCGAACCGCGTGCTCGACGACTGCTGTCTCGGGATGACGGACGATGACGTAGCCGTCGCCCTCGTAGCTGGTGCTGGGCGTGGCGCCTTCCTTGGGCAGGCGGGCCTCGACCACCAGGTCGCCGATCTCGCGTTGCATCTCGCCCAGGCCGTGTACTGCCCGGATTCGGCCCTGACCCTGCCCCCTCAAAAACGCGGCGCCAGCGGCGAACCGTCTGTCGGGCGGGTCGAAGGTGTCGAAGATCATGAGCCGTGCCCATTCGCTGTAGAAGTCGCGCTCGTGCGCCCACGACATCAATGGGGTGATCAACGCTCCTGGAGGCCGGGCACCGACCTCTGACACCGCCGCGCTGCCGTCGGGCCGGCGGAACCACTCCATGTGAGCCAGACCATTGGTCATGCCCAGCGCATCCAGCGCGGCCGAGCCCACCCTCCGGATTCCGTCGTACTCGGGTCCGTCGATATAGCGGGGCAGCAACACCACGAACTGGATCCACGGATTGTCGACCGCTTCCAAGGGGGTCGGCAGATACCGCGAAATGTTGTGCCATACGACGCGCCCATCCAGGTAGACGCTGTCGAAAGAGAATTCCTCGCCCGTCAGGAACTCCTCGGCCTGAACCGGTTTGTCGGGTTGAGGCGGGGCGACCGCCAGCCACCGCCGCAATTCCTCGGCGTTGTTTATCCGGAACGTGTCGATTGTTCCGGCGCCCGCGGGCGGCTTCACGACAAGCGGAAACCCGACCTCGTTGGCGAACTCGAACACGTCCTCGGCCGAGTGAGCCAGTCGATGACGGGCGCACGGAACCCCATGTTGCGACAGCACGGTCTTCATTTGGGCCTTGTCACGGAAGTTGATGGCGGCTTCTACGCCCATGCCGCTGACGCCGAGCGCCTCACGCACTATCGCCAACGGCACCTGGAGCTGCTCGAGCGACCCGAGGATCCGGTCGATGCCTCCGAAATGGCGGGCCATTTCCTCCACGCCGGCCTTGATCTGCCCGGGATCCATACCGTCGGTGATCCGGTAGTGGCCGTCCAGGCGAGAGCGCAAGCGGGGGGGTAGCGAGTCCTCGGAGTCCTGGCTGACCAGGCCAAGCCGGACACCGGGCAAGGAAGCAGCCGCATCCACGAAGCGCAGGGTCGACTCCATGAGGAAGGGGGCGACGAAGACAGCATTGGCCACCGGGCGAGCGTAAGTCGCTGGGGGCGTCGACTCAGCCGGGGCACGCGTCACCCAGATCGTCGTGGGAGGGTCGTGCGGTGAACGTCATCTTCGTCGAGCCGAGCTTCCCGAACACCCAGCCGCAATTTGTGCGCGGCCTGGCCGAGATCGGCGCCACGGTCATCGGCATCGGCGAGACGCCCGAGGAGCACCTGAGCGAGGACGTTCGCGGCTACCTGACCCACTACGAACACGTCGGCTCCGTTGTCGACCTGGGGGCGATGGTGCACGCGGTGCGGACGATCCAGGGGATGGTGTGGGTCGACCGCCTCGAGGCGACGATCGAAGCCCACGTGATGTCGGCCGCCCGCGTACGGGAGGCCTGCGGGATCCCCGGCACCTCGGTGACGACAGCCTTCCTGTGCAGAGACAAGCCCGCCATGAAGCAGGCGTTGCGGGAGGCGGGCATCGCGACGGCACAGTCGATCGGTGCGTCGACCCTGGATGAGATCCGCGGCTTCGCCGCCGCGGTCGGGTTCCCCTTGATCATCAAACCACCGGACGCGGCGGGCGCTGCGGGAACGTACCGAGTGGACGATCCCGCGCAATTGGAGTCGGTGATGGCCGGTCTCCAGGACGTCTCAGAGGTGGCCGTCGAGGAGTTCGTCGAAGGTCACGAGGGCTTCTACGACACGCTCACCATCGACGGCAACGTGGTACACGAGTTCATCTCGCACTACTACCCGAACGTTCTCGAGGCGATGCGGACACGATGGATCTCACCGCAGATCGTCGCCACCAACCGCGTGGATTCCGTTGAGGCGTATGACGAGATCAAGGCCATGGGCCGCCAAGCCATCGCCGCGCTGGGGATCGGTACATCCGCGACCCACATGGAGTGGTTCGCCAGCCCCAAGGGCCTCCGGTTCTCGGAGATCGCGTGCCGCCCGCCCGGTGTCGGGACCTGGGACCTCTACAGCACCGGTAACGACCTCGACCTGTACAAGGAGTGGGCGTCTGCCGTGGTGCATGGCACCCCAATTCGCGCAGCGTCGCGGCGCTACGCGACTGGCCTGGTCGCTTTACGCCCGGACCGGGACGGAAACATCCTGGGGTATGCGGGGCTCGATCAGATCCAGGGGCGATACGGCGAGCTGATCATCGACTCGCATCTGCCCCCGGCCGGAAGTCCGACACAGGGTGTCGAAGCGGGCTATATGGCGAACGCGTGGGTCCGCATGCGCCACCCCGATTACGACGAACTGCGCGGCATGCTCGACGATGTCGGGTGCACCGTCAAGGTGCGCGCTGGATGAATTGCTGTGCTGCTGGCTCTTCGCGCAAGCGCTCAGTGCTGTGCTGCTGGCTCTTCGCGCAAGCGCTCATCGCTGTGCGGCGGGGTCCCCAGCCCCGCCGCGCGCTAACTAGCGAAAACGGCGTCGCTGGTCAGCTCCGCTGCTGATCAGAGGCCCAGGCGGCGAGCAGGCCGCGGTAGTGGGCCACGAAGTGGTCGTGCTCGTGGGGCGGGAACGTGCTGGTGACGACCCTCAGCAGCATTTGGTCGAATTCCGCACTCTCCACGTATTCGACCATCACCTCGTCGAGATGGGCGAGGTGCGTCCCACAGAACTCCCGGTAGGCATCCACATCGAAGTAGTCGTCTGCCATCGTGCGGTAGGCCTCGAGCCTCTGCTCATACGTGAGGTCGGGGTCGTCGCCGACGTCGAACCACACGCGTGTGTCTTGGTCCAGACGCATTCTCCGGTTGGTGGTCGAGCAGAAGATCGACCACTTGAGCAGCGCGCTGATTGCCCACGGGAAGTAGTAGTGCAGGCTCGTGACGGCGACGTCGGGCGAAGCGTTCGCGTAGTCGATCGGTGACACCTCGGGGCCTTGCACCAAGCTCTCACAAGAGTTCATCTCCCAGCGAAAGAACGCGTTGATCGTTCGCCCGATGGTCACTACCTCATCGCCGACTCCAGCTTCGAGGAAGTTGTGTGACAACTGGTAACGAGCGTGCAAAGGCTGGCTCGGGTCGTAGTTCATGACCATCGACTCCGCCCCTATCGACAGGCTGCGAACAAACACGTCGAAGGGTTCGACGGCCTTCTGGAGGTGCATCAACCGCTGGCCGCTCTCGTCGTAGGCGCGGTGCAGGGTCGCGTCGTCCGGAACCCGGGTCACGCCGACCCACTGCCCACCATCGAAAGGCTTCATGTAGAGGGGGTAGCCGATCTCCGCGGCTACCTGTTCGAGCTGGAAGGGCTGGTGGTACCGAGCCGCGGTTTCGGCGTAGCGCTCGTTGTCGCCCGGCTGTTTCACCGGAAGCATCCAGGTCGCCGGTACCTTCAGGCCAAGCCGGATCATGGCGCAATAGGCCGCGTGCTTTTCCATGGCTTGGAACGTGAACGGACTGTTGAAGAGGTACACGTCATCCATCAGCGCGATCTTCTTCAGCCATTCCCGCGAGATGAGATGCCACCAGGCCAGCCGGTCGATCACCAGGTGGTATTTCGGGACATAGCGCAGGTCGAAGGGTTCGATCGTGATGCGCTCGGTGGTGAACGTGTGGCTCTCGCCGGCGAAGGTGATGTTGAGCTTCAGTCGGTCTAAGACCGACTCGAACGCGGTGGGCCAGTCGTCCTCGGTGCCGAGGTGGAGCCCGATGTGGTGGTTACGCGGCAAGTCAGGAGTTTCCGGACGGGTAAAGACCGACTCCGAGCTCGTCGACCAGGGAATCGACGACATCGATCAGTGACCCGCCCTCGGCCACGACGTTCCGCTGACGCATGTAGGACGGCCCGCGGTTGAGAATGTCGAGGACTCCGTGGAGTTCGTCGGCGCACTTCAGCCGCCGGGCGACGGGCATGAGCTCGTCGACTATTTCTGCAATCGCCCGGCTGAGCGGCTGGAGCCTGCCGTGATCGTCGACGATGATGTCGGCGTCGATGCCGTAGCGGGCCGCCCGCCACTTGTTCTGCCGCAGGATCCAATCCTTCGGCACCGGCAGCCTGAAGCCTCGGTCGTCGAGCAGGTCGAGCTGCGTGACGAGCGACTGGGCCAGCGCGGCCATCGACGCCAGTTCGTCCAGCGAACCGATGCCGTCGCAGATGCGTAGCTCGATTGTGCCGAACCCGGGGTGGGGCCGGATGTCCCACCAGACTTCGCGCACGGAGTGAATGGCGTCGGCCGCGACAAGCGTGTCCATGAACCACTCGAACTCCTCCCACGAGTCGAGGATGTAAGGCAGGCCCGCGGTGGGCAGACCTTCGAAGACCTTGCTGCGGGCCGACGCCAGCCCGGTGTCGTGGCCGCCCCAGTAGGGGCTCGACGCGGAGAGGGCCAGGAAATGCGGGATGTAGCTGGAAAGCGAGTTCAGAATGGCGATGGCCTTACGCCCGGAGCGCACGCCGACGTGGAAGTGGATGCCGAAAATCTGCAGCCGGCGGCCGATCCACTGGAAGTCGTCCATCATCTGCTCGTAGCGCGCGTTAGGCGTGATGCCCTGATCCTGCCAACTTGAGAACGGGTGAGTTCCGGAGCACAACAGGGCAAGGTTCCGCTCGGGCAGCAGCGGCGCGATCTCGGCCAGCGTCGACTCGATGTCGCGCCGGCCGTCGGCCACTGTGGAGTTAATCCCGGTGATGACCTCGATGGTCGAGTCCAACAGCTCGTGCTTGACCTTCGGATGCCCAGCCTCGCCGCTCAGCTCGCGGCTCAGTTCGCCGATTAGCTCCGCCGCGGCCGGTTTGAGTTCCCTGGTGTCGCGGTCAATGACCTCAAGCTCCATCTCGATGCCGAGCGTCGGTCCGTCGGACCCCTCGAACTCGATGGTCATCCTCCGGGATGCTACCCATGTGGGCCGAAAGGACCCTCCGTAGCATCAAGTGCTGCCGGACTTAGGTCGAGTCGGGGCGCTTCGCCGGTCGCTTCGTCGCCGGAGATTTCCCGGGAGCCGCCTTCTTCGCAACCGCCCTATTAGGAGCTGCCTTCGTAGGAGTCGCGCTCTTCGGAGCCGACGCCTTCGTAGGGGCCTTCGTGGCGGCCTTCTTGGAGGCAGCTTTCTTCACCGTTGGCTTGGCCGCAGGAACCTGATCGGCGGAAGGCGGTGGCTGCGGGGCGGCAGGTGAAGGCCCGCTCACGTCCACCTTGGCCACCGGAGTAGCCGCCTTGGTCGCCGGTGGTGGGGGCTGGGGTGCGGCTGGCGTGGGGCCGGCCTGGGTATCCCGAGCTGGCGGTTCAGCGGGAGCGGGCCATGAAGCAGCCGGAACTTCGCCGCTAGGCGCCTTCCAGAGCTTGGCGATCTTGGCGACGGCGTAGCCGAGGCCCGAGATCAGGCCCAGGCGGAGTCCGAAACGGAACGAACGCTTGATCACGGCAAGCCACGCTACCGGCCCCCGGCAGGCTCGGGCTCGATCCCCAAACTCAGGCCCGCCGCCTGGCCTGGCAGTAGCTTCCGTCGCATGGCGTCAGATCTCGAGTTGCCCGGCCCGGTGGTCGACCAGAGTTGGCTGCGGGCCCATCTCGGGCACCCCGACCTCGTGGTGGCCGACGTGCGTTGGCGTATGGCTGAGCCCGGAGGGGGGAGGGCCGCATACGACGCCGGCCACATCCCCGGCGCAGTGTTCGTCGACCTCGACAACGACCTGGCCTCGGCCCCCTCCATGGACAGCCGCGGCGGTCGCCACCCTTTGCCGGCATCGGGTTCGTTCGCGGCGGTGATGTCCGGCAAGGGCATCGGCGACGACCACGTGGTGGTGGCCTACGACGATGCCGGCGGGTCGGTAGCGGCCCGGCTGTGGTGGATGCTTGATGTCCTCGGGCACCCCTGCGCCGTGCTCGATGGTGGGATCGGAGCGTGGAACGGACCGACCGAATCGGATGCCCCGGAGCGGTCGATCGCCACCTTCGGCGAAAAGCCCTGGCCGGGGAAGGCCGTCGCCGACGCGGACGCCGTCGCCGACGCGCTGGCCGACGGCGTGGCAGTGGTCGACGCTCGGGGCCCCGAGCGGTTCAGTGGGGAATCGGAGCCGATCGACAGCAAGGCAGGGCATATCCCCGGGGCCCGCAACCTCCCGTGGGCCGGGAACCTCGGTGATCAGGGAACGTTCAAGCCGAGGGAGGAACTGCGTACCCGCTTCTCAGAATTGGCCGACGGCGGCGAACCCCCGATCGTCTACTGCGGCTCGGGGGTGACGGCCTGCCACGATCTCCTCGCCATGCGACTGGCCGGAATCGATGACGCCCGGCTTTACGTAGGGTCGTGGTCCGACTGGAGCTCCGATGGGGAACGTCCGGTAGCCACCAAGGAGGAAACATCATGAGTAAGCCCCTAGGCCCCTACACCCCGGTCGTGCGAGCCGGCGACTTCCTCATCACTTCCGGACAGCTGGGTCAGCTCGACGGAAAGCTGGTGGAAGGCGGGATCGTGGCCGAGACGAAGCTGGCCATGGAGAACTTGAAGACGGTCCTGGAGGGGGAGGGGGCCTCTTTGTCGGACATCGTCAAGACCACGGTCTTCTTGGCCGACATCGAGGATTGGCCAAAGATGAACGAGCCCTACTTGGAGGCGCTCGGCGACCATCGTCCTGCCCGATCGGCATTTGCGGTTGCAGCCCTTCCGCTGAATGCCCGGGTCGAGATCGAAGCGTGGGCCTACGCACCGTCAACTCTCGGAGGCGGGCTCCAGTCCTCCTGACAAGCCCGGGGGGCTTGTCCATTTCGATCCGCTGAAGCGAACGATCAGGATCACGGCGCGTGCCGCCATCCAGGCGACGAGACCAGCCCAGAGACCGGCCAGGCCCAGCGAAGGGTGGTAGAGCACCGCGGCCACGAAAGGAGCGAAAGCTCCCAAGGCCCCGATCAGCGCCCACTGGAGGAAGCCGAAGTCGGAAGCACCTTCTAAGACTCCGTCCAACGTGAAGGCGATGGCCGCGGGTATCTGCATCAGAGCGAGGCCCACGAGAGCGACGGTGGCGCGGGCGATTACCTCCGGATCTGACGTGAACAATCGGGGAAGCACGGGCGCAAGCAGCAGGACGACCAGGGTGAGCACCGCACCCAGTCCCGCGCCCATGCGCACGATTCGCCGCCCGACGTCGCGGGCCTGAGCTTCGCCACCTCGTCCCAACGCTGTTCCCACCAGGGCCTGTGCAGCCACAGCCAAGGCGTCCACCGAGAGGGCGAGGAACAAGAAGAACTGGAAGGCGATCTGGTGGCCGGCCAGGGCGGCCGGTGAGATGCGCGACGCCACGGCGGTGGCGAGAGCCAACGTGGCCAGCAAAGCCGCGGTACGTAGACCGACTTGGCGGCCGACCCGCAAGAGGCGACCCAACTCGGCCCACCGGGGCCGAACCCGCGCCTGATGCCCCCTTACGGCGCGCACGAGCAGGACAAGGAACCAGGTGCCAGCCAGCGCTTGAGCGGCGAGGGTGCCGATGGCCGATCCGCGGAGCCCGAGATCGAGCCCGTACACGAGCCACAGATCGAGCACGACGTTGACCACGTTGGCGGTCACCACGATGGCCAGAGGTGTTCGGGTATCGGAACGCCCCCGGTACCAGCCGTTGCCCACGAACGCCACGAAAACGAAGGGCAACGCGAGGCTGCTGATCGTGAGGTAGCTCACCGCCTGGTCGATGACCTCGGGTGCACCGCCTACGAGCTGGGCCAGCGGTCGCGCCCCCAGGCTCATCACCGCCGCCAGGACTGTCCCGATCGAGCCGGCGATCCACAGCGATTGGGGCACCACCTCGGCGGCCTGCTGGTCGGCGCCCTGCCCGCTCAGGAAGGCGACCCGGGCGGTGGTGCCGGTGGTGAGGAAGAAGAACAAGAAGGTGACAGAGCTGAGCACCGTGGCCGCCAGAGCGAGACCCGCCAAGGGAATGGTGCCGAGGCGACCGATGATGGCGGTATCGGCCAAGCGGTACAGCGGCTCCACCGCGAGTGTGCCCAGCGCGGGCACCGCCAAAGAAAGGATTGCCCGGTTGGAAATTCCGCCGGTCGCTGGTTCCGGCGGGGTGTTCAACTTCCGATGGAGACGATCTCTACCTTCAAGGTCCCGCCTGGTGCTTCGTAGGTGACGGTGTCGCCTGCCTTCGCGCCGATCAGGGCAACGCCCAGAGGGCTGGTAGGGGAGACCACCGACACGTCGTCGGCGGGCTGCTCCTCGATGGAGCCGACGAGGAAGCGCTCTGCGTCGTCGTCGCCTTCGTAGCGCACGGAGAAAATGACTCCGGCGGTGACGACCTCCGAGCTGGCGGTCGTGTCGTCGACGATTTGGGCGTCGCCCAGGATGGCTTCGAGCTGACGGATGCGGGCTTCCATGGTCCCTTGAGCATCCCGGGCCGCGTGGTAGTCGGAGTTCTCCTTCAGATCGCCCAGCTCCCTGGCCGTCCGAATTGTCTCGGAGATCTCGATGCGACCGCGGGTGGTGAGTTCACTCAGCTCATCGCTGAGGCGTCGGTGAGCTTCGGGAGAGAGCGGTGTAGCCATCGCCCAAACCTATTCGGGCCGGTCTGGACCGCGGGCCGAAGGAGGTCTCCCGCCGCTGGGCCAGAATGACCGGGTCCGCGACGTCCGATGAGCGCCCGGGAGGCGAATCCATGCCGATTCAGAAGGTCGACAAGATCTGGATGGACGGGAGGCTCGTCGATTGGGACGACGCCCGCATCCATATCCTCACCCACTCCCTCCATTACGGGAGCGGCGCCTTCGAAGGTATCCGGGCCTACGCGACCTCCAACGGCCCGGGCATCTTCCGCCTCACCGACCACATCGACCGACTCTTTCGCACCTGCAAGATCTTCATGATCGACGTGCCCTACACGCGCGACGAGATCATCGAGGCCTGCAAGGCGACGGTTAGGGCCTCGGGCCTTGACGCGTGTTACCTACGGCCTCTCGTTTACCTGGGTTACGGCGAGATGGGCCTCAATCCGTTGCCTTGCCCGGTGAACGTATCTGTGGCCGCTTGGCCGTGGGGCAAGTATCTGGGCGAGGAGGGCGCGGCCAAGGGGGTGCGGGTGGCGATCAGCTCGTGGCGTCGGCACGACCCGAACTCCATGCCCCCGGCGGCCAAGGGCACGGGCATGTACGTGAACTCGTCGCTGGCCAAGATCGAGGCGCTCAAGTCGGGTTACGACGAGGCCATCCTCCTCAACCCTCAGGGCTATGTCAGCGAGTGCACCGGAGAGAACCTCTTCCTGGTGCGCGACGGGGCCGTGCTCACCCCGCCGTTCTCCGCCGGGGCGCTCGAGGGGATCACCCGCGACACCATCATGACGATCGCCGCCGACCTTGGCTACGAGGTGCGCGAGACCAACCTCTTGAGGAGCGACCTCTACGTAGCCGAAGAGGGCTTCCTCACCGGCACGGCCGCCGAGGTCGTCCCCATCCGCTCTATCGACGATCGCGAGATGACGCACTGCCCGGGCCCCATCGCCCTGAAGATCCAAGAGACCTACAACGCGGTGGTGCGGGGAGAGGTCGGCCAGTACAAGAACTGGGTAGAGCTGGTCGACTGATGGCCCAGCCCGAGTTCGTTCCCGGCCCCTCACCTCTGTCGGCGCCTCGCGGCGCCATCACTCCGGGCGAGGTATTGCCCATCCATCCCGGTTGGAAAGCCGATCGGCCCGGCGACCACCGGCCGGGAGAGGGCCCCCCTGAGGGAGCAGCCTTCGGCAAGCCCGGCCCCGACCAGGGCTATGGCCTGCTGCTGGCCCGCCGCTTCGAGCCTCGACTGCAGTTGGCTTCAGGCGAGCTATCGGCCGACGCAGTCGCGGGGTGCCTCGGGGTCGCACTCCGCCGGGCCTCGGTATTCCACCGGGCCCCTGTGGGTCCCGACCTGGAGTTGGCCTTCGGCGTCTGGGGCTTTCTCATGCTCCAGCCCCCCTCCGAACTGGTGGCCTATCGCCGGCCGCTCTTCGGCGGCGCGGCCCACCACTACGACCACCAGCGCCATATTGCGGGGCTGGTGCGGGAAGAAGCCTTGCGACTCAAGCCGGCCGAGGCCATCGAGATCGTGTCGGGCGACTGGCGGTCGTTGTTCCGATCCGAGGCGGATGTCGCCGACGGCTGATCCCGGCCTCGTCGCCGGGGAGGTCGAGGCTGGCGGCCTGAGCTTTCGGACGTTCACCGCCGGCCAAGGGGAGCGCTTAGTGCTCCTTCTGCACGGGTTCCCCTCCACGTCGGCGATGTGGGAGCCGGTCATCGACCACCTGCGAAGTGAGGACCGCACGGTGATCGCCTTCGACCAGCGGGGCTACTCGCCCGGCGCCCGGCCCACCGAGGTCGAGGCCTACGGCCGCCAGCAATTGGTGGGTGACGTCGTAGCCGTGGCCGACGCGCTCGGTTTCGATCGGTTCGATGTCATCGGCCACGACTGGGGCGGCGCGGTGGCCTGGGGTATCGCCGCCACTCATCCCGACCGGGTGCGGTCGGTCGCGTCGGTGTCCACTCCGCACCCCGACGCCCTTGTCGAAGCCTTCGGACTTCCGTCGGGGGATCAGGCGCAACGGTCGTCGTACATGCAGCTGTTCTCCTCGGAGGTGGGCAAGGCCGAGGCTGAACTGCTCGACGCCTCCCATGGTGGGTTGGAGGCGCAGCACCGGCGGTGGGGGATGGATGACTTCCAGTCAGACACCGCCGGGAGGGTCCGGCGCCAGACGGAGGCGCTTTCGGAGCCCGGCGCCCTGACCGGCGCGCTCAACTGGTACCGACGCGGGTTCGAGTGGGCTGGCTTGGGCCCGGTAGAGGTGCCCGCCCTGTACGTCTGGCCCACAGAGGACGCGGCCCTCGGCCGGGAGGCCGCCGAGCTCACCCGGAACTACGTCACTGGGCCGTACCGCTTTGTGGAGCTCGACGGCATTTCCCACTGGGCGGTGGAGCAGGATCCCGCCCGCGTCGGGCTTGAGCTAAGTGAGCATCTCGCGGCTCTGCGAGACTGAGCCGGTGAGCGAAGCCAGCCCGAACCAGTACTCCCTAAACGACGAGCAGCGGGAGTTCCGTACCCACCTGCGTCAGTTCTGCGAAGCCAAGATCGCCCCGAACGCGGCCGAGGTCGACCGCAAGGCGGAGTACCCGTGGGACAACTTCAAGCAGTGCGTCTCCATGGAGTTGCCCGCTCTCGGCATCCCCGAGGCCTACGGGGGAGCTGGGGCCGACCACGTCACCCAAGCGGTGATGGTGGAGGAGCTGAGCCGGGTCTGCGCCAGCACATCGCTGATGATGCTGATCTCCAAGCTGGGGATGATCCCGGTGATGAACTGGGGCTCGGAAGAGATGAAGGCCAAGTACCTACCCCGGGTGGCCAGTGGGGAAGGCCAAGCCAGCTACTGCCTGTCCGAGCCCGACGCGGGCTCAGACGTGGCCTCGATGAAGACCAAGGCCGTGCGCGACGGCGACGACTACATCATCTCTGGCACCAAGTACTGGATCACCAACGCCGGCATCTCCGACACCTACACAGTGTTCGCCAAGACCGACTCCGAAGCCGGCCACCGGGGAATGTCCTGCTTCCTCGTCGAAGCCGCCTGGGGTGTCAAGGTCACCAAGCTCGAGGAGAAGCTCGGCGTGCGGGGATCGCCTACCGGCGAAGTCCTCTTCGATGAGGTACGGGTGCCCGCCGCCAACCGCATCGGTGACGAAGGGCAGGGCTTCTACATCGCCATGGGAACCCTCGACCGCAGCCGCCCCACCATCGGAGCCCAAGCCGTGGGTATCGCCCAAGGGGCCATCGACTACGCCGCGGGGTACATGAAGCAGCGCCAGCAGTTCGGCAAGCCCATCGCCGAGTTCCAGGGCCTGCAGTTCATGCTGGCCGACATGGCCATGAAGAATGAGGCGGCCCGCGGCCTGGTGTACCGGGCCTGCTCGATCATCGATGCCGGCGACCCCCACAACGAGCTAACCCTGGCCGGAGCGATGGCCAAGTGCTTCGCCTCCGACGTAGCCATGGACGTGACCACCAATGCCGTGCAGCTGCTCGGCGGGTACGGCTACACCAAGGAGTTTCCGGTCGAGCGCTTCATGCGCGACGCCAAGATCACCCAGATCTACGAGGGAACCAACCAGGTGCAGCGCATCGTGATGGCTAAGCGCCTTCTCGGCTGAGCCGGACGGCTTTAGGTGCCCCCGGCCTCAGTGGGTAGCGATATCGACCAGGTCGACGATCGCCGGGGGAGATAAGGCCACGATGACGGCCAGGCCCAGGATCCGACCGGCTACGAGCACCCGCGTTGACTTGGCGGCGGCCACTAGCGGCGGTATCTGCCACGCCAGGATGGTGATGATCAAACCGGCCGTCAGCGGTACTACCAGCGGGCCTCCGGGGATCAGGATCAGCAGCGGCAGCGCCAGTGGAGCGAACGCAGTGATGCGGCCGGCGCGCCCCGCGCGGACGGGCAGCTTCGCGCTGTACCGATTGGCGAAACTGACGATGGCGAAGCCGTGCAGCACAGCGGCGAGCCCGAAGGTGGTGACGGCTAGCCAACCGGGCCCAACGATGTCGAAGTCGACATTGTTCGAGCGGAGGGGGTCGACGCGGGTGGCGGCGATCAGTAAATGCATCAATCCGAAGATCAATCCGCCCACACGTCCCCCGGGGAGCCAGCGCCGGACGAGCACGTAGAGCAGCCCGCTGAGTATCCCGGGCAACACGCCGCCGAAGACGAGGAGGCCGAGGGTCCCGTCCAAGCTGATCGACCCGACTACTTGATCGGCTTCGGTGAGCACCCCTTGGGCCTCGTCGCCGCCCGTGACAGCCAGTAGACGCATGATTAGCCGCATCGCGGGGCCGGTGATGAGCGCTCCGGTCCAGACCCCGGCCACCATGCCGATCGCTATCCCGCGTAGCCCCGCCAGAGCGGGCCTCCGGAAACCGATGTCGGGGGCAGAAAGCCCATCTTCCGAGGGCCGCCTCGGATCCCACGCAGTCCAGTCCTTCCCGCTCAGAAGGAGCGCCGCGGCCACACCTCCGAGAAGCAGGATCCCCAGCGCGATGATGAGCACCACCGAGCCATCATGCTCCCCACAGCTTCGTCGTGCCCGGAACTACCCGATCAGGTCGATTGAGACCGCAGGTCGTCCGCCGAAGCGAGGCCACTGCCTCTGTCGGGTGGGTCGGCGGCCGGCGACGCTCGTCCTAGCGTGGGCTGTCTGATGAGCTCCTCTTTCCGTACCCGCTTCTCGCCGGCGCCCACCGGGTTCCTCCATGTGGGCAGCGCCCGCTCGGCGCTGTTCTGCTGGCTGGCCGCCCGTCACAACCAGGGCGAGGTCATGTTGCGGGTGGAGGACACCAACGCCCAGCTCTACAAGCCCGAGTTCCTCGACAACATGTTGTGGACCCTCGAGTGGCTCGGGCTCGGTTTCGACGGCGAGACCGTCTTTCAGTCGAAGCGGGCGGAGCGCTACGCCGAGGTGACCGGTGCCCTGATTGCCTCTGGGCAGGCGTATGGGTGCGACTGCACGACTGAGGATGTCAAAGCTCGGAGTGCGGCTGCCGGCAAACCGGGCGCAGGTTACGACGGGCACTGTCGTGAGCGTGGCCTCGTGCCGGGAGAAGGGATCGCCGCCCGTTTTCGCGTGCCCGACGAAGGAGCTACGGAGTTCGACGACATCGTTCGGGGCACGGTCCGCTTCGAGCACCAGTCGATCGACGACTTCGTCATTCAGCGGGCTAATGGTTCGGCCGTCTTCTTCGTGCCCAACGCGGTCGACGACCTCGACATGGAGATCACCCACGTCGTGAGGGGTGATGACCTGCTCAACACCGTCCCCAAAGTGTTGCTTATCCGCCGGGCCATGCCCGGAGGTGAAGCCTTCCCGGAGCCGACCTACGCCCACCTGCCCATGATCGTCAACGAGGGGCGCAAGAAGCTCTCCAAACGGCGCGACGACGTCGCCGTGGAGGACTACCAAAAGGGGGGCTACATCCCCGAGGCGATGTCGAACTACCTCGCCGTGCTCGGTTGGGGGCCTCCGGACGGCATCGAGATTCGGCCCCGGGAGGAGATCATTGATCTCTTCCGCCTAGAGGACGTGGTTCCTTCCTCGGCCTTCTTCGACCGACAGAAGCTTGACCACTTCAACGCTCATTACCTGCGAGCGCTCCCTGTGGCATCCGTGCTGGAGGGGGCCGCGCCCTTCCTGCCCACCGACCTGCCTGAGTCGGTCACTGAAATGGCTCCCCACATCCAGGAACGGGCCCGCACCTTCATTGAGTTCGCCGACATGGCGGGTTTCCTGATCAGCAACGAGCTGGAGACGGACGAGGCCAGCTGGGCGAAGGTGCTGAAAATCCCGGCTGCCGCCGCGATCCTCGATGCCGCCTTGCGGGACTACCCGCGGACAGATTGGAGCGCTGAGGCGCTCCATGAGGCCACCGGCCAGATCGCCGAGGAAGCGGGCCTCGGCTTGGCCAAGGCCCAAGCTCCCATCCGGGTGGCGGTGACCGGCCGCACGGTCGGGCCCCCTCTGTTCGAGTCGCTGGTGGCCCTCGGGCGAGAGCGCAGCCTGGCCCGACTCACCGACGCCCGGCAACGGCTGGGGGCCACCACTCCGTGATCTTCTGGCCGATCAAGTGGGCGCTGCGTTTCTTCGCCCTGATGGCCGTGATCAGCTTCGCTTATCTGGCGGTCACCGCTGGGCAGGTGGTGCTCGCCTCCCGGCGGGACGAAGCCCGGCCGGTGGAGGCCATCGTCGTCTTCGGAGCAGCCCAGTACAACGGCCGGCCCTCCCCAGTTCTCGAGGCCCGCTTGGACCACGCGGCTGCCCTCTACGACGACGACTACGCAGAGATCATCGCGGTGACCGGCGGACGCCAGCAGGGCGATCGCTTCACCGAAGCCACCGTGTCGGCCAACTATCTGAGCCGTAAGGGCGTACCCCAGGAGGCGATTCTCCGGGAAGTGCATGGGGCCAACAGTTGGGAATCGCTGGCCGCCGCGGCCGCCATCCTCAAGGAGCGGGGAATAACGCGGGTGCTGCTCGTCTCCGACCCGTTCCACGCGGCCCGCACCGAGGCGATGGCCGACGAGCTGGGCTTGGAGGCGTTCTCGTCGCCCACCCGCTCCTCTCCCATTCGGGGCATGAGCGAGGTTCCCCACTTGGCCAAGGAGACCATCGCCGTCGCGGCCGGCCAATTGCTTGGTTTTCGGCGCCTGATGCGAGTGGACAACGTCGTGGGCAAGGCCAAGACGGCGTTGGGCCTGCCCCTCGGAGGGGGCGGCCAGCCTGTCGGAGGGGTCGGGAGGCCCCCGGTGGCTCGGCTACCATCGCTCAGCCATTCGGGGGTGGTGTAATCGGCAACACAGCTGGTTCTGATCCAGCCATTGGGGGTTCGAGTCCTCCCCCCCGAGCCACACCTACAGCAACAAACACCGACAAACACCGGCTAACCGGTCAGAGTCGGCGGGGGAAACCCCGCTCTGGTCCCATCGTCTAGAGGCCTAGGATGCCACCCTCTCAAGGTGGAGACACGGGTTCGAATCCCGTTGGGACTGCCAAGTATCTCCGGTGACGGCCGATTCCGGATAGAACACATCCAGCCACCAGGGGTTTTCGCTAGTTCCAGGTGCGTCGTCCTCGTATTCGAACGCGACCTCGGCACCTGACCAGCGTCCACGATGGCTATGCGGCGACTGGATCGAACCAGTCGAGCTGAGGGAAGCGGGCGAAGCCTCGATCAGCGGTCGCGAGCCGACATCCGTGCGTGAGCGCGAGCGCGGCGAGCCATGCGTCGGGTACGAGGTTGCCGCGCACTTGGTGGTCTTCGTTGGCCAGGACTTCGAGCGCGGCCCAAGTCGCGTTTGCTGGGCTGAGCATCCGGGCGCGCGGAGCGTCGCGTAGAGCGCGAACGAACTCGAGGGCCACAGCTGTCGGCGCTGGGTCTGCGTAGATACGTGAGTTCGTGACGATTCGCACGAAGCCGACCAAGGCGGACTCGGCGAGGCCCAGGTCGTCAGTTCCGGCGAGTAACTCTGTGAGCCAACTTGCGTAGCGGTCGTGGTCGACTGACTCGCGACGGAACGCGTAGGCGAGAACGTTGACATCGGGCAGGATCATCGAGTGCCGTCGGCGTCGAGGGCCGCTCCGAGCGCGTCGCGGTCGGCAAGGTCGACGAGCGGCCGTCCGCTGGGATCGCCGTAGCAAGGCAACAATGTCGGGGTGGCCCGCCGCGGCGCCGCCAGCACCGCTCGCAAACCTTCCTCAACGATGCTCGTGAACGTCCGATGCTCGGCCAGCGCCTTGGCTTTGGCCGCCTCCGCGAGGGCATCAGGCAGATTGATGGTTGTGCGCACGCACATCAGCATACCGTGGCTTTCCCACATTTGGTCGACGGCCCACCGGGGTCGTGTCCCCCGAATTGCATCCGAGCACGGCCATCCGGCCGCAGGGCGACGACTGGTCAGGGGTGTATCAACTCAACGTGTCGACCGAATGCTGCCCGCGCTTTGTGCGCCCGAACTGGTTATTGCCCTTAGGGTCGACGCATGGCCCAGAACGAGAAGCCCGACGTATACGTACCGCCCGGCGAGACCCCTCCCGCCGACCTGGTGATCGAGGATCTGGAGGTGGGCGACGGCGAGGAAGCCGTGGCCGGCAAGGAAGTCGAGGTGCACTACGTCGGAGTGGCCTGGAGCAACCGCAAACAGTTCGACGCCTCCTGGGACCGCAAGAGCACCTTCAGCTTCCCCCTGGGCGGCGGCCGGGTCATCAAGGGCTGGGACCAAGGCGTCGAAGGCATGAAGGTCGGCGGCCGACGCAAGCTCACCATTCCCCCCAAGCTGGGCTACGGCAGCTCGGGCGCGAGCGGGGCCATCAAGGGCAACGAGACCCTCGTGTTCGTGGTGGATCTCCTCGGCGTCTCCTGACTCCCCGCGGGCGGGGTTTCGCACCGCCGAGGTGCAAAATCACGCCCGCTTGACCAGGTTGGTGCCGCGGCCGGGATGCCAGGAGCGGATCTCCAGATGGTCCGCCGAATCGGCCACCTTGGTGGTCACGACTTCGGACAGTTCTAAAGCGAACGAGTCGCCCGGCTGGCCGTCCTCCTTCGGCGGACCGGGGAGGAGCTGCCCGGCAACCTTGGCGTCGCCGGGCCACGCGCCTGGGTTGTCGTCGTCGGGGTCGGCTGATCCACTGTGGATGGAAACGCGATTGTCCCGAGTGATGTCGGCCAACTTTCTCGACCCGGGCATCATCCCCACCCGCAGGTCTCCGTCCGCGAACTCCACCTCTATGCCACTGATGCGGGGAGAGCCATCACGCCGCAGGGTGGCGATCGTCTTGTGTCGGTAGGCGTCGAACAGGGCCTCCACGGCGTCTGCCAACTCCGGAGCTTCTTTCTTCACCGCTTCCCATCGAGCCACGGCCGCATGATGGCATGACGCCCCTTGTCGGGGTCGAGGACGGCGCTGACGTGCGAGCATCCGGGGCATGAGATTCAGCGTCTGGCCCAATCCTGCCCAGCCCTGGTCGTCGATTCTCGACGAGGCCATCCACGCCGAATCCACGGGGTGGGACGGCGTTTGGTTCGCCGACCACTTCATGCCCAACGCTCCCGTAGGCGATCCGGCCAACGACGGGCCCACCAACGAGTGCTGGACGGTGATGGCCGGTTTGGCTGCTTCCGTGCCTCGCCTTCGCCTGGGCACCCTGGTGTGCGGCAACACCTACCGCCACCCGGCGGTCTTGGCCAAGCAGGCCTCCACCGTCGATCTGGTGAGCGGGGGCCGGTTGGTTCTCGGCCTGGGCGCGGGATGGCAGGAGAACGAGCACCACGCCTACGGCATCCCCTTCTACGACGTGAAGACCCGGATGAACATGCTTGAAGAGGCCTGCCAGGTCGTTAAGGGCCTGTTCACCGAGGAGCGGGTGAACTTCTCTGGCGAGCACTACTCGCTCACCGATGCACCCCTGTCCCCCAAGCCGGCGCAGAGTCCGCTCCCGCTCCTCATTGGTGGCGGTGGGGAGAAGCGCACGATGCGGATTGCGGCGAGGTACGCCGACGAGTGGAACGTGTGGGGCACCCCCGATCGCCTGCTGCAGAAGATCGGAGTGCTCGACGCCCACTGTGAGGACCTCGGGCGCGACCCCCGCTCGATCCAGCGATCAGGCCAGGCCCTGCTGTTCATGAGTAGCGACCAAGCGAAGCTCGACGAGGTCCGCGCTCGCGATATCCAGATGGCCCACATCATCGGCACCCCCGCCGAAGTGGCGGAGGTGATGGGGGAGTACCGAGACGCAGGGGTGGACGAGTTCATCGTCCCCGACTTCACCCTCGGTGGCCCGACGGAGCGCACCGAAGTGTTCGACCAGTTCATGGAGGAGATCGTCCCCTCCTTCCGCTAGGAAGATCGTTAGGCCAGAACCACCGAGTCGCGCACCACGCCGGCGCGCTGGTGCCGGGCGGTGAGCTGAATCTCGGATCCCTCGGGGGCCCGAAGCACCCACTCGGCCGAGGCCCGGTCGGCAGTGCCGTCCGAGGCCGCGCCGAAGCCCGCCAGCATCGAGTTACTGCCTACCCGCCCGGCCAGCTGGCCGAATTCCTTCCTGGCCTCCGTTCCCACCAGCTCTGCCCCATCGGGGAGTGAAATCTCCATCTCCAGGGGCCTCACAATCTTCCGTTCCATCGCCCGCTCGGTGACGTTGGTGGGGAGCCAACCGGAGTTCTCGACCACTAGGCGTACCCGCCAGGTGGTGGCATCGAGCTTCTCGACCAGCGTCTCCCGGTGGCGGAGGAGAGGCGACACCAGCACGTGCCAGATGGCCCAGTCGGCATGGGGCGCCACCTCGGCCTCCAATCGGTCGAGGGGAGGGTTGCGGATGCAGAAGGCGGTGTTCCAGCCGCCGAGTTCCACGGGTCCGAGCTGGGGGTGCTCGTAGGGGTACCACTCGATGAAGCCTTCTCCGTTGAGCTCCTCGTCGTTCCAGGCAAGGAACTTGAGATCGTCGTCGAAGGGGTGATCGATGAACCACCCGATGAAGTCCTTCACCTCGATGCCGGCGGCCCGTTGCGGGCTCCAGAACTCGGTGACCCAGGCGTGGACGCCGATGTGGTCATAAGCCCAGTCGTCGGACACGCCGGTGATGTTGTCCTTCGGGTCGTAGCGGAAGCCGTGGTAGGTCGACACCACGGGGTACCCCGTGATCTCGGTGGCCTTCTCGGCCAACTTGTTTAAGACCCGTACGTCGAAGGTGGGTAGGTCCTCGTCGGCCTTGGTGCCCGAGGGCCTCAGGTGGACTCCGGAATAGGTGTGGTACTGGATGAAAGCGCAGATGTTGGGCCGGTCGGTGATGGCCTGAACGGTTGCCCGGATCTCCGGCTCTGAGGTGGGGTAAGGCCCGGCGCCCCGCTGTTCGCCCTCCGGTCGCCACTCGAAGGGATAGTTGCGGTTCATGTCCAGGCCGTGCAAGGCCGGGGCGGGCTTGACATTCACCCCGTCGAAGTTCTGGATCTCCCCTTCGGTGAGGAGGCGGAAGTAGGGCCCGGGCCCGTCCTCGGTGGGCTCCCGGGGAACCAGGAGGCGGGCGTCTGCCGACGACTTCTTCCAAGTGCCGTTGCCGTCGGGGATACGCATGGTGAGGATTCGCCCGTCACCGTCCATGTCCTGCGCCACGAGGCCGTCCTGCTGGTCGGTCAGCGGATAGGGGCGGGCCGACGAGCGCACGTACGTCGGTCGCTCGCTCATGGCCAGCTCGGCGCCGTCGGGGCCGAGTCGGGGAACGATGTAGAAGGTCCGAGTGTCGACGGCCCGGGTGACGGTTTCGTCAGACCCGTACTGAGTCAGGAGCTTGTCGATCAGATAAAGGGCGGCCGTTGATCCGGTCAGTTCGGTGGCGTGGATGTTGGCGTCGATCCAGATGGCGGGCTTCTCGTCGTGCGGGCCCGTCTCCGGATTGGTGATGGTGCACAGCCAGATGTCGCGGCCCTCATGCGACTTGCCGATGCTGGAGAGCGCGCAGAGGTTGGCGAACTTCTTGGCCGACCCGTGGAGCAGGTCGGTGAGCTCGGGGTACTTGACGAACCGGTCGAAGGGAGGCTTGGGCACGACCCGGACGTTAGGGTCCGCGGCCGTGCCCGAAGTTGAACCTCCGGACAAACCTCAGGTCTTCTTCAATCCGGCCTGCAGCAAGTGCCGCAGCCTGCAGGAGATCCTCGAGGAGAAGGGCATCGAGGCCGACTACGTGGAGTACCTCGACTCGCCCCCGACCCGGGCCGACCTCGATCGGCTCATGGCCCTCCTGGGCATCACCGACCCCCGAGAGATGATGCGGCCCGCCGAGGAGGCTTGGAGCCGTCTGGGACTCGACAATGCTTCCGCCTCCGAGCTACTAGAGGCGATCACCCGGGAGCCGGTACTTCTACAGCGCCCGATCCTCGTGCACGGCGACCGCGCCGTGATCGCGAGGCCGCCCGACCGCGTTCTAGAGCTACTTGCCTCGACACAGACTGGCTAGGAGCAGGCCTCCACGAGGCGGACGGCGTCGGGCAGCCCGCCATGAACGGCGGTGACCTTTCCGTTCTCGTCTGTCTCGAAGCGCAGCAACCGGCCATTCGTGCCCTCGCCGGCGCCGATATCGAGATACTCGCCACCCTCCACGTACTGGTGGCCGGTTGCCTCCACTACACCGGGGTAGGCGGCCTC
>Ga0136612_10000016_pt1 | contig 31722 bp, 36 predicted proteins | sample AntDryUQ224A2306_2_FD_106644 | JGI IMG/M metagenome (GOLD analysis project Ga0136612, IMG submission 106644) | Polar desert sand microbial communities from Dry Valleys, Antarctica - metaG UQ224A (23.06) | ecosystem: Environmental > Terrestrial > Soil > Desert | place: Antarctica: Dry Valley... | reverse complement strand
GGCCCCGACCGTCCTCTATCTCGCGCCGACCAAGGCACTGGCGCACGATCAGCTGGCCGCGTTGGGCGAGCTCGCGACCGGACTGGAGTCGGTCCGGGCGACGGCGGTGGACGGCGACAACTCCCGCGAGGAGCGGGCATGGGCCCGGGACCACGCCAACTACATCGTCGCCAACCCCGACGTCCTGCACCGGTCGGTCCTGCCGGGGCATGCACGGTGGGCACGCTTCCTCGGCGGACTGCGCTACGTCGTCATCGACGAGTGCCACCATTATCGCGGCGTCTTCGGATCGCATGTCGCCCACGTCGTCCGGCGCCTGCGCCGGGTGGCGGCGAAGTACGGCGCCAACCCGACCTTCATCCTCGCGTCGGCGACCGTCGCCGAGCCCGAGGTCGCCGCCGAGCGGCTCACCGGGTTGGCGACACGGCCCGTGGTGGACGACGGCGCGCCACGCGGGCCGAGCGCCATCGCGCTGTGGGAGCCGCCGCTGCTCGAGGGCGGTGGGGAGAACGGCGCACCGGTACGGCGGGCGGCCACCAGCGAGGTCGCCGAGCTGCTGACCGACCTGGTCGCGGGCGGGGTGCGTACGTTGGCGTTCATCCGCTCCCGTCGGGGTGCCGAGACGGTGGCGCTGACTGCACAGCGATTGCTCGGTGAGGTCGACCCGTCGCTTCCCGGCCGCGTCGCGACATACCGCGGCGGCTACCTGCCGGAGGAGCGCCGCGCCATCGAGCGCGCCTTCCGTGGCGGCGAGCTGCTCGGCCTCGCGAGCACCAACGCCCTCGAGCTGGGTATCGACATCTCCGGTCTGAGCGCGGTGGTGACCGCCGGCTACCCGGGCACGCGGGCTGCGCTGAGACAGCAGTTCGGGCGGGCGGGGCGCGAGAGCACCACCGGGCTCGGCGTTCTCGTGGCGCGTGACGACCCGCTGGACACCTACCTCGTCAACCACCCGGAGGCGCTGCTGGGCGCTCCTGTCGAGGCGACGGTGTTCGACCCGTCGAACCCCTACGTGCTGGGTCCGCACCTCGCCGCGGCGGCCCAGGAGCTGCCGCTCACCGAGGAGGACTTCGTGCTGTTCGGTCCTGGGAGCCGCGCGGGCACCGAGGCGCTGACCGAGGCCGGCTGGCTGCGGCGCCGCCCGACCGGGTGGTACTGGACCAAGCGCGAGCGAGCCAGCGACCTGGCCGACATCCGCTCGGCCGGGGGGCAGCCTGTGCAGATCGTGCACTCCGACACCGGTCGGTTGCTCGGCACGGTCGACGCGTCGTCGGCGCACGCCGCCGTCCACGACGGGGCGGTCTACGTGCACAGGGGCGAGTCATTCGTGGTGGAGGATTTCGACCACGAGGGCGGCTGCGCGCTCGTACGCCGCGACGACCCGGACTACACCACGAGTGCCCGCGAGGTCACCGAGATCAGCATCGTGCAGCAGGACAGCAGCGAGGCCTGGGGTGCTGCGACGTTGTCGTTCGGCTCGGTGGACGTCGTGCACCAGGTCGTGTCATACCTGCGACGCCGGGTCGGATCCGGTGAGGTGCTCGGCGAAGAACCGTTGGACCTGCCCGAGCGGACGCTGCGTACCAAGGCGGTGTGGTGGACGATCCCTGCCGATGGGATCGAGGAGGCCGGCCTGGCGACGGTAGACCTGCCGGGTGCGGCGCACGCGGCCGAGCACGCCTCGATCGGGCTGCTGCCGCTGTTCGCGACGTGCGACCGGTGGGACATCGGCGGTGTGTCGACCGCGCAGCACTCGGACACGGGCATGCTCACCGTCTTCGTCTACGACGGGCAACCTGGTGGGGCGGGGTTCGCCCGCCGCGGGTACGACCAGGCGAGGCGCTGGCTGGAGACCACTCGTGACGCGATCGAGGCATGCGAGTGCATCGACGGGTGCCCATCGTGTGTGCAGTCGCCCAAGTGCGGGAACGGCAATCAGCCGCTCAGCAAGAGCGGTGCCGTCCGGCTACTGTCGGTGTTGTTGTCGAGCCCGAGGAGCAAGCACCCATGATCGTCGTCGGCGTCGTGCTGCTGCTGCTGGTGCTCGCCGTGGCGATCACCTTGATCACCAGTGGCAACGACCCGACCAGCTTCAGCCTGCTGGGGATCAGCATCGACACCAGCGCGCGCAACGTGTACCTCCTGGGCGCATTCTCACTTCTCCTTGCAGTGGTCGCGCTGTTTCTCATCCGGCGCGGCGTTCACCGCTCGCGCGAGATCAGCAAGGAGAACAAGACGCTGCGCAAGGAGGTCAAGGCGAGCCGGAAGTCGGTCGCCGCGGCCCATGCAGCCGGACCGGCGAACGACGACCCGGCGGATCGCCCTGATGCCGCAGCGCCGAACGACGAGCCGCGGACCGGCCACGACGCCGTCTCGGACCACTTCGACTCGACGCCCAGGGAGACCCCGCCGCGCCAGTAGCTGGTGGCGACGGCGCGCCATGATCCACGTACGAGCGCGCCATCATTCACGTACGGGCGGGGCGGTAGTCGCTGGGAGCGGCGCGCGCGGTCCGGGTGATGGTCCAAGTGCGTCCCCACATCTCTGCGGTGGTGCCCGAGACCTCCAAGGTCGCGGCGGCTTCGTCGAGGCGACAGGCCGTCATCGTGGCGTGGTTGCGGCGGGCTACCTCGCGGGCGGCGGAGCAGCCGTCACCGCCCGCGGCGGCGGCGTCGGCCGCGGCCAGCGCGGCGAGGTCGGCAGCAGCGGTGACGGTGTGCTGCACGCGGGCAAGTGCGGCGACCTGCAGGGAGACGACGCCGAGCATGGTCATCAGGAACACGATGGTGGCGGCATGTATGGTCGCCGACCCGTCGTCGTCCGTGCGGCGCCGCGTCACGACGTCGCACCTGCTTCGCGCGCCGACACGGCGTCGGCTCGCAGCTTGACGGTCGGCACGGCGCCGAGCATGGGCAGGTCGATCCCGGCATCGACCGAGACGGTCACCTCGGTGGTGTTTCCTACGGTGCGGATGTCGATTCGGGCGTCGTCGGGTGCCATGGTGCGAGCAGCGTCCCGAACGAACGCCGGATCATCTCCGCGCGCCGTCATGCGTGCCGCCTCGCGGGCTGTGTCGACCAGTCGGACCTCGGTGACGCCCACCGAGACCATCCAGACCAGGGCGAACGCGATGGTGACGAGGAACGGCAGGACGACGGCAGTCTCGGCAGTCACCATGCCGCGCTGGCCGCGTGCTCGTCTCACGGCACCCGTAGGATCGGCGACGCCGGCAGGATCGGCGTCGTCTCGAGAGCGTCGACGAGCAACTGCACCTGGCTGAAGATGATCCTGAACAGCTCGACGAACGTGTCATCGCCGTACAGCTGGAGGATGATGCAGCCGATGCACCCCGCACCCAGGGTACCGACGGCGTACTCGGCGGTCGCCATTGCGGTATCGCAACGTGGCGACGGCGTGAGCAGTGGACGAGACATGTCGTGTGCCTTTCGGTGGAGGTCGGGCGGGCGGGGACCGGGAGCCGTGCTCCCGGTCCCGTGCGCTCAGAACGGCAGCAGATCGGTGATGTGCGTGAACACTCCTTGGACGAGCTCGCCGAACCAGTCCGACTGGGCGACCGTCGTGAGAATGCCTCCGATGCTGCACGCGCCGAGCGTGCCGACGGCGTACTCCGCCGTCGTCATGCCCTTGTCATCGCGCGTGGGTGGCGCGGCGAACGGATTGGTCATGGGTTACTCCTTCGAGCGGCTCCGAGGGTCCGGAGCGGTTGAGGTGGATGTCTTCACTGTTGGTCCGACACGGTGGCGTCGTGCCCCTCGTGGCGATCACCTGGGGACGGCGCGGTCATGCAGACCGCGTGTGCACAACTTCGGGACCGCCTTTGACCTGGCCCTCAGAGGACGAACGACCGGAAGGCACCGACGATGGTGGGGACGATGCCGACGAGGATGAACGCCGGCAAAAAGCACGCCCCCAGTGGCGCGGCGGACTGGACACCAACGCTGCGTGCGACCCGTTGAGCCTCGGCGCGGCGCGCCCGCCGGAGGTCCTCGACGCACCTGCTGAGGACGACCGTCATCGGAGCGCCGGTCTGAGTCGCGCGGGCGAACGACCGCCCCAGCGGCGCCAGGACGGCGTGCTGGGCCATGTCATGCCAGAGCGTTGCCGGGTCGACGCCGAGGTCGAGACGTGCCCGGGCCGCAGCGAGCTCCTCACCGAGCGGCCCGCCGACGGCCTCGCCGACAAGACCGAGCACCAAGCCCGGCGGACGGCCCGCCTCGAGCGCGGCTACGACCAGGTCGACCGAGAAGGGCAGGTCGCGTGCCATCAGCACGCGCCGACGTTTGTCCGCCGCACACTCCAGGCCTTGGATCCAGTGCCGCACGCCGAGCGCGACGACGAGTCCGAGCGCAAGGCCCTGCCATCCTGGGACGAACCGCGTCACGGCGAACGCTCCCAGTGCCGCCGCGAACCAAGGCGAGGTCCAGACCTCGCTGCGTCGGTCCGGCGCCTGCGTCCCGCTGCCCGGCGGTGCGGCGGGGAGGGCTACTCGCAGGCGCCGGATGGGTGGGTTGCGCAGCGACAGAGCCGCGGCGGCAGCCGCGAGCAACGAACACCACAACATGTCGGCCTTCCTGGGACTTGTCAGGTCGCTTCGGCGTGGTCGGCGATCCGTTCGACCCAGAACACGCCGGCGACCGCGAGCACGGCTCCACCCAGCAGGCAGCCGGCGCCGATCATCGAGTCGATGAGCACCATCCACGGTCGCCCGCCAAGTCCGCCGCCGAGCAGCAACCCGAAGACGGGCAGCACGGCGAGCAGGCGTGCGGTGGCGCGAGAGCCCGCGAGCGAGGAGACCACCTCCTGACGGGCTTCGTCGTCGTCACGCAAGGCGCCGGCCAAGCGGTCGAGGACGCCCGTTAACGGTGCCCCGCACCGTTGCGAGACCTCCCACACGGCGGCGACCTGGGTCAGGTGCTCGGCACCGGGTATGTCGCCTGCGGCGCGCAGGGCGTCAGGCACCGCCCCACCCAACCGGGCGATGGCGGCGGCAGGGGCAACGACGGGCCAGTCCGTCGCGACACCGGCAAGGGCTTTGGCCGGCGGCACCCCCGCACTCAGCTCCGCCACGAGAGCGTCGCAGAGGTCGATGACGTCCTTGCGTCGGCGGTGACGCTGGGCGGCGTCCCGCGCGCGTGACCGCAGCGTGACCACGGCAGCAGCGATGACCCCTGCTGCCACGGTGAGAAGCACCAGATGCGGTTGGCCGGCGAGCACGACCACCGCCGTACCTCCGACAGCGAGGGTGCCCAGCGTCCCGCCGACGAGCCGTGGGCGTCGCCACCGGCTGCCACCGCCTCCGGACCGCGACGCGGTGCCGAGCCGCCACCGCACCAGCAGCCGGGTCGAGGGGCCGAGTGCCAACAGGACAGCGGTCGCGGTCAGCCCACCGGCGATGGCGGCGCCGGGGGTGATGGTCATGGCGGCGCCTCCCGTTGGGTGGCCTCGGACTCATCGAGCCTTCCCAGGACGTCGTCGAGCACGGCAGCGCCGGGTCCCGTCACGGGATGGCCGGTATCGTCGAATGCCACCGCGCGGCGGGTGCGGACCAGTCCGTCAGGGCCGGCCTCCACGGTCGCGATCTCCTGCAGGCGGCGGATGCCGTCGCGGCTGCGCCGCATGTGCAGGACGAGGTCGAACGCCGCCGCGAGCTGACTGTGGACCGCCGCGCGAGGGAGTCCGGCGGCGACGCCGAGAGCCTCGATGCGGGCCGGCACATCGGTCGTCGAGTTGGCATGCACTGTCCCGCAGCCGCCTTCGTGGCCGGTGTTGAGAGCCGCCAGCAGATCGACGACCTCCGCGCCACGGACCTCCCCGACGATCAACCGGTCCGGACGCATGCGCAGTGCCTGGCGTACGAGGTCGCGGACCACGATCGCGCCGGCACCCTCGACGTTGACCGGGCGTCCCTCCAGTCCCACCACGTGCCCGTGGTGCGGCCGCAGCTCACTGGCGTCCTCGACGATCACGAGTCGTTCGGCGGGGTCTGCGAGCCCGAGAAGGGCGGCGAGAAGTGTCGTCTTGCCGCTGCCGGTGCCGCCACTGATGAGGAACGCGGCCCTGGCCGCGACGATGCCGCGCAGCAGCGCCGCCCCGGCAGCGCTCACCGTGCCGGCCTCTTGCAGGTCGGCGATTGCGAACGTCCTGCGCGCCGGTACCCGCAAGGAGAGCACCGTGCCCGGCCTCGCTATCGGCGCGAGCACCGCATGGAAGCGGGTGCCGTCGGCCAACCGGACGTCGACGAACGGGCTCGCATCGTCCAGGCGCCGGCCGCCGGCGGCGGCGAGTCGCTGCGCGAGGCGGCGTACGGCCTCATCATCGGCGAAGGTCACCGTGGTGCGCTCGAGCCCACGTCCACTGTCGACGTAGACGTGCTCCGGGCCGTTGACCAGCACGTCGGTGACGCCGGGCGTGCGCAGCAGGGCGTCGAGCGGCCCCGCGCCGATCGTGTCCCGCCGCAGCTCGTCCACGAGGGCGAGCACCGTGGTGTTGCCGTACAGCTGACCGGCGCTGCGCAACGCGGCGGCGACCCGATCGGCGCTCGGCTCGGCTCCGGCATCGGCCAGCGTGGTGCGTACCCGTTCGACCAATGACGGCGACAGCGGTGTCATGTGAGCTCGCGGCCGGACCGGTGGGAGCGCACCGAAGCCAGCACCGACTCAGCCGCCGTTGCCATTGGCCCACGGCGGCGGGCGCCCGGACCGAGGCCCTCGTCGATCGACTCTGCGATCTTGCGGTCGGGCCGCATGGACGCGATGAGCGGCAGTCCGAGCGTGTCGGCGACGACGTCGGCGCCGACTCCCGAAGGACCCGGGCCACGCACGACGAGGGAGACCTGCGAGGTGAGCGGCCTCAGCTGGGCGAGCACGCGGCTCGCGGCCGCGATCGCCCGTATCTCCGCGGGGACAACCAGAACGGTCATCGTGGACCGCATCAACGCCTCCTCGGCTGCGGGGTCGAGGCGACGCGGGACGTCGATGATGACCAGGTCGTGGCTTCGTTGCCCGGCCGCCACGACCGATCGCATCGACGCAGCGGGGATCGTCAACAGGTCGCCGCGATCCCAGGACAGCATCGACAAAGCGGACAGGCGCGGCAGTGCCGCTCGCAGGGACCTGCCGCTGATCCGGCCGGACGTCACCGCTAGGTCGGGCCACCGCAAGCCGGTGACCGCCTCGTTGCCGAGGACCATGTCGATGCCGCCACCGAGAGGGTCGGCGTCGACCAGCAGGGTCGCCTCGCCGGCACGCGAGGCCGACAGCGCGACGGCACCGGCAAGACATGAGGCGCCCGCTCCCCCGCAGCCGCCGACGACACTCACCACGACCGCATCGTCGCCGGAGCGGTCGAGACAGTTCGCGAACGCGTCGATGAGAGCGTCCTGGTCGCCGGGCAGGACGAAGACCTGCTCGGCACCGATGCGTACTGCGGCGGCCCAGGTGCCGGCATCGTTGACGTCCAGGCCAACGACCACCACCCGTGCGCGCCGGCCCGGGTCGACCGCCGCGAGACCCGCCGCGGACTCTGCGCCGACGACCACCAACGGAGCCGCCGTCCACGCCCGGCGCGCCGTCGCGACGTCGCGCGTCACCAGGGGTGCGGTGCCCGCCGCGGCACACATCCGCAGCACGTCCTCGAGCAGTGGCTCGTCTGCACACACCACCAACGGCCTGGCTTGCTCATCTGGTCGGCCGGGCACTCCGTCAATGTCCTGCCCTGCCTCGTCACCGAATCGCGCGTACGCCATGCACACACGATGAGGGCGCCGACCATCAGCGCCTGACCGGCGACCCCAGCCCTGTGGACGAGCGCAGACCGACCGGACCCTGTGGACGTTGCGCGGCCCGGTGCCGCCCGCCGCTCACTATGCTGGCGACGTGAGCGCCACCGCAGCCGAGCCGCCGGGTCGACCTGCTGCCTTCTTCGACCTCGACAAGACGATCATCGCCAAGTCGAGCACGCTCGCGTTCAGCAAACCGTTCTTCGCCGGCGGGCTCATCAACCGTCGCTCGGCACTGCGCAGCGCCTACGCGCAGTTCATGTTCGCCCTCAGCGGCGTCGACGACGACCAGATGGAGAAGATGCGGGCGTACCTCACGGCCCTCTGCGCCGGGTGGGACGTGCAGACGGTGCGCGAGATCGTCTCCGAGACCCTGCACACGATCGTGGAGCCGCTGGTGTACGAGGAGGCCGTCTCCCTGATGGCCGAGCACCGGGCGGCCGGGCGCGACGTCGTCATCGTCTCGGCGTCCGGCTCAGAGGTCGCCGAGCCGATCGGGGCGATGCTCGGCGCGGACGAGGTGATCGCAACCCGGCTCGTGGAGGTGGACGGCCGCTACACCGGAGAGATCGGGTTCTACGCGTACGCCGAGAACAAGGCCGTCGCGATGGCCGAGATCGCCGCGCGCAACGGCTACGACCTCGACACGTCGTATGCCTACTCCGACTCCGAGACCGACGCGCCGATGCTCACCGCCGTGGGCAAGCCGTTCGTGGTCAACCCCGACAAGGCGCTGCGCCGCCTCGCCGCCGAGCGCGACTGGCCGGTGCTGCGGTTCGCCAAGCCGGTCGCGCTCAAACCCCGCGTCGGGCTGGACCTGACCACCGGCCGCGCCGCCGCCGCGGGACTGGCCATCGGCGCGGTCTCCGCCGGTGTCGTCGCGCACCAGATCCGCCGCCGCCGCGCCTGAGCCTGCCCGCACCCGTACGCTCCCCATGGCTGCCACCGACCTCGTCTCGTTGCTCGACCACGCCGTCCCAGGATCCTCGACACCGCTCAACGGCTACGTCGCCCGACCCGCCACGGCTGGCCCTGGCCCGGCGTCCTGGTCATCCACGAGGCGTTCGGCCTCGACGACGTGATGCACCGCCACGCCGACCGCTCGCCACCGCGGGCTACCTCACTGTCGCCGTCGACCTCTTCAGTGCCTGTGGTGCCATGCGCTGCCTGGTCGGGACGTTTCGCGCGCTGTTGTCCGGCCGCGGGCGGGCGTACGCCGACATCGAGAGCGGCCGGCAGTGGCTGCTGGCGCAGCCCGACTGCACCGGCACGGTGGGGACCATCGGCTTCTGCATGGGCGGCGGGTTCGCGCTGATGACCGCGACCACCGGCTTCGACGCGGCATCAGTCAACGACGGGCAGGTGCCCAAGGGCCTCGACGCCGTCGCCCGCGGGGCGTGCCCGGTGGTGGGGAGCTACGGCGGCATTGACCGCGGCCTCAACGGCGCCGCGGCCAAGGTCGAGGCCGCGTTGACGCGGGCCGGCGTACCGCACGACGTGAAGGAGTACCCCGGGGCGGGGCACTCGTTCCTCAACGACGCATCGAACGGCCCCCGCGTCCTGCGGCCGCTGCTGCGGGTCGCCAACATCGGGCCGCACCCGGACGCCGCGGCCGATGCCTGGCGGCGGATCGAGGCGTTCTTCGCCGCCCAGCTGCGCTGACGCCCCGACGAGATCGTCAGACGCCCAGGGCTTTCGCTACATCCCGCCCGCGACACGCAGCGTGGCGCCGGTGACGTACGAGGCCTCCTCGCTCAGCAGCCAGGCGATGGCCGGGGCGATCTCGTGGGGTTCGCCGGCACGTTGGAGCGGGATGCGGGCAGCGACCCGGTCCACCCGGTCGGCGGCGCCCGCTGCGGCGTGGATGCCGGTACGCACAAGCCCCGGGGCGACGGCATTGACGCGGATGCCGTCGCCGGCAAGCTCCTTGGCCAGCCCGACGGTGAGGGCGTCCACGCCGGCCTTGGCCGCTGCGTAGTGCACGTACTCGTGCGGTGAGCCCAGTGTTGCCGCGGCGGAGGAGACGTTGACGACGGCGCCACCGGTCCCTCGGCGGCGGGTGGACAGGACCTGAGCCGCGCGGCGAGCGCAGATGATGGCACCGACGAGGTTGACCTCGACCACCTGGCGCACGACGGCGACAGGGGTGTCGGCCAGGTCGGCGATGTGCGCGGTGACGCCGGCGTTGTTGACCAAGCCGGTCACCGGGCCGACCTGCTCCTGGGTCGCGGCGAAGAGACGGTCGACGTCGTCCTCGCGGGTGACGTCCGCCTGGACGCAGACGGCGCGAGCACCTTCGGCGGCAGCGAGCTCAGCGACCTGTTCGGCGGCTTCGGCGTCGCCGCGGTAGTTGACCACGACGTCGTGGCCGCATCGCGCGAGGTGCAGCGCGGCGGCAGCGCCGATGCCACGGCTCGCGCCGGTGATGATCGTGACCGGACGACGTCCGTTGTCCATGCGACGATTATGGCGTGCCTCGCCGCGCACAACGCGTGACGTCACACCGCGGTGGCGGCGGGCGCGGTGTCGCCATCGACAGCGGCCTGCCGACGACGCCGGTCGAGCAGCGCCATCGCCGGGGTGGCGCTCACCCCGTGGAGCAGCACCGACCCGACGACGACGAGCACCACGATTGCCCACAGCCGGTCCGGCTCGGCGAAGTCGCCCCGCTCCAGCGCGTAGGCGATGTAGTACAGCGAGCCCACCCCGCGCACGCCGAAGAAGGCGATCACCAGCCGCTCACGCGGACCCAGGCCCCGGCCGACCAACCCCACCAGGCCGCTGAGCGGCCGGATCAGGAGCAGGAACGCCGCCGCGACGGCGACCTCGGCCATGCCGACGTCGGCGAGGATGCCGCCAGCGACCGAACCCCCGAGCAGCAGCAGCACCGACACCGTGAGCAGTCGCTCGAGCTGCTCGACGTAGCTGTGCAACACCCGGTGGTAGTCGTGGGACCGCTCGGCAGCCCGGATCGTGCACGCACACGTGAACACCGCGATGAATCCGTACCCCTGGAGCAGCTCAGCCACGCCGTACGCCACGAACGTGGCCGCGAGCGCGACGAACCCCTCGGCCTGCTCGGCCAGGTTCAGACGTTCGGCCCTCGAGGCGAAGAACAACTTGCGCAGGACCCATCCGACGCCGAGCCCGACGACGAGCCCCATGCCGAGCCGCCACCCGACGTCGACCGCCAGCCAGTGACCCAGCCACGCCTGCGGCGCCGCACCCACCAGACTCATCGAGATCGCGGCGTACGCGAACGGGAACGCGAGCCCGTCGTTGAGGCCGGCCTCGGACGTCAGCGCGAAGCGGGCTTCGTCCTCGTGGTGGTCGTCGTCGTCGGTCGCGGGCTCTCCCACCTGCACCTCACCGGCCAGCACCGGGTCGGTCGGGGCGAGCACCGCGGCCACCAGCACCGACGCGGCTGCGCCGAAGCCGAGCGCGAACCAGCCGAGCACGCCGACGGCCAACATCGACAACGGCATCGTGATCGTCAGCAGGCGCCAGGTCGTGCTCCAACGGCGCCAGCCAACCGGCCGGTTGAGGGCGAGCCCGGCACCCATCAGGGAGATGACCACGCAGATCTCGGTCAGGTGCTCCACGAACACCGGGTGGGCAAGTGGGTCGGGGTCGGGGATGTCGGGGATCAACGTGAACAGGACGAAGCCGGCTCCGAGGAAGACCATCGGCATCGACAGCGGCAACCGGCTGATGAAGCGCGGCACCAAAGCTGCGGCTATCGCCGCGAGACCGGCCACCAGGTAGAAAGCCCCGACCCCGTCGACCATCTGCGTCCGCACTCCTCGCCGTTGCCGCTACGTTCGCCGGGACAAGCCTCGCACGCACGGTGCCGACCCGCAGATGTTGTGCATGACCGCTTGTGAACGTGAGCGCACAACGTTACGCATTGGTACGCCTTGCCGTCGTCGGGCCCGCGGCGTAGAACAGGAGACAGAACTCCATAGACGGCACAGCGCCTAGAACCCACGCGGCGATCTCCCATCCCGTTGGGCAGTCGAACCCGGTCAGCCCATCAGACCGCCAGGTCCCGGCCCCGGATCGATGATCAGAAACGCACGCCTGGTAGCCCGGCGTCTGTGTCAATGAGCGGCGTCACCTCAAGCAGGTGGCGCTGCTCTGCTGTGTGCCGGTGGGGCCAGCGGGGTGGCCTCCGCGCCGAGCGCGAACGCCTGCGCGGCGTACAGCAACCACCGGTGTGCGCCGTCTTCGCCGCCGCTCGCATATCCGTCGAGGGCCTGGCGGTACGCCTGCGGGCGTGCGGCGTGCCCCGCCTCTGGCACGGTGACGCCGGCGGGATCGACACCGGTGACCACGAGCACGAGGCGCTCGGCGGCCCGGGCAACGACATCGTTGGCCGCGACGAACGCACCGGCAGCGGCGACCTCGGCGTGGACGAGGGCGGCGACCACCAGACCCGGTGCCTGTGTCGGCAGGGCGAGCCTCGCGGCGAGGGCGGTCAGCCGCTGCGCGCCCACGGGGTCGACCGGGCGACCGAGCTCGTCGGACGGCACGGCTGCGGAGGCGGCGAGTGTGTGGATCCGGGCAAGCACCTGCAGGGGGCTGCGTACCCACACGGGCGCCAGACCGAGCAGCTCCGACGACAGCCGTACGGCCGCGCGGGCGGTGACATCGCCACCGCCGCGACGCAGCTCGTCGACGTCGTACGCACTGCCCTGCAGCGCGGCGGTCGCCGCGGCTCCGAGCAGCAACGACTCCGTGGTGGACGCCGGGCTGCTGCGGCGCAAGCCACGGTCCCGCAGGACGGAGTCGATACCGTCCCGCGTCGCGGCGAACGCCGACGGGACTCCCTCGAGGCGGGCTGCAGCGGCAAACGGGTCGTCCGGCACGCGCGAAGCGTACCGGCTGCGACGCGGCCCGGTTGGTAGCGTGGAACGGATGGACAAATCGCTGCGCGTCGAGCGCTCCCGTACGTTCGGTGGCGTCGCCGACGTGTACGCACGGACCCGGCCGGCCTACCCCGACCGCTGTGTCAGCTGGCTCACCGGCGGGCGCGCCGTCAAGGTCCTCGAGCTCGGCGCCGGCACGGGCAAGCTGACCGCGCAGCTGGTCCGCGCAGGTCACGACGTCGTGGCTACCGAGCCGTCGGAGCCGATGCTGGCGCACCTCGCCGACCGGCTGGGCCAAGGCCGGCGGGGCGCCGCGTGCGTGCGGTCCACCGCCGAGCGACCGCCGTTCGCCGCCGGGTCGTTCGATGTCGTCGTGGTCGCGCAGGCGTACCACTGGTTCGACACCGCCGAGGCGCTGCCGCAGATCGCCCGCGTCCTGCGCGAAGGCGGGTTGCTGTCACTGGTGTGGAACATCCGCGACGACTCGATCCCGTGGGTGCGCAAGCTGTCCGACATCATCGGGTCCGAGGACCACGACTCGGGCGAGCTGACCGACCAGGTGTCCGCGGACGGCCTTTTCGAGCCGGTGGCGTACAAGAAGTTCGGCTTCTGGCAGGACCTCGACGAGGAGGCGCTCGTCGGGCTGGTCGAGTCTCGTTCGTACGTCGCGGCGCTAGAGCCCGATGCGCGTGCCGAGCTGATCGGGCGGGTGCGCGAGCTCTACGCAGGCTACGACCGCGGTCCGGACGGGCTGCGGATGCGCTACCGGACCGACTGCTACCGCGCTCGCGTGCTCGAGCAGCCGCTGGCCGCCGACGAGGCCGGACCGCTCGGTGGAGAGGTGCTGTTCGGCTTCGGCTGAGGCTGCCACCGGACGTCATCGGTTCTGAGCGTTATAGCGACTGCGCTCTAAGCGACCGCATTGGATGACGCAACGGGGGACGTCGGTCGCTAGGCTCGCCGGGTGCGCTTCCTCAACGATCTCCGTCCCAGCCACGACCTCACGTACAACGACGTCTTCATGGTCCCGAGCCGCTCGGACGTCAGCTCCCGCTCGGACGTGGACCTGTCCACCCCCGACTCCGTCGGCACCACGATCCCCCTGGTCGCCGCCAACATGACGGCCGTCTCCGGGCGCCGCATGGCCGAGACCGTCGCCCGGCGCGGCGGCATCGCCATCATTCCCCAAGACATCCCACCCGGCATCGTCGCGGACGCCGTACGCCGGATCAAGGCGGCGCACCCGACGTACGACACGCCCATCGCCGTCACGCCCGACACGACTGTCGCAACGGCGCTCAGCCTGATGTCCAAGCGGTCACACGGCGCCGTGCTCGTCGTCGAGGACGCCAAGCCGCTCGGGGTCGTCACCGAGCGCGACTGCCACGAGGTCGACAGGTTCGCGCAGGTGCACCAGGTGATGAGCAGCGACCTGCTCACCCTGGAGGCTGGACAGGACCTGCAGGCCATGTTCACCGCGCTCAGCCAACGCCACGTCGACATCGCCCCGGTCCTCGACGGCGGCCGGCTCGCCGGGGTGATGACCCGCAAGGGTGCGTTGCGCTCGGCGATATACGAGCCCGCGCTCGACTCCGACGGCAGCCTCCTGGTCGGTGCCGCGCTCGGCATCAACGGCGACGTGCGCGCGAAGGCCGGGACGTTGCTCTCGCTGGGCATCGACGTCCTCGTCGTGGACACCGCCCACGGTCACCAGGTGCGGATGCTCGAGGCGCTGCCTGCGGTTCGAGCAGTACGCGACGCCCACGCCGACACCACCGGCCGGCGGGTCCCGATCGCCGCGGGCAACGTAGTCTCCGCGGACGGCGCGCACGCCCTCGCCGCGGCCGGTGCGGAGATCATCAAGGTCGGCGTCGGACCCGGCGCGATGTGCACCACCCGCATGATGACCGGCGTGGGCCGTCCGCAGTTCTCCGCCGTCCTGGAGTGCGCTGCGGCCGCGCGCGACGACGGCGCGCACGTATGGGCCGACGGAGGCGTCCGCTACCCGCGCGACGTCGCCCTCGCGCTCGCCGCAGGAGCCGCGAGCGTGATGATCGGCTCCTGGTTTGCCGGTACGCACGAGAGCCCGGGCGACCTGATGCGCGGAGCGGACGGGCGAGCGTACAAGGAGTCCTTCGGGATGGCCTCAGCACGGGCGGTGTCCAACCGCACCCGTGAAGCGGCGGGGTTCGAGCGAGCCCGGATGGCGTTGTTCGAGGAGGGCATCAGCTCCTCGCGGATGTACCTCGACCCTCAGCGATCCGGTGTGGAGGACCTGATCGACTCCATCACCTCCGGCGTGCGCTCCAGCGCGACCTACGCGGGCGCGCGCACCGTGCGGGAGCTCGGCGAGCGTGCCGTCATCGGGCTGCAGAGCAGCGCGGGGTACGACGAGGGGCGCGCGCTGCACGCCAGCTGGTGACGCGCACCGTCTAGAGTGCGAGCCATGTCTGATGCCTCGCCCCCCACGACGCGTACCGCGCCGCCACGGACGACGTCGCGCTCGACAGACCTCGCGCTCATCGCCTTCTTCGCGGCGTTCATCGCGGTGTGCGCGATCGTGCCCGCCGTACCCGTCGGCTCGATCGGGGTGCCGATCACCCTGCAGACGCTCGGGGTCGCCCTGGCAGGCGCGTGCCTCGGCGCGCGGCGCGGCACGCTGGCGGTCCTGCTCTACATCTGCGTCGGGTTGGCGGGAGTGCCGATCTTCGCCGGCGGTGGCGGTGGTTTCGCCGTGCTGGCCGGGCCCAGCGTCGGCTACATCGCGGCCTGGCCGTTGTCGACCCTCGTCATCGGCTACCTGGTCGCCCGCATTCCGGCGCACCGGATCGCCACGAGCGTCCCGCTCATCTTCGGCTGCATCGTCATCGGCAGCATCCTCATCAGCCACCCGATCGGCATCGCGGGGATCGTCGCCCGCGCCGACGTCCCGTGGCGTACCGCGATCGCCGGTGACCTGGTCTTCGTACCGGGTGACCTCGTCAAGTCGGCCCTTGCAGCGATCGTCGCGGCCTCGGTGCACCGGACCTTCCCCGACCTGCTGCCACGCCGCCGCTGACGATGGCGCAGATCGTCCTCGACGGCGTCACCGTCACCGCCCCTGGCGATGACGAGACGACCATCCTCGGGGAAACCTCGCTACGGCTCACCGAGCGCCGCATCGCGCTCATCGGCGGCAACGGCTCGGGCAAGTCCACGCTCGCCAGGTTGCTCAACGGCCTCACCGCGCCGGCCACCGGCAGCGTACGCGTCGACGACCTCGACACCGTTCGCGACGGAGCAGCCGTACGGCGGCGGGTGGGTTTTGTCTTCACCGATCCCGACTCCCAGCTGGTCATGCCGACGTGCGCCGAGGACGTCGCCCTCTCGCTGCGGCGCACGCGCCTTTCCAAGGCCGAACGCCGCGAGCGCGCCGTCGAGATCCTCGGTACGTACGGCCTCGCGCACCTCGCCGACGTCAGCGTCCACTCACTGTCGGGCGGGCAGAAGCAGCTGCTGGCGGTTGCCGGAGTGCTCGCCACCGATCCCGATGTCATCGTCGCGGACGAGCCGACGACGTTGCTCGACCTGCACAACACCCGCCGTATCGCCGACCTGTTGTTCGGGTTGCGCCAGCAGGTGGTCCTGGTCACCCACGACCTCGAGCTCGCGACGCGCTGCGACCGCGCGCTCGTGATCGCAGGCGGCGTCATCGCCTTCGACGGCGACCCGGCCGAGGCTGCGGCCAGCTACCGCGAGAGCGTCTCGCGGTGACCGCCTCGCTGCTGGGCATGTACCGGCCCGGCACGACGGTCGTGCACCGGCTTGCGGTCGGCCCCAAGCTGGCGACGCTCGCCGCGTTCGCGGTCGCGGTCACCCTGCTGCGCGGTCCGTGGTCGGCGCTCTGCTTTCTCGCGGTTGCGGTCGCGGTGGCACTGTGGGCCCGGATCGGGGTGCGGGCCACCGCACGCGCGATGCGTCCGATCCTGTTCCTCGCGACGGTCTTCGCCGGGTTCCAGCTGTGGCGAGTGGGGTGGCCGCTGGCGGTCGAGGTCGCCGGTGACCTGCTGTCCCTCGTGCTGCTGGCAGTCGTCGTCACCGCGACCACCCCGACCGACGACGTCATCGACGCGATCACCCGCGCATGTGAGCCGCTGCGCCGGTTCGGTGTCGACCCCGAACGCGTGGGGCTGGCGATCGCGCTGATGATGCGCGCCGTACCCGACATCCTCGACATCGCGAGCCAGACCCGCGACGCCGCAAAGGCACGTGGCCTGGAGCGCGACCCGCGCGCACTCCTCGTACCCCTGGCGCTGCGCACGGTTGCCCGCGCCCGCGCCACCGGCGACGCGTTGGCCGCCCGCGGCATCGTCGACGACTGACCCTCCATCCGCAGGTTCTGGCCCCTCCATCCGCAGGTTCTGGCCCCTCCATCCGCAGGTTCTGGCCCCTCCATCCGCGGGTCAGCGCCCGCGCGAACGCGTGCCTAGACTCCAATCCTGGCGTACCGTGACCTGCGTCACGACAACCATGTGCCCAGACAGGACGAGGTGACCCTGTGGTCGACAGAACTACTCCCTCCCAGGACGCGGCGTACGAACGCATCCGCGCCACCGATGAGTTCGCTTCGCTGAAGAAGCAGTACCTCGGCTTCGTCGTACCGATGACGATCGCCTTCATGGTCTGGTACCTGTTGTTCGTCGTCTGCTCCAACTGGGCGCCCGGCTTCATGAACACCCAGGTCATCGGCAACATCAACATCGCCCTCATCTTCGGGCTGCTGCAGTTCGTGACCACGTTTCTCATCGCCTTCCTCTACTCGCGGTTCTCCACCGCCAATCTCGATCCGACCGCGGACAAGCTTCGCGCCGAGTACGACAAGGAGATCCGATGAGTGCCGTGGCCCCTGAACGGATCCTGCTGGCCGCCGAGTCCGGCAACCACCAGACCCTGACCTCGGTGCTGTTCCTCGCCGTCGTCGCGCTCACCGTCGGCATCACCTTCTGGGCGAGCCGCAACAACAAGACCGCGGCGGACTACTACGCCGGCGGCCGCTCGTTCACCGGCGCCCAGAACGGCATGGCCATCGCGGGCGACTACATGTCGGCGGCCTCCTTCCTCGGCATCTCCGGTGCGATCGCGTTGTCCGGGTACGACGGCTTCCTGTACTCGATCGGCTTCCTGGTGGCCTGGCTGGTGGCTTTGCTTCTCGTCGCGGAGCTGCTGCGCAACTCGGGCAAGTTCACGATGGCCGACCAGCTCGCGTACCGGATGAAGCAGCGCCCCGTACGTACGGCCGCTGCCACGTCCACCGTCGCGGTGTCGATCTTCTACCTGCTCGCACAGATGGTCGGCGCGGGCGCGCTGGTCGCGCTGCTGCTCGGCGTTGACAGCCAGGGTCTGAAGAACCTCACCATCGTCGGCGTCGGCGCCCTGATGATCTTCTACGTCGTCGTCGGCGGCATGAAGGGTACGACCTGGGTGCAGATCGTCAAGGCCGTCCTGCTCATGGGCGGCACCCTGCTGATCTCGGTGCTCGTGCTCGCGAAGTTCGGCTTCAACCTCTCCGAGCTGCTCGGCGCGGCCGCGGAGAACACCGGCAAGGGGCAAGCGTTCCTCGAGCCCGGCCTGAAGTACGGTCTGACGACCACCAGCAAGATCGACTTCCTCTCCCTCGGCATCGCTCTGGTCCTCGGTACCGCCGGCCTGCCGCACATCCTGATCCGCTTCTACACCGTGCCGACCGCCCGCCAGGCGCGGCAGTCGGTGCTGTGGGCCATCACGCTGATCGGCATCTTCTACCTGATGACGCTGATCCTCGGCTTCGGGGCAGCAGCGCTCGTCGACCCGGAGTCCATCGACCCCGGCGGCAACCTCGCCTCGCCGTTGTTGGCCGAGGCCGTCGGAGGCGGCGACGGTACGACCGGCGGCGCGATCCTGCTGGCGGTGATCGCCGCTGTGGCGTTCGCGACGATCCTCGCGGTCGTCGCCGGTCTGACGCTCACCTCTGCGTCGTCGGTCGCCCACGACCTCTACGCCAACGTGATCAAGAAGGGCGACGTGACCGACAAGGACGAGGTCAGGGTCGCCCGGATCGCGGCGTTCGGTATCGGCGGCGTCGCCATTCTGCTCGCGATCCCGGCGCAGTCGCTCAACATCGCCTTCCTCGTCGCGCTCGCCTTCGCGGTTGCGGCGTCGGCGAACCTTCCGGCGTTGCTCTACAACCTGTTCTGGAAGCGGTTCAACACCCGTGGGGCGACGTTCAGCATCTACGGTGGGCTCGCGTCGGCGATGATCTTGGTGTTCTTCTCCCCGGTCACCTCGGGCAAGGGGGCCGACCCGGTCACCGGCAAGAGCCTGTCGCTCTTCCCCGTCGGCGTGGACTTCAGCTGGTTCCCGCTGGAGAACCCCGGGATCGTGTCGATCCCGCTCGGGTTCCTCTTCGGGTGGCTGGGCACCGTCACCTCCAAGGAGCGCGAGTCCGAGGAGATGTACGCCGAACTCGAGGTCCGCTCGATGACGGGGGCCGGGGCCGAGTAACGGCGAGGCGCGGCACAATGGTCGAACGCCTGACGGTCAACACGTCGAACGCATGAAAAGGAGATCTACGCTGTGAGCCAGGAGCCCGGACTGTCCAACCTGATGCACGAGGAACGCCGGTTCGACCCGCCGCCCGAGCTCGCCGCCGAGGCCAACCTCACGGTGGAGGCGTACGAGGAGGCCGCGGCCGACAGGTTGGCCTTCTGGGCGAAGCAGGCCGAGCGCTTGTCCTGGGCAGAGCCGTTCACCGACGTGCTCGACTGGTCGGACCCGCCGTTCGCCAAGTGGTACGTGGGTGGTCGCCTCAACGCTGCCTACAACTGCGTCGACCGCCACGTCGAGGCAGGACGCGGCGACAAGGTGGCCTACCACTGGGTCGGTGAACCCGCCGACGACACCCGCACCATCACCTACGCCGACCTGCAGCGCGAGGTCAACAAGGCATCCAACGCGCTGGTCGAGCTGGGCGTACAGACCGGTGACCGGGTGGCGATCTACATGCCGATGATCCCCGAGACCGTCATCGCGATGCTTGCGTGCGCCCGCCTCGGGGCGCCCCACACCGTCGTCTTCGGCGGCTTCTCCGCCGACGCGCTGGCCACCCGCGTCAAGGACTGCGACGCCCGGATCGTCATCACGAGTGACGGTGGCTACCGTCGCGGCAGCGCGAGCGCCTTGAAGCCGGCCGTCGACGACGCAGTCGCCCGCTGCCCCGACGTGCGCAACGTGCTCGTCGTGCGGCGTACCGGCCAGGACGTGGCGTGGGGCGAGAAGGACGTGTGGTGGCACGAGGTGGTGGACGGTCAGTCCGAGGACCACACGCCGGAGATGTTCGACTCCGAGCACCCGCTGTACGTGATGTACACCTCTGGCACGACGGGCAACCCCAAGGGCGTCCTGCACACCACCGGCGGCTACCTGACCGGGGTCACGTACACCTTCTGGGGGATCTTCGACAACAAGCCGGACACCGACGTCTACTGGTGCTCGGCCGACGTCGGCTGGGTGACGGGGCACTCCTACGTTGTCTACGGCCCGCTGGCCAACGGTGCCACCTCGGTGATGTACGAGGGCACGCCGGACACCCCGCACAAGGGTCGCTGGTGGGAGATCATCCATGACTACGACGTCACCGCGTTCTATACCGCGCCGACCGCCATCCGTACCTGCATGAAGTGGGGCAACCAGATACCGGCGGAGTTCGACCTGTCGAGCCTGCGGCTGCTCGGCTCGGTCGGTGAGTCGATCAACCCCGAGGCGTACGTGTGGTACCGCGAGAACATCGGCGCCGGCACCTGCCCGGTCGTGGACACGTGGTGGCAGACCGAGACCGGCGCGATCATGATCAGCCCGCTGCCGGGGGTGACCTCGGGCAAGCCCGGCTCGGCGATGTCCCCAATCCCGGGCATCAGTGCGGACGTGGTCGACGACACCGGCACACCGGTGGGCAAGGGCGAGGGCGGCTACCTCGTCGTCACCGAGCCGTGGCCGGCGATGCTTCGCACGATCTGGGGCGACGACCAGCGGTACAAGGACACGTACTGGTCTCGGTTCGAGGGCAAGTACTTCGCCGGCGACGGTGCCAAGAAGGACGACGACGGAGACATCTGGCTCCTCGGCCGGGTGGACGACGTCATGAACATCTCCGGGCACCGGTTGTCGACAACGGAGATCGAGTCCGCGCTGGTCTCGCACCCCAAGGTGGCCGAGGCGGCCGTTGTCGGGGCGACCGACGACACCACCGGCCAGGCCATCGTGGCGTTCGTGATCCTGCGCGAGTCCGCGGGCGACGGCGGACCGGACGTCGTGCAGGAGCTGCGCGACCACGTCGCCGGTGAGATCGGCAAGATCGCGCGGCCCCGCAGCATCATGGTCGTACCCGAGCTTCCCAAGACCCGCTCGGGCAAGATCATGCGCCGACTGTTGCGCGACGTCGCCGAGAACCGCGACGTCGGCGACGTGACCACGCTCGCCGACTCCGCGATCATGGACCAGATCAAGGACGGCATGAGCACCACCTCGGAGGACTGAGGCGCTGGTGGCCTGGTTCCCGGCACACGGCGGCGGATTCCTCTAGGCTCGTCCCAGCGCAACGCCGTCACGTAACACTGGACTGGAGAGCCCAATGAGCAACGCCCCGCACACCGAAGAACCCACCATCGGTCGTCTCGTCGCTGACGCCAGCCGTGATGTCTCGGCTCTGATGCAGTCCGAGATTGCGCTGGCGAAGTCCGAGGTCAAGGTCAGTGTCAAGGCCGGCGGGATCGGGGCGGCGTTGCTCGCCGTGGCCGGCGTGCTCGGCCTGCTGATCCTCGTCCTGCTCTCCATCGCCGTCGCCTACCTGATCACGATGACCGGCTTGCACCCGGCGTGGGCGTTCCTGATCGTGACCGGCTTCTACGTGCTGCTGGCCGGCGTCCTGGTGTTCCTGGGGATCAAGAAGATCAAGAAGGTACGGGCTCCGGAGAAGACCATCGCCACGGCCAAGCAGATCCCCCCGGCGCTCAAGGGCAAGCAGACCCCGGCGATCACCCGCTGACCCCTCTGCTGCGTCCTACCCCGCCGGTACGCGCTCGCGGCGGGCGCTGACGAGGCGACCGACCGCGCCCACCACCGCGAGCACCAGACCGATGGCCGCGACGACCAGGAGCCAGCGGTCGAACGACGCCTCTGCGGTCTCGCGGAGGGCGTCCTCCAGGCGCGCCCCCAACCGTGACGCCGACGACGCCCGCTCGGCGAGGATCGGTGCGCCCAGCACCGCTGCCCCCTTGAGCGCGGCAGCGACGACGAGAGTGCCGATGCCGAGCCACAGCGCCGCTGCCGATCGGCGGCGGGCGAGCAGCGCTGCTCCCACCGCGAACAGCACCGCGCCGGCACCGATCCAGTAGGACCACGGGTCGAGGACCTCCAGCCGTTGGATCGCTCGCCGTTCCTCGGACCCGCCCACGACGACCAGCGCCTGACGAGGCACCGTGACGGTGGACCGCACGCCCGCCGGCAGCTGATCCGCCACGAGCGCGGCAAGCGGCGATACATCCACCACCAGGCGGTCGGCCTGGGTGGGGGTGCGACCGGGCTCCCCGAACCAGAACTGATGGGTACGACGGTTGCTCTCGGTCCAGGCCGCAGGGAAGCGGTTGAGCTCGACGACGCTGCGGGCACCCTGAAGCACGACCGGGCGGACCGCCGCTCGCGTCTTGGCCGACAGGCCGGAGTCGTCGACGACCGACTCGGTCATCGTCTGCGCCAGGATCTTCTTGAACGCCGGGTCACGGCCCAACGGCTCGGCGAGGGCGACGTACCCGGTCTCGTCGACCAGGTTGCGTTCGGTCCACAGGGTCGGCACCGCGACGGCGGTGCACACGAGCGCGAGCAGGCCGAGCAGGAACGCGAGGAAGGAACGCATGGCGATGAGTGTGACAGGCGACGCCGTCCTCGCTCAGGCGCACTCCCCGGTGGAGACCGCTTCGGTGGCCACCTTGCCCCTCTCGGCGTCGGCGGCGACCTGCTCGGCGGTCAGCGCGTAGCCGGTCGATTCCTCGGCGACCGACGCCGCGAAGATCACCCCGTACACCTCACCCGCGGGCGAGATCAACGGTCCACCGGAGTTGCCCGAACGCACCAGGCTCCGGATGGAGAAGACCTGTCGTACCAGCGAGCCCTCGTCGTAGATGTCGGGGCTGCGCAGGCGCTGCTCGCCGCGGATCCGGGCCGCCCGAGCGTCGAACGGCCCGTTCTCGGGATAGCCGAGCACGGCCGCGCTGTCACCCGGCTCAGCGCCGGTGTCGAAGTTCAGCCGCTTCAGGCCCAGGCCGCTCGCGGCGAGCACGGCGACGTCGAGATCGGGGTCGTACAACACGGTCTCGGCCTGCACCCGGCGGTCGCCGATCACCACGAACGGGTCGTCGACGCCGGCGACCACGTGCGCGTTGGTCATGATGCGGTCCCTGGCGTACACGAAGCCGGACCCCTCGACGCCGCGGTTGCAGCTTGCCTGGCCCAGGATCTTGACGACGCTGCCCTGTGCCTTGCGCACACCGTTCTTCTGCAGGACCAACTTGTCGGGGGCGATCACCGGCGTGATGCGCTCCTGCGCGAACGGCTCCAGGTAGCGCGGGAACAGGTTGGAGTCGACGACCTCGTTGAACGCGTTGAGGGCGCGGTCGGCTCCGTTGGGCATCACGGCGTCGACCTTGTCCAGGATCGTCGACGCGCGGACGGCGTTGGAGACACCGCCGATCTGGGCGCCGCTCATGGCGTAGCCGAGTGCCCACGCGACGACGAGAACCGCCACGACGCTCAGCGCGGCGCCACCAAGTGCATCGAGCGACCGGGCTGGCTGCCAGGTCACGCCGTCGCGGATCCGGGCGCCGATGTACGCGCCGGTCGCCTGACCTATCGAGGCGAACAGCAGCACCAGGAACAGTGCGAGCAGCGCCGTCGCGAGGGTCTCGTCCAGGCTGCCGAGCAGCCACGGGATCAGCAGGACCCCGAGCGCGCCACCGTGGGCCTGCTCGCCGGTGGCGGACAAACCGGCGAGGAAACCCTGCCAGTAGCCGCTCAGGCCGTACGCGATGATGGCGACGACCAGGACGATGTCGAGGACATTCACGGCGGACCGGCCAGGGGAGACTGAGCCGGGGCCCGCGGGAACGGCTCGAGGCGGGACTGGTCCCACTCCCGCTCCCAGCCGACCTGCTCGAACAACCGCGAGATCACCCCTGCGGTGAAGCCCCACAGGACGAGCCCGTCTGCGACGCGGAACCCTGGCCCGCGCCAACCCGACGGCCCCTGAACGGTGAAGCGGTTGGCCGGGTCGAGCAGGTCGGCGATCGGTGTGCGGAAGACGCTCGCCACCTCTCGGTCGCTGATCGCAAGCACCGGCCCGGGCCGGCTCCACCAGCCGAGCACCGTCGTGACCGCGGAGTTGCTCGGGGGCAGCCACAGCGGGGGCAGCTCCCCGAAGACCTCGACGCCCGTCGGCGCCAACCCGACCTCCTCCTCCGCCTCGCGCAACGCGGTCGCGGCCGGGTCGGCGTCGACGGGGTCTACCCGTCCGCCGGGGAAGGAGACCTGCCCGGCGTGGGTCCGCATGGTGTGGGCCCGCTCGGTGAGCAGCAGGTCCGGACCGGCGGTGCCTTCGCCGAAAAGCATCAGCACCGCCGACTGTCGGGCGTCGCTCGGTGGGTCAGCTATTCGCGGCGACAACGTCGACGCATCGACGTCGGGGACCTTGAGCGCCACCGGGTGCAACCACTGCGGCAGCCTCTCCAGCTGAGGTCTCACAGACTCACTCCGAGGTGCTCGCCCACGAGCCCGACCAGCTCGGCGTACGACGCGACCGACCGCCTCTCGATGCCGGTGACGTGGCCCTCGGCATCGACGAAGACAGTCTGCGGCAGACCGATCAGCTGCAAGGGGATGCGGGACTCGGACTCGGGGTCGGCGAGCTGGGGGTAGGTGATGCCGGTGTCGGCGGCGAGCTCGAGCGCCGCGGCGGGGTCAGGGTCGGCGAAGTCGACACCGATCACGAGGACCCGGTCGCGGGCGTCCTCGTCGAGCTGTGCAAAGTACGGCAGCTCCTCGCGGCAGGACGTACACCACGATGCCCAGAAGTTTACCACCATCGGCATACCCCGAAGGCCCGCCAGCGCGACGGGACGCCCACCGCCGAGACATGGCAGCGACACGGCCGGCAGGCCGTCGGTCAGCGCACCTGCCGACGGGTCGGTCCTCGGGCACGCAGCGATGTCAGCCTGCTGCTTGAGCCGGCGCAGCGCGGGTGTGTCGACGGCGCCCGCCGCCGGTGCACCCGCGCTGGGTGGGCCGAGGGTGCGCGGGGCCGTACCCTCCTCCTCAGCGGTAGGGGCGCAGGCTGTGAGCGCGAGGAGGACGCAGGCGACAAGGGCCGCCGCCGAACGTCTCACGCGCGTCCCTCGCTCTTGACCAGTGCCGCGGCGGTCTGGGGGTCGGTGGGACCCTCGCCGAAGGACGGGCACCAGCGGGCGACGGTGCACGCGCCGCACGCGGGCTTGCTGGCGTGGCAGACCCGACGGCCGTGCCAGATGACGTGGTGGCTGAGCATCGTCCAGTCCCGCTTGGGGAACAGCGCGCCGATGGCGTGCTCGGCCTTGACGGCGTCTGCGGCCGTCGCGGGGTCCACCCACCCGAAGCGGCGCGCCAACCGGGCGACATGGGTGTCGACGGTGATCCCGGGGATGGCAAAAGCGTTGCCGAGCACCACGTTGGCGGTCTTGCGACCAACCCCTGGCAGCGCCACCAGGTCGGTCAACCGCCGCGGCACCTCGCCGCCGTGGTCCGCGACCAACGCCGCGCTCAGCTTCAGCAACGTGTCGGCCTTAGCGCGGAAGAACCCGGTGGACTTGATGATCGCCTCGAGCCCTTCGCGATCGGCGGCGGCCATCGTGGCCGCGTCGGGGTACGGCGCGAACAGCGCCGGACGTACCGCGTTGACCCGGCGGTCGGTCGTCTGCGCCGAGAGCACCGTCACGACCAGCAGCTCGAAGGCGTTGTCGTAGTCGAGCTCGCTGCGTGCGTCGGGGTACGTCCGGGCCAGCTCGCGGTCGATCTTGCGCGCGCGACGTACCAGCGCGGTGGCGGGAGCAGGGGGCGGCGCGGCGGTTCGTACTGGCACGGGTCCAGCGTACGGCGCCCGCAGTGGCACGGGGTCCGGGCGTGTCACGTCCGATGTCGGCGCCGTGGCGCTGCTCGCCAGGTGGCGCGGCGGCACCCTCATGCGGGAGACTGTCTGTTGGTTGCAGTCATTGGAGGAGACCCTGTGGACAACGACGTGCTTCGTCAGGCACCGCTCTTTTCCGGGCTGGACGACGAGGCTGCTGAGTCGCTGGGTTCGTCCATGTCGAGCAGCCAGCTTCGGCGCGGCGATGTGCTGTTCCACGAAGGCGACTCCGGAGACCGCCTGTACGTCGTGACCGACGGCAAGGTCAAGCTCGGCCGTACCTCCGCCGACGGCCGCGAAAACCTCCTGGCCATCCTGGGGCCGGGTCAGATGTTCGGTGAGTTGTCGTTGTTCGACCCCGGCCCGCGTTCGGCGACCGCCACGGCTGTCACCGACTGCGACCTCCAGAGCCTCAGTCACGACGACCTGAACACCTGGCTCACCAACCACTCCAACGTCGCCCGCGCCCTGCTGCACCAGCTCGCGGCGAGGCTGCGGCGTACCAACGACGTCGTTGCCGACCTGGTCTTCTCCGACGTACCCGGCCGGGTGGCCAAGGCGCTGATCGACCTCTCGACGCGGTTCGGTCGCAAGGCTGACGACGGCATCCATGTGCACCACGACCTGACGCAGGAGGAGCTCGCCCAGCTCGTCGGCGCCTCCCGCGAGACGGTCAACAAGGCGCTCGCCGACTTCGCGATGCGCGGCTGGTTGCGGCTTGAGCCACGTTCGGTCGTCATCTTGGACCCCGAGCGCCTGGCCCGCCGCGCGCGCTGAGCGCCACTCTCAGCGCGGAGCCGGTCGGCCACGTTCGAGGTAGTCGAGCTGCGCGGCGACGGACATCTCGGCGGCCGGCCACAGCACCTCGTCTATGTCGGTGTACACACGGGCCACGACCTCGCGCGCGGTGGTGTCACCGGCGGCGAGCGCTGCGCGCACCTGCTCGAGGCGCTCGAGGCGGTGCGTCACGTAATGCTCGAGGACGGCCCCGGCATCGGTGACCGGCGGACCGTGCCCCGGCAGCAGACCGGTGACCGGTCCAGACGCGACCAGGCCACGGAGTCGGTCCAGGGACGCAAGGTACGTCGCCAGCGTCCCGTCGGGGTGGGTCACCACGGCCGTCCCCCGTCCGAGCACGGTGTCGCCGGTGAACAGCTGGCGGTCCGCAGGCAGCAGCAGGCACACCGAGTCGGTGGTGTGTCCCGGCGTGGCGACCACCTCGAGCCCGACACCGGCGACCGAGACGACCTCACCGTCGTCCAGTGGCTCCGCGCCGATGCACTGCTCGGGGTCGGCAGCGCGGACGACGCACGAGGCCATGGCGGCGAAGGCGGCGGCGCCCTCGGTGTGGTCGTGGTGGCGGTGCGTGACAAGGACCGCCGCGACGGGCCCGGCGGCGGCGAGCACCGCCGCGAGATGCCCCTCGTCCAGCGGTCCGGGGTCTATCACGACCGATCGGTCGCCGCCCGGCGCCCGTACGACCCAGGTGTTGGTCCCCTCCAGGGTCATCTGCCCGGGGTTGGGGGCGAGGACGCAGCGGGCACGTTCGGTGACCTGCCCGCCGGTCCAGGGCCGCTGGTGCGGGCTCACGTCGCCACCTCGGTGCGCAGGTACGGGTCGCCATCGACGTCGACGAGCTCGGGCAGGACGGCGACGATACTGCGGTGCGTTGCGGCTTCGAGCGCATCGGCGGCATGGTGCAGGCCGGCGAGCTCCGCGCACGTGATGCGCGTCGGCGGCAGCATCGTCATCGTCTCGGACTCCACGCCCGCCAACGCGTCGACCAAGGATATCCAGCCGGCCCGGTCGGCCTCACCGGGCACGGACCCGACGGCCTGGCCCGCGGGGAGGACGGCGACGAAGAAGCGGGTGTCGAACCGGCGTGGCTCGAACTCCGGGGTGATCCAGTGCGCCCAGGCGCCGAGCAGGTCCGCGCGCAGCACCAACGCGCGCTCGGCGAGGAACACAGCAAGTGACAGGTCGCGGCGCTCCAACGCCATCCGGGCTTCCTGCCAGTCCGGTCCACTGGTGTCGGCAACCACGCAGGATGCGTCGGCCCCGGCGAGCAGGACGCCGGACTCCTCGAACGTCTCGCGCACGGCGGCGCAGACCAGGGCGCGCGCGAGCGGGACCTCGCAGTCGAACCGGGCAGCCCACTGTTCGGGCGATGGGCCGACCCAGGCGAGAGAGACGTCGGCATCGCGCTCGTCCACGCCACCACCGGGGAACACGTACGACCCCGCGGCGAACGCCATCGTGCGGTGCCGGCGCAGGAGGTAGGTCTCGATCCCGTCGGAGCCGTCACGCAACAGCGCCACCGTGGCGGCGTCCCGTGGTGCCGAGACCGGCTCGCCGGCGCCACGCAGATGCCCGCACAGCGCCTCCGGCATCGGCTCCAGCGTGTGCATCAGCCGGGAGCGACCTCGACGACGATCTCGACCTCGACCGGTGCGTCGCGGGGCAGGCCGGTCACGCCCACAGCGCTGCGAGCGTGCTGCCCGGCGTCACCGAACACCTCCCCGAGCAGCGTGCTCGCCCCGTTGGCCACCTGCGGCTGCCCGGTGAAGTCTGCGGTGCTCGCCACGAACACGACGACCTTGACGACCCTGACCACCCTGGAGAGGTCGCCCACCTGGGCCCGCACGGCGGCGATCGCGTTGAGCGCACACTGCTGTGCGCAGGCCGTGGCGTCCTCGGCACTGACCTCGCCGCCGACCTTGCCGGTCGTCATCAGCTCGCCGTTGCGTAGGGGTAGCTGCCCGGACGTGTAGACGTAGTGGCCGGTGGTCACCGCCGGGACGTACGCCGCGACCGGGGCCGCGACCTCGGGGATGGACAGTCCCAACGCTTCGACGCGCTCCTCAGGGGTGGCCATCAGCTCTCCAGCGGCCGCTTGAAGTAGGCGACGAGGTTCTCGGGGTTCATTCCCGGGACCATCTGCACCAGCTCCCAGCCGTCCTGGCCGAAGTTGTCCAGGATCTGCTTGGTGGCGTGCACGAGCACCGGCGCGGTGGTGTACTCCCATGTGGTCATGGGCCGACTGTATCTCCCGCCCGCGGTGTTCCGCCGGCTACCTACGCGGGTACGACGCACCGTCCGCCACTACGCTCGACCAAGTGACCCCACCCGCGCGGCGACTCCACATCGTGACCGGCAAGGGCGGCACCGGCAAGACCACGGTCGCGGCCGCGCTGGCCATCTCGCTGGCGACCCGTGGACGCAAGGTGCTGCTGTGCGAGGTCGAAGGGCGGCAGGGGATCGCCCGGCTCTTCGACGTCCCCCCGCTGCCGTACGAGGAGCGCGAGATCGGCGTCGGGCATGGCGGCGGACAGGTGTACGCCCTCGCGATCGACGCCGAGGCGGCCCTGATGGAATACCTCGCGATGTACTACAAGCTCGGGCGAGCCGGCAAGGCCCTGGACAAGTTCGGCGTCATCGACTTCGCCACGACGATCGCCCCGGGCGTACGAGACGTGCTCCTGACCGGCAAGGTCTACGAGGCCGGTAGGCGGCGGGGCAAGGACGGCGGCTACTCCTACGACGCCATCGTCGTCGACGCGCCCCCGACCGGACGGATCAGTCGCTTCCTCAACGTCAACAACGAGGTCGCCGGCCTGGCCAAGGTCGGGCCGATCCGCAAGCAGGCCGACGCGGTGACGACCATGATGCAGGGCAGGCGCACCGCGGTGCACCTGGTGACGGTGCTGGAGGAGATGCCGGTCCAGGAGACTCTCGACGCGATCGCCGACCTCCGCTCGGCCGACCTCGGGGTGGGCAATGTCATCGTCAACCAGGTCCGCCAGTCGCCGTTGACACCGCCCGCCCAGGATGCGATCGGCTCCGGGCGGCTCGACGCCGCTGCGATCAGTGCGAGCCTGGCCAAGACCTCGATCGGCGCCTCGGCCGAGCTCGGCGTCGGACTGCTCGAGGAGGGTGCGGCGCACGCGGTACGCCAGGAGCTGCAGACCGACCAGCGCAAGGTGCTGGCCGGCGTGGACACCCAGGTGATCGAGCTGGCATACGTCAGCGAGGGGATCGACATGGGCGCTCTGTACGACCTCGCCCTGTCCTTGCGGGAGCAGGGGCTGCAGTGACCGGGCAGGCACGGACGACGCCGGGAGCGGGGCCGGCGTGGGTGCGCGGCGGCACCGGTGGCGGCGCCGGCAACGCGTCGCTGGACGTGGACGCGTTGCTCACCGACCCCGACACGCAGATCATCGTGTGCTGTGGGTCTGGTGGGGTCGGCAAGACCACAACGGCGGCAGCGCTGGCGTTGCGGGCGGCCGAGCAGGGGCGGGCGGTCTGCGTCCTGACGATCGACCCTGCCCGGCGGCTGGCCCAGTCGATGGGGCTCACCGAGCTGGACAACGTGCCCCGCCCCGTGGCCGAAGCCGGTGCTGAGGGCGGCGGTTCCCTCGACGCGATGATGCTCGACATGAAACGGACCTTCGACGAGGTCGTGGAGGCACACGCGTCGCCGGAGAAGGCGAAGCAGATCCTGAGCAACCCCTTCTACGTGGCGTTGTCGAGCTCGTTCGCCGGCACCCAGGAGTACATGGCGATGGAGAAGCTCGGCCAGCTGTACGACGAGGCGGGTGCGGGCTCGGCGCGCGCGGGCAAGCGGTGGGACCTGATCGTCGTCGACACGCCGCCGTCGCGCTCGGCGTTGGACTTCCTCGACGCCCCCGAGCGCTTGTCCTCACTGCTCGACGGTCGGTTCATCAAGCTGTTACTGGCTCCGGCGCGTGGCCCGGCGCGGTTCTTGTCGGCCGGCTTCGCCATCGTCACCAACGCCCTGAACAAGGTGCTCGGCGCCCAGGTGCTGTCGGACGTGCAGACCTTCGTGGCGGCGTTCGACACCCTGTTCGGCGGATTTCGCCAGCGGGCGGATGCGACCTTCGCTCTGCTCCAGGCCGAGGGGACGGCGTTCCTGGTCGTCGCGGCACCGGATCCGGACGCGATGCGCGAGGCAGCGTACTTCGTGGAGCGGCTCACCCACGAGGACATGCCACTCGCGGGACTGGTCGTCAACCGCGTCACTGACCTCCCGGCCGCCGCGATGCTCGACGCCAGCGAGGCAGAGTCCGCGGCGCGCACGTTGGACAGTGGTGCCGAGACCGATCAGCAGGTCGCGGGGTTGCTACGGGTGCACGCCGAGCGGATGCTGGTGCGAGCCCGTGAGCAGAAGCTCAAGCGGAGCTTCTCCGCAGCGCATCCGGCGGTCGCGACAGTGTCGGTACCCGCCCTGGCCGGCGACGTGCACGACCTCGAGGGTCTGCGCCAGATCGGCGCGCTTCTCACCGCGTGAGGACAACGGCTGCTCAGCCGACGGCGACGTCGGCCCGTGCGGCGGCGGGCTGCGCGGCTTGCAGGATGGCCCGCCACGAGGTGACGTTGGGCCGCCGCCGCAGCAACGCGCGGCGCTCGCGCTCGGTCATGCCTCCCCAGACTCCCCACTCGATCTGGTTCTCCAGCGCCTCCGCGAGGCATTCGGACCGGACCTTGCAGGTGGAACACAGCTGCTTGGCACGATTCTGCTCAGCACCGCGAACGAAGAGCGCGTCGGGCCCGACATCCTTGCAAGCCGCCGAAGCTGCCCAGTCGTCGATCCATGCCATATCGTTGCCTTCCCGAGCCTGTGGAAACGAGTTGCCGAGCGGCGCAATGCGCCCACGACGATCTTGTCGGCACAGAACGCGTCGAAACAGACATAGGGGCGTCATGACTCGTAGTCCTTTAGTGCTATCTTCAACGACCTCCGGATTCCGGATGCGCGCGGACGGGACCGGGTGAGGCTGGCCAGACGTGTTCTGGTCTGACCCCGCTGACGTACCCTG
>Ga0136612_10000015_pt1 | contig 33501 bp, 32 predicted proteins | sample AntDryUQ224A2306_2_FD_106644 | JGI IMG/M metagenome (GOLD analysis project Ga0136612, IMG submission 106644) | Polar desert sand microbial communities from Dry Valleys, Antarctica - metaG UQ224A (23.06) | ecosystem: Environmental > Terrestrial > Soil > Desert | place: Antarctica: Dry Valley... | reverse complement strand
GGTCCGGCGATCCGCGGGCAGGTGTCTTTCGCTTCACACCCTCAGTCTGCATCGCGCGGGGCGCGGGCGGGGGGATTTGTGCCTCGCGGTGCAAACAATGGCCTTTTGGATGATCTGTCATGGGCGGATCAGGTGATCGCGATCGTGACGATCGGTTCGGTCGTGGGTTGCGGTGACCCCCCGGCGGGTTCCACCGTGATGGCGAGGGCTTCGGTGTCACCGACGTCGTCGACCAGCCGGGTCACCGCCCCGGTGCTCTGGTCGCGGGAGATGACAACTTCGGAGACCGGCCCGCCCCGCTGGATGCGCCAGATCTGGTAGCTGTGCTTGTCGTCCAGCGGCGGGAGCTCATCCATCGCCATCACAGCCTGGTCGAGCGATGCTGAGACGAACATCGTGACCGAGCCTCCGTCGTCCAGCCGGCGGACTAGCATCGTCTTATCGTCGGCCGTCAGGACCTCGGCGAGTGCGCTCTGCTGCGTCTCGAGGTCGCTGATGCGGTGGCGTTCGACGAGGAACGCGCCGAGGCTGGCGATCACAACCAGCACCGCGGCAGCCGCCAGCAGCATCGGCGCCCTGCGTTGCCACGGTCCGCGGGCCAGCGTCACGTTTACGGGCCGCTCCTGAGATGACCGGCTCACCGCGTCCATGAGCCGACGTTTCAGGCTGGCGGGAGGAGCGGACCATGTCACGTCGCTGAGCCGAGCCGCAGTCGCCTGCAGCTCCACCAGCTCGGCGCGGCACGAGGCGCATGTGGCGAGGTGCTGTTTGAACAGCTCGTGCTCGTCCGGCGTCAACGCATCGAGCGCGTACGCTCCGCCCAGCGTGTGCAGGTCGGCGGTCATCGGATCACCCCCAGGCAGTCGCGCAGCCGGATCAGTCCATCGCGCATGCGTGTCTTCACAGTGGCCGTGTTGGCCTCGAGCAGCGAGGACACCTCGACGTACGTGTAGCCCCCGAAGTACGCCAGCGTGATCGCTTCTCGTTGTAGGTCTGTCAGGTTCTGCAGGCAGCGGCGCACCTGTTCGTGCTCGAGTCGGGTTCCGACCTCTTCCTGGACGGAGTCGTAGTCCGGGCCGCCGCTCCAGTCATAGCGTTGCTCCCGGTCGGTGCTTGCCTGGTCACGGCGGACGGCGTCCACGGCGCGCCGGTGGGCCAGGGTCAGGATCCACGTCTTGGCGCTCCCGCGCTCGGCGTCGAACCGGGTAGCGCCCTGCCACACCTGCAAGAAGACCTCCTGCGCCACCTCTTCGGCCCGAGCAGGGTCGCGCACCACCCGTCGGGCCATCCCGAACACGGCAGCGGAGATTCGGTCGTACAGCTTGGAGAATGCCTCTTCGTCGCCTCGGGCGACCCGGTTCAGCAGGGACTCCAGCCGTTCCGGCTCACCGCGACCTCCGAGGCCACGTAGGGGAGCAGGGTCGAGCATCCGAGGCCTCCTAGCCTGGTGTCTCCCGACCCCGTTTCGGTTCAACGACTCATCTCAGGTTCGTGACTGGTGTCCGTGAGGATTGGTCCACACGGCAGACAGTGCCGATGATGCCACTGACGGTCACGCAGGTGGACACAGGGGCACCTCATGTCTGCTGCACCGTCGAGCCGCTGCGAGCCTTGGTGACCCGCACCTGCGCCGGGATGCGTTCACGCATCGTCTCGACGTGTGACACCACACCGACTACCCGGCCACCGCAGCGCAGGTCGTCGAGGACGTCCATCACCTCGTCGAGGCTGTCACCGTCCAGCGAACCGAACCCTTCGTCGACGAAGAGGCTCTGCATCTGCAGCCCGCCGCTCTCGTGCCTGACCACGTCGGCGAGGCCGAGGGCGAGCGCCAGCGAGGCCTGGAACATCTCTCCGCCGGAAAGGGTCTTGGGTTCTCGAGAGTGACCGCTCCAGCTGTCGTGAACCAGCAGCCCTAACCCGCCGCCGGCCCGGGTCCGGTCGCCGGCCGTGCGGTCGAGGGAGTGCTCGAGGGTGTAACGCCCTGACGTCATCGGCGCCAGCCGCTCGTTTGCCGCGTCGACGACCTGGCTGAGCCGGGCCGCCAGCACGTACGCCGACAGCGACATCTGCAGCTGGTTGTCGGCCGACTTGCCCTCCGCCAGGGCCGCCATGGCGTCAGCGACCTCGTGGTCACGTCGGACCGGATGCCATGCCGCCATCGCGGCGTCCAGCGCACCAGCCAGTGCGGTGACCTGCGAGGAGCGGCTGCGGAGCTGTCCGGCGGCCTCGAGCGCCGCCGCGTGCTCGCGTTCCGCGTCCAGCAGGATGGTGCGAACCGCTGTCACGTCCGGCTGGACCGTTTCCAGCGCGGTCTGCACCTCAGGGTCGTCGCGGGTTGCGGTGGCCTCCTGCACGGCCGCCCGGTACCGCTCGAGCACCCCGTGCAGCTCGTCACGTTGGGCTGGCGGGAGTGCGGCGCCCCGGGCCGCATCCAGATCCGCGAAGCCGCCGTCGTGAGCTGACTGCTCGGCGTGGCGCCGCGCAGTCGTGGCGACCCGTTGCGCGGTGACCAGGTCGCGCAGCTGTGGAGCCAACTGTTCCAGCGCGTCGAGCCGCTCACCGGCCTCGGCCAGGTCGACGTCGAGGGTAGCGTCGGTTTCGTCGGGGTCCGCCGCCGTGTGGCGGTCCAGCAGGGCCTCGAGCTGCCCGCGGCGGAGGCCGACCTGCTCGGTCAGGGACGCCAGCTCGGCGTCGTGGTCCAGCAGCTCGGCCCCAAGCCCGGCCAGCTCTGCCTCGCGTTCGACGAGTCGGACGGATACCTCCTCAGCTGCTGCGGCTGCCTGACGCGCGTGCTGGTGCTCGGCCGCGAGGGACTCGACCGTTGCGAGAGCCGACTCGATGTCAGCGCCGGGCGCACGACCTTGCAGAGTGAGCCAGGCGGTCTGCGCTCCGTCGTGCTCGGCCGTTGCGGCATCCCGTTTGCGCGCCGCGGTGGCCACCTCGGCCCGGGCGGCGTGCTCGTCGGCCTCGTCAGGGACGCCGTCGGTCCCAGCGGCTGGGGCCGGGTGCTCGCAGCCCCCGCACACCGGGCAGGGGGCACCGGCTGTCAGCGAGCTCGCAAGCCAGATTGCGGCGCCCGCCAGCCTGCGGTCTCGGAGGTCGTTGAGGACGTCGCGCGCGTCGTTGTGCTGCGTGACCGCAGCGTCGAGCCGTTGGCGCCGCCGATTCAGCTCGTCGCGGGCCTCCGGCAGCGCCTGGGCGGCGCTCAGCACCGCGCGAGCGGAGTGCAGCTGCGCCTCGATCCGGTCGATGCCGCACGCAGTCGTACGCGCCTGTCCAAGTGCGGTGCACAGCTGCTCGATCTGCTCCGCCAATGCGTTCGACCGGGCAAGCAGGTGGGCACGTCGTGCCACCCCCTGTTGCTGCTGCCGCAGCAGGTCTGCGAGCTTCGCGCGCAGGATGCGGCAGGATGCCACGAGCTTGCTCCAGGTGATGAGCGAGCTCAGATCGGCCTCGGTGGCCGCTCGCAGACCGTCCACAGCAGCGACCTGCTTGCGCAGTGGCAGGTCGTCGGGCGGAAGTACCGAACCGGTCCTCCTCGCAACGCCGCGCACCATGTCGACGGCTTGCAAGCTGAGGTGCACTGCCCGCTCCGCCTCGTCGAGCGGGTCGAGGAGAGCCACCACCTCACGGGCCTGGTCGCTGGAGTCCGACCGCTGTTGAGCCTGCGCCACGTGCTCGCGTTGCGCGTCCAACACGTCAAGCGCTGCCTGCGCGGATATCCCCGAGTCGCGCAACGAGGTGCGTCGAGTGTGGTCCTCGAGCGAGCGGCGGCAACCGTCTACGCGCTCGTGCAGCTCGGAGACCCGAGCGGCGGCGGCGTGGGCCCGTCGAGCCAGCTCTGCTGCGGTGGCGGTGGCCCAGCCACACCAACAGGAGCTGTCGTCTCCCGGGCCGTCCGTTGCTGCGACGGCCGCGATCTGGTCGGCGAGTGTGGCGGCAGCGCGGTGGTGCTCCGCGTCGGTGCGCCCGGTCTGCTGCCGGTGCCAGACCAGCCACCGCTCCACGTCTCGGAAGCGTGAGGTGGCGAACAGCCTTTCCAGCACGGCCTTGCGAGAATCGCTGCCCGACCGAAGGAACTCCTGGAATCTGCCCTGCGGCAACATCACCACCTGGGTGAACTGGTGCACGTCCATGCCCATCACGCTCGCCGCGAGCTGGCTCACGTCGGGAATGCGCGTCGCCAACGTCTCCCAGCCACCGGCTCGCCACTCCTCCGCCAGCGCCGTCGCCTGGGCCGGCGTGGTGCCCGTGCCTCGCGCCTTCGGTCGCTGCCAGGCGGGGGACCGGACGAAGCGAAGCCGTCGCCCAGCGACGCTCACGACCATCTCGACCCTGGGGACCGATGCCGGCGCCGCGGCGTCACAGCGCAGCCGGGCCGCCTGCTGGCGGTCACCGGGGACCTGGCCGAACAACGCAAAGCACACCGCGTCGAGCAGGCTGGTCTTGCCGGCACCGGTGCTGCCGGTGACAAGGAAAAGGCCGGCCTCGCCCAATGCGTCGAAGTCGACGCCAACCGTGTCGGCGAAGGGTCCGAAGGCCGTGATCTCGAGACGGTGCAGCCGCATCAGCCGGCCCTCCGACCTGGTGCGCCCGGGATCTCCGCTGCGGCGCCGGCGCGCTGCGCCTCCAGCATCAGCTCGTCGAGCGGCTTGCGGCAGCCTTCGCAGGCCGCCTCGAGCAGCGCCCGCTCATCGAGGTCGGCAGGCACCTCACGCACCGCGGTGACGAAGTCGGTCACGATGTCGCGCTCGGAGCGGCCGGTCACGATCGGCGCCGACGACAGGGGGGTCGCATCCCGGCCCTCCGGCTCGAAGCCGAGCATCAGCACGTGCGGAAAGCGTCCTTCGCGCAACCGCTCCATCGCAGCCCGCGGCCGCTGCCGATCGGTCAGCGTGACCTGCAGCCAGCGGTCCTCGAGGTCGTCGTACCGGGAGTGCGTGAGCAGGTCGTCGAGCCGGCCCCTCAGCCGCCCCAGACGTCGAGGGATCGGCGCCGCGACGAAGTCGGCCCGCTCGAAGCCGTCGTTGCCGAGCTCCACAAGCCATGAACCCTTGACGTGGTCGGTCTCGCTGAACGAGTACGCCAGCGGGGATCCGCTGTATCGCACCCGCGGCGTGATCTGCTGTCGGCCGTGCAGGTGGCCCAGTGCCACGTAGTCGAGGTCGTCGAACGTCGCAACCGGCACGTGGCAGACACCCCCGACCGAGATGTCTCGCTCGCTGTCGCTCGGGGTGCCGCCCGTCACCCAGCTGTGTGCCAGCACCACCGACCGGGTCCCCGCTGCCCGCTGCGCCAGGTCCGCGCGCACCATCGCCATGGCCGCGGCCGTGACCGCAGCGTGGGAGCGGTCGTCAAGCTGCCAGCGCTGTGTCAGCGACTCCGGTTCGAGGTAGGGCAGGCCGTAGACGGCGACCGGGCCGAACCGGTCGTCCAACAGCACCGGCTCGGACAGGCGGGCGCAGTCGGTGCGCAGGTGCACTCCCGCAGCGGTGATCAGGTCGGCAGCAAAGCCCAGCCGTGACGCGGAGTCATGGTTGCCGGAGGTGATGACGGTCGGGATGCGCAGCGCCGCGAGCCGCTGCAACGCCTCGTTGGCCAGGTGCACCGCATCGACAGGTGGCACCGCACGGTCGTAGACGTCCCCGGCGACGACCACCAGGTCGACCGCCTGCGCGCGCACCGTCTCCAGCAGCGAGTCCACGAAGGCCGCCTGCGCGTCGAGCAGCCCTTCGCGGTGGAAGGACCGCCCGAGGTGCCAGTCGGAGGTGTGGAGGATGCGCACGGCTGCGACGCTAATCGCCGGCACCGACAGGATCGTTCCGGTGGGGCCGCGTGTCCGCACCTAGGATGCCGCGGTGACGTGTGAGCAGGTGGACGGACGTTCCCATCGCGAGCGCATGGCCACGGGGGAGTGGTACATCACCGACGACGAGATCGCGGAGGTGCAGCGGCAGCGGGCGGAGGTGAGCGCCACCTTCAACGCCTGCCCCCCGGCCGATGTCGAACGGCGCCGGAGCCTCCTCGTCGGGCTGCTCGGCATGGTGGGCGACGGCGTCGAGGTCCGATCGCCGGTGTACGTCGACTACGGCAGCAACGTCACGATCGGCGCCGGGACGTTCCTCAACTACGGCTGCCAGCTGGCCGACGTCGCCGCCATCGCCATCGGCGACGCGGTCCAGGTGGGGCCGAACGTGCAGCTGCTGACGCCGATCCACCCCCTGGAGGCACGGGCCCGCCGGGATCGGTGGGAGCGGGCGGCACCGATCCGCATTGGGGACAACGTCTGGCTGGGCGGGGGAGTGATGGTGTTGCCCGGCGTGACGATCGGCGCCGACACGGTGGTCGGTGCGGGCGCCGTGGTGACCCGCGACCTGCCGGACGGCGTTCTCGCCGTCGGCAACCCCGCCCGCGTGGTGCGCTCACTTCCCTGACGGGACGTCTCGGGCGGCGTACGCGTCAGCCCGCCCGGATCGCCACCGCACGGCGCAGGTCGTCGCGGGAGTCGGACACCGAGCGGCGCAGCCCGGGGTCCAACGACTCGTCGGCCAGCAGCGCGTCCGCAAGGTCCAGCGTCGCCGGCTCGGCGGCGTACGACGGGAACAGCAGCTGAGCGGTCTCGGCGACCAGCCAGCCAGACCGGAACGACGCCGTGCTCGCGATCTCGGCGAAGTAACGGGCGACATACGGTTGCAGCAGCTCAGACTGCTCGGCTCGCCAGAACCCCTCGCACAACGCGTACGCCTGGGCGTTGCTGAGCTCGTGGTCGGTCAGGATTGCGGTCCAGACAGCGGCCTTGGTGTCCACGTCGGGCAGTGAGGCCCGAGCCCGTGCGGCGTGCACGACTCCCTGCGAGGAGGTGTCGCGAGCCAGCTCGGCGTCGATGTCGGCCCGGGAGGCACCGCCGCGTCGCGCCAGCTGGGTCAGCGTCAGCCACCGCATGTCGGTGTCCATCGCCAGCCCTTCCGGCGGGTCGCCGTCCAGCCAGCGGCGCAGCCTCGGGCTGTCGGTGCTCACCTCCGCCACGCCAAGGGCAGCGGCCAGCTGTAGCCCCGACCCCGGCGCGGCTGTGTACAGGCGCCGGTCGAGCGCGGCGGCGACGCGCCCGGAGGCGGCGGTGTCGCCGCCGAGGTACTGCCCGACCAGGAAGACGTCGGCCCACCACGACAGGTTCGACACCGCGATGTCCTCGGTCTCGGCCGGCAGCCCCGCCACGAGGAGGTCCAGGACGAGCTCGCAGGACAGGTCGCCGTCGGCGACAGCGTCGCGCACCGCCAGCCAGATCGCACCCCGGGTGACCGGGTCGGTGACCTCGGCGATGCGGTCCGGCAGCGCTGCCAGGGTGTGCTCGTCGTAACGCACCTTCGCCCACGTCTCGTCGCGCGCGTCGGGGATGAGCAGCGTGCCCGCCTCAGGACCCCACGGCAGCGCGGTGGCGTCCCCGACCACCTGCAGGCGCTCATCGCGTCCATCGTTGTCGGCGTCGACCCGGCGGACCGTCAGACCGTGCGGCCGCTGCGCCGGGTGGTCGGCGGGCGGGATGCGCGTCAGCTGTCCCTCTCCCACTCGCAACGTGTCGAGCCCCGGGGTCCGCAGCCACCCCATGGACCAGGCGCGCAGGTCCTCGGCGCCCGCCCGTTCCCAGGCGCCGAACAGGTCGTCGAGCGTGGCGTTGCCGTACGCGTGGTCGCGCAGGTGGGTGCGGACGCCCGCGAGGAACACCTCGTCGCCTAGGTACGCGTTGAGCTGTTTCAGCGCCGCGGCACCCTTGGCGTAGGAGATGCCGTCGAAGTCGGTGAGAGCCGCCGCGGCATCGGGTGCGCCGTTGCCCGCGACCGGGTGGGTCGAGGGGCGCTGGTCGGCGGCCATGCCCCACCGCTTGCGCCCGTAAGCGAACTCCACCCAGGAGTCACGGAACGCGGTGACGTCATCGGTGACGCGGTAGGCCATGTACTCCGCGAACGACTCGTTGAGCCACAGGTCGTCCCACCAGCGCATGGTGACGAGGTCACCGAACCACTGGTGCGCCATCTCGTGCACGATGACCCGGGCTCGCCCGCTGCGGACGCCGTCAGGGACCTGTGACCTGAAGATCATCTCGTCGCGGAACGTCACGCAGCCGGGGTTCTCCATCGCCCCGGCGTTGAACTCCGGGACGAACGCCTGGTAGTAGTCGCCGAACGGGTACCGGATCCCGAAGAGCCGGTGGTACTCGTCGAACGCGGCGGCGGTCACGCCGAACAACTCGTCGGCGTCCTTGTCCAGGTGCTCGGCGAGCGACCGGACCGCGACGAGGCCCATCCGGATGCCGTCGTGCTCGCGGGTCAGGCAGTGGTACGGCCCTGCGACCAGGGTCACGAAGTACGTCGCGAGCGGGGCCGACTCGGCCAGCTCCCAGCGCCCGGGCGACACCTGCGAGGCCCGGGTGTTGCCGAGCACCGTCCACTCCGGCGGTGCGGTGACACGCATCGAGTACGGCGCCTTGAGGTCCGGTTGGTCGAAGCAGCCGAAAATGCTTGGCGCAGCGTCGAGGAACGACATTGCGTAGATGTAGGTGGTGTCGTCGGCAGGGTCGACGCTGCGGTGCAGGCCCTCACCGTCGTTGCGGTAGGCCATGTCGGCGCTGACCAAGAGCCGGTGCTCGCCGGCGTCGAGGTGCAGCGGAAAGCGGCCGTCCGCCAAGTCGGTCGGGTCCAGCGTCACTCCGTCCAGCTCGACAACGTGGAGCCGGTGCGGCGAGACGTCCAGGAACGTGTCGGTCGCCTGCATGACCTCGCATGCGATCTGCGACTGCGACCCGAAATGGTCAGGGCCGCGGTCGAGATCGAGCTCGAGGTGGTAGCTGAGGACACGCATGGCGGCGGCCCGGGCTCGCGCTTCAGAGGCGGTCAGGCTCGACATGCCGGACACTGTAGGACGAGTCGGTCTCGTCCACGTCACCGAGCAGCCGAGTGACAGCGGACTCGCAGTTGACCGCAAGTGCGTTGGGGTCGATCTGGAAGCCGGTCATCTCGTCATGCGGGTTGGTCATGAGGTTGACGGGGTTACCCGGTGCGGAGCTGCAGCAAACCTGGGGCACCCTTACATGGTCAACTCGGCCCGTTTCGCAGGTACTTGACTGGGTACAAAGTGCCTTGCGATCCGAACCAGACCGCGTCACAGGCGCGGGCAAGCCACGATCACGGAGGTCCCATGAGCGAGCAGTGGAGCAGTCGCGAGCCCTCGACGGGGGAGGTGTCCTCGGAGACGTCTTCCACCACCGACACGGCCAAGGCAGAAGCCAGCAACCTCGCGCAAACCTCGAAGGACAGCGCCGGGCAGGTCGCCGGAACCGCCAAGGACCAGGGCCAGCAGATCCTCTCCGAGGCCACCTCCCAGGCCAGTAACCTGGCCGGTGAGGCCAGGTCCCAGATAAGTCAGCAGGCAGGGCAGCAGCAGGAGCGCGCCGCCACCACGCTGCACGGGCTCGGTGACGAGCTGGCCGGCATGGCCGACCAGAGCGAGTCGGGCGGGATGGCATCGCAGCTGGTTCGACAGGCATCGGAGCAGGTGCACCGCGTGGCCGGGTGGCTCGACAGCCGCGACCCCAGCGGGCTGGTCGAGGACGTGCGCGACTTCGCGCGACGCAAGCCGGGCACCTTCTTGGCCGGGGCGGCTGCTGCCGGCCTGATCACCGGGCGCGCCACACGCGCCGGTGTGGACCTCAAGCGTGACTCGTCCTCAGACAACGACGGGTACCCGGACGCTCGTTACGACTCGACGATGGCCTACCCCGAGACCGCGTCGCAGTACCCGTACGACACAGTCGATGTCGGCGGCACCGTGGACCCGCTGTACGGCACCGGCGGCACGTACGCGGCTGGCACGTACGCCAGTGGCACCTACGCCGCGGACCCGTATGTCAGCGACGTCGGCGGGACTGCGTACTCCGATGAGCCCTACACCGGCGAGACGGCCGGCGGCACCTACCCGAACGAGACGGCGGATCCCGGGGAGCCGCGGAGATGACCGATCCGATGACCGAACGGCCGAACCTGGGGGCGACTGCCGCGCCGGTCGGCGGTTACTCCGATGACTACATCCACGCCGGTAGCCACGTCGGGCAGGCGCGGGACCCCTCCGACGTCTCCGTCGGCCAGCTGATGGGCGACATCAGCCGCGACCTGTCGACCCTGATGCGGCAGGAGCTCGAGCTGGCCAAGGCGGAGCTGAAGCAGGAGGCCGCCAAAGCCGCCCAAGGCGCGGGCATGCTGGGCGGGGCCGGGCTGGCCGGCTACTTCTTGGTCCTGTTCCTCTCCCTGGCGCTGGCCTGGGCGCTGTCGGCTCCGGTAGGAGACGGGTGGGCCCATCTCATCGTGGGAGTCCTCTGGGGCCTGGTCGCCGCCACGCTGTTCCTGCTGGGCCGCAAGCGGTTGCAACAGGTGAACCCCAAGCCGGAGCAGACGGTCGAGACAGTCAGCGAGATTCCGTCCGCGCTCAAGCCGAACGCCTGAAGGAGACGACGATGACAAGTGATCCGGACCAGATCCGGCAGTCCATTGAAGAGACGCGCGCGTCGTTGAGCGCCGACGTCGACACGCTCAACGAGAAGGTCAACCCGGCCCGGGTGGTCCAACGCCAGAAGAGCCGCGCCGGCGCAAAGCTGACCGGCGCCAAGGACAAGGTGATGGGGACGGCGTCGGACAGCAGCTCCTCGGTCGCCGGAGCCATGGGGAGCGCGCAGGACAGGGCCACTTCGGCCGTGTCATCGGTCACTGACACCGCTGCCGCGGCTCCCGACGCGATTCGGCAGCGGACCGAGGGCAACCCGCTCGCAGCCGGACTGGTCGCTTTCGGTGTCGGCTGGTTGGCCTCGTCATTGGTGCCGTCCAGCTCGGTCGAGCAGAAGGCTGGCACCGAGATCAAGGAGCGCGGCAGCGACCTGGCGCAGTCGGTGGCCTCGGAGGCCAAGCAGGTCGCCCAAGATGTGGCCCAGGATCTCAAGGGTCCGGCGCAGGAGGCCGCCGACTCGGTGAAGTCCACGGCGCAGGACGCGGCTCAGGAGGTCAAGTCTCAGGCGCAGTCCGCCAAAGACGACGTGACGTCGCAGGCCCAGGACTCCAAGCAGAACGTGCAGGGTCAGTCGTCCAGCACCACCTACTGAGGCCGCACCGCAAGGTCGACCTGGCAGCATGCGGGTCGTGGACCCCGTGCTCAGTCGCATCGAGCCCAACGGACGAGCTCGCGGCCTGGTGTTGATACTGCACGGCGGGCAGGAGTCCAGCACTGAGCCCGTGCTGCGCCGGCACGGCTCGTGGAGCCGGATGGCGCTGCTGCAGTACACCCTGGCTGTCAGGCTGCGCGGGCGTGGTGTCGCGGTCTGGTTGCTTCGCAACCGGGTGCGCGGCTGGAACGAACGGCCAGACCGCGACCCCGCGCCCGTTCACGACGCGTGCTTCGCGTTGGCGGTGGTACGGGCGACACGACCGGGCCTCCCGGTGGTGCTGGTCGGACACTCGATGGGTGGCCGTACGGCGTGCGTCGTAGCGGCGGATCACGCGGTAGTAGGTGTCTGCGCGTTGGCACCGTGGTTACCGCCGGGCAGCCCAGTCGGTCCGCTTGCGGGCAAGGTCTTGGTCGTTGCGCACGGCAGCGCCGACCAACACACGTCGCCGGAGGCGAGCCGAGCCTTCGTGACCCGCTGTCGCTCCGCGGGGACGCTGGCGACGTACATCGAGGTCTCCGGTGGCGGGCACGCCCTGCTGCGCAGGCTCCGTTCGTGGAACCGGGTGGTCGCAGAAACCTGCACCACCGTGCTGCGTCTCGATGAGGCGGGACGGTGAGCACCCGGAGGGTGGGGGTGGAGGAGGAGCTGCTGCTGGTCGACCCCGGCAGCGGTGCGCTCAAAGCCGTGTCTGACCGGGCGCTGCGGGGAGCCCCCGATGCCGACGACGTTGCGGTGGAGCAGGAGCTGTTCCTCCAGCAGATCGAGACCGGGACTACGGCACGCGACACCCTGAGCGATCTGGAGGACGACCTACGCGCGGGCCGCCGGGCAGCCGGAGAGGCGGCTGCGACAGCCGGTGCGGCGGTTGTCGCCGTCGCTGCTCCGGTCCTGGCGTCGCAGCGCCCTGACGTCACGCCCAAGGATCGCTATCACGCGATGATGGACCGCTTCGGTGCGGTGGCCCGGGCGCAGATCGTGTGCGGGATGCACGTTCATGTCGATGTGGCGGACGACGACGAGGCGATCGGCGCCTTCGACCGGATGCGCCCGTGGCTGCCGCTGCTGCTGGCGCTCAGCGCGAACTCGCCGTTCTGGCAGGGCGAGGACACCGGGTACGCGAGCTGGCGCTCCCAGGTGTGGCAGCGATGGCCGACCGCAGGGCCTACCGAGCCGTTCGGTGACGCCGAAGGTTACCGGCGTGTGGCGCAGGAGCTCGAAGCCACTGGGGCCGCTATGGACACCGGGATGCTGTACTTCGACGCGCGCCCGTCGAGGCGGTATCCGACGCTCGAGCTTCGCTCGGCGGACGTCTGCACCGAGGTGGACGACACGGTGCTGATCGCCGCCTTGAGTCGGGGCCTGGTGACAACCGCGGCGCAGGCCTGGTCCCGCGGTGATCCTGTTCCTGCCGTCAGGACCGACCTGCTGCGGGCTGCGACATGGCGGGCGTCGCGCTACGGCATCGCCGACATGCTGGTGCATCCGGTGTCGGGGGAGCTGGCTCCGGCTCGGCTCGTCGTCGAGGGCCTGCTCGGTCATGTCGGGCCGGCCCTCACTGCTGCCGGGGACGCAACCCGGGTGACCGAGCTGGTCGAGAGGCTGTTCGCGCGGGGGTCCGGCGCCGCGCGGCAGCGGGCCGTGAGGGAGGCACACTCCGGAGATCTGGGTGCCGTCGTGGCAGACCTGCGCCGGCGCACCGAGGCGAGCTGGCGCGACCGGTGAGCCCCGGTTTCGTCGGGGTGACGATGGCCGTCGCGGGCGTCGTGGCCGCCTGGGCCCTGGTGTCGTGTGTACGCGGGCGGCGCTTCGACGACCCGCTGTTCTACGCAGTGGCGCTTCTCGAGCTCGTCCTGGTGGCTCAGCTCGTCGCCGGCATCGTGGCGCTGACCCGTACCAGCCGAGGCGTCGACGGTGCCACGTTCGTGTCGTACCTGATCACAGCGGTGCTGATGCCACCGGTGGCGGTGCTGTGGGCGGCGTCGGACCGCAGCCGGTGGGGGACCGGCGTGGTCGTGATCCTGGGTCTGGTCGAAATCGTGCTGACGGTGAGGCTGTCCGACATCTGGACCGTGCCGCATGGCTGAACCGCGCCGGACCTCCGAGGGGGCCGGAAGGATCCTGGTGGCGGTCTATGCGGTCTTTGCGCTGGCCGCGACGGCCCGCTCGGCGGTGCAGCTCGCCACCCGCTTCGGGCAGGCGCCGCTGCCGTACCTGTTGTCCGCGGTGGCCGGCGCGATCTACATCGTCGCGACCGTGGCGCTGAGCCGGGGGAGTGGTGGCGCCCGGCGGGTGGCCTGGGCAGCCTGTTGGATCGAGCTGCTCGGTGTCCTCAGCGTGGGCACGGCCTCCGCCCTGGCACCCGGCGCCTTCTCCGACGACACCGTCTGGTCCTTCTTCGGGCAGGGGTACGGCTACGTCCCGGTGGTGCTCCCGGTGCTCGGCCTCGGTTGGCTATGGCGGACGAGCGCCGGTCGCCGACCGATCGGGTCGGCGTGTTCGTAGGACACGCCGAGGTCCTCAGAAAAAGTTTGGGAAGTTGTGTTCAACCCCTTGCACAGCAGGGTGATGGGCAGATAGACATTCCCTCACGAGCTCCTTCGGGGGTTCGGGATCGGACGGAAATCAGGGCTCATTGCCGAGCGGGGAGACCCGCTCTGGGCCGGTCGGTGATGTGGCCGGTGAGTCCAGGTGGAGGTCCGGTCGACGAGCGCATCACAGCTCGTCAAACGAGGCCCCGCAAACTCATACTTTGCGGGGCCTCACCCTTTGTGTACGGTGTCTCGGCCAACGGCGCCGCAACGGCACGACACCGGGTGATGAACGGGGCCGGACCGCCCAGGCGCACGGAACGACAAGGCCCCGCGAACTCATACTTCGCGGGGCCACACCAATTACAACCGGCGCTGCGGTTACAACGAGGCCGACACGCCGGGTGTCTCACGGGGCAACCTGACGTGGCGACCGGGCAGTCGGTGATACGAGACGTCGTGACATCCAGGTCGCGGAGGCGACGGCAGGGTCGGGACGTTTGGCCCGGCCCGAGGCCCCGCAGGCCGAGTGGTGTCGTTCCGTCGGGTCGACCACCGTCAGATCGCGAGTGGCGCAGTGTCGTCACCCGAGGCGCCGTTGAGTGACCTTTGCGCCACTCGGCACGTGAGGCCAGCAGGTGTGCGCCACTCGGGGATGGCCCCCGGGAGGGGACTGACTTGACATAATGTCGCTTATCGGCACACGAGTCCGCACCTGCAAGACACATGGGAGCGAGCCCGCCACCTGCCCGCCAGCCTGGCGCTCCTGGTGCTCGGAGATGATGTCGGGATGGGTGAGCAGACCGCCGCATCAGCACTCGGCCCTGAGGCGGCCTCGATGCCCGCTGCGTCGAGAGCAGGGCGACTGCTCTCCGTCGCCGCCATGCTCGGGGTAGGCGTGCTGTTGGCCCTTCAGTCGCAGATCAATGGTGATCTGGCGGGTGAGCTCGGTGACGGCGTGCGTGCCGGAATGACGGCTGCTGTCATCAGCTTCGGCAGTGGCCTTGCCTGCCTGAGCGCTCTGGTCCTGCTCGAGCCTCGTACCCGTCGAGCTGTCGCCGAGGTCGCAGTTGCGACCAGGAACGGTGTGCTGCGCTGGTGGCAGGTCGTCGGCGGCATGGCCGGTGCGTGCGTCGTCGCATCCCAGGGCCTTACCGTCGCCACCATCGGGGTCGCGCTGTTCACCGTCGCCATCGTCGCCGGCCAGAGCAGCAGCTCACTGCTGGTGGACCACGCCGGCCTCGGCCCGGCCGGGCGGCAGCGCATCACCACCGCCCGGGCGGCCGGTGCCTCGCTGACCGTTGTGGCGGTCGGACTGGCAGTGGCGGAACGGTTCGGCAATGCCGGCAGCCTCGGGGCAACGGCGCTCGGACTCGCCTTGCTGCCCTTGGCGGCCGGGTGCGCAGCGGCCTACCAACAGGCGGTCAACGGCCAGGTGAACCGAGTCGGCGGACCCTGGGCGGCCACCTGGATCAACTTCGTGGCGGGCACGGCGCTGCTGGTGGTGCTGGCGTCGTTGTCCTTCATGCTGCCCGGAGACCTGCACTCACCACCGGCGACGTGGTGGCTCTACTCCGGTGGCCTGATCGGCGTCGTCTTCATCAGTGCCGCTGCGGTCCTCGTCGAGGTCCATGGTGTGCTGGTCCTGGGTCTGTGCACCGTTGCCGGACAGGTGCTGGGCGCGCTGGCCATCGACGCGTTGGCAGACAACACCGGGATCGGTGCGCTCAGCGTCATTGGCGCCGTGCTGACGCTGGGAGGCGTCGCCGTCGCCGCCTCACCGGGGCTGCGGCGCGGTTGACGACAGCACGTAGTCCGAGATCTCGGACCGCAGCCGTCGCTTGAGGACCGGGTCGGCGTACGACACGTCGACGCCGGTGAGCGCCAGGCCGGCCAGCTGCGCCGGCGACATGCCTAAGACGTCATGCGCGATGCCGTACTCGGCGTTGAGTGTGGTGTCGAACATGCCTGGGTCGTCCGACGCCAGCGTGACCCGCACGCCCGACTCGACCAACGCCGGCATCGGGTGATCCCCCAGGTCCTGGACCGCCCTCGTACGTATGTTCGACGTCGGACACATTTCCAGCGGGATGCCGCGGTCGGCTAGCTCAGCCAGCAGCGTCAGGTCCGCGACCGCGCTGAGGCCGTGGCCGATGCGCTCGGCGCCGAGGTGGCGCAGCGCGTCCCAGATCGTCTCCGGCCCGGTCGTCTCCCCCGCATGGGGCAGGCTCGCGAGTCCGAGCGCGCGGGCCTGGGCAAAGATTGGGGCGAACTGCGGTCGGGGCACACCGATCTCCGGCCCACCGAGTCCGAAGCCGACACTACCCTCCGGCGCCCAGCGTTCCACCCAGTCGATCGTTCGCTCCCCCGACGCCAGGCCCAGCTCACCTGGGATGTCGAACACCCATCCGAGCTCGACTCCATGCTCCGCACGCACCTGGGAGCGGGCCGACGTCAGCGCCGACGCGACACCGTCCGGCGGGATGCCCATCAGCAGGTGGCTGTCGGGGGTGACGGTGAGCTCGGCGTAGCGGACCTGCTGTGCCGCCAGGTCACCAGCCACGCCGACGATGAGTGCCTCGACATCGGCCGCGCTGCGCACCAGAGAGTTGACGGCGATGTAGACCTCGATGAAGTGGGCGAAGTCGGTGAAGCGGTAGAAGCCGCGGAGCGCCTCCGCGTCGGTGGGAACCCCCCGGTCCGGGTGACGTCGGGCGAGCTCCAGCACGGTGGGAATCGAGGCGGCACCGACCAGGTGCACATGCAGCTCGACCTTGGGCAGGCCCGCGATGAAGTCCTCGGCGCTGCGCGCCGTCATGCCAGGTCGTCAAGTGCCGCCAGGTCCGCCGGGGTCGGCTCCCACAGGCCGGCTTCGGCGTTGGCGCGTACCTGCTCGGCTCCGGTGGCACCCGCGATGACCGACGCGACCGCAGGCTGCGCGGCCAGGCCGCCGATGGCCACCTGCAACATGGTGATCTCCCGTTCCGCTGCGAAGCGTTGCAGCGCCTCGATGCGGTCGAAGTCGGCGCTGTCGAGGCGATGCCGCTGGCCGGCGAGCCGGCTGCCCTCGGGGGCTGCCTCGCCGCGCTTGTACTTGCCGGTGAGCAACCCGTACTCGAGGGGAAAGAACGGCAGGATGCCGACGCCCACGTGCTCACAGGCAGGCACCAGCTCGTCTTCGACGTCACGGTCGTAGAGCGAGTACTTGTTCTGAGCGCTGACGAACGGTGTCAAACCGGCGGCGCGAGCTTGCCAGTCGGCGTCTACCACCTGCCAGGCAACGAAGTTGGAGCTCCCGATGTAACGCACCTTGCCCTCGGTGACCAGGTCGTGAAGGGCAGACAGCGTCTCCTCGATCGGGGTCAGCTCGTCAGGCGTGTGCATCTGGTAGAGATCGATGTGGTCGGTGCCCAGCCGCCGCAGGCTCGCCTCGACGGCGCTGCGGATGTACCGACGAGACCCTCGGACGCCCCAGTCGGGGCCGTTGCCGCCCCGCATGTCCATCCCGAACTTGGTCCCCACGACGACGTCGTCGCGGGTGCCCGCCAGCGCTCGACCGAGCAGGGATTCGGACTGTCCCGGCTCGCCACCGTAGACGTCGGCGGTGTCGAACAACGTGATCCCGGCGTCGAGCGCCGCCCGCACCACCGCCGCGCTCTGCTGCTCGTCGGCGCGGGAGCCGAACGCGTTACAGCCCAGCCCGACCGTGCTCACGGTGAGTCCGCTGTCGCCGAGCTGGCTGTACGTCATATCGGTCATGACCTCACCGTACGGTGCTCCTCCGCTGCGGTCGCTCCCGACTCCACACCTGGACGTGGCAGGCCGACACCGCCCCGACGCCGAGACCGAGCCGGCGCGCGACACGCCGACGGTAGAGGAATTATCTCAGATATGAGATATAATCTCGGCCATGACCCAGGACTATCTCGCGCGGATCGGCAACCTGATCCGAGATGCTCGCAAACACCGTGGTTGGACGCAGGTGGACCTCGCGGACTCCCTCTCGACCAGCCAGAGCGCGGTCAACCGCATCGAGCGCGGCCATCAGAACCTCAGCCTGGAGATGCTGGCGCGCATCGGCGAGGCGTTGGACTCCGAGTTCGTCTCCGTGGGTGCGCCGGGTCCCATGCACCTGCGCGTGGTCGGCGGCACCCGGCTGGCCGGGAGCATCACGGTCAAGTCGTCGAAGAACGCCGGTGTCGCGCTGCTGGCCGCCTCCCTCCTCAACAGCGGCCGCACGACACTGCGCCGGGTGGCCCGGATCGAAGAGGTGAACCGCCTGCTGGAGGTGCTCCACTCGATCGGCGTCAAAACCCATTGGCTCAACGCCGACAACGACCTCGAGATCCTGCCTCCGGCCCGCCTTCAGCTCGATCAGATCGACGAAGAGGCAGCGCGGCGGACTCGCAGCATCATCATGTTCCTCGGTCCACTGATGCATCGCGAGCAGGAGTTCCGGCTGCCGTACGCCGGCGGGTGCGACCTCGGGACACGTACCGTCGAGCCGCACATGGCCGCCCTGCGGCCGTTCGGCCTCGAGGTCAAGGCGACGGAGGGCAGCTACCACGCCCACCGGGCCCGCCGGCTGCAGCCGGCCCGCCCGATCGTGCTGACCGAGCGCGGCGACACCGTCACCGAGAACGCGTTGCTAGCTGCGGCCCGACATGACGGCGTGACCGTGATCCGCAACGCGAGCCCCAACTACATGGTGCAGGACCTGTGCTTCTTCCTCGTCGAGCTCGGGGTCGGCATCGAGGGCATCGGCACCACCACGCTGACGGTGACGGGCCAGCCCGACATCGACCGCGACGTAACGTACGCACCCAGTGAGGACCCGATCGAGGCGATGAGCCTGCTGGCGGCGGCGATCGTCACCGAGTCGGAGATCACCGTCTGCCGGGTACCGATCGAGTTCCTCGAGATCGAGCTGGCGCTGTTGGAGGAGATGGGCTTCCAGTACGACCGGACCGAAGAGTACCTCGCCGCCAACGGGAATACCCGTCTCGTCGACCTCTCGACGCGACCGTCGACGCTGCACTCCCCCATCGACAAGATCCACCCGATGCCGTTCCCCGGCCTCAACATCGACAACCTGCCGTTCTTCGCGGTCATCGCATCGACAGCTACCGGCTCGACCATGCTGCACGACTGGGTGTACGAGAACCGCGCGATCTACCTGACCGAGCTCAACAAGCTTGGCGCCTCGGTGAAGCTGCTCGACCCGCACCGGGTGCTGATCGAGGGGCCGACGCGCTGGCGCGGCGCAGAGATCATCTGCCCACCGGCGCTGCGCCCGGCGGTCGTCATCCTGCTCGCCATGCTCGCGGCCCGCGGGACGTCGGTGCTGCGCAGCGTGTACGTCATCGACCGCGGCTACGAGGACCTCGCGAAACGGCTGAACTCGTTGGGTGCGCAGATCGAGACCTTCCGCGACATCTGAGGTGCCGCCCCTGCGAAAGGTGCGCCAGTCGGGTCGCCGTGGTGACCGTTGTGCATGATTCCTCGACTTTGCCCGGTCAAAAGTCGCCTAACGCCCGTTGCGCATCGGCTAGACCCTTCTCGTTTTCTACCATCGTCTCGATGCCGGTCATGTCACGGTCGAAGAGGCGCCGCGCGAAGTAGTCGGCCTGCACCGCCTTCAGCACCCACCGGCTGCCCCCCGCTCGGATCTCCCATGACGCCGAGTTCATCCCTCCCTTCAGCACCTGAAGGCTGGTCGTCTCGATCGCCCAGTGCTGGCGAAGCAGTGCCTTAACCGACGTTTCCGAGACCTGGCTCACACCGGGAGTCAAGCAGGTGCTGCGCCGCGGCGACTGACATCGTCGACGCACCACCGGTGATACTGGCCTGGTGGCTGGTCAGCTCGCGGCGGACTACCCGTTCTTCGACCATCCCGGGCCGGTGCCGATGGCACATCGCGGCGGCGCCCACTACGCACCCAACATCGGACTGGAGAACTCGCTGACCGCATTCGGCAACGCCGTAGCCGCCGGTTATCGCTATCTGGAGACCGACGTCCACGCCTCCCGCGACGGCGCGCTCTTCGCCTTCCACGATGCCACCCTCGACCGGATGACCGGGGCGGATGGGCAGATCAGGTCGCTAGACGCCGCTGTGGTCCGCAGGGCGCGCATCGGGGGGCGTGAGCCTATCCCGTACTTGCGGGAGCTCTTCGATGCATTCCCCCAGGCGCTGTTCAACATCGACGTCAAGGAGGAAGAAGCTGTCCAGCCGCTCGTGTCGTTGATCCAGGACACCGAGGCTCACGATCGGGTGTGTATCGCCTCGTTCTCGACCGCGCGGCTGCGAAAGCTGAGGGCGCAGCTCGGCCCCCGAGTCGCCACTTCGCTCGGATCCACCGAGGTGGCGGCGATGCGTTTGTCACCAGTCCCGGGCCGGCGGGGAGCGGGAGTCGCGCCCGGTGGAACCTGCGCCCAAGTGCCTCACCGCGCCGGGCCAATCCGGGTGGTCACCGAGCGCTTCATCGTCCAGGCCCACCGCGGCGGGTTGCCGGTACACGTGTGGACGGTCAACGACGCGGACGAGATGCGTACGCTGCTCGACCGCGGTGTCGACGGACTCATCACCGACCGCCTCGACGTGCTCCGCGACGTTCTCACCGAGCGCGGCCAGTGGTACGGCGCTGACCCGTGAGTGACCACACCATGAAGCCTGAGCCGCGTGGCGCACGGGGGCGGTCGGCGCCGGGGGGATCAGTAGCGAAACTGCGCCACTGGCAAGAGGCGCAGGCGGGCGCGGAGAGCGAGGGCGCGGTGCGGCGCCGTCGTTCTCAGGGGAATCTCATCGAGATGCCTTACGTTGTAGACCCAGACGGCGGGTGGGGCAATCCCGTTCCCCGGCGGCCGCGAATCTCATTTGCGACGGATGACGCACCTGGAGGGGCCATGGCAGAACGCGCACTGCGAGGCGCGCGCCTCGGTGGGCAGAGCTTCGAAGACGAGCGCGGCGTCGAGATGGCGCCTCGGCAAGACGTCGCCTATGACTGCAAGAGTGGCCACAGGTTCACGATTCCCTTCGCGGACGAGGCGCAGGTCCCGACTCGTTGGGAGTGCCCTCGCTGCGGTGCCGTCGGTCACCCGGTGGACGGCGGACAGCCGGAGGCCAAGAAGGAGAAGCCGGTGCGCACGCACTGGGACATGCTCTTGGAGCGGCGTTCGATCCCGGAGCTGGAGCAGATACTCTCGGAGCGGCTCGAGCTGTTGCGCGGCGGAGTTATCGGGCCGGCGCACCTACATCGCAAGTCAGGGCGCAAGCAGAGCGCCTAGGGCTCTCACACCCAGAACTCACTCGTCGACGACCTCACCCCGGACGACCCGGGGTGCTCCGACCCCCGAGCTTCGCCCTCGCGGGCTCGCTAGATAGTCGCCCGCATGCCGCGCCGCGTACGCCTGCAGGGCACGCCGGGCCACCGGCCGGGTGAACGGCAGCACCAAGAAGAACCCCACCACGTCGGTGGCAAAGCCCGGCGTCAGCAGCAGGGTGCCACCGATGAGCACCAGGGCCGCGTCGGTGAGCTCGCGCCCAGGCAGGTGCCCGGTGCGGATCGCGTCGTTCAGCGCCCGCCATGCCCGCAGCCCTTCACGCTTGACCAGCCACGCACCCAGCGCGCTCTCCACCAGGAGCAGACCGACAGTGGGCCAGAACCCGATCAGCTGTCCGACCTGCACGATCAAGGCGATCTCGACGATCGGCACCACGAGCAGCGCGAGTGGTAGCAGACGCCACGGCACCGGTCTCACTCCTGACGTTGGGCCGCGTCACGAGGCGGACGCGCTGCCTTCGAGAGTACGTCACGAGCGGTGGTGAGCTGAGCTGCTGCACCCCATACCGTGACCCGCCACAGAGCTTCGCGAACGACGTCCCGGCTCATCTTGGACTCGCCGTGCTCACGTTCCACGAAGCGGATCGGCACCTCGACGACGCGGCAGCCGGCTTTCAGAGCGCGCCGCACGGTGTCGACCTGGAAGCAGTAACCAGTCGAGGCAACCTGGCCCAGATCGAGCCGTTCGACGGTGCCACGGCGCAGCACTCGGTAGCCCCCGGTAGCGTCACGAACCGGGACGCGCAGCCAGAGTCGGGTGTACGCGTTCCCCGCGCGAGACAGCATCTCGCGGCGCCGAGGCCAGTTCGCGACCGAACCACCCGGCACCCATCGTGACCCCACGACAAGGTCCGCGCCGGCGTCGAGCGCCGCGAGCAGTGCCGGCAGCTGCTCCGGGGCGTGTGAACCGTCGGCGTCCATCTGGACGAAGACGTCGTAGCCGCGCGTCAGACCCCAGGTGTAGCCGGCCACGTACGCGACGCCGAGCCCGTCCTTGGCCGGCCGACGCAACAAGTGAACTCGAGGGTCGCTTGCAGCCAGCACGTCGACCACAGCGCCGGTCCCGTCGGGCGAGGCGTCATCGACTACCAGGACGTCCGCGTCGGGGACGACGGTACGCACCCGGGCAAGCAGCGGACCGATGGTGTCGCATTCCTGGTAGGTCGGAACGAGGACCAGCACGCGCCCTCTTATCACCGGGCGGCTCCCGCGGCCAGCGCCCGGTCCGGTGGGCTGGTCGCATTGGGAGCAGCGCTGGAACGCGGGGCGGCGCCCGGCCGCTCCCGGCGACGCCGCAGCAGCGCCACGATCAGCAGTACGGCCGCAGCGATCGCCACCGCGTACTCGACCTCCGCCCCGACCCGTACCCCCAGCGTCACGCCGTCGCCCAGCTCGACAGTCTCGACCAGGATGTCGGGCCCGCCCGACGCCGAGCGGCTGACGACAGCACCGTCGGCTCGGACGACACCGCTGATCCCGTTGGTCGAGGCGACCACGACGTCCTTGCCGGTCTCGATCGCCCGCATCCGTGAGATCGCCCACTGCTGATCGGGCTGGGCGGTACCGAGGTAGGTCGCGTTATTCGTCTGCACGACCAGGAACTGCGCACCCTCACGCGCGACGTCGCGGACGACACCGTCGTACGCCACGTCGAAGCACAGCATGTCGCCCACCAGGGCAGGACCGACGCGCAGCACGCCTGGCTCGTCGCCCGGCAGCATGTCGCGCGGGATCTGGTCGAGACGAGAGATGTAGGGGGCAAGCTGGGACCGGAACGGGATGTACTCCCCGAAGGGCACCAGATGCCGTTTGACGTAGCGGTCGCCGGCACCGGTCACGGGATCCCACACGATGCCGACGTTGAGGGCGGTGCCCGGTCGAGGCCCGTCGAGGATCGTTCCCACCAGCGTCGGCGCCCCGACGGCCCGCACGGCCGAGTCGATCAGGTCGGCGGCGCCCGGCGTGCTGAAAGGGTCGATGTCAGAGGAGTTCTCCGGCCAGATCACCAGGTCGGCTGCCGGAAGGTCGCCGGCAGCCACCTGCGCGGCGTACTCCTCGGTCAGCGTGGCGTGGTTTCGCAGGACCTGCTCCTGCTGGCCGAGACCGTCGGCTCCGGTGCCGGGGACGTCACCTTGGATTGCCGCGACTGTGACGCTGCCGCTGGCCGTAGCCAGGCCGACGGGCAGCAGCAGCGCACCGACGATGACCGCACCGACGCCGGCCAAGGCGGCTCCGGCACGGCGCAGCCGAGCCCGCTGTGGCCAGGCCAGCACGAGCAGGCAGGCCAGGCCGAAGGCAATGCCGCTCACTGCGGGCACGCCCAGCCACCGGGCGTACGCCGCCAACGGTGTGTCGGTCATCGCAAACGCCAGCCGTCCCCAGGGGAAGCCACCGAACGGCAGGACGCTGCGCAGGTACTCCATGCCGACCCAGCAGCAGGTTGCGACCACCGGCCACCACCGCCACCGCGCGGTGAGGGCGAATGCCCACCCGAACAGCCCGTAGAACAAGCCCTCCGCGGCGGCCAGTCCCAACCACGCATCGCTCCCGAGCACCCGCAGCCAGACTGTCAACGAGGCTATGAACACGGTCCCGAAGATGAACCCGATCGCGGCCGCCGCTCGGGGCCCGGCGCCCCGCAGTGACACCACGAATCCGATCAGGCCGGCGAACAGCAGCGGCGTGAGGTCGTACGGGGGGAACCCCCCGGTGACGGCCAGTCCGCTGAGCGCCGCGGTCGCGACACGGAACGGGAGCGTCATCGGAGTCCTCGAAGCGACGGGGTTGAGGTACAAACGCTACCTGCTGGCCGCAACGGACACGTAGAGAAGAACCTCGCGGGCTTGACACTCTCGGTCCAGCGCGGGGACGGGCCCGGAAATCGCACAGAGCCCGGCGCCCCTCGGACCGACCAGGCGCCCGTTGGCGGCGGGCTTCTGTGCCGTTGTCTAACAGGCGGCGGGCTCTGCGCGTGTCGCATCCCGAACCGTGGGACCGGTGCAACGCCGCGCAAGATGGAGTTGGCTCCCGACCCCAGTCACGCGGCTGGTTGGTGGCCGGCGCACGGTGTCGGCTCACACGATGGACTCATGGAGCCTGCCGATCCCGTACGGTCACTGTCAACTGCCGTCCGACCTGCGGCGACGAGGAATCCGTGCAGGTCACGGGCATGCTCGGTTCCACCCTATTTCCGCAGACTTTCCGCCGGCCATCGCCGTCTTGGCCGTACAGGTGCGCGAGACCTAGTCGCGGGGCACCTCGGGTGCCGCCGGGACCACAACGGTCCCGGTCGCCGTGACGGCCACCACCGGCTCCGCGAGGACCTGCGCCGACGACTCCAGCTCACCGGGCACGCCACGGCACGTTACGCGCGCCTCCAAGGCCAGCTCTCGGCTGCGTCGACCGACACCCACCACGGTGGCGCTCACCGCCAAGACGTCACCGGCTCGCACCGGGGCGCGAAACTGCACATCCGAGTACGACGCGAAGAGCCCTTCGTCGCCGTCGGTCCGGATGCACAGCTCGGTCGCCACGTCGCCGAACAGGCCGAGCACATAGGCGCCGTCGACAAGGTGCCCGGCGTAGTGAGCGTGCGAGTAGGGCACGTAGCGCCGGTGAGTCACGCTGAACCCCATCCGAGGATCGGCCTCGTGTTCGTTCATACGTTGCTTCCCCGACTCTCCTCACGGACCGGGCGGGCGGTCACCAGCGAGTGCACCAGGTAGCTGGCGACCTCACCGGGAGTGGTGCCCCGGGAGAACACCCGGTCCACGCCCAGGTCGGCGGCCATCGCCTCGTCGAAACGGGGTCCGCCCACGATCAGCAGCGGCCGCGTCGCGGCCGGGTACGCCTCCCGGAACGCCGCCGACATCTCCTTGGTGTTGAAGAGGTGCGCGTCGCGTTGGGTCACCACCTGCGACACCAGCACCGCGTCAGCCCGCTCCGCCTGTGCTCGTGCCACCAGCTGGGGAACCGAGACCTGGGCACCGAGGTTGACCACTCGCAGCTCCCGGTAGTACTCCAGCCCTTTCTCGCCCGCGAACCCCTTGACGTTGAGGATCGCGTCGATGCCGACCGTGTGCGCATCGGTGCCGATACACCCGCCCACCACGGTGAGCCGTCGGCGCAGACGCTTGCGCACCGCGAGGTTGATCTCCTTCGGCGACAGCAGGGCGTAGTCGCGCTCCACGATCCGCACCTGTGACACGTCGACGAGATGGTTCACGCGCCCGTACACCACGAAGAACGTGTGCGCCGGACCCATTGCCTTGGCGTGGACGACCAAGGCGGGGTCGATGCCCATCGTCACCGCGAGCTGGGTGGCGGCTCCCTCGGCGAGCTTGCTGTGCGGCATCGGCAGCGTGAACGACAGCTGCACCATCCCGTCGCCAGTCGTGTCGCCGTACGGGCGCAGCACCGTCGGGCTCAGGTCCGAGGAGCTCATCGGGTCGGCTCCAGCAGCTCGGTGGCCGGGTTGTAGTAAACGTCGGCCTTGCGAGCGACGCCGTCGAGCCCACGGCCGCCATCGGTGGGCCGCTTCATCAGCCCGAACGTCCCATCGGCGATGGCGTCCAGCAGGCCCTTGTCATGGTCGAGGATCTGCTCGAGCAGCTCGACGCTCTCGGCCAGCACCTGGCGGGCGCGCGTGGCGATGAACCCGTCCGGAGGCGGGTGGAAGTCCTCGTGCAGGTTGCCGCAGGCGTTCATGACGTATCGGACGTTCTGCAGCGCGAGGTCACGGTCGGACAGCCATGGCGTGACGACGGCCTCGGTCATCATGCCGACGAGCAGGATGCTCTGGCCGGTCATCGCTCCGACGAGGTTGAAGAAGCCGTCCAGCAAGTAGCCGCGAAACACGTCACCGGTCATGTGCCTTGTGGGCGGCATCCACTTCAGCGGCGCGTCGGGGAACAGCGAGCGGGCGAGCATGGCGTGCGCGAGCTCGAGCCGGAAGCTGTCGGGCAGGTCGGGGTTGACCTCGAAGGCGTGGCCGAGCCCCAGCTGCCAGTCCGCGAGCCCCGCCTCCTTGGCGAAGAACTCGTTGAGCAGCTGGCTGACGGTGACCGTGTGCGCCGCGTCGACCGCGTCGGCGGTGGTCAGGTAGTTGTCCTCGCCGGTGTTGATGATGATGCCGGCCCGGGCGTGCACCTGACGGCTGAACCGCTGGTCGACGAACGTGCGGACCGGGTTGATGTCGCGGAACAGGATTCCGTACATCGAGTCGTTCAGCATCATGTCGAGGCGCTCGAGGCCGGCCAGCGACGCGATCTCGGGCATGCACAACCCGGAGGCGTAGTTGGTCAGCCGGACGTAGCGCCCCAGCTCGGCGCTGGTCTGGTCCAACGCCGCGCGCATCAGCCGAAAGTTCTCCTGGGTTGCGTACGTCCCGGCGAAGCCCTCGCGGGTGGGGCCCTCGGGGACATAGTCGAGCAGAGACTGGCCGGTGGACCGGATGACCGCGATGACGTCGGCGCCGGCGCGAGCCGCCGCCTGCGCCTGCGGCATGTCCTCGTAGATGTCCCCGGTGGCGACGATGAGGTAGATCCATGGCGTCTGCGGCGCGTCGCCCCAGCGGCGCACCAGCCGCTCCCGCTCCCGCCGCCTGGCGTCGATGCGGCGGATGCCGGCCCCGACGGCCTTGCTCGCGGCAGAGCGGGCCCGCGTGGCGTCCCGTCCGCCGGGGACCCGAAAGCGGACCGACCCGACTGCCGCCTTCGTCGCGAGCTCCTCCAGGTCGGCCGCGTCCCCGCGGACCAGCGCGTCCCAGACGGGCGAGCTCACTCCGGACTCGATGCCGGTGTCGGCCCGTACCGCGTCGACCAGCCGGTTCACCCAGGGCGTCCCGTCCGGATCGGCTCCCCGAAGCCCTGCCAGCCGCAGCGTCGCGCGCTCGACCGAGACCGTGGTGTGCTGTTGGGCCAGCCGCACGATCGGGCGGCCGGCCTTGCGGGCCAGCGACCGCGCCTTCCGCACGGTGACGGGGTCGAGTGCAAGCGTGGTGCCGCTCACAGGTTTGCTCCTTCGAGGTTGTAGACGGCGACACCGTCGATGACGGTGGCCGTGCAGAGGGGCAACGGGACGTCTGGGTGCAGCTCCGGCAGACCGCCGCCCGTTGTGTCATGGGTGTCCCACACGGCGTACGTCGCGGGCATGCCCGGAGCCAGGCAGCCGGCGGAGTCGTTACCGGCGGCTCGCCAACCGCCCTTTGTGTGCGCGGCAAAGGCGGCGGTGACCGTGAGCCGCTGGGCCGGGGTCCGGTGTTGTACGGCGGCACGGACACCGGCCCACGGCGCGAGCGGCGTGACCGGGCTGTCGGAGCCGAACGCCAGTCCGACACCGGCGGCCGCCATCGCGGCGAAAGGGTTCATCGCGCCGGCTCGCTGTGCCCCCAACCGGGCGGCGTACAACCGGTCGTCGCCACCCCACGCGGCATCGAACGCCGGCTGCACGCTGGCACTGACACCGAGGTCCGCCAGCAGCGCGATCCCGACGCCATCGACCATCTCGACGTGCTCCAGCCGGTGCCGCGCACCGGTCACGGCCGCGACACCGAGCTCGGCCGCCGCCGCGCGGAGACCAGCGGCGGCCGCAGCGAAAGCCCGGTCACCGATGACGTGGAAGCCTGCCTGCAACCCGCGCCGGGTGCAGCCGACGACGTGGTCTCGGACCTGGGTCTCGTCGAGATAGGTGTGCCCACGGCGGTCGGCGGCATCGGCGTACGGTTCCTGCATCGCTGCGGTGCGCGACCCGATCGAGCCGTCGATGCACAGGTCGCCGGCGAGCCCCCGGCAGCCGTGCTCCGCCGCCGCGTCGTAGGCGCCGGGTTCGCCCCAGTAGCAGACGACGCCCGGGGTCGGCTCCCCCGCGCGGATCGCCTTGATGCGGGCAAAGTCGTCGAGCTGGGACAGATGGGGGGCACCGATCTCGTGCACACACCCGATGCCGGCCTGGGCCGCCGCGCGCAGCGCGTCGCGAATCGCCGTCGTTCGCATCGCCGGTCCCACCAGCCGGTCCGCGGCGACCCGAGCGCGGTGATGTGCGTCGCGCTCGACTCGGCCGTCGGCGCTCCAGCCGGCCAGCGTGGTCAGCTCCGGGGCCCGCTCCAGCAGCGCGCTGGACACCACGGCCGAGTGGCCGTCCACCCGGGCCAGGTACGCGGGTCGTCCGGGCGCGGCCCGGTCGACCTCGTCGCGCGTGATGGTTCCCCCCGGCCCCCATTGCGTCTCGTCCCAGCCGAAGCCGAGGATGATCGGGTCGTCGGTGCCCACCGCGTGTCGGGCCACCCGGTCGAGTGCCTCGTCTCGTGTGGCGACTCCGTACAGGCCGACGCCGCGGGCGGCCAGACCGGTCTGAGCCAGGTGGACGTGCGCGTCGACGAAGCAGGGGGTGACCAAGGCGCCGTCGAGGTCGACGACCCGGTGCGCGTCAGGCGCGAAGTGAGCGGCGGCGGCGTCGTCTCCTATCCAGGTGATCGTGGCGTCCTCGATCGCCATCGCGGTCGCGTGCGGTAAGCCGGGCGCATGCACGACGCCGCCGCGGAGCAGCAGCCTGCTGCGGCGCTGGAACGCTGCACTCACGAGAGCATCGTCCTCACGCGGCCAGTCGGAGCTCGAAGAGGGCACGCACACCGGGATTGTCCCGCAACACCTGCAAAGCGTAGTCGGCGTGACCCGGGACGTACCCGTTCCCGATGAGCATCGTGATGTCGGCGACCAGACCCTCGGCACTCAATGCGGCGGCGCTGAAGGACGTGGCCATCGAGAAGAAGACGACTGTGCCCTGCTCCGCCGTCGACAAGATCGCACCGCCTTCACAGCCAGGGACGTCGACACATACGACGGTCACATCCGCCGGGCCACCCCCCGCGGCGACGGCGGCCGACAACGAGACCGGGTCACGGGCGTCGGCGCGTACGACCGCATCGGCCAGGTCCGCAGCCCGCAGGGCGTGCGCCTCGGCGGCGATCGGCACCACACCGATGGTGCGACCGGCCCCTGCCCGCGCGGCTGCCGCCAGAGCGAGTGAACCGCTCTTGCCGGCCGCGCCGACCACGCAGACCGTGGGGGCATCGCCCCGCTGGGCGTACGAATGGACGACGCGAGCGGTCAGCCCGGCAGCCCCGCAGACATCCATCACGGCGAGCGCGAGCTCCGCCGGTATGTCGTCGGGCAGTCGGGCGGCGATGGTGCGGCCGAACAGGATCGCGTACCCGTCGCAGGGCACCTGCTCCCCGTGCCCGTCCCAGCGGACGAGGGCGTCCTCGATCACCAACGGGGTGAGCGTCAAAGACACCAGAGTCGCGACACGGTCCCCCGGCGCGAGGTCCAGCGTCGCCGCCGGACCGACTTCCTCGACCACGCCGATCAGCATGCCGCCTGAGCCGGTGACCGGATTGTGCATCTTGCCCCGGCTGCGCACCAGGCTCAGCACCTCGGCGCGGATCGCGGCACCGTTGTTGTTGTGCTGCTGCTGGAGCTGGCGGAAGCTCGCCGCGTCCAGGTTGAGCCGCTCGACCCGTACCCGGGTCTCGTCCGGCCACAGCGCGGCCCGCGTCTCCAGCCGGTCGGCTGCCTGGGGCAGCACCCCCGGTGGCGACAGCACCCGGTGCAGCCCGACGGGCGACGACCCGGTTACGGTCGGCTCCGACATCACAACCTCACCTCGAAAGGGCTGGAGACAAGAAATTCTGCGGTGAGTCATTGGACTCGCCACAAAGTCTTTCGTACTCTGGCATGACCACGAGACATCATTCAACCGACCTGCCTGCCGAGCGAGGAACTGCCCGTGACGACCGACCTGATCAGCGACCGGATCGATGACCGGCGCACCGAGCAGCCGTACGCATACTCGCGCGTCGAGCTGGTCGAACCGGACTGGACCCGGCACCCGGGGTGGCGTGACGTCACGGTGGCGGAGTGGGAGTCGGCGCAGTGGCAGCGGGCTCACTGTGTGAAGAACATCCGCCAGCTGCGCGAGCTGCTCGGCGACGGCGTCGACGAGTGCTTCTACACCGACCTCGAGCGCGACCAGGCCCAGCGGGCGACGATGTCGATGCTGGTGCCGCCGCAGATGGTGAACACGATGGTCCCGCACCTGTCCGCGCAGGAGGCCGGCTTCACCGACGCGCTGTACGCAGACCCGGTCCGTCGCTACATGCTGCCGGTCTTCTCGGACCGGCGCACCGACTGGCCCAGCCACCCGCACGCGACCCGCGACTCGCTGCACGAGCACGACATGTGGGTGGCCGAGGGGCTGACGCACCGCTACCCCACCAAGGTGCTCGCCGAGATCCTGCCCACCTGCCCGCAGTACTGCGGCCACTGCACCCGGATGGACCTGGTCGGCAACTCCACGCCGGTCATCGACAAGCTCAAGTTCACGCTCAAGCCCGTCGACCGGCTGGCTTCGATGCTCGACTACCTGCGCCGGACGCCGAGTGTGCGCGACGTCGTGGTGTCCGGCGGCGACGTGGCCAACATGCCGTGGCCCCGGCTCGAGGACTTCCTCACCCGGTTGCTCGAGATCGACAACATCCGCGACATCCGGCTCGCCACGAAGGCGCTGATGGGGCTGCCGCAGCACTGGTTGCAGGACGAGGTGCGCGCCGGCATGGAGCGCGTCGTGTCCAGTGCCCGGGCGCGTGGCGTGCACGTCGCCATCCACGCCCACGTCAACCACGCCAACTCCGTCACACCGCTGGTCGCCCGGGCGACCCGGGCGATGCTCGACACCGGGATCCGCGACGTACGCAACCAGGGCGTGCTGCTCGAAGGCATCAATGCCGAGCCGCACCGGCTGCTCGACCTGTGCTTCGCGCTCCTCGACGGGGCCGGGATCATGCCCTACTACTTCTACATGTGCGACATGATCCCGTTCAGCGAGCACTGGCGGGTCAGCGTAGACAAGGCGCAGCGGTTGCAGCACGCGATCATGGGCTACCTGCCCGGCTTCGCCACACCCCGCATCGTCTGCGACGTCCCGTTCGTCGGAAAGCGCTGGGTCCACCAGCTCACCGATTACGACAGCCAGCATGGGATCTCGTACTGGACCAAGAACTACCGCACCTCGATCGAGGCGAACGACCCCCAGGCGCTGGAGCGGACGTACGCGTACTACGACCCCATCCACACGCTGCCTCCCGAGGGTCAGGCGTGGTGGGCCGAGCACGCCCGGACCGACATGGCTGCCGCCGAGGCGGCCGCCAAGGCGAGCCGTGACGCCGCCGAGACCCAGAAGACCGACCCGACCATCCGCGGGTTCTGACCCGACCATCCGCGGATTCTCGCCCGACCATCCGCGGGTTCGGGCCGATCATCCGCGGGCAGCGCGGTGAAACTGACCGTTTCGCCCCAAACCTCAGCATGTCGTCGCCACGGCGCCAGGCCTCACGACGCTGGTCAGAGGGCGGGGGGCCGGTTTTCGTACGGCGTGGACAGCACGATCGTGGTGCGGGTGGTGACGTTGGCCCGGCTGCGGATCCGGGCCAGCAGCTCCTCGACCGCACCGGGGTCCGGCACCCGCACCTTGAGCAGATAGCTGGCGTCACCGGCAACCGAGTAACACGACTCGATCTCGGGCAGATCGCGCAGTCGTTCGGGCGAGTCGTCGGGTTGGCTAGGGTCGATCGGCCGGATCGAGATGAACGCGGTCAACGCCAGCCCAACCTCTTTGTGCCGCAGCACCGCGGCGTAGCCGGTGATCACACCCCGCTGCTCCAGCCGCTTGACGCGTTGATGCGCGGCAGAGGTCGAGAGCCCGGTTGCCTTGCCGAGGTCGGTGAACGACAGCCGCCCGTCTTGGCTCAGCAGCCGCACGATGTGTCGGTCAATGTCTTCCACGACAGCTCACCCGTCGAGCATGGCGAGCTCACGCGAGGTGCGGTTGAGTCGCTCCACGGCCTCCGGTGTGACGACGACGATGTCCTCGATCCGCGCACCGTGCCTACCCGACAGATAGATGCCTGGCTCGATCGAGAACGCCATCCCCTCCTCGAGCCGGAGCGGGTTGCCGGCGACGATGTACGGCTCCTCGTGCGTCTCCAGCCCGATGCCGTGGCCCGTCCGGTGCACGAACGCGTCGCCGTACCCCGCGGCCGTGATGATGTCGCGGCCCACCGCATCCACAGACTCCGCGCTGACCCCGGGACGGGCGTACGAGCACTGCGCTTGCTGCGCCTCCAACAGCACCGCGTAGTAGTCGCGGAAAGCCTGCGGCGGCTCGTTCCCGGCGGCGTACGTGCGTGTGGAGTCCGAGCAGTAGCCGGTGGGCATCGTGCCGCCGATGTCGACGACGACAGGGTCCCCTGCCGCGATCACCCGGTCGGACAGATCGTGGTGGGGGGACGCGCCGTTCGGGCCGGAGGCGACGATGACGAAGTCCACCCGCGCATGCCCCGCCGCGATGATCGCATCAGCGATGTCTCGGCCCACGTCGCGCTCGCTACGTCCCGGCCGCAACCACTCCTTCATGCTGTCGTGCACCGCGTCGATCGTCGCGCCTGCCGCTCGCAACGCGGACACCTCGGCCGACGTCTTGCGCATCCGCAGCTCGCGCAGCACTTGCCCGGCGAGCACCTGACGCGCCTTCGGCACCGCCGCGGCGAGAGCGAGCACCTTCTCGGCCCACATGTGGTTGTCGACCCCCACAGTGCTCGTGCCCGCGGGCAACAGCGAGGCGGTGAGGGCATACGGGTCGTCGGTCTCGCCCCAGGCGACAACGTCGATGTCAAGCTCGCCGACCGGCGACGCCAAGGCGGCCGGCTTCTCCAACGCCGGTACGACGAGCACCGGGTCGCCCTCGGCGGGCAGCATGAGGCATGTCAGCCGCTCCAGCGGCAACGCCTCGTAACCGGTGATGTAGCGCAAGTCGGCACCGGGTGAGACCAGCAGCGCGTCGATCCCGGCTTCGCGGGTCGCCTTCTGGGTCCGGTCCAGGCGGTCACGGATCTCGGTCGTCACCGCTGCAGCCTACGACGAAGCAGCGCCCTGCATGACCGGCTCGGGATTCCACCGCCACCGGCGCACCCGTTCGTGCCCCGGCAGGTCACCGCGTCCCGTCGCCCACAGCAACAACTGCCACGGGGCGTCGTCTTCCGGCAGGTCGCGATGCAGCCGTCCGAGCAACCACGAGCTGGTGGCGGCGTCCGGCTCGAACGGCACGCCAATCCCGGCGGCGATGTCGTGCGTGTGGAGCACGACCTCCGCTGCGCCAAGCGCTGCGAAGCCCTCTGCGTCGGTCATGCCGTATCCGTGGTAGGCGCGGGCACTGGCCGGCGACGAACAGCGCACCGTCATGGCGAGCAACGCGCCTGTCATCTCGATGAGGTCCAACAGCCCACTTGGCGGAGTGCGCGGGTTAGCGACCAACCGGAAGGGCAGGTACGCGTCACTCGTCCCCGACACCAGCTGCCCCGCGTAGGCGAT